>Ga0335078_10000297_pt1 | contig 80189 bp, 59 predicted proteins | sample Lox_Sample_32_FD_206711 | JGI IMG/M metagenome (GOLD analysis project Ga0335078, IMG submission 206711) | Soil microbial communities from Loxahatchee National Wildlife Refuge, Florida, United States - Lox_Sample_3.2 | ecosystem: Environmental > Terrestrial > Soil > Wetlands | place: USA...
TCCTTCGTAGGGGCCCAGCCTGCCTCGGCGGGCGCCCTGTGAGGCAATGCGCACTCCATGTGCGCGAGGGGGGAGTGCCCCCTGTGTTTTTTGTAACTGCGGATTCTGCTCGACTTTAAGTCCTTTAGATTTGTAACTGCACATTCCAGAGAAGTTAAAACCCGAAAAACTGGAAGTGCGGATTGTAAAGGAGTTAGTCGTGTGGACTTCTTTCTAGGCCCGCAGGGCTGCAGCGAATCGCACCCTGTCGGGCCGGGCGCATCCTATATGCGCCCCCCATCTTTTTGCATGAGTATGAGCCGTAAAGGTTTGCGGACGAAGAAATTGTTAAGAGTATGATTCGGCAGCATTTATAGCGTTTACCTTTCAATTAACTAAGTACTGCGAATTAAGCGAGTTGCGAGAAAAGGTCGCAAGTGGCTGGCAAGAGTATGATTCGTCGAGGTTTGAAAGTCAGCCGAATGATACTCTTAGGGAAAGGCTCCAAACCAAGCGATTTCGACTATCGGCAGGGTTGGCGAGTTCCGTTTTGGGACGGCTTTTCGAACGGTTCGGCCAAGGCTGCAACAGAAGTTACCATAGAGTTATATAGATGTCAATGAAGATAACGCTTGTCGCCGGTGGATTTCCTGTGGAAAGCGATTCGAATCGGGAGCGGTAACGGCTTCATCTCTTGCGTAGCGGAAGGGGCGCCACGCCTCCGGTATTTTAATGCACCCACCTAGTTTCCGACCTCCAGCAGGATGTTTGTCGCCGTTCTCTTTCCCTTTCTAACGTCGACGACTACGAGAGCCGACGTGGAATTCCAATCGGGTTTGCTGCTGCGCACCTCATATCGCCCTGAAGGCAGGTCGAAGGCGTATTCCCCTGTCACGCTGGTGATGCATCCGCAAATCCGTTGATCTGAGTCATTTGGCTCACCAGTTTGTCCTAGAAGAGCATCACCGTCATGATGCGCGAAAACCTCTACCAGCACACCCTCGACGGGGTGGCCGTATGCCGCGCGAACCACCCCTCACAGAACCTTGACGGGCTTGTCCTGCAAGTCAAGTGCGACGTTCATGTGCCCCCAGTTAGTGCGCTGTGTAGTAGCAGGTGTGCAAGTGGAGTTGTGGTTTGGTTCTGCTAGAGTGGCGTAGCCAAAGAGCAAGACGACCATAAGGAATCGCACGTCGGGTCTCCTGTTTCCTAATATTAAGGAATTACCGAAGTCAATTCGGCGCCCGCGAAGCCTCCACTAAAATGGAGATCTTGGACGGGTGGCCCAGTTTAACGCTTTCCTCAGGTCTGCTTGTTCGTCAGGACGAAAAAGCGAGAGTTCTTACTTCTGCGTGTATGCCGGGTCGTTTTCGAGATTTAAATTCCACGTGCTGACTTTTCCCGCACTGATCAGCATGCGCCTGCATTCAGGTTTCGAGGTTCCCTCGCTGATAAAAACATCGTAAACCGCCGGTGGAATCGAAGCTTCATAATCTCCAGGGAGCAGACATTTCAGCACGAAAGATCTCTCCGCGCTAAACTTCGTCACGAAGCCGTGAGCTTCAATGTATACGTCATTGGCCGGCGTCTTATCGAGGTCGCCCCAAGTTACCTGCACCACAAGCTTTCCATCCGGCTCCGGTGCGGGTGCTGCATCGGTGCGTATGGATAACCCTCCCACGAGCAGAACAATCAACCACACCCAAGGTCCGAGCCGGCCAAGATTCTGATTCATTGCTGCCCCCACGGTTCCCTCCCCGGCCCGACGAGCCAGCCCCGGCTGGCCCACTCTTTTCGACTGCTTCTCTGCGGCATCTCCACACCGCGATGATACCACCGCGGGTCTTCACCTCCGAGTAAACTGGAGCGCAAGCGTAGGATGGCTCCTCTTTCGCGTTGCGAGATGGCGAGCTACTCCGAAGCTTCATTCGCGGGGCCGGCCACGGCGGCGGCATTCCAAAATGGATAAGGCAATCCAGCAAGCCGATTGATCATCAAGGCCTGAGCGACGAGCAGGAACACTGCCACTTCGATGATGACCAGTTCACGCGGCTTGGAAATAATCCCGAGAGAAACGATCAGCGTGGTGGCGCCCGCCGGAGGATGGCTGACTCCGAGAAGAACCATCAATGCGCCCGTTGCCGAAAGCGAAAGCGCCGCTGCAAGGATTCTTGGCCAGAAGATTCCTGGATGCAGTCCGAACGGCAACGCTCCGGCGCCAGTGACAACGAACGCCGCATAACCGCAGATGAGCCCGATGGCGTGACCGAAAATCGTGTTTCGCGGGCTGGACGTTTTGGCCAGCGGTGAAAAAAACAAAAGGTAGGCAGTGGGCCCGAGCGATGGAAACACAAACGGGTTGCGGCTGACGAGCGCCAGCAGGGCAAGCACACCAATGGTGATGAATCCGTTGACGAACACGTAGATTGACCGAACGAGCCGTGGCGGAAAGTGGTGCAGCAGCCAATCCAGGCGCGCTCGCTGGAGCAAGGAGAGGATATGATCAGCGCCCGCGTGCTCGTGCGTGGAGGAATCAAGCTTGGGCATCAGATGTTGGGCAGCAGGTCGAAATATTCATCGTCTTCATTTTTGCCGCCTTCTCCTTTGCCCAGCAACTTTTCCGATTCGATGAATTCGATGCGCTCGATCCATTTGACCATCTTGTAGCCAAGCTGGTTCTCGACTCGCAGCCGCAGCGGCGCTCCATACAACTGCGGAAGCCGTTGGCCGTTCATCCGTGAGGCCAGCAGGCATTGCGGCTTTAGCACGTTCTCGAGGCTTTGTGTGTCGTAGTAGGGTCCGCCGTAGAGGGCTTCGCCAAAAGAGAAAAAGGCGACGGTTTTCGCTTCCGGTTTTGGCCGCACCAAATCGATGAGAGCCTTCATGGGAATGCCACCCCACTTCGCGATGCCGCTCCATCCCTGGATACAGTGATGCATCGTGATGTGTTCGGCCTCACCCATCTGTTCCAGATCGGCAAGAGAAAGTTCGATCGGCCTTTCGACCAGACCTCCGACCGTGAGCCGGAAATCTTTGAATCCGCCTTCCGCCATTCGTTTCCAATCGTCCCGGATCGGCATTTTGCCGTTGGGCCAGAAGTATGCCGAGATTTGCCCCTCTGAATACTTCTGCTGCGGGGCCAAGCGATTCAAAGTGAGAAGCTGCATCGGATACGTGACGGATTTGAGCGCATGCTGCAGTCCGCGCGGATGGCGCCATGAGATGTAGTGCGCCACAATCCACGAAAGCACCACCACGCCGATACCCACAAACCCCAGATACATCCCGAGGTGGCCCTGATCGTCCGTACCCATCACGATGTGGTTCATGTTTCGCACAAACCCCGTCAGCACAATCAACGTGACGTGCACAACGAGAAAAGCAAGGAAACTGAACATCGTGAGGAAGTGGATGGATCGCGCCGATTGTCTGCCGCCAAAGATCCGCGGGTACCAGTGAAACCGATTCACGACGGCGGGCGACATGGCGATTCCAGTGAGAATCGCCAGAGGGCCAAAGACAAAGACGGCAGTGAAGTAGGCAATTTGCTGCAATGCGTTATAGCCGTAAAACCCGTTTGGCTCCGCGGGCAAGTGAAGCGTCGCGTAGTGTACGAACGTGTTCCACGCCTGTAAGAGAACGAACGGTGAAGTGGGCACGATGCGCCGCCACTGCTCGGTATCGAAGAGCATGATGATGAAGAAAACCCCGGTGATGATGAAGCCATGAACGTCAATGAAGTGCCAAACGCGCGCAATGCCGATCGTATGCCGGTAGCCCGGAGTGCCGACCAATGGCGAAATGTAACGGGCGTCGTCCTTGGCGGTCCAGACGCGGTCGGTTGGGACTTTTATGGGCGTAGCCCGGATCCATTCGCTGCCGGGGGTGCAGCCATCATTGAAATATAAACGAGGATGATCCATCAGGATGGATAGTCCGCTACGAATCAGCATCATTACAAAAAGGAAATTAAAGAAATGGCAGTAGCGCACCCAAACGGGAAACCCATGCGGTCCCGCGAAGTTGTTTGGGAAGATCTGAGGAATGGCTTCCACATGAGGCAGTCCGGCGACGAGGAACTCAATCCAAGCGGCTGCGAATACACAGACAATTGCAATTGCGATGCCGATCAGGATCGAAGGTCGAAGCCAAATACGAAACCGGCGGTCGGGCGGATAGTGAACGGCTCTGTGTGCCGGATCAAACTGGATCATGCTGGCTCCGGACTGCCCTGCGCGCACCTTTTGCGATTGGCTCTTTGCGGCGTTCGCGTATCGCGATGATACCACCGCGACCCTTCGCATCAGAGTAAACCGACGCGCAAGCCGCACACTACCACACCAACCGCGTGTGCTATCGTTGCGAGATGGCGAAATGGATTGGCAGGCGAGCACGAACTGGCACTCGAACATCAGCCGGCAAGCGAGCGGCGTTGATTTGCGCGGCGCTGATGTTCGTCGGAGGCGGAGCGATTCCGGCGGCGGCGCAGTGCACGGTGAAGCCGGCGGCGATCCCGCTGGGAGAAACCGTCCGGCTGAACTGTGAAGGCGCGGCGGCGGAAAATTTGGCCAGCGCACGGCTGAAGGATCGCAGCGTGCGCATGTTCAAACAGGCGGACGGCGGCTGGATGGGATTGATGCCCATCGCGATTCAGGATGCGCCGGGCGAATTCGCGATAGATTTTCTGGCGGCGGACGGAACGCAAATCGAATCCGCGAAGCTGACGATTCGCCCCACGGTGTTTCCCACGCAGAATGTGAATCTGGCGCCGCAAATCGAAGAGCTGAAATCCACACCGGAAGAAATGCAAACGCTGACGGATTTCCGCACGAACGTATCGGATGCGCGATTCTGGGAAGATCCATTCACGCTGCCCGTTCCCGGATGCGTGCTTTCACCTTTTGGAGTAAAGCGGCTGCACAATGGCAAACCGACCGGCGAATATCACACGGGAATCGACCAGCGCTCGCCGGCGGGAAAGCCGATTCACGCGGTGGCCGCCGGCATGGTGAAAATCGCGCGGCCGCTCACCGTGACGGGCGGCACGGTGGCGATCGATCACGGCCAGGGGCTGGAAACGATGTACCTGCACATGTCCAAATTTGCGGTGCAGCCGGGCGACCACGTGAATCGCGGAGACGTGATCGGCTACGTGGGCCAAACGGGACGCGCGAACGGACCGCATCTGCACTGGGTGATCTATGTGAATGGAATTCCCGTGAACCCGCGGCAGTGGGTGCCGCTGCAGGCGTGCGGCGCCGCGCCGAAAAATGTTCCGGCAGGAAAAAATTGAGGGCGCTTCTTCAGAACATCTTCCGCAAAAAATCCGCAGCGAACAAATCCATTTCCGAGTGAAATTGGCAGCAGACGCGAAACTTTAGGCGTGAGAGCTGTGCGAACCGACTGGAATCAAGCGGCCTTCGCGAATGATGAATTCCGCGCCGCGCCACTGGATGCGGTCCGTGAAGAAACTGTACAGCCAGACTGGAAACGCGAGAAGGTCGCGCAAGGGAAGCAGCCAGAACTTGCGCTTCACCACTTGATCCTGCAATCCCCAGATGGCGACGGTCCAGGCGGTGAGGAAGCGCAACACGACGTAACCGCCGAGATACGCCGCGGCGATGGGCCATGCAGGCGCGACGGCGGCGGCGAGAAACGCCAGCGCCGCCTGCGTGAAGAACAATCCCGCGTGGCCGCCGGGGCGGATGTGGCGCAGGCCGATGGCCCACCGCAATTCATGCCGGAGATAATCGCGGATGGCTTCGGGGCCGAAGATCATCCACACCGGCTTGCGCGCGATTTCCACGCGGTAGCCCAAACGGGAGATGCGGTTGCCGAATTCAAAATCGTCGGAGTGGCGATCAACGAGCGCTTCAAAGCCGCCGATTTCCTGGAGCGTTTTGCGGGAGGTGGCCATGGTTGCGCCGTGGGCGAAATGCGTGCCTTCCAATTCATTCGACACCAGCGCGCCGGCGCAGAATTCGACGCTGGCGCCGAGGCAATCGAGTTGCGCGGCGAGCGTGCCGTCTTCGATACCGCGGAAAAGGAAGGTGACGGCGCCGACGGCGGGATCGGCGAAATGTTCGACGACGGCGTGAAGGTAATCCGGCTGGACGCGGACGTCACTATCGCTGATGGCGAACAAATCGTATTTTGCTTCGCGCACCAGGCGGACGAGTTTGCAGACCTTGTTGCTGGCGCCGAGATTTTCGGCGCCAATCAGAAGCCGGATATTGCAAGTGGGGAATTCCGACATCACGCGATGAATGACGGGGATGGCGGAGTCGTGATCATCTTCGACGACGAAGACGATTTCATATTCCGGATAATCGAGGCGGCAGAAGCTGGCGTAATTTTCGTAGGCTCCGGGATCGGCTCCGCGCACGGGCTTCAGAATGCTGACGGGCGGTGCGAATCCAGTGGCGGCGGGCGGCGCCTGCCGCTGAGCGCGGAAAAACTTTCGCGCGGAATAAGTGCAAACGATGTAATAGGCGAGCGGGGCGGCGCCGAGCACGAGGATGAAATCGCGGAGGCCGGTGAGCAGGGAATGCGGCGTAATGCTGCCGCCGATATCACTGAACGACATGAGGGCGACGCCGATACAAATCAAGCCTACGCCCGCCCACCGCGCGGGCTGTATGTGCTCGCGCAACATAAACCTAGCCATAAGCGTGCCGAGGGCGTAGCCGAGCGCCGTTGCGGGGACCACGAAGCTGACGGGCGCCCAACTGAGCAGGCAGAGAAAAGAGAAAAACGAAAAAGTGAGAATCAGGATTGCGAGCCAGAATAAGGGGGAGCCAGCGACGCGCTTTCCGGTACGAAACAGGGCGGCGGGCGAAAAGTGATTTACTTCGCCGATGCGCTTCATGGTTTGCGAGACGAGAATGTCGCCGGCTGTGCCGCTGATCACCACCAGCGCGAGAAAAAGGACGGTGCGCACAGGCTAGCTCGCCTCGCGTGAAACCGGATCGGTGGAACCAATCAGAATCACGCCTAACGAAATGATTACGACGCCTGTCCAGCGAGTGAAATTAACGGATTCGCCGAGGAGCAGCAGGCCCAGCAGCGGAACGACGACATAGTTTGCAGCGGTCATGGGCATGGCGTAGCTGTAGTCCGCCCACGAAAAAAGCAGCAGATGGCAAAAGAAAAACGCGAGCATCAGGCCAATGCCGAGCCAGATCATGGGGCTGGAAATAATGTGGATGTATGTTTGCCAGACAGAGGCGAGGGAAACAAAACTGACGGAGCCAATCTGCTTCATGCCGCGGCTGAGGGAGACATCGCCGAGCGAGCTGAACAGGACGCGCATCACAAGCACGACGATCGTCTTTTGGCGAAGGGCCATAACGGATTTGCGGACGGCAGGCTAGCTTTGGCCTGCGGGAGTTGCAGCATTGTCGACGGGCGGGACGGCAACAATGGAACGTGTTTCGGTGCGGCGGCGCGTCCACGCCTTGCGTTCCGAACGCACGCGGAGGAATTCCACAGCTTCGTGATACAGCCGTTTGCGTTCGCTGGAATCCCACAGAGAATTTCGCAGGATGCGCCACACGACTTTCGGGCGGAAGTAATACTCATCATAGAAGCGGTTGACGCCGTCCATCATTTCCTGTTGCGAAAGATTTGGATATTCAATGTGCGGGAGCTGATGGCCGCCGGAATCAGTAAGAGCTTCGGCGGAAAGGAAACTGTTCGTGGAAAGATAGGTGTGCAGCTCCGTGCCGGGGAAAGCGTGCGCCAACGACATCTGGACAGTGTCGCAGTCTAGTTCCTTGGCGAAATCAATCGTGGTCTGGATGGTTTCCTTTGTTTCGCCGGGCAGGCCGATGATGAAATCGCCATGGATGGTGATGCCAACCTTTTTGCAGTTCTTTGCGAAGGCGCGGGCCATTTCCACGGTGGCGCCCTTCTTGATGTTTTTCAGAATTTCGGGATCGCCGGATTCGAAGCCGACAATGAACAGGCGCGCGCCGGCGTCGGCCATGGCCTTCAGCGTTTCGTAGTCACTGTGCACGCGCGCGTTGCAGGACCAGCGGAACTTTAGCGGCTTGAACTTGGCGCAGAGCTCGAGGACGCGGTCTTTGCGGATATTGAAGGTATCGTCGTCGAAGAAGAATTCCTTTAGTTGCGGAAAGAGTTCAAGCCCACGCTGGATTTCCCGCGTCACATTGTCCGTGGAGCGCACGCGCCAGGCGTGTCCGGAAATGGTCTGCGGCCACTGGCAGAAAGTGCAGAGTGCCGGGCACCCGCGTGTGGTGTAGAGCGAAATGTAGGGATTCAGAAGGAAGGGAACGTTATAGTTTTCGATCTTCAGATTCTGTTTATAGACGTCAACCGCGAACGGCAAAGCGTCCAACTCTTCGGTGTGCAGTTGCGGCCGCTGTCCGGTGTGCACGATGCGCCCATTTTGGCGATAGCTGATGCCCAGAATCTGGTCGAGCGGTTTTCCCTGGGCAAATTCAACCACAGCATGATCGAATTCCCCGCGCACGACCAAATCAATGTCCGAGCCGGACTTCAGGCTTTCGTCCGGCCGGTTTTGCACGTGCGGGCCGACGAAAGCGACTTTGAGCGCCGGATTTTTCTCCTTCATTTGACGGACGAGGTCGATATCGCTCTGAAAGCCGACGGTTGAAGTAAACAAAACGACGAATTCGTATTCGCGCGAGATCTCAACGGTCTGCGCTTTGGTTACCCTTGCGGGCGAGGCATCCAAAAGGCGCGCGCCGGGCAGCATTCCGGTGGGGAACGTGAGCCATACCGGATACCAATACGATTCAATTTCGCGCGTAACAGGCCATCGCGAACTCGCTCCTCCATCGAACTTCTCAAAGCTTGGAGGGTTCAAAAAGAGAGTCTTCATAGCTCCGGGCACGGTTCCCCCGAGGAACTCAATCAATCTTGAGTTTGTTTGGCTAACAACTGTAAAAACAGCTGGCCGTCAGATTTGTCAGTCATTGTAGCCTCAATCTCCCGCTTTAGCGACGGCAAAAACTGACGCCGACGCACGCAAGATATCTACTGCAATATTTTTGATACCTGTCCCGTTGCCTGCAGCAGAGCTAATTCCGCCTGCTGGCGCTGAAAATCGGCGTCCAGGAAAGCAAGCCACTTATCGCTTTCCACCAGGTGCGCCTGTTCCAAATCGCGCAAACTTACGCGGCCCTGATCGGATTGCGACTGCATGACTTCCAGATTTTGCTGCGCCACCTTGAAATCGAGCCGCGCGACTTCGGAGGCCAGCTCAAGTTCGCTCGTCTGGTGGGCCTGGCGGCGGACGTCAAGTTCGACCTGCGTGCGTTTGTCTTTCGTTTGAACTTCCGCAACGCTCACGTCGGCTTTGGCCTGGGCGATGGTCGCGGAAGAGCGGGCAGCGTAAATCGGGATGGTGACCTGCATCCCCACATTCACGTTGTTGCGTTCAAATTTGTTGAAGAATTCGGTGAAGTGGTTGGTGTTACTCAAAACGCTGTAATCGCCGACGAGATCGATGCTCGGAAAGCGGGCATTGCGCGTGCCCTTGAGGATTTCCGATTTGGCTCGTTGATCGGCTTCCGCTTGCCGAATTTCGGGGTTGTTTTGAATTGCCTCGGAAACCAGCTCATTCACCGGTTGCTCCGCCGCGGCGGGCAAATCTTCCGTGATCAGCTCCAGCGGCTGATCTGGAACGAGGCCGAGCATATCACGCAGTTGATCTTCGAGGGTTTCCTCGCGCCCTTCTTCCTGCGCGATGCGCAGCTCGACACGCTTGGAAGCCAATTCTGCCTTGGTCTGTTCGATCGGCAGCTCGTAACCGGCCGCGATTCGCTGCTGCATCAGATCGCTGATTTTTTGTGTGTTGGTGCGCTCGTTGCGAAGCAGGTCAAGCGCGTGGCGGACCTTGGTCAATTCCAGATATGCCTTGGCTGTGTTCACCATCACGGAATCGCGAACCGAATCCAAATTTGCGGTCTGCGCGCGGGAGAGCTCTTCGGCGGCGCGCTGATGGCCCTTCGCCAGAGGATTGAAGATCGCCTGTTGATAGGAAAGTTCAAATACCGCCGGCACGCCACCGCCGGGCGCCAATGGAAAACCGCTGGTGTAAGCGAGGCCCGAACCGGTGTAGAGGTTCGGCCGGAACTGCGCGCGATCCACGTCCGCGGTCTTTTCCGACAATCCTGCCTGGAGCTTGGCGAGCTGCAAATCGCGGCTGTTTCGCACGGCAAGTTCGACGGCGCTTTTCAGAGTCAGTTTCGCCGGCGGGACGGTTTGCTGCGCGAAGGCCGGCGCCGCAATCAGCGCCGTGCCGGCAATCAGAATGAAGCTGCGTCGAATTCTGTTCATGGCGTCGCCACCTTTGACGGAAATGGAAATACCTAAACTTCGCGACGAACGAAACTCCAAGACAAGCAATCTGCTGATGATTAAGATGCGATTGCGCGGGAATCCGTCACGGACCCGTCCCCTTCGGTTCCCGCGAGCACTACGGATAGTGAATTGTAGCTCGAAAATGTTGTGAACCGCTCGAATTGCGGTCGATATGTGCTGAAACAGTTTGGGCGTTATTGCGGCATGCGAATTATTCGTAGCGCAAAGATTCGGTGGGCTGCAGGGCGGAAGCCTTGCTTGCGGGCAAATAGCCGAAGAAGGTGCCCGTCAGGCACGAAACCACGAGCGCCGCGACGACGGCGATCCACGGCACGGGCACACGCAAGTTACCAGGAATCAGCGGCTGCACCAGCACGGGGATGCTGACTCCGGCGAAGACGCCCAGGATGGCGCCCACTCCGCTGATTAAGGACGATTCCAGCAGAAATTGCTGAAGGATTTCAGTCCGGCGGGCGCCGATGGCGCGCCGAATGCCGATTTCATGAGTGCGCTCCGTCACCGTCACCAGCATGATGTTCATGATGCCGATGCCACTGATGACCAGCGCGATGACGGCGATAATCACCAATACAATCGTGAGCGCGAGCGAAATTTGTTTTGCGACACCCAGGATGCCATTCAAATTCTCGACGTTGAACGCAGAGCCAGGCGGATGGCGGCCCAGTAGAATTTGCTCGACGCGCGAGGTGGACGCCACTACCTGATCCACGGTGGCCATCTGAATATAGGCCGTGTCTACGATCTGATTGCCGGTGTAATACAACATCAAAGAAAACGGAATCAGGACGGTATCGTGCTGTATTTCGGAAAGGCCAAAGGTGTCCACGCGCTCGTGGAAAACGCCAATCACCGTAAAGGATAGCTCGCCAACTCGAATGGACTGGCCCACGGGATCCAGATTGCCGAAAACCCGTTGTGCCAATTCCTCGGTGATCAGGCAGACCTTGCCCCGGGTCGCCATGTCATCCGGATCGAAATACCTTCCATTCGGGATCACCAGGTGGCGGATTTCCTGGTAGCCCTCTGTGACGCCCACCAAGGAAACCGCGCGCTCAACACCGTTGACGACGATCGCTTCGTCAATGGCTCTTGTACCGGCGACCTGAACGACACCCGGAATCGAATTCTTTATAGCCGTCAAATCGTCGAGCGACAGCTCGGCGCTCAACGCCGTGGATTTACCGGGCGGGTGAACGGCGGAGCCGTAAATCAGATTCGAGCCGACGCTTTCAATCTGCCCGAGAATGAATTTTCGGCCGGTCAGCGAGATGGTGACAACCAACACGATGCAAGCACTTCCGATAACGACACCCAGCATGGTGAGAAACGCCCGGAGCTTGTTGGCGCGAAGCGCGTCGATCGCGACGATGATTGTTTCGCGTCTAATCATGATGGCCGATCACTCTCTCCACTATAAACCCGGACGGCGCAATTCGCGGACGGGTCTCTGCGCGGTTCTCCCCGGGAGGCGTGAATTGCAAGCGCCAGCGGCAAAGGCTTCTACATCCCCATCCGGCGAAGCGCGTCGTGGGCGCTCTTGTTGTGCGAGTCGAGCTTGATCGCCATGCGATATTCGGCGATTGCATCCTGACGGCGTCCGCGCTGCTCCGCGAGCCTGCCCAGCCAAAAGTGCGCTTCAGCGAGCGGGGCGTGATCTTCGCGGCGCGGCGGCGGCCAGTTCGAGAGATATGTCTTGATGAAGGTTTCGGCTTCATCGGGGCGATCCTCGGCAAGAATGTCCGCCACGCCGCGATAATAATCGACGTGCGGGTCCGCGTTGATCGCCCGCGGAATGGCGGCCAGTGCGCCGCGCATTTCGGCGGCTTGCTCGCGATCCTTGTAGTATTCGACGACCTCCAGATAAGGCGGCGCGTCCTTGGGTTTGGCGGCGATGACGGAATTTGCTTCCTGAATCGCCTCGCCCCATTTCTTTCTGTTTGCGTAAAGCTCCAAGCGCGCCAGGTGCGCCTGCAAAGGATCAATCTGGTCGAGCTTGGCGATGCGATCTTCAGCGCGATCCAACCCGCCGCCTGCAAAGCCTGGCGCGTCTATACAATAAGAAATCAGATCGCGCTGAGCGTCCATGTCGTGAGGATCGAGTTCCACAGCTCTTGTGAATTCGTGTTCGGCTTTCCGAGCAAGCGAAAGACCGGTGAAGGGATTGGCGGATTCGGCTTTGTGACCGTAAGTGGTGCCGAGGAAATAGTGATACTGGCTGTTATTGGGTTGGAGCTGCACGGCGCGTTCGGCGTTCGTGATCGCGGCGTCGTTATCGAACAGCTCGAAATCGCATTTACCCAACCAGTAGTAAAGCGCCGGATTGTTCGGCGTCCTGTAAATTTCCGCACGAAGCAGGTTGCGCGCCTCTGCATAGTGAGCCTGATTGAAGAGAGTTATTGCCGAATCGATGGAGGACTGCGGTTTGCTTGAAACGGGCGGAATTATTGCCGCGGCGAAAAGGATACCGAGGATGAGCTTCTGTTTCTTCATTCAGGCTGAATCGCGTGAACCTTCATCCCGTCTTCCGGCTCGAAGTCATTCGGCAGCGCGATCACGTCACCGACGTTCAGGCCGCTGACGATTTCATAGGAGGTGGCATCGGAAATGCCCAGATGGACTTCGCGTCTGCGGAGGACGCTTGCTGGCGATCCTTCCACGAGATATACGAATCGGCGAGGGCCGTCAAAAATAACGGCGCCGCGCGGAACGACGATCACGTTGTAGCGCGTCTGCTGTTCGATTCGGACATTGACGTTGGTGTTGGGGACCAGTTTCTGGTCTTCGTTGTCCAGCGGACACAGGAGTTCGCCTACGGTGCGAGTTCCATGCGGGACGACTTCGCGGGGGACTTGAGTTGTATGACCCATCCAGGTGCGGTTGGGCATCGCGTCCCAAGTGACGACTACATTTTGCCCCGGCGCGAGTTGGCCAAGTTCTGGTTCGTCCACAAAGGCGCGCACGCGAATGCGCCGCAAATCCGCCACAGCAGCCAGAAGATCGCCTGCCTTGACAGGATCGTTCATATGCACGGGCAGCGCGTAGAGCGTGCCGTTGATCGGCGCGGTGACGTGCGTGGAAGCAAGCTTATTTTCCAGATCCGTCAGACTATCCTGAGACTGCTGCACGAGAAGCGCCTGTTTATCCTCGTCGACTTTATTCTGTCTGACAAAATCAGCTCGGGCGGCCTGCAAGCGGCGCTCGTCTGCTTCCAACCGGGCCAGATTGGCGCGGTCGTCCGTGAGTTGTTGTTGAGTGAGCGCCTGCTGAGCGACCAATTTCTCGTCCGTCGTGACGATATTCTGCAAGCGGGCATGTTCAACATCGTCTTTACGAAGATCGCTGTCGAGTTGTGCGAGTTGCGTAGCCTGTCCACCAGCGCGTGCGACGCGCAGGGCCTCTTGATTTGTCACCAGCGCTTCACGGGCGCGGGCCACGTCCGCCTGCAATTGCGTGTTATCCAACTGCAAGAGTAATTCGCCTTTCTTGACGGACTGGCCTTCTGTGACGAGGAGCTTGGTGACGTGGCTGGGAATCAACGCGCGCAATTCGTAGGGATCGATAGGCTCGATCTTGCCGTTGGTCGAAATTGCGGCGCTTAAATTGCCGCGGCCGACGGTTTGCACCGTCACGTCCGGCGGTGCCTTGCGCGCGCTCCAGTAGACCAGCGCGGCGATAGCCGCCAGCACCAACAGCGCAGAGATCCAGACGAGCTTCAATCGCTTTGGCGTCATTTACTCCTCGTGCTGTCTGCAGTCCCCGGCGGAGAGAAGATTAAGCCGCATCTTACCAAACCGGCTTGCGGGAAACCATGTTTGTCCGGCACGTTGCACAATCATGCTGCCACAATTCAAAGCGAGCGAATCAAGCGTTTTACAGATAGATGCAAAGTCTCCTTGAACGGTCGGACGGCTTGGCCTGGCAGCCGCCATTTCGCCCGGGGCGTGCTAAAATCCGCGTATGAATACGGAAACCAGCACTCCCCATTCGTCCGAGCACCCGAAGCCGACAGACCCGCATGGCAAAGACCCTTCGCAGCCGGTCCTGCACCGCGTCTGCACGCAATGTAATAACATGTTCGCCGTCACGCCGGACCGGTATGACGCGAAACAGTGCCCGAATTGCCACAAGGGCTGATACATCAGTGAGATCGGGCGCCATCCATCAGATGAAATTTTCCGAATGAGCGGTGCGTAGTAGGGTGCAACGGATACCCATGTGCGGACGCAGGTGCGCAAAAGCGAGGAGCTGCCGGCATGATTGAAGCGGATCATCTATTCAAAAATTTTGAAGATAAGAAGCGCGGGACGGTGCGCGCGGTGGACGATGTGAGCTTTGTCTGCAAGCCCGGCGAAATCTATGGCTTGCTGGGTGCGAATGGCGCGGGAAAAACCACGACGTTGCGCATGCTGGCCACCATTCTGGAGCCGACAAACGGCACCGCGCGCGTGGCCGGCTTTGACGTGATCAAGCAGAGCGAGCAGGTTCGCCGCAACATCGGCTTTCTTTCCACCGCAACAGCGCTGTATGGCCGGCTCACAGCATACGAAATGGTTCAATACTTCGGCCGCCTGAACGGCATGACCGACGAGGCCATCGACAAGCGCATCAACGAACTTTTCACGCGGCTGGAGATGAATGAGTTCCGCGACGGCCGCTGCGACAAACTTTCGACGGGCATGAAGCAGAAAACTTCCATCGCCCGCACGCTGATACATGATCCGCAGGTGATGATTTTTGATGAGCCGACACTCGGCCTGGACGTGATGGCGGCGCGGACCATCGTTGGTTTCATTCGCGAATGCCGAGAGCACGGCAAAACAGTGATTTTTTCCACGCACGTCATGTCGGAGGTCGAAAAGCTCTGCGATCACATCGGCATCATTCACGGCGGCCGGCTGCTGGCCGAAGGAACGCTGGCCGAATTGCGCAAGCGTTACAACATGCAAGACCTGGAAGACATTTTCGTCGCGATTGTTGAACCGCACATGGCGAAAGAGGCGGTGGCATCATGAATTTACGCAACGTTCTCGTCGTCTACCGCAAGGAATTGACGGATTCGCTGCGCGACCGCCGCACGCTTATCTCGATGGTCGTCGTGCCGATTCTCATCATGCCGCTGTTGACGATCGGCATGGGCACTTTCGTCGCGAAGATGATCGGCAAGGCGGCGGAAGAAATTTCCACGGTGATGATATTAAGCGCGGGCGATTCACCGCGCAGCGTGGCCGAAATTCAGGCGCTCAAGGGAATCGACATCGTGCCGTCGTCGCCGGACTACAAGACGCAGATCTCGGACAAAACACTCCGCGCCGCCGTGGAATTACCCGCGGGCTTTGACGCTGCCGTGGACCATGGCGACCAAGTTACCGTTCACATTTACGATTACGATGGCGACATCAAATCTCAATTTGCCGCTCAAAAGCTGCAAAAACTGTTTGACGAATTGCGCGATCAGACGGTTGAAAAGCGATTGCAAGCTCACAATTTGCCCGCAACGCTGGTCACTCCCTTCGACGTGAAAACGGATAACGTTGCACCTCCGGAAAAAGTCGCCGGCGCAACCATCGGCGGATTTCTTCCGTATTTCATCATCATTCTTTGCCTGACTGGCGCGACGTATCCGGCAATCGATTTGACCGCCGGTGAAAAAGAACGCGGCACGATCGAAACCATTCTGTGCAGTCCCGTGGGGCGCACCGACCTGGTGCTTGGAAAATTTCTGATGGTGCTCACCGCGTCGCTGTGCACGGGAATTTTAGCCATCATATCCATGAGCGCGTCATTCCACGTCGCCAAAACAATGCTGGCCGGCATGGGCGGCAAGGATAATCCGCTCAATTTCAGCATTGGAGTGCAGGCGATTGTTGCTGTCTTCCTGATGGTGCTGCCGCTGGCGGTGCTGTTCGCTTCTGGATTGCTGGCCATCGCGCTCTTCGCAAAAAGCTACAAAGAAGCGCAGAGCTACATCGCGCCGCTGATGATCGTGGTCATCATGCCAGCGGTCGCCGGGTTGATGCCGGGCGTGGAGTTCAACGCGAAGATGGCGCTGATTCCGATTTTGAGCACCAGCCTGGTGTGCAAGGAAATCGTCTCCGGCACGTATCACTGGAATTACATCGGGCTGATTTTTCTTTCGACCTGCGTGTATGCCGCGGCGGCATTGTTCGTGGCCGTGAATCTTTTCAAGCGCGAAGACGTGCTGTTCCGCACATAGAATTTCCGAAAACGCAGCCGCGATTGCGCTGCCAAACCGGTTCAGCCGCCGCGCCATGCTAAAATTCTGCACGCGATGTCCGCGCCGCCGCTGATTTCCGTACAGGACCTTTGCAAGAACTTCCGGTTATTCCGCCGGCGCGAGGGCCTATGGGGCGGAATTCAGAATCTGTTCATCCGCGAATATCAAACCGTTGCGGCCGTCGACCGGATCTCCTTTGAAATCGAGCCGGGCGAAATGGTCGGCTACATCGGGCCGAACGGCGCGGGAAAATCCACAACCATAAAAATGCTGACGGGAATTCTGGTGCCGAGTTCGGGCAAGATTCTCTCGAACAACTTCATTCCGTGGAAACAGCGCGCGGAATACGTCAAGAGCATCGGTGTCGTGTTTGGTCAGCGCACGCAACTCTGGTGGGATATCGCGGTCGTCGAATCGTTCAAAATGCTGCGCCGCATTTACGGCGTGCCGCAGCGCGAATTCGACGAGCGCATGGCACTGTTCGACGAGGTGCTGGGCATCACGGATTATCTGAACACGCCGGTGCGGAAACTTTCGCTGGGCGAGCGAATGCGTTGCGATCTGGCCGCGGCGCTGCTGCACAATCCGCCGATTTTGTTTTTAGATGAGCCGACCATAGGCCTGGACGTGGTCGCGAAGGATCACATCAGGAAATTTTTGCGGGCCATCAATCAGCGCTACCGCACGACGGTTTTGCTCACGACGCACGACCTAGACGACATCGAAGAGCTGTGCCGGCGCATCATGATCATCGATCACGGCAAATTGCTCTATGACGGGCCGCTCACCGAGTTGAAGCAGAAGTTGCTGCGCACGAAGCAGATCAAATTTGTTTTGCGCGAAAGCGAAGCCGCCGAAACGCTGGGGCGCACGATGGCGGTCGAAGGGCTGGACGCGGAAAAACTGGATGAAGTGACGTATCGCGTGCGATTCGATCGCACGCGGGTTTCCACGGCGGAGCTAATCCGCAAAATTCTCGCGGCGGGCAACGTTCGCGACCTGCTGATTGAAGACGAGCCCATCGAGGAAATCATCAAGCGCATTTACGGCGGCGAAATCACGATGGAAGTTCCCGCTGGAAACGGGCGGTCATCGTGAGATCCGGCCGATGAGCACACGCGCGCAGGTTCTTGCGCCTTACGCGGAATTTTCGCGCATTGGCTTCGTCAACATTCTGGCCTTCCGGCTGCGTTATTACACAGGAATCCTGACGTATCTGATCAACGTCACGGTGTATTACTTCATCTGGAAGGCGGTATACGCGCCCGCGATGGGACATGCCGCCGGGGCAAGCATCGGTGGATTCGATCTGCCGCAGATGCTCACCTACGTGGCCATCGGGTGGATCATTCGCTCGCTGTACTGGAACACCATCGATCAGGACATGGCGTACGAGGTGATCGACGGAAAAATCGCGATGGATTTCATCAAGCCGGTTTCGATTCAGTGGATGTGGATTTGCCGCGCGCTGGGTGAAACCGCGTTCCGCTTGATCATGCTCACGGCTCCGGCGGCGGTTGCGATCGCGCTGATTTTCCCTGTGCGCCCGCCGGCATCGTGGACGGATTTCGGAATGTTTTGCGTCGCCGTCGCAGGCAGCATCATGCTGATGGCCGCGATTAATTTCATGATCGGCGTTTGCGCCATCCCGCTCACTTCGATTCTTGCGCTGATCCGCGCGAAGTACTGGCTGATCGAGGTGCTGAGCGGTTTGCTGATTCCCATGACGTATTTCCCGGAGACGGTGCAAAAAATCGCCGCCTGGCTTCCTTTCGAGCACATCGCGTTCACACCGCTACAGATCTATCTCGGCAAATTGAGCGGCCTCGCCGCGGCGCGCGTACTGGTGATTCAGTGGATTTGGGTGGCGGCGCTGCTGTGGCTGGGCAGTTTGTGGTGGCATCGCGCGGCGCGCAAGATCACCATTCACGGCGGCTAAGGAATGAAACGCGCTCTGGCATACGCACGACTACATGTGGAATTGTTCTGGGAATACTTCGTCCAATATCTGAAGGTCCGCGTGAATTATCGCGGCGATTTTTTCGTCAGCCTAGCGACGAGCACCGCCGCCACCATCTTTGCCTTCGCCGTGCCCGTGGTGATTTTTCGCAAGGCGATTCTGCCGGATTGGACGTTTGAAGAAGTCGTGTTTTTGTATGGCTTTTCACTGATCCCATTCGGACTCTTCAACGTATTGAGCATGAATCTTTACGAATTCGGCGCCACGCAGATCATGGAAGGGAAGTTCGATCGTGTGCTGTTGCGTCCGGTGAATTCACTGTTTCAGGTTCTGTTCGAAACTTTCCGGATCGAATCTTTCTTCGAGGCGTTTACCGGAGTCGGCATCCTGGTGTGGATGCGATGGCGGATGCAGTATCACTGGACCGCGGGCGATGTGACGTTTTTGATTTTCTTCAGCATCTGCGGCGCGATTATTTACATTTCGCTCTTCCTGATCCTGAGCACGTTTTCCTTCTGGTTTGAAGACCGCGTCGGGGTGCACCCGCCGTTCTGGAATTTGCTGGCGTTCGGCCGCTATCCACTGACGATATATTCGGGCTCCATTCAATTTTTTCTCAGTTGGATTGTCCCCTTCGGCTTCGCGACATTTTATCCAGGCGCAAAGCTGCTGGCCCACGGGGATGTTCACCAGCTCGCGCGCTGGGTTCCGGTGGTGTCCGCCGCTTGCGCGGGGCTGGCGATGTTCGTTTGGAGCCGCGGCGTAAGGCACTATTCCTCGACCGGTTCGTAAGACGGGCTTGGTAGAATGGGCTAGTAAAACAACTGCTCCTTAGACGACGCTTCCGGTTCGCCGTTTGCGCTGGGGGCTTCGAGCTTTGTGTGAGGCGATCCTTGCGGGGTCGTGGCGCGATTCCCAGTGATCGGTGAGCCGACGTATTGTTTCGCGGAGACGCACGGCGAGTTCGGCGATCGTTTCGACACGAGCGATGACTTGTGTGGAAAGTCCTTCGCGGTGCTTGAGCAACAATTCGGCGTTTCCCAGGATTCCTGTGAGCGGGTTATTCACTTCGTGCCGTAAAAGCTCGCCGAAGTCCCTATCCGGATCAATTGCTTCCGGGGCCGCATCAGGAAGGGAAGCGGCCAATTCCGCGCGGCGCGCAACAGATTCCGCGGCGACCGTGGTAAATGAACCCTTGCGGGGCACCATATCCACGGCGCCCGCATTCACGAGGAAATCGAGCTGCTGCGAGCGATCGTCCGCGACGACGACGACCGGCGCGTGCTGCGTCAAGACGCCGACGATGATTTCCAATTCCTCGCCGCTTTGCTGAATCGCCGATTCGTCCAGCAAGATCACCCGCGGATTGCATTTTTCGAGCAGTCTTTGTGCGTGTGCGAAATTCGCCGCAAGTGGAATCTGATGCGGTCCGCCCACCGTCATCAGCCCCGCAATGTAACGGCGCGTGAGAGCATGATCCGAGCAAATCAGCAGAATGGCATATTCACGCGACGTCGTTACCATCGAGCGTTGTATCGCCGTCATCGAATTTTCACTTGGTATGAAATGCGTGGCTAATCTCCCGCAGCTTTTCGGCCGGCGTTTCTTGGTGAAGCGGCGGTTCATTGCAGTCGCCGCGCACGGAGTTTCCGTTTGCGGCATTATCCATCGCGATTGTGCGATGGACAATGAGTTTTAGTTCTTCGACGAGGAATGGTTTGGCGAGGAAGGGCACGCCGGACGATTCCAGGAATTCCATGGTGTGGCGTGAAAGCGTGTCACCGGTGACGAACACAAGCCGGTTCAGCTGGGTTTTATCCTTCGCCGCAAGCTGCCGGTAAATGTTCTGACCGTTCACCTGCGGCATTTTCAGATCGCAGATCACCAAATCGAAGTCTCCGGCAAGCGCTCTGCTCAATCCATGCACGCCATCCAGTGCGATCTCCGTCACAAGTCCTTCTTCGCGCAGCACGTCCGCGATCAACTGCGCAACGCTGGGCTCATCTTCAATCACCAGCACGCGCGCCCTGGTGAGCGGCGTCTTGCCTGTCAGTTGAGACTTTCGGTTCTGCGGATCGGTTCGTGCATCCAGGCCGGGCACGGATGGAAATTCGATGGTGAATCTGGCGCCTCGACCCGGTTCGCTGTTAACGGATATTTCGCCGTCATACTGCTGGACGATGCTATAGACGACGGAGAGCCCAAGACCCGCGCCGGAGCCGGCCGCCCGGGTTGAGAAAAAGGGGTCGAAAATCCTGGGAATGATTTCGGGTGGGATGCCGGGGCCAGAATCAGATATCTCCAAAAACACGCTTCCCGGCGCCGCATGCGTGCGAATCGAGATGTTTCCGGGCCGGGCATTTTGCCGCATAGCCTGTTCCGCATTCATGATGAGATTTCGGATGGCCTGTTGCAGCCGCGTTGCGTCGGCTTGAATCGCAGGAAGATCGGGATCGAGTTCCAATTTGATTCCAACGCTCTGCAGCTGCCGCTCGTCCTGGCCGGCCGCCAGACTTTCTTCCACGATGTGATTCAGATTGACGCCGCGCCGGACGGGAGATCCGTCATTGCAGAATGACAGAAGATTTTTCACCGTCTGTGTAGCCCGTTCCGCTTCCTGGTAAATCAAGCTGGTATCGGCGGCCTGGGAGGGTGTGAGTTTGCGTCCCAGCAAAAGCTGTGAATAGCCAATGATGTTTGCGAGCGGGCCGGTCAATTCACGCGCAAGGCCGGAAAGAAATCGCTTCGTCGGTGCATTGTCTTCACCATGCTTTGGATGCGCTTCGAGAATATCGCCGGACTTGAGCTCACGATACACTTCGAGGCGGCCGACGAGTTTGCCTTCGGCGTTCGTGATCGGACGTGCAAAGCGTTCGATTCTTCGCCGTGTTCCACCGAGCAGTTGCAGCTCGTCGCAACTCGCCGCGTCCGGATGCTCCGCGAGAGCCTGCCACTTGCGTACGAAGTCCGTGCCGTTCGCAAACCATCCGGCCAGCGTGCGTGCCAGACCGTCGCAATTTTTCGCTTCAACGAGGGCCTGCCGCGGTATTCCGATCAACTCCGCGAAGCGGTCATTCAGCAGCGCTAAATTTGTCTTCGCGTCGAACAGCACGATGCCATCCTCCGCGGCTTCCGCAACTGCGTAGAGCTGCGCTTCAGCTTCCAAGAGACTCGCACGCAAGTCATTCGATTGTTCCGGCGAGCAAGCCGCACCGGAGTGAATGCGGCCGGCAAGTTGGAAGCTCATTGCAAGCGCAACTGCATCAAGGAAAGTTCGAATCGCTCGAAAGTCGGGATCGCGCGCCTGATCCTGGAATGCCACCAGCGCGAGGCCGATCCGGTCGATACCGTTATGTATCGGCAGCCAGAAACATTTTTCCAAATCACAATCTTGAAGGGGCTGCGATCGAGAAGGCCCGTCGGTCGCGCGCAGCGCCTGATCAGTCTTGTTCTCAAGAAGGAGTACCAATTCCGAAAAACTGGAATCCAAAGTGATGGGTTGCTCGATGATTGATCCGCCCTGACGCTTAACAAGCACGCCGTCAAGTGTTGGAGAGCCGGCGCTTGATGCGCCTTTCAGCAACCAAGTCCCAGCTTGCTCCGCTTCTGCGGCAAGCAGCAATTCCCGCGCTGCGGTTGCGATAAGCCGCTCAATGGATTCAGCATGTGCGGCGCGCAAGACAGCTTTTATGCCGTGGAGCGAATCGTGCTGGCTGCGAGTTGCGTCCGGACAAGCTTGAACAGCCATTGCGGGTCACCAGTGAATCTGAAGGATGAGGTAGCTCACGAGCAGCGCGATTTCGATGGTCACGATGTATTCAGCCACGACCTGCAATTTCCGCGGCCAACCGACGCCTCTTTTCGCACTCATCTTTTCCATCCGCAGGCTCCATGCACAGGACTAGCCAATCTTGATTTCCAAAATCGTTGTGGAATCAGCGAGTTAAGGATTGCGGATCTGAGGAGGTATCGCGGATTTTCCCACTCCGAAATTGAGGAGCTTTTATTACTTCAGAGTGGGACTGTGCCGGATGCGAACCGACTGGGGGAATGTAGCCGCGGATTAATTGGCGTGTTCTGTTTTCTGCTGCAATTCGTACTGCTTGAGTTTGCGATACAGCGTGGTTTTGCCGATGCCGAGCAGACGAGCGGCCGCCAATTTATCGCCGCCGGTTTGATCGAGAGCACGGAAAATCGCGCGGCGTTCCATAGCGTCCAACGGACCAATCTCGTCGCCGAGGGTGGTTCCCTCGTTGATTGGGTACTGCATGTTCGTGGGCAAATCAGTGAACTGCACGACGGGACCCGAACTGAGAGCGATGGACCGTTGTATGCAATTTTCGAGCTCGCGTACATTACCGGGCCAATCATAAGCCGTGAGGCGCCGCATCGCTTCTTCCGTCAACGTGCGCGGCGAGGTATCCGGCTCACTGAATTTTTCCAGAAATGCATTCACGAGCAGCGGGATATCGGTTTTGCGCTCGCGCAGTGGCGGCAATTTGATTTGGACTACGTTCAAGCGGAAATAGAGATCCTGGCGGAAGGAGCCGTTGCGGATTGAGGCGTTCAGATCGCCGTTTGTCGCGGCGATCACACGAGCGCGCACCGGCACGCGCTCCGTCGCGCCGACCGGTTTCACTTCGTGTTCCTGCAACACGCGAAGCAGCTTGGCTTGAATATCCACCGGCAGGTTGCCGATTTCGTCCAGAAAAAGTGTGCCCTCGTCCGCTGTTTCCAGAAGACCCTGACGGTTGCTCTGCGCACCGGTAAAAGCGCCTTTCACGTATCCGAAAAGTTCGGATTCGATCAAACTCGCTGCCAGCGCCGAACAATCCACGGGCACAAATGGCTTTTTCTGCCGCGAGCCTGAAAAATGGATCGACCGCGCAACCAACTCCTTTCCGGTTCCGCTCTCTCCCAAAATCAAAACAGGGTAGTTGTGCTGGCTAACTTTTTCTATCAGCCGGTAGACGCGCTGCATTCGGGCAGAAACGCCGATCAGATAGCCAAAGCCCGGGCGGCTGCGGAGCTGCTCCCGCAACACACGATTTTCTTCATCTACCGCCTGCGAGTGCAGCACCCGCTCCAGCTTCGCGCGCAGATCTTCGATATGGAACGGCTTCATCACATAGTCGGCGGCTCCCAGCTGAGTCGCTTCGACGGCGGTTTCAATCGTTCCGAATTGTGTGAGCACGATCACGGCTATGTGGGGCGAGTGCTGGCGCACATGCCGAAGTAGTGCGAGCCCGCCGATTTGGGGAACTTTCAGATCCGTGATGATGATTTCCACCGGCGATTCATCGAGTACGGCGAGGGCTTCTTCTGTGGTAGAGCTGGTCCGCGCACGCAAGCCCATCTCCGCTATGACCTGAGTGCAAAGCTCTCTGGCTTGCGTTTCGTCGTCGACAACCAATACACTCGCCGGATGGCTTTGCTTTGCCGGTTCGAAGTGAACTGCATCAACGTTGGGCAGTTTTTCCATTTCAAGAAAGCCATAGCAACAACAATGCCAAATCAGAACCGACCGCCAAATGGCGAATTTGGAACTCCTGACTGTTTATAAGTATTGATACGTTAGTCCTATGTTAATAAAGGTGTCAAGTTATTACACATAATGTTTCGAGGAAGGTTCTGACATGAACCATTTTTCAAAACGGGCGGGAATGACATCCTGAAATGGAACAATGGCCAAGCGAATCACTGCCAGATTGATACACTATTCGGTGGGCCGGAGCATTGAATTTTGCGTTATTTGGCGCTGCGGCCCTGAAATTTAGTTGTGAGCCACGTGGACGGCGTAAACTCCCTCAGTGGCCGAAGCGACAAACAGAGTTTCCGCTTGCTCGTCCGTGGTGACGACGGGGAAAAAGCCCTCGGCTAGAGTACCGGATACGCGCGTCCAACTGTGCCCCCAATCGCGAGAAAGATACAATCCACCGGCATGCATCGAAGCGAGAAAGGTTCCGCCGGCAATGGCGAGTTCTTGCAGCCGAGCCTGTGGCAGCCCTTCGCCGACTCGATTCCATTTCTTTCCGGCGTCGCGCGAAATGTACAAGCCGTTTTCCGCACCAGCCATGAGAGTTTCCTCCGCCGCTCCGGGAGCATCGTCCAGCCATAACGCGGCGCCAGCCGATTCAGGCAGATCGTGCCAGCTCCAGGTTTTCCCCGCATCGTGCGAGAACACCAGTCCGCGCAGAGAAACAACCCACAGGCTTTCGCCGTCGGATGAAACACGCACGCTGTTGACAGGCAAGGTGGGCAAAGGTCCAAGCGGCAGCAGCGACCACGAAGCGCCTTGATCTGCTGAGCGCAGCAATCCGCGCTCGGTGGCGGCGTACCAAGCATCGCGGGAAAATGCGACGTCATTGATCTGCTCGGCCAGAAATCCTGCCGCTGGTTTACGCTGGGCACCTTTTCTGTTCTTTACTGGATCGGATTTTTCTTCCTTTTTATCCGCATCGGCCAGGATCTTCGCCGATTCGGCAGAAAGCCTTCCGGCTTGTGACCAGGCGCGCTTTTGTGCGTCGTAGCGCATTAGGCCACCCTGATCGAGCGCGGCCCACCATCCGCCTGGCGAAGCGTAGACGCGGCGCAGCGAGCGCATCGCCAGCCCCGGGCCGAGTGGCGACCAAGTACGGCCGCCATCCTCAGTAGCCAGCAGCGGCTCAGGGGAATTCGCGAGGACCGCCAATACGCGGCCGGTTCGTTCGCGATCCAAAGCGAGCGCGACGATTTCGCGGTGATAGAAACCTTTGTTCGACGCGTGGAAGTGTTGGCCACCGTCCGTGCTTACGAGCACGCCGAATTTTTCCGTCCCGATTACGATTCGACCGGCCGGCGCCACGACGGCATTCACGACCCAATCGGCCGGCGTTAAGCGTCGCCAATTTGAGCCCGCATTCGCCGTGACCCAGAGCCCTTCCGTGGTGGCCGCGTAGACGGTTGCAGCGCGAACCGGGTCCTGCAAAATCACCTGTGTGCGCCGAGCCTCATACGGTATTCCCTGAATTTTTCGCCATACTGCGGCGCCGTCGTCGCTCAAGTAAATTCCGGAGCACGCACTGGCATACACACGCCGGGTGTGTGTTCGATCCACGAGCAGGCTCATCACATCGGAATCGTCAATCATTCCCTCGTGGACGGGCTTCCAGTTCGCGCCACCATCGGAGGATTTCCACGGCAAATGAAATGTTCCCGCATAGATTATTTTTGGATTTGCGGGGTCGAGCGCCACGGAATCGAAATTGCGCAATTCTTCATGGCCTTCCGGCGTCAGGCGCTTCCAGGAACCGCCGCCGTCGTCCGTGCGAAATAATCCGTCCACGGCGCCAGCGATGAGCAGGCCATCGTCTCCATCTGCTGCAGCGAGTGCGCGCACCGCGTGTCCGGCCAGGCCCGCGGCGCGCCACGTTGTGCCTCCGTCATCGGAGCGATACACGCCGCCGCCCGCGACAGGATCCTGCGTCCAGGTGGCCGCCCACAACGTGCGAGGATTGTGTGAGTCCACGACGATGGCGCTCACCACGCTATCCAATCGCGTGCCCGCGCGCCCTAGCAAAGCCCAATGCTCACCGGCGTCGACCGAACCGAAGATGTGGCCGTCGGAAGTGCCCAAATAGATGTGGTTTCGGTCGGCAGGATCGGTGGTGAGCGTGCGCACATCGCCGCCAGAGGGACCCATCGGTTGCCAGACCTGAGCGCACGCGGTGGACGGCAGTAACAGCGCGAGGAGGAAAACGAACTTCTTGGGCCAGGTCATAATTCTCGAGAGAGTTCCAGCTCAATTGTATGTCGCGGCACCTCGTGGGGCAATTGCGCGGATACCTGGCTCACATCGAAAAATACACAGGCCCGGCGGGAATTCGATTCCCCCGGGCCTGCGTATATCTTTATTAAGCGTACCTTCGTAAGGGCCTAGTAAGTCGCTCCAGCCGGAACCCATACGATGTCGATGCGGTGATTCGCCGCGCCAGCGCCCTCCTGGCCCGTACCCGCTCGCACGGTAATCCGGCTTTTGTCGATGCCCTTGCCTGTGAGGTAATTCGCCGCGTTCTGAGCGCGATCCGTGCTCAGCTTCGCAGCGCGCTTATTCTTGGGATCGGCGTATCCGACGATGACCACCGTCCCCTGCGGTTCATTCTGCAAACGCAGAGCTACGTCATCCAGCACGCGCTTGCAAACATTGTCGACGCGGGCGCTGAGCGCAGGCTTGAACGCGCACTCATTGATCTTGCTCGCCTGTGGCGGCGGTGGCGGCTGCTGCACGGTCACGTTCACCGTGCAATCCGCAGCCTGACCATGGCCGTCGTCGGCGCGCCCTGTAATTGTGTAAGAGCCCGGACTGAGCCCCGAGGTGTCGAACTGCACACTTGAGCCGGTGCCGACGATCTGGCCGCCGTTGGTGCGCCAGGTGTAGCTGAGCGTGAAATTCTGCGGGCTGCTTGCCATTGCCGTGACGTTGACACGTTCCCCAGCCATCACCGTGCCGCGATCCACCGAGCAACTCATCGTCGGCGGTTTCGGAGCCGGCGGCGGTGGCGGTGCGACAACGCTGATGTCTACGGACGCGTCCGCTGTGCCGCCGTGACCGTCGTCAACATGGCAGGTAACGTGATAGCTACCGGGCATTGCGTTGCCGTACATCCAGCGCGCAGTGGGACCATTGCCATCCACGCTGCCGCCGCTGGCCATGTAGGAATACGTCAGGGAATCGCCGTCCGGATCGCTGGCGTTGCAATGCAAACCGTCCGGCGCGGTTGAGCCCTGCTGCACAGTAGTCATATCCGCCGTCAAGCTCGCCGTCGGAGGACGATTGATCATTTCCGGATGCGCACCCCAAGTGAAAACAAGTCCGCCCGAAAGGCGGATATTGCTTTGGTGCGTTGAGCTGTCTGGAATGTCGAAGTGGCTGAAGACATATTCGGTTTGGACAACACGCCACGAAATGTGTTTGGTCAATCCCAAATCCAGACCGCCGCCTAATGCAAATGCGAACGCATTCTCCGACTTTGAACTGGCCAGCATGTCCTCGTTCGCATCCATGCCGCCGAAAAGCGCATGCGCGAAAGGAGTCCAGCGCGAGGTGTTGTGCCAGGCAAAACTCGGACCAAACAGGTAGGTATAGCCCGTCGCATCCACCGACGGATCGGTTTCACCGTAGGTCAGCGAGCCAGTGTGATAGCCGCCAAAATCAGCGGTGAGACCAAACCAATGGTTGATGTAGTACGTCAGGGCGGCGCTGCCGCCGTTCATTTGTTCCGTGCCGGTTACGACCGGTCCGGGGCGGAAATCGAAAAACGAATAGCCGACGAACGCTTCCCAGTGCGGATAATTCGTCCCGGGTTTAATGTGATTATCCGAGATCGACGCGCTCGAGGTCTTTGTTTTGCTTGGTGCCGGCGGCGCGCCGCTCCCGCTGTCTGCGGTCGTTTCATTTTGCTGCTGAGCAAACACTGCCGGAGCCATCATGAACGCCAGCGCCAGTATGGCCATGGCAGTCGCGCGAACTCTCATCTCAATCCTCCTGAACATGAACTGCGGAGCCACTGCTTTGCTCCACTTCAAATGGTGTTTGGGATTTGCTGGGATCAAGGAGACTATACAAAACAATGCGGACAAATGAGCTTGCTGCCGGGCGAAAGCCCCTCGCGGTTCCACATTTCATGAACACGCCCAATGGATAACTTCCCCCCGGAATAGATTGTAGTACCGCGGCCCGCCGGCAGGCAATAAATGCGGAGGCCGCTATATCACTTCCCCCTGCTTCACCAAATCCCCGCAACAATTCTACATCTGAATCAGGAAAATGCAGGGGGAAATATGGCGAAACGAACATCATGCGGCGAAAGATTCACCCACAATAGATGTCAAGCGCCGCGTCAGCCGGTTTGATCGCTTCGCATCAGTTAATGCGCGTGCGCTTGGCGCAATGTTGCGAAAGGGCGCGCCGTTCCGTTGGCTTTCCGAGACCGCTGCTGGTAGATTTCTCGACAGGCTCCAATTGCACCGAGGCAGCCTCGCTATGGCGGAAGAAAACGGCGCGAACAAGCGCATCCTGGTGGTGGAAGACGAGCAGAACGCCCGCGCGGGATACGAAACACTCCTGCGGAAATGGGGCTACACCGTCCTGGGCGTCGCCAGCGGGGAGGAAGCGCTTGAGCGCTTCGAAGAATTTCAGCCGCAGCTGATCCTGAGTGACGTAAACCTTCCGGGAATTGACGGGATCGAGCTTTTGCGCCGGCTTGCAGAGGATCAGCACGACATTCCGTCTATCGTGATTACCGGCGATCCGAGCGATGACCGCACCGTGAAGGCAATTGAGGCCGGTGCGTATTGGTTCATCATCAAGCCGCACAGCAACCCAGTTCTTCGTGCATTGATCGGCCGAGCATTTCGCCAGATTGTCTCCGATCGGCAAGTGGTGTCGCTGCGGCGCGAACTGCGCGATACGGGGCGCCTGGGCAGCCTGATCGGCGAATCCAAGCCGATGCGCGAAGTGCTGCATTTGATCGAGCTGGCAGCGCCATCTTCGGCGTCGGTGCTGATCACGGGGGAAACAGGCTCAGGCAAAGAAATTGTTGCTCGCACGCTGCATGAACTGTCACCGCGATCAGAGGCTGCGTTTGTCGCGGTGAATTGTTCGGCGATCCCCGAATCGCTGATGGAAAGCGAAATTTTCGGACACGAAAAAGGCGCGTTCACCGGAGCATCTGATCGCCGGCTGGGCTGTTTTGAGTTGGCGGATCGCGGGACGCTGCTGCTGGATGAAATTGGAGAGATGCCGGCTCCGACGCAAGCGAAGCTCCTGCGCGTGCTCGAAGACGGAAAGGTCCGCCGGCTCGGGAGCAAAGCCGAAACTCCCGTCAATGTGCGAGTGCTGGCCGCTACGAATCGCGAGCCGGAAGAGGCGGTCAATAAAGGCGTGCTCCGGCAGGATCTTTTTTTCCGGCTGAATGTGTTCCGCATTCATCTGCCGCCGCTACGCGAGCACAAAGAAGACCTGCCCAAGCTGGTCGAGCAGTTGCTCGCCGACCTCGGCGCGAAGCACGGCAAGAACATTCGCGGCGTAGGGCCGGAAGTGATGGAGGCTTTTCAGAGTTATACGTGGCCGGGAAACGTTCGCGAGCTGCGCAATGTTCTCGAGCGCGCTTTGATAGTGTGCGAGAAGGAAGTCATCGGCCGGGCCCATCTGCCGCCCGGTTTCGGGCACGCGCCGGCCAACGTGGCGTCAGGGCTTTCGTCGTTGCGCTTTCCGATGGGCACCACGGTCGCCGCGGCAGAACGCGAACTGATTCTGCAAACGCTGACGGCCACGAACAACAAGACGCGCGCCGCTGAAATTCTCGGCATTAGTTTGAAGACACTGCACAATAAGTTGAAAGAATACGAAGCGGAACAACACCGGCGCTAGGCATCCCGGCCTCCTTCGCGCCGCATTTCGAATGTGCATCAAATCAAGATGATGGCCTTTCGCCTCAGAACGAAAATCACACTCGCATCGGCGCTGCTATTTCTGGTGACCGCCGGCGTGATTTCCGCCGCGTACGTGGCGCGACTTTCCCGCCTGGCGATTGACAGCGCGGCGACAGATGCGACTCACGCCGCACAGCAAGTGCTGGGCCAAGCGCAACGCGCGCTGGAGGAAGCGGCGGCCGCGGGGCTTTCGCCGGTCTCGTATTCGCCTGAAGATGTGCGCGATTACCTGCAGCGCGTGCTGGAACAGAGCCAGGGAGTTTCCTCAGAGATGGATTCGGTTTTGGCGCAGTATCCGGCGATTTATGAAGTCACAATCGCGGATGCGGGCGGCGACGGATTGATTTCGAGCGATCCGGCGTTAATCAACCGTGCGCTCACACCTCGGATGCCATTTTCGGCGCTGTCGCACAAGAACGTCCTCGGCCAATTGATGGTCATCTTCGGGAAGTCGCGGTTCTATCAGGTACAGCTTCCGTTTGTGCTGCGTTCTTCCGCAGGACAGGCGCCGTACGGCGACGTGCGCGTGACAATGGAGATCGGGCTACTCCGCGCGCAAATCATTCCGGGGCTGCGTTCGGCGGGCATGTGGGCCCTGGGCGGCGTTCTGCTTTCGACGTTGCTGATTGCGTTCATCAGCAGGCTGATGCTCGCACCGCTCGACGCCATTAACCTGCAGCTCGATCAGTATTCCGCCGGAAAATTTGACGCCGCTGCCGGCGCGTCGGGCCGGGGCGGCCTGGTCGGCAGCGACGAGCTGACGCAGGTGCAGTCTAAGATCACACGCCTCGGTGAACAGCTTCGTGGCGTGCGCGAAATCTTCAGCACGCTGCGAGAAAATCTGCACCAGGTTATGGCTGGACTTGAGGATGGCCTGATTCTCTTCACGTCCGAAGGGCGCGCCGTGCTGGTGAGTCCGGCCGTCGAGAAATTCCTCGGCGTACATTCCGATCAGATTCTTGGTCGCCTTGCGACCGACATTTTTGCGCAAGATCATCCGTTGCGCGGCGTCCTGAAGTTTTCCGGTGATCGGCTCGAGCCTCTAGATGCCGCGGAGGTGGATCTCGGTGGCTCCGCCGGGGCCGGCCCGCGGCGCGTAGCCGTCACAGTTCACGCGGTGCCCGACACCGGTTCGTCTTCCCCGGAAACATGGGGCGCGCTGGTGACGTTGCGAGACCTGGAATCGCGCGCCCGCATCGGCACGGAACTGGAAACCTCCGAGCGCCTTTCCGCGCTTACCCGCATCACGGCGGGTGTGGCGCACGAAGTGAAAAACCCGCTCAACTCCATGCGCTTGTGGCTTGAAAATTTGAAGGAAAGCTTGCCGGCGGAAAACGACGCGTCTGCCCAGGCCGTTCGCGTGCTTGACAATGAAATTGATCGCCTCGATCGCGTGGTGAAACGCTTTCTGGATTTTACGCGGCCAGTTGAAATGCATGTGGACGATGTGCCGCTGGGTCCGCTTCTGCTGCAAGTAGCGGAGGTGGCCCGCCCGCAGATTGATCGTTCAAAGGTGAAACTGGATTTGCGCCTTGAGAGCGGCATGCCGCCAATTCGCGGAGACGCGGAACTGCTCCGCCAAGCGATACTGAATCTGGTGCTGAATGCCGTCGAAGCCATGCCGGATGGCGGCCAATTGACGATCCGCCTGGAGCGCCGTGATGATTCCGCGCTTATCATGGTTGTGGACACCGGGAAGGGAATCCCGCCGGAGCAGCGCGGCCGGATTTTTCAGCTTTTCTTCACCACGCGCAAAGGCGGCAGCGGAATGGGCTTGGCCACCACATTCCGCATTGTGCAGCTTCACAACGGTTCGATAGACTTTGTGTCAGAAGCTGGGAAGGGCACGGCGTTTCGCATCGAATTGCCGCTCAGGTACGGCCAGGCGGTTGCGTCCGGCGCAGCGGCCGACTCTCATTCTGTTCAGGCGCCACTTTCATGATTCGCCCATCGGGTCATAAACGATCATCTCGCTCCTGCGGAGTTCTCTTTCTCTCCGGGCCGATCTTCGGCACTCTGATGTTCATCGGATGCCCGCAGAAGCCCGTGCAGCCGAAGTTCATTCAGACGGCAATGATTCTGCCGCCGCATTCGACGCCGAGGGCCGTGGACGCGACGCCGCCCGATCTGGATTTTCCGGTTGGGCTGTCCGCGCCGGTGATGGTGCTTTCCATCCCGCCGCCGAAGGTGCCACCCATGCGCCATGTGCCGACCGTCGGCGAGCCTGAGCCGGAAGTGAAGCCGGAGGCGCCGCAGATTTCGCCGCAACTTACGCCTGCCGAGAAAAATGAGGCGCAAGGCGGCGCGGAAACTGATCTGCGAGCTGCGCAGCAGAGTTTGGACGCGACCTCCGGCCGGCGGTTGAATGCCAATCAGCAGGATCTGGCCGACAAAATAAACGGATTCATAAAGCAGGCGCGGGAAGCCATGGCCGCCGAAGATTGGATCCGCGCTCGCAGCCTGGCGCAAAAAGCAAAAGTGCTCGGTGATCAACTCACGCATTCTTTTTAGAGCCCGGCAATCACGAAGATGAAAACTCATGACGTCATCGTTATCGGCGGAGGCATCATTGGTGGCGCGGTCGCCTTCGAGCTTGCGCGGCGGAATCTGAACGTCCTCGTACTCGATCGGCAGCCGCCCGGCCAGGAAGCATCCTGGGCGGCGGCCGGCATGCTTTCTCCCGCACCGGATAGCCCGGATGCAATCCCACTGGTTTCACTTGGACGCGCGAGTCTGGAGATCTACGGCGAATTCACTTCAGCCGTTGAAGAAGCGAGCGGCGAAAAAGTCGGGTTTCGCGAGCTCGGCACGCTCGAAACGCTTTTTCGCGCGGAGGCCGATCGCGAACTCAGCACGCTGATTGCGTTACATCACGGCCTCGGGCTTGTAGCGGAAGTGCTTCGGACCGAAGAAGCGTTCGAGCTGGAGCCGCAGCTCAGCCGAGATGTCGGCGCCGTCGCTCTGTTGCGGCGTGAAGGCTGCGTGGATAATCGCGCGCTCACACGGGGAATCTTCCGCGCTCTGGAAGCGAGCGACGTGGAGGTTCGCGCCGGATGCGCGGTCGAGCGTGTACTAATTTCGGCGAATCGCTGTCTCGGGGTCGCCGCGGCGGGAGAGCGCATCGAAGCGGGCAGCGTCATCATCGCGGCTGGAAGTTTTGCCGCAAGCATCGAGGGAGTCGCGCGTTACGCGCCGACGCATCCGGTGCGAGGGCAAATGGTTGCGCTGCGCACCGACCAATTTGAAATCAGCCACGTGCTGCGATCGGAGCGCGGCTACATCGTTCCGCGCGAAGGCGGCTGGTGCGTCGCCGGCAGCACGCTCGAAAATGCGGGCTTTGAAAAAAAGATCACGCCGCAAGGGATCGGGAAAATTCTTGCCGCCGCGGTGGAGATAATCCCGGCGCTCGCCAATTCCGCCATTTTGGAAACCTGGAGCGGATTGCGGCCGGACACTCCGGATCATCTGCCGTCAATCGGGCCAACGGATGTGGAAGGACTGTTGATTGCCACCGGTCATTTCCGCAATGGAATTCTGCTCGCGCCGATCACCGCGCGATTGATTGCCGATTGGCTGACGAGCCGCAGAACATCCGTGTCGTGGGACGCATTCAGCCCCATGCGTTTTGCCCATACGGCGCACGCTTCATCCTGAGAAAAAATTTAAGTCGAGAATTGAAATTGACGGGCGTTCAAACGCTTAGAACGGAGAACGCGAACGAGTAGGCTCGCGATTCGGCGGTCCGGGCAGCGTCGACGCTTTGCCGGGGTCGGTGAAGGTGATGTAGGTCGCGTCAAGATAGACCGTACGGTCGATGATTACGTCGAGCGTTGTCCCGCGAGGCAGTTCCAGCTCCGGACCGCGCGTGAGCAGCACGGCCGCCAATCCCGCTGCGGCGCCAATTCCCGCGCCGATGCCCGCGCCTTCCGCGGTGCGCGTGGCGACGCCGCCAATGCCCGCGCCGATCGCCGTGCCTTTGATGATTGTCCCGGCATCGGTGGTCTTATCGGTATCGCCGTGGACCGTGCCTTCCTTATCCACGGATTCGTTGCCGCCCGTCCCCGCGTTTTTCGGAATTGCGTTGAAATTCACCGTGTAGCCGTTCGGCAGAATCATGGTGTTCAGCCGCAGCTGAAGCTCGCCTGTGCCTTTTACTTTGCCCGGCCGCTTGGCTGAAACGATTTCGCCCTGCACATACGAACCGGCGGGCACCAAAATTTTATTGTTGATGACGATGGGGAAGAGCGTCTCCAGGTAAACGGGGTCGCCCGGCGCGGCGTTGCGGGTCGTGATCGAATTGTGAAGCACGAGCGGCAGCTTCGTACCGGTCGGAATCAAAAGCGTCGCCGGCGGTTTCGGGGTATCTGCAGGAACTCCGGGCGCGGCCGGTTGCCCAGAAGTTGAAGGCTGCGCCTGAGCCGCTGGAGGCAATGTCTGTGCGGGAGGTATTGTCTGTGCGGGCGGCGTCGGAGGTGGAGGAGGTGCTTGTTGTTGCGGCGGCGGAGCGTTCTGCAACCCGAAAGCGGGGGCAACCATCAACAGTCCGGCGCAAAGAATCAACAAGAATGCGGCGTGCAAGGAACTTCGAAAGTAACGCATCGCATCACCCCTACAGCGGAAAGCTTAACCACCGAATTACCTAGCCTTATTCTACTCCCATTTGACGCCGCGACAGTCCATTTTGCCGCCTGCCTCTGGCTGCGAGTTTGACTCCGGCATCGCGCGTGGATAGGCTCATTCGACGTCAAACGCCTTATCGAGAAAGGATTTTGGGATGGCAAAATTGGCCCTGATTTATGGAATGAGGTTGTTTCCCGCGGAGGAGCTAGGAGAAGTCAGCGAGGCGACCGTGACATTGAAGAACGGGCGCAGCGCCCGTGTTTCCATGCATCTGATCGAAGGCAGCAAGGAACAAATTGAAAAAACGCTCCGGCAATCCATATCGGCTTTTTTTGAAATGTATCCTGAAATCTGATTCACGCGGAGCGATCAGCCGCCTTCTTCCTCGACGTCGCGTGGCAATCCGGCCATTTGCTCGACGAAAACCACGCTTTGCCCCGTCAGCTCAAATCGCTTCCGGCATTTCCGGCAGGCGACCAGCTCATCCATGCGCACCATGTACGATCGCGCATTGGCAAAATGTTTTTTGTCCTCTTCACCGGCCCCCTTTGGGATTTCTTTCTTCTTCGTGCGCACCATCCAGCGGATGGGATACATATCTTCTTTTCTGCAGCTCGGACACATTAATTTGATCTGCTTCGTCTCTTGCTGTTCGGTATAAAAATTGCGTTCGTCCATAATGGCTCACTCCCTGCCCGCCGCCGCTCCGGCCGCGTCGATGGTAACAAATTCTATTCCCGAATCGCGCCAGCGTGGCAACCAATGTTCCAGCGCAGCGAGCGTGTGACGCCGATCCCCACCGAGCGCACGATGATCCCCGTCGTGCATCAACACGATATCCCCCGGCACCACGCCAGCCAGGCGCCGGATCACGTGTTCGGCTGGCTGCGGTTTCCAATCGAAGCAAAGCCTGGACCACATTGCTACTCGTTCGACGCCGGTCTCGCGCATGGCGTTCCACATCTGCGGACCTCGAAATCCGAATGGCGGCCGCATCCATTTCATTTTCACGCTGGAAGCGCGATTCAGAGCCGTCGTTTTGACTTGTGCCAGCGCCTCGCCCACCGCTTCTTCGCACGCGCGGAGTTCGATGGCATTTCGCGAACGCGAATGCCACGCCAGGTGCGGATGTGTGTCGGTGTGGTTTGCCAGTAAGTGTCCACGCGCATCAATTTCACGGATCAAATCCGGGCAAGCGCGCGCGAATTTTCCCAGCACGAAAAATGTAGCCCGTGCCTGGTTACGTTCGAACAGGTCCAGCAACTTTGGCGTGATCTCAGGATTTGGCCCATCGTCGAATGTCAGCGCAATTCTCGGCCGTCCCGCGCTGCCGGGAAGCCGCCGCGTCGTCGGGCCAAACAGCTGCGAACCGGGTGAAGCGGCCGCCCACACTCCCACTCCCAACAGTGTGGCGCCTGCCGCGGGCAAGCCGATCGCCCAAGGATTCAACGAAGCATCTCCCTCAGTGAAAAATCCGCTCCAACCGCTGACATGTGAGAAGCTAAGGGCACACTCGCCGCCCGTGCCATTCTCTCACGCCCAGGTGATTGACTGAACAGGGGTCGGAAACCGGATTCCGCACCCATGCGTCTAAAGTCCAGTCCGAATAAAACAACATGAACTGGCGTCGAAATCACGTTTGAAACGGTTTGAAAGTCCGCAAACCGGCAAATCTGGGAAAAGGTGGACGTATAAGATGCTTTTGAAGCAACTATCGAGATTGGCCGTTTCACTCGCATTGATCAGTCTTCCGCTGGCCGCACGCCAGACGCAGGAGCCACCCGCCCACGTCACGTTGCAGGGCGTTGTCCGCACCGCTGCAGGCGCTCCGGTGCCGGGCGCTTCCGTCCACATCGTTGAAGAAAATTCCGGCAAGAGCTGGGTCACGTGGACCGACGAACTGGGCAAATTCCGCCTTCCCGAACTTCCCGGTGGCAAATACAAGATCGACGCCAGCCAGATTGGATTTGGCGACGACACGAAGGAATTGACGCCGACTTCTGAAACTTCTCCGGACATCATTCTCAGCCTGCATATTGCGACTGCCAGCGAAATTGCCGCCGCCAATGCCGCAACTGCGGCTGCGCAAACTCCAGCGACCACGCCGACGAAGGCCGCGGCGGTGCAGAACGCAACGCCACCAGCAACAGCCGAAGCCAACGGAAATAAGCCTCCTGCGACAGCGGGAACCCAGCCGGCGAATCAAGGACGCGGCGCAACGCAGTCCGCTCGCAATGGAGGTGGACGAGGGCAACAGGGCGCGGGACGTGGCGGGCGCGGCGGCGGATTTTCTCAAGTAGATGTTTCCGGCAACGGAGCCAATGCGGGTGAGGGAGATAACACGGCAGCGGGCGCCGGCAACGACGCGCTGGGAAATGCGGAAAGCGCGGACGCTCTTCTTGTGGCCGGAACGACTGCGCAGGGTGCCACGAACATGGGTGGCTTTCCGAACATGGGCGATCTCGGTGGGTTGAATCCCAACGGCCCCGGCGGAATTCCGGGCGGTGACAACGGCACGGGGATTCCCGGTGGAATGCCGGGCGGAATGCCTGGCGGCGGAGCTGGTCCCGGTGGCGGCGGTGGCAGAGGCGGAGGCGGCGGAGGATTCGGTGGTGGTGGCAGAGGCGGAGGGCCCGGAGGCGGCGGTCGAGGCGGCCGTGGCGGACCCGGGCAAAATGGTGTGCCGTGGGGACTGAATAGTGTCATCCGCCGGCGCATCAATCAAATGCACTACACACTGAATGAGACTTTGAACGACTCCGCGTTCGATGCGCGAAACTTCGATCTCACCACGAACGCTGAGACGAAGCCGGCTTTCACGCGAAACAATTTCGGTGGCAGTCTTGGCGGCCCTCTTCGCATCCCGAAGATCTATGATGGCCGGGACAAGACTTATTTCTTTATCAACACGAATTTTGTCCACGGCACGAACGCCACAAACAACTCGTATACCAACGTACCCACCGACGCGGAGCGGGCGGGTAACTTCTGCAGCGCCGGACCCGGCGGAACGCCGATTCTTTTGTACGATTACACGTCAAATTTCAACGGCCCGCGCTCGTTGCTGAACGTACCGGGAAACTGCGACTTGCAGGGGCAGATTAATCCGAATACCAGCCAACCTTATGTGAGTCCGCTGGCCACGACGATACTGAACAATTATTTTCCGGAACCGAATATCACGGACAATTCCACGTACAACTATCTTCTGCAGACGACGACGCCCACCAATACGCAGCTGATCAATTCGCGAGTGAATCAGACCATCAACCAGAAGCTGAATTTTGGCGTCGTTTATAACATCTCGCAGAATCAGAACAGCGGTGTGGGCTTATTTCCGGAACTAACCAGTCATACTGCCGCCCGTGGGCAAAATGTCACGCTGACTTTCAATCAGAATATTTCTCAGCGCCTGATTAACGCCATCGCACTGAATTTCACAAGGCAGCGGACGGACCTTTCCAACGAAAACACGGATGTACTCAATGTTGAAAATCAATTGGGAATAACCGGGCCGAACACTTTCAATCCAGAGGATTGGGGACTACCGACGCTCTCGTTCACGCCGACGGGTGGCCTTACATACGCCGGCCTATCGGATACAAATGCTTCACTGCGCAAGAACGAGACGTGGAATTTGTCAGACACGGTTTCCTATAATCTGCCGAAGCACACTCTGCACCTCGGCTTCACCTTCCGAAAGGTTCAGCTGAATTCTCTCGCCGATCCCGACGCGCATGGCAGGTTCAGCTTTACGGGACTGTTCACACAAAACTATCAACTCACCGGCAGCACTGAAACGCCTGTACCGAATACGGGCTCGGCGCTTGCGGATTTTCTGATGGGGTTGCCAGCCGGACAGGCCGTGCAATACAGCACTACCGACACGGAAAATTATCTACGGATGCACGGGTTCATCGGCTACGTCACCGACAACTGGATTATGTTCCCGCGGTTCACGGTGACCTATGGATTGCGCTACGAACTGATGATTCCGCCAACTGAACTCAACAATCGTCTTTCCAATCTCGACGTCAGCTCGACGTTTGGTTCACCCACGGTTGTCACGCCCGGCACAGTCGGTCCGTTTAGCGGAGCTTTGCCGAATTCATTGATTCGTACCAATTACAATAACTTCGCTCCGCGCATCGCCATCGCCTGGCGTGTGCCCGGAAAGTATTTCGATAAGAACAACGGCAGGCATGCCCTGATTGTCCGCGCGGGATACAGCGTCACCGATGTCACGTCAACGTACAACACCTTAGCGACAAACTATCTGGTCAATCAGAGCCCATTCGCGATTGAATCGCAGCCAACGGCCTCGGCAACGCAGACACTGTCATTGCAAAATATCTCTACTGCGGCGCCCGTAAACGTATATGCAGTGAGCCCGAACTATCACAATCCCTATGTCCAGATCTGGAATCTATCGCTCGAAAGTCAGTTCATCGATGGCTGGACGTGGCAGTTGATGTATGTGGGAACCAAAGGAACGGACCTGGATCAACTGATCGCGCCAAACGTGCTTTCTGTGACGTCGCCCGCGCTAACCGGCGGAACGATTCAACCGAGCCTGGCATTCACTTATGATACGTCTGGAGCGTCTTCAAACTACAACGCCCTGCAGGCACGGCTGCTCAAGCGTATGCGTAACGGCTTTACCTTCCAAACGATCTATACCTACAGTAAGGCGCTTGATGATTCAAGTTCCATCGGTGGCACTGGAGGCACGGTCGTGCAGGAATACCCGTTCTTCAATCTGGAGCGCGGGCTTTCAACCTTCGATATGCGGCATTCCATCACTGGAAACGCCACGTACGAACTTCCCTTTGGAGAGCGCAAGCACTGGGCGCACAAAGGCGCAGAAGCGCGCATCTTGGGCAACTGGCGCTTGAGCGGCAGCACCACATTCCACACCGGAACGCCGCTGACTCCGGTCGTTGATGAACCGGCCTTTAGCGGAATCACGGGTAGTTCAACCTTCGTCACGCGGCCTGACATTCTGCCGGGTTGCAATCCGGTCCTTCCAGCCGACCAGCGCAGTCTGGGTCAATTTTTCAACACGGCCTGCTTCGCCGCTCCGGGGGAGCTTTTCCCCGGTACGACCATTACGGCCCCCGGCAACCTTTTTGGCGATGCGGGGCGCGACATTGTCACCGGTCCTGCTTCTTTCATTGTAAACGTGGCGCTACAGCGGACGATTACTCTCGATCGCGATGGCCAGAAGCATCTCGATATTCGCTGGGAGACCAACAACATCGCCAACCATGTGAACTGGTCGGGAATTGGACTCACTGATCCCGTCGGCGGCAATTTGGGCAACTTTGGCGTCGTGAATAGCGCCGGTGCCATGCGCACCATGGACCTGGTAGTTAGGTTAAACTTCTAACGAGGACTGTCATGAATACGCAGCGGAAGTCTCCCATTTCACGATTCCTGGCGATGCTTGCCGTCGCTTCACTGGTTGCGCCAATTGCCCCGGCGCAGCAGGCCGCCTCGCAGCAATCAACAACTGCCAGCCAACAGAAGGCCGCGCCGCCCGCGCAGAACAACACCAATGTAATCGATATTCACCAACTGCCGCCTCCTCCGCCACCGGAGCCCAAGAAAACCAGCGGCAAGGGATTGTCGGTCTATGTTGACCTGGTCCAAATCGACGCTACCGTGACCGACAAGGACGGAAACGCGATCAAGGGTTTGAAAGCGGATAACTTCCAACTATCCGAGGAAGGCAAGCCCCAGAAGATCACGGCCATCGACTATTTCGACGTCGAAAGAATCGCAACAGCAGACAAGGATACCTCGGAACCGATCACCATTGACTTGAAGACGGCGAACGACCCGGAAAAGCTCCGTCCCATCGTCCGCGAGCACCGCATGATGGTGCTTTTCTTCGACCTGACTTCCATGCAGCCCGACGATTTGAAGCGCTGCACGGACGGCGCGATGAATTTTCTGAAGACGCAGATGACGCCCGCGGACCTGGTGGCCATCGTTTCCTTTGGCACGCAGTTCAAGATCAACGTGGACTTCACAAACAACCGGGAACAACTCGAAGCCGCTGTGTATCAGCTGGCGAATCCCGGAAAGGAATCCATGCTCGCGGCACAGGCGGCATCGGCCAGTGATGCCACCACCGCCGATGATATGTCCGCCTTCACAGCCGACGACACTGAATTCAACATCTTCAATACGGACAACAAACTGTATGCCGTGGAAGCGTTGGCCAGTCTGCTGGGCGGCATCCCCGGCAAGAAAGCCGTAATCGAATTTTCCGGCGGCATCACGCAAACCGGAGAAGAGAACCGCTCTGCATTGCAAGCGGCGACGGATGCGGCGAACAAGAATGACGTTTCGCTGTATCAATACGACGCTCGCGGATTGATGACGGACGTGCCGGGCGGCGACGCCAGCAACGGCGCAGCGACAGGAACATCCGGATTCAGCGGCGCGACTGTGCTTTCGCAGGTGAACAATCGCGAAACTTCGCGGGATACGCTTTCCACGCTGGCCCAGGACACCGGCGGGAGAATGTTTGCCGACGCGAACGATATGAGCGCTGCGTTCCAGCAGGTGCAGGCCGATACGACGGGCTATTACCTATTGAGCTATTACAGCAGCAACACCAAGCGCGACGGCCGTTATCGCGGTGTGACCGTGAAGCTTGTGAACGTACCGGGCGGCCACATCAAGCATCGCGAAGGCTACTACGCGCCGAAGGACTTCGGCATTTACAACACGCAGGACCGCGAGAAGCAGCTTGACGACGCGATGGCTTCGGAAGTGGCGGTCACCGAATTGCCGATGGTTCTGGACACCGGCGAATTCCGCATGCCGAATAATCAAATCTTCGTGCCGATTTCAGCCAAGCTCGCGGCCAGCGCGCTGCAATTTGCGCAAAAGAGCGGCAAGCAGGAAGCCAAGTTCGATTTCCTGTACGAGCTGCGCGATGTTGCGAGCAAGCGCGTGGCGGGCTCGCAGCGCGACACTATGACGGTGCCGATCACCGCTCATCAGCAGGCCATCGTCTACCAGGGCGGGATTCTGGTGGGGCCGGGCAAATACGTCCTGAAATTCCTGGCGCGCGATAACGAAAGCGGGCGCATGGGGACGGTGGTGCAGGACATCACTCTGCCGCCGGCACAGAACAACGTCTTGCAGCTGAGCACCATCATGCTTTCCAGCCAGATTGCGGAAGTTCCCAGTAAATCGGCCGTGCATCGGCAATCATTCGGCGACGACGCCCGGATGAAGGAATCTCCGCTGGATGTAAATGGGCAGCGCATCGTGCCCAGCGTCACGCGCGTGTTCAATTCGGATCAGATGCTCTACGTGTTCTTCCAGGCCTACGCGCCGGCGAAGAGCGATATGAGCAGTCTTCGCGCGGGATTGGTTTTCTTCCGCAACGGCCAGCGCGCGGACGGCACGCAAATGGTTGCGCCCGCCGAAGTGAATGACAAGGATCACACTGCATCGTTCCGCCTGAGCCTGCCGCTCAGCAAACTGGCAGCTGGCCGGTACACCGTGCAGACGATCGTGGTGGAAGCGGGCGGTTCGCAGGCGGCATTCGGCCGCAATTTCTTTGCGCTGCTGAAGCCGACGTCCGGCCCGGCAACGCCGGCGACTGCGGCCAGTCCATCCTCGAATCCCCGCTGAAGCGTGGCGCGGATTCGGGCAACGATTCTTGCACGGGCCGCGCTCCGGCAGATATGCGGGCGCGGCAAAAAGTCGGGGGCCGTCTTCCTGCCACGTCGGGGTGGAATCGGCAATGTCCAGGTCAGTCCAAGGATGCGTGCTGCCATGGATAGCCATCGTTCCTCGCAACTTCCGCGATGCCTGCTGGTACTGATTTTTGTTTCTTCGCTGCTCCTGGTTCGTGTGCACGCCCAGGGGCAGTCCACGGCGTCCCCACAGTCCGGTTCACAACAACAGCAGACCACGCCGCCAGTGCAGAAGCCGCAAGTCGTTCCGCAGTCGCAGATGCCACCTCCGCCGCCGGCTCCCGCGAAAGAGCCCCAGCACAAAATTTCGGTACCGGTGGACCTTGTTCAGATCGACGCCACGGTGACCGATAAGAGCGGAAAGCTCATCAAGGGTCTGAAACCGGAAAATTTCCAGCTCTATGAAGAGGGGAAATTGCAAAAGCTGGACGCGCTGGATTATTTCGATGTCGAAAGGATCGAGACGGCGGAAAAAGACAGCGCCGAGCCGGTCGTCATCGATCTGGAAACCGCCACGGATCCCGAGAAACTTCGCCCGCTGGTGCGTGACCGACGGCTGATCGTGCTGTTTTTCGACATGTCGTCCCTGCAGCCCGAAGATCTGCTGCGCTCCACCGACGCCGCGAAGAAATATCTGAAAACACAGATGTCCGCCGCCGATTTGGTCGCGGTGATTTCCTTTGGCACCACATTCAAGATCAACGCAAATTTCACCAATAATCGCGAGGTTCTTGAAAATGCGGTGGCGTCCCTCGTTCCCGGCAAAGATGCGATGCTGCAGGCCCTGGGGTCCGCCGCGACGGACACCGTGACGGAAGACAACATGGCTGCGTTCACGCCGGATGACACCGAATTCAACATCTTCAATACGGACAACAAACTCTATGCCGTGCAAGTGCTGGCCGAACTCTTGGGTGGTGTTCCCGGCAAGAAGTCTGTTCTGGAATTCACCAGCGGCATCACACAAACCGGAGAAGAAAACCGCTCGGCGCTGCAATCCGCCACCGACGCCGCAAATAAAAATAATGTTTCACTCTATCAGGTGGATGCGCGCGGCTTAATGACCGATGTGCCCGGCGGCGACGCCAGCCACGGCGCGGCAACCGGCACTTCATCCTTCAATGGCTCCACGGTATTTTCGCAATCGCAGGCGCGGCATGCATCGCGGGACACGCTCTACACTCTAGCGGCGGACACCGGCGGCCGGACATTCTTCGACCTCAACGATTTCACCGGAATCTTCAAGCAATTGCAGGGCGATACCACCGGCTATTACCTGCTGAGCTACTACAGCTCAAACACTGCTCGCGACGGCCGCTATCGCCAGGTGAAAGTGAAACTGGTGAATGTTCCGCCGGGCGCGCAGATCAAACATCGCCCGGGTTACTACGCTCCCAAGGAATTTGGCATTTTCAATACGGAAGATCGCGAAAAGCAACTCGATAACGCGATGGCATCTGAAGCGGCGCTCGTAGAATTGCCCATCGCCGTGGATACGGGCGAATTTCGCGTCGCCAATGGCGAATACTTCGTGCCGGTTTCCGCAAAGCTCGCATCCAGTTCATTGCAGTGGGCCAAGAAGAGCGGGCAGCACGAGGCGCGTTTCGATTTCTTGTATGAAGTGCGTGAAGTAAAAACCAAACGCATCGCCGGCTCGCAGCGGAACACCATGACGATCCAGCTCGATGACGCCAATTTCGATGCGTCGAAAGCAATCGTCTATCAGGGCGGAATTCTGCTGGGCCCAGGCCACTATCGGTTGAAGTTTCTTGCGCGCGAAAACCAGACCGGCCACATTGGCACGTTCGAAGATGACATTGTGCTCGCTCCCCCGCAAACAAACCGGCTCGAGCTCAGCAGCGTGATGCTTTCAAGCCAGATCGCCGCGCGGCCCGCCAGAAGCCGTGGCGGAGGCCAGCAGATTCGCAATCGGACATTGGGCAACGACGCCCGGTTCCGCACGTCGCCGCTGGACGTAGGAGGCGAGCGCATCGTGCCGAGCGTCACTCGCGTCTTCACGTCGCAGCAAACGCTGTACGTTTTCTTCCAGGCTTACGCGCCGCCAAAAAGCGACCTGAGCAAGCTGCGCGCCGGCCTGGTGTTTTTCCATAACGGCCAGCAAACGAACAGCACGGCTCTTGTCGATCCGGCTGAGACGAACGATATGGGTCATTCGGCATCGTTCCGAATCAGTCTTCCACTCGATAAGTTGGCGACGGGAAGCTATACCGTAGAGGCGGTGGTTGTGGAAGCAGGTGGCTCGCAGGCCGCTTTTGCGCGAAATTATTTTGCGTTGCGGAAGGCGGCGGCCACCACGCCTACAACGTCGGCCGCGCCGGGCACTCCGAACTTGCGCTGAAGTTTTGCTTCCTGAAGGCTAATCGGTCTTTCGCAATTCGCGGGGATCAATTCCCAACTGCTGGCATTTCTTATAGAGGTGGCTGCGTTCCAGGCCCAGCGCGCGCGCCGCGTTCGTCATGTGATACCCATGCCGCGCCAGCTCCGCAATCAGTGTTTCCTTTTCAAACTTTTCCACGCGTTCCGCGAGCGTGCCTGAATATTCCCCCGCGCCGGCATACTCGGTTCCCTTCGCCGCGCTGCCTTGCGGAAGTGCCAGCCGCACATCTTCTGCTGTGACTTGCTCGCCCGCGGCGATCAGCAAGAGGCGCTCGACCACATTCCGCAATTCGCGCACGTTCCCAGGCCAGTCATACCGTTCCAGTTCCTGAATCGCGCCCGTTTCGATTGTTTTTTCTTTCCAATTGTTTTGCGCCGCCACCTGCTGCGCAAAATGACGCGTGAGCGTGCCGATGTCTTCTTTTCGTTCACGCAACGGCGGAAGCACCAGTGGAAAAACATAGATTCTGTGAAACAGATCCTGCCGAAACGCATTCTGTTTCACGAGCGCTTCCAAATTTCGGTGCGTCGCCACGATTACTCGCGCGTCCACGCGCACCGGGCGATCGCCGCCGACACGCTCGACTTCACCTTCTTCCAGCACGCGCAGCAGCTTCGCCTGCATACCGAGTGGCATATCGCCAATTTCATCCAGGAACAGCGTGCCGCCGTCCGCCTGTTCGAATTTGCCTGTATGTCGCGTCGAGGCTCCGGTAAACGCGCCCTTCTCATGTCCAAACAGTTCGGATTCGATCAACTCAGCCGGAACCGCCGCGCAATTCAAAGTGACGAATGGCCCGGCATGCCGCGGGCTATGCTCGTGCAGTGTTCGCGCGACCAGTTCTTTGCCTGTGCCAGTTTCTCCCAAAATGCAAACGCGCGTTTCGCTTGTGGCCACGCGCTTCACTTGCGCCATCAGGCGCTCCATCACTGGGCTTCGCCAGACAATTTCGTGCTTGCCGAGTCGCTGTTTGAGCTCGCGGTTTTCCTGTTCCAGCCGGGAAAGCTTCAAAATATTTGCGACGGTGACCAGCAGCTTTTCCGTCGAGAGCGGCTTTTCGAGGAAATCCACCGCGCCCAGCCGCGTGGCCTTGACGGCCATTTCGATGCTCGCCTGCCCGGAAACCATCACCACCGGCGCCGTTACGCCGGCATTCTTCAAATCTTCCAGCAGCGCGATTCCGTCGCGTCCCGGCATCACCACGTCGGAAAATATCAAATCGTACCTCTGCGACTTTGCAAGCTCCAGCGCGCGCACAGCCGAATCGCACACGGTCGCTTCGTATCCCGCCAACCGAAAGGCGCGCGAAAGCGATCCCAGCGTGTTCGGATCGTCGTCTACTACGAGCAGATGCGCTGTTTTCGTTGTCATTTTGGAATAATTGCGGATCTTCCTTCAGCGGTACATCTCGTCGAGCTACTCATCCAGACCGAGCATACTTTTCGTCCCGACCAATTCTCGGCGCGGCTTCAATTTCTCCGGTTTCGCCAGTTCTTCTTTCGACGAAGAATCCGTTTCGGCATTTCCGCCGCCTGCGTTTCCTCCCGGCGGATTTTCCTTGCCCGCGCTGCGAATCGCGGGCGGCCTGACCGCATGTTCGGGTTCGCTGCCCGCGGTCTTGATCGGCAATTCGATGCGGAATGTCGCACCGCTTCCCGGAGCGCTTTCCACGGAAATTTTCCCGTGATGGTCGCTCACCACGGACTGCACAATCGCTAGACCCAATCCTGTGCCATGCCGTTTTGTCGTGTAGTACGGTGTGAAGAGCCGCGCGCATTCTTCCGGCGTGAGTCCCGTGCCGGTGTCGCTCACGGCCACGCGCGCCATGCCATTGTGTTGGCTGGTGCGGATGGTCAGCGTGCCTCCGCCGGGCATGGCATCCAGCGAATTCAGGACTAGATTGCTCAGCGCGCGATGCAGCAAATCCGGATCGGCCTGAATCGCCGGCATGCTATCGTCCAAATAAAGCTCCGGCGTAATCGGCGGCCGGCCGATCACGTGAAATTGCGCATCGTACAACCGCACCGCGCTTCGCACGGCATCATTCAGATTCACGGACTGCAATTGCGGCGCGGGCATCTTGGAAAAATCGCTGAACCGGCCGACGATCGTTTTCAGGTTATCGAGTTCGGCTCGCAGCGCCGCCGTGGATTCATTGAAAACTTCGTCGAATTCGTCCGGCGTTTGCTCCCTCGCTCGCTGCAGATTTTCCAAAGTCAGTTGAAGCGGGAACAGCGGGTTTTTCAGCTCATGCGCCAGCCGCCGCGCGATTTCGCGCCACGCCGCCACGCGTTCAGATTGCACCAACCGGTCGCGCTGTTCGGCCAGCTGCCGCGTCATGTCGTTGAAGGCGCTGGTCAGCTGCCCTATTTCATCGGTCGAACGGACATCCACGCGCGTGCCCCAGTCGCCCGCCGCAACTCTCTTGGCTCCCGCCGCGAGGCGGTTGATCGGCCGCGTCACCCGCGCTGAAATCCACATGCTCAATAGCAGCCCCAGTAGAATGCCACCGCCGCCGACGAGCACCCCCAGCGTCCTGATGAAATTCACGACGGCCACTAGCTCCGCGCGCGAACTTCCGACCAGCAGCACGCCAATTACCTTGTGATCCCGATCAAACCGCGGCTCTGCGTGAAAAGTTTCCGCGCTCGCGGCATCCGAGTTCCACTGAATGGTTTCTTCCAGCGGCGCGCCTGCACTGCGAACTTTGTTGATGAGGCTCGCAAATCGGTCCGCGGTCGGCACCGCTCCACTCACGCCAATCAGCGAGCCTCCTTCGAAATCCGGCTGCAAATTGTTGTAGAAAAGCGCGCGCATTCCATCCGGCAGCGCGAGCGTCGCCAGAAAATCTTTTCCAAGCCCAATCCCGCCGACAATGTAGAACTTCTTTTCCCCTACGGAGACCACGTGGACCGCCGTCAGAGAAAGGTCGGCGCCGTTTGGCAATTCCGTGCGCTGCAAAAATGCTCCGGCTTGGTCCCAATCCGTTCCGGGCGTTGCAATCCAATCAATTTTGTAGCCGAACCGTTCCGGCCATTCTTTCGAGGAAATAATCGAACCGTCGTCGCCGACGATGTCCAAATAATCCAAATGATGTAACCCGGCCAATCCCCCCGCGTCATACACGTACTTCGACGCGTCGCCTCCCGGCCGGGCCAGGTCAATCGCCATTTTCAGCGTGCCCTCTGTTTCAGCGATGCCCGTCACGCGGTTCACCACTTCCTGCCCGCGTTGCTGAAATTCCTGCTCGAATTGCGAAATCACGGCGTCGGTGTGTTTTTGATCGGCGGCCTCAAACTCACGCCGCGTGTACGTGGAAACGCTCCACGCCACCAGGGTGACCGCCACGATCACTGTCAAAGTGAAGAAGAGCACGAGTTTTGTGCGAAAGCTCATGGTTTAGAATTCTCTGCCGTTGTGCGCTGACCGCTTTCCAGCCACACGTCCTCCAATCGCCAGCCGCCCCAACGCGGAGGCATCCAATCGCGCACTTGCGCGGCAAGCAAATAAAGTTCGGGCACAAACACCAACGGAATCACACCGCCGCCTTCGAGTGCGGTTCGCTCCACTATATATCTCTGCTCGGGCGTGCCCCGTTGCGGCGAATTTGCGTCGATATCCGGCGCCGCTCCAAAACGCTGTAGCGCCTCGTGCAGCGCTTCCTTCGGATCGGGCGTCGAAAATCGCAGTCGCGCCAGACTGAGATCCGCATCTCTGTCTGCAGCAGTGCCGCGCAGCGGCCGCGCACTCACCACAATCCCCGCGTCTTTTGCATTCAGTACGACGCGTTCGGCAATGATCCCGGCAGAAGGATCATTTCCATCATAGACCAGTGCAAGCTGCACCGGACCGGAAACCTGCGCCCGCAGTTGCTTAGCTTGCGCTAGATCCTGCGTGGTCGGAAACAGGAACGAGTACCCCGAAAGCCATTGCGGCAGAAGGCTTCCCGCCGGTTCGCCGCGACCCTGCAATAAAGCGTTCGCGATCACGGAGCGGTCGATCGCGAAGGAAAGAGCGCGACTGATTTCCGCCGAGTGTTCGCTTGTTTTCTTTGCGTTGAATTCCATCGCGTACAATTCCACCGGAGCGGACGCCCAAACGCGCGATCCCACTGCATCGTCGGCGCGGCGGGAAAGATTCGGCGCCAGCTCGATTACATCGGCTTTCCGCAGTTGTAAATCAACGATTAGCTGCTGCGAATTCACACCCAACGTGATGTCGATTCGATCCACGAACGGCCGCCCGCCCCAATGATTTTCGCTGGCCGCAAGCTGCAGCCGTTTCTGCGGCGTCCACTGGACGATGCGGAATGGCCCCGTGCCATAAACCGTGTTCTGCGCGGCGTGAAAAATGTAGGTGTGGCCGGTCGCCAATCGCTCCTCAAGATCTGCGAGGCAGACGCGGGCGACCTTGCAGTTGAATGTGATCAAGTTTCCAGAGTTCGTAATCACCCATTCAGCCGGATCAATCTCTGACTGCAGAACTGTGGCTGCCTCTGCCGCCGTGAGGGGCGTGCCGTCGTGAAATTTCACGCCGCTGCGCAATTGAAATTGCCACACGGTGTTATTGTCACTTACCGAATACAGAGACCCGAGCGCAGGTTCGGGTTTTCCTGCGTCGTCCAGGCGGAAAAGTCTTTCAAAAACCAGATCCAACATTTGATCAGGAGTATCTTCGATGTTCCAATCGCGCGGATCCATGGAATTCACGCGCTCACGCATTTCCACGCGCAAATCGCCGCCGTACTGCGGCCGTGTGGCCGCAGCCGCGATCGTCACACCGAGCAGGCTAATGATTGCAAGTAACGCGAATGTCGTATGCTTCATACTTTCCCGTTGCCAAATTCCGCACCACCGCCCGCGCCGGATTTCCAAATAGCGCCAATACAGGGCCGGGCATATTAACAGTGGCACTCATGGCGTGTGATGCGTCGGTGATTGCAAAGGCTTGAAGGTGATCCTGCTCTGTGTAATCGCCGGTGCCGGCCGCAAACTTCACCTGGTCGTTCCCGCACCCGGCAGCGGTCGGACCCGAAAAGTGCGTCTCCAGACCTACGTTTGTGGCGGCGCAATCGAGCGTGAACTTCTGCGGCTGCAACACGAGCTGGCATTTCTGCCCCGCGGTGTAAACGTTGCCCATTCCTTGCGGCGATAATTCGATGACGCCCCGCGGATCGCGCGACACGGTTCCGTTCGACGGAATATCCACTCTCTTTGTTACCTGCCAGCCATTGCTGAAGCGATCGGAAATCGAAAGGGAATTTGTGCCGAGGACCAAGACCTCCGTCACGGCGTCATGATCCTGCTTCAAGATCAAAAAATCTAAAATCGGCGCGACTTGGTCGTACACCGGCCGCGCTTCAATTTGCACTGGATATTCCGATGTGGCGGAAGGCGACTGCGCAGCGCGTGCGAATGCGACGATCAAGACGGCCGGTTTGTCCGGTTGATCCCTCCGCGCAAAATCCGCAACCCACATACGCTCCGTCGGGTCTTCTGTCAGTGTCACGCGGACGGTCACCCCCGGCACATTTGCAGGCGCGCCGAGGTCGCGCAGCTGATCCTTCATCGCCTGCAGCGTTGCAGCCAAATCGCTTGGCGCCATGTGTCCAGTGAGGTCGCCAAGGTCAATTGTTACGCCGCTCTTCACATCGATTTGCGCGGCGAGTTTGTGGACGAGGTCGTTCGCCGCCGCGATCGCGGCATCATCCCCCCGGCATGACGGAACTGCGAATATCGCAAACGCAAAAAGAAAAATGAGCGGTCGCGCGGCGCATGGCCACAGCGCACGGCGAGGATTTGAGAAAAATGCCAGGGTCTTCACGCCAAGATTTCCAGTAATTATGATAACGCGTTTGGCGCGGCTTCCGTCGTGTGACGCCGAAAAGCAAACAGAACCAGGGCGTTTGGCGCGGAAACAATTCCACCCGCTCGTGCGTATCGGATACTGGCCACTTTGGATGGTGGTAGAATCGACGCACTCCACCGGGCTCAACTGGGGGAATCTTCCTCACTGGTCACAAAAGGAGAACTATGAATCGCGTATCCCGGATTGCCGCGCCAATTTCGCGCGCCACGTATTGGCTGCTGCTCGCTTTGCTATTGCTCGCCTGCGCTCCGCGCACATTCGCACAGGAAACGCGGCTCATGCGGTATCCGGATGTCTCCAGGGATCACATCGTTTTCACTTATGCGGGCGATTTGTGGATCGTGCCGCGTGCCGGCGGGCAGGCGCGGCGCCTGACGGCGCATCCGGGCGATGAAATTTTCCCGAAGTTTTCGCCGGACGGGAAACAGATCGCGTTCACCGGAGATTACGACGGCAATGTGGACGTTTATGTGATGCCAAGCGACGGCGGCGAGCCTCGACGCCTGACGTATCATCCCGCCGCGGACAACGTGCTGGGCTGGACGCCGGACGGCAAGAAAATTCTGTTCCGCTCGAACCGCTTCAGCCAACCGCCGGACATCACGCGGCTGTTTTTGATTTCTCCGGAAGGCGGCAATCCGGAAATGCTTCCGGTTCCGCGCGCGAGTCTAACGAGCTTTTCGCCGGACGGTGAACGCATCGCCTATCTGCCCACGTCACAGGATTTCCGCACCTGGAAGCGCTATCGCGGAGGATGGAAACCGCCAATCGGAATTTACGACCTCAAGAAGAACACATACTCCGAGTTGCCGAACACGACCGGCATGGATCTTTTTCCAATGTGGCACGGTGACACGATTTATTTCATCAACGACGGCGACGGCGTGATGAATCTTTATCGCTACGATCTGGGCACAAAGAAAACCGCGAAGCTGACGAACTTCACCGAATACGACATCAAGTGGCCAAGCCTGGGGCCGGACGCGATTGTTTTTGAAAACGGCGGAGCTCTCTACACGTTTGATCTGGCGACGCAGAAACAAACGCAGATTCACGTGACGGTGGCGGGAGACGACGTGGAAGCGCGGCCGGAAATCCGCAAGGTGGCGGATCAAATTCGCGGCGGCGCGATTTCACCGACCGGCTCGCGCGCCGTGTTTGAAGCGCGCGGCGACATTTTCACCGTCCCCGCAGAACACGGCAGCCCGCGCGACATCACCATGACGCCGGGCGTGCACGAGCAGAATCCCGCGTGGTCGCCGGATGGAAAATGGATCGCGTATTTGAGCGACAAGACCGGCGAATTTGAACTTTACGTTCGCCCGCAGATGGGCGGCGATGAAACTCGTATCACGACGGACGGCACGATGTACCGCTACGGGCCGGTGTGGTCGCCGGACAGTAAAAAATTGCTCTTCTGGGATAAGTCGCTGCGGCTGTGGTACGTGGACGTCGATCAAAAGCAGCCAGTGCAGGTGGATCAAGACCATTTCCAGCAAATCGCGGACGGCGCGTGGTCACCGGACAGTAAATGGATTGCGTATTCGAAGACCGGCACGAACACACAGAACGCGCTCTATCTTTATTCGCTCGATCAGAAGAAGGCGTCCCGCATTACGAGCGGCTTCTACAATGACCAGAATCCCGTCTTCGATCCGGAAGGGAAGTATCTGTTTTTGGTTTCAACCCGTTTCTACTACCCAAGCCAGGGCGTGTTCGATCAGCGCTTCAACTATTACGACTCGACCGGAATTTTCGCGTTGACGTTGCAGGCCAATGAGGTTTCACCCTTCGCTCCGCAGAGCGATGAAGAAAAAGCGGCCGACGCGGAGAAGGCCGATAAGGACAAGGCTGCAGACAAATCAGGCGATCAAAATGCTGCGGGTGGCGACAACTCCAAAGATCAAAAGGCCGAGGAGAAAGCTCCGAAGCCAGTGCAGATTGATCTCGACGGTCTCGGGAATCGAATCGCGCAAGTTCCGATTCCTGCAGGAATCTACGGCAACCTTTCTGTGCGCAAAGGCAAGGTGTTTTACGTTTCCACGCCACAAGAAGCGCTGGAAGCGGGAAATCCGTCAGGCGGAGGGAGGCCTCGCGGGACGCTACACGTCTACGATTTGAAGGATCGCTCGGACAAGGTTCTGCTGGAAGGCGTCAATGGGTACGACCTGACGCTCGACGGCAGTAAAGTTCTGTATCAATCCGCCAATGTTTGGGGCATCACCGACGCAACCCCGGGCAAAGCGAAAGTGGGAGACGGCCATTTAAATACGGACGCGATGGAAACGCTCGTGGATCCCAAAGCGGAATGGGCGGAAATGCTGCACGAAGCGTGGCGCATCGAACGCGATTTCTACTGGGATCCTGGGATGGGCGGGCTGGATTGGGCGAAGATCGAAAAGCGCTACGCGGCGCTTCTGCCCTATGTGAAGCATCGCAGCGACTTGAGCTACTTGCTTGGTGAAATGATCGCGGAGCTCAGCACCTCGCACACATACGTCGTGCCCGGCGAAAGCGTCCCCATCACGCGGCTGAGCGTCGGAATGCTCGGCGCGGATTTCACCGCGGACCAGGGCTACTACCGCATTTCGAAAATATTCCCCGGCGAAAATTGGAATCCGCAGACGCGCTCTCCTCTCACCGATCCCGGCCTGAAGGTGAAAGAGGGCGACTATCTGCTTTCGGTGAACGGTGTGCCCGTACACACCGATCACGAGGTGTACGCGTATTTCCAGGGGCTGTCCGGCCAGACGGTCACGCTGCACGTGAATGACAAGCCGGGCGCCGACGGCGCGTGGGACATCGTCGTGCGGCCGGTCGGCAGCGAGGCTCAGCTTCGTTACGTCGACTGGGTGGAGTCGCGGCGGAAGATTGTCGAGCAGGCCACCGGCGGGCGCGTGGGATACATGCATGTGCCCGATACCAGCATCGCCGGCATCATCATGTTCGATAAATATCTGAACGCGCAGATCGGAAAAGAAGCGCTGATCGTGGATGAACGCTATAACCATGGCGGCAGCATTCCGGATTTCTACACGGAAAAATTGCAGCGTCAGTTGCTGGCGGTTTTGACACCGCGAAACGGTGATGATTCGCCATTTCCCGCGCAGGCCATTTACGGGCCAAAGGTGATGATCGTCAATGAGCTGGCGGGCTCCGGCGGCGATTGCTTCCCGTGGTTTTTCCATCACCTGAAAATCGGACCTATCGTCGGCACGCGCACCTGGGGCGGCTTGATCGGTTACTCACGTGAAATTCCGATGATGGATGGCGGCAGCGTGACGGCGCCGGAATTTGCGTTCTGGACTCCTGATGGTGGCGGCCAATGGATCGTCGAAAATCACGGCGTCGATCCAGACTACGTCGTGGATCAGCGGCCGGATCTGGTGGTCAGCGGGCACGATCCACAACTGGAAAAGGCCATTCAGCTGGCGATGGATGGATTGAAGAAGACGCCGCCGCTGCCCAAGCGGCCTGCGTTCCCGAACAAAACGCAAATGAAGTCCGGCACAAACTAACCGGCAGCGTGCAGCACGCTCCAGCAGCGTGCTGACGCAAACGAACATGATCGTCGCCCCGCGGGCCAATCGCTCGCGGGGCGTACTATTTTTAGCGGAACATTTCCGTCCGGCGCCACGTATCTAAGGTTGCACGTCACCGGAGGCCGCCGTGGACACTGTTCTGCAGGACATACGCTACGCGTTTCGAATGCTCGTCAAAACGCCCGGGTTTACCGCGACGGCGATCCTCACGGTTGCGCTCGGCATTGGCGCCAGCGCGGGCATATTCGGCGTCGTAAATGGATTCTATCTGCGACCCCTGCCTGGCCGAGACACTACGGACCTCGACGTCATTGGCATCCAACATCCCGGCAACACCGATCTGCACGGGCCTTCCTTCGCGGACTTGCTGGACTATCGCGCCGACTCCCAGGCATTTTCGGCGGTTTCTGGATACACACAAGATTTTGTGGGTGTGAGAGCGGATAACCGCAGCGAACGCGTCTTCGCCAACTATATTTCCGGAAATTTCTTTTCGACTCTTGGTCTCCAGCCTTTCATGGGCTCCCTCACGTTTCCCGGCGAGCCGGATAAGTCCGGCGTGCTTCCCACGATGATCATCAGTTATTCCTACTGGCAGCACCGGTTCAATTCTGATCCCGCGATCATCGGGAAAACAGTCACCGTCAACGGGAAGGCCACAAACATCGTTGGCGTAGCGCCGCAAGGTTTTTTTGGTCCGTACATCCCTCTCGATATTGATGTCTTCCTTCCCGCCGGTCTTGTGGATTCCAGCATCCTCAATGATCGTAGCCATCACGGGCTGGAAACTCTGGTGCGCCGGAAACCTGGAATTTCTCGGGAGCAGGCGGCCAAGTCGCTGCAAATCGTCGCGGATAACCTTGCTCGCCAATATCCGGACACAGACCGAGGCATAACCGTCAGCCTCGTTGCCGAACGCCTGGCTCGCCCGCAGCTCGGAGCGGCGAAAGCTCTTCCCTTGGTACTCACTGTTTTCTTTACCATGGTTGCGCTCGTGCTGGTCGTCACCTGCGTAAACCTCGCCAACCTCTTGCTGGTGCGATCCGCAGGCCGCGGCAAGGAACTGGCGGTTCGCGCTGCCCTCGGCGCGGGACGTTTGCGGCTGGTCCGCCAATTGATTACGGAAAGCGTGATTCTGTCTGTCCTTGGCGGATTGCTCGGCGCGGCTCTGGGATCGTGGATTTCGCACCTTGCGGCAAACGTTCCGATTGCCGGCGATGTTCCCATCCATGTAGATTTCAGTTTTGATTGGCGCGTCTTCGTTGCTGTCAGCGCCATCGTCCTAACGTGTGGCATTCTCGCCGGACTTGGACCCGCTCTTCGAGCTTCGCGCACAGACTTGAATGACACTCTGCGTGAGGGTGGCCGCTCAGATTCCGCAGGCTCAACTCGCAATCGTTTGCGTGGAGCGCTCGTTGTTGCTCAGGTTGCGGGGGCGTGCATCGTCCTGGTGGTCGCCGGGCTCTTTCTGCGCAGCCTGGAAGCCGCCGAACACACGGATCTGGGTTTCCAACCGGCTGGCGTGCTGCTCGCGACTGTGGATCTGAGCCAGTTCGGTTACACCGAGGCGCGCGGTACGGGGTTTTATCGGGACGTTGCTAATCAGGCGCGCGCGCTGCCAGGTGTCGATTCGGCGACGCTCTCCTATTCAGTCCCGCTCGGAAATGACAGTCTTGGCGACCGCGTTTGGAAGGAAGGTCAGCAGACAACGGTTCTCAATCAGGTTCCCTACGTGGCCTACAATTCGGTCGGCACGGACTTTTTCCGGACGCTGGGAATTCCGTTGCTGCGCGGCCGTGATTTCACCTCGGAGGACACGAAGACGTCCATGCCTGTCGCGGTCATCAACGAAACAATGGCCGAACAGTTTTGGCCGGGCGCAGATCCAATCGGCCATCACTTCCGTATGACAAAACCTTCCTCGGAAGAAATCGAGGTCGTCGGCGTAGCTCGCAACGGGCGATACAACTCACTGTTCGAAGATCCTCAGCCCTACATCTATTTGCCCGAAACACAGAGCTATACCGCTCGGCGCGTAATTCAACTTCGCACTTTGCTGCCGGAAGCCAGCCTCGCTCCGGAAGTGGAATCACTGATTCGTTCGCTGGATCCGGACCTGCCAGTGTATGACGTAATGTCGTTCCATACTTCGCTCGGCGGCGGGAACGGCTTCTTCCTTCTGCGTGAAGGTGCGATTTTCGCCGGCGGATTGGGGGGCCTTTCGCTGTTGCTCGCGGTGATAGGCGTATACGGTGTCATCTCGTTCGTATCCAGCCAGCGTTCTCACGAAGTCGGTATCCGCATGGCGCTTGGCGCACAGCCGTTCAACGTTTTGCTCATGGTCCTCAGACAGGGACTAACTCTGGTTGGCGTCGGTCTGGTTTGCGGATTGGCGGTTTCCGTCGGAACAACTCGGTTCTTAAGAGCTCTGCTGTTCCAAATCAGTTCGGTGGACCTCGCAACGTTTGCCGGCGTTTCCGCTCTACTGATTGCCGTTGCGGCCATCGCGTGCTATTTGCCTGCACGCCGCGCCACGAAGGTCGACCCACTGGTCGCGCTGCGTCACGAATAATTCAGATCCAAAAGCACTTGCGCCCCGCGGTCGCATGCAGACGGCCACGGGGCGCTTCGTGTTTCCTCGCCGATCCACCGGCTGGGCTTCTCGCCTCGCCGCGAATCCATTTCAGCAGCGGCGGTTGCTGACTATGGAAGCGGCGGGTCGGCCGCGAGCAGCCTGCAAGGGTCTTAGCCGGCAGAACTCTCCGTTGCTAATTCGGCCTGCGACCGGCGACAGTCGGTAGCGGCTTTGCCGGCGTTGGATCGGTGTCCGGAATTCCCCCAAATGCTGACTTCAGCACGTCCCCGGCAAAAAAGTTCTTCCCGTCCATGGGGACCATGATGATTTGCAGCTTGTCGGACAGCCGCTCGGCGATCATCTTCTGAATCAGGAGCGGATTCGCCTTCAAGGCTGCGGCTTCCAGGTTCATCCGTTCGGAATCGGCCGCGGCGGTTACGCGAATTGTGTTCGCATCGGCGTCGGCCAGCATGCGCCGCCGCTCGACCTCGGCCTTGCTGTCCGTCACTTTTTCGTCCGCCTTTGCTTCCGCCATCAGTTTTCGGCGTTCGACTTCGGCTTTGCTATCAATCACCTTTGAATCCGCGGCTGCCTGGGCGTTTTCGACGGTCGCTTCTTTGCGCGCCTCAGCCTCCAGCTTTGATTGTTCGATCTGCTTTTGTTTCAGCGGCAGGGTGTATTGCATCGCATCGGCTTCGGCTTTGGCCTGCAACACGCGCACTTGCGCTGCGCCCTCGGCTTGCCGGATGTCCCGTGCCTTCTGGCCTTCGGCTTCCAGATCGTCAATCTTCACTTGCTTTTCTTTAATCTCGGTTTCGAACACCATTCGCTCGCTCTCCTGCTCTTTCAGCAGCAGACTTTCGAGCCCCTTGGCGTATTCGACCGGCAGCTGAATATCTCGGATCGAGACTTCTTTGACGATCACGCCGTCCTGCGCCAGCCGCTGGGTGATGGCCTTCGTGGCGCGCTGTTCGAATTCCGCGCGATGGACGCTGAAAACGTCCCGAACTACGTAGTCGGCGGCGACGTCCCGCAGAGTGCTCGCCACCACCGGCTCGATCACCTCCTGATCCAAGGGTTGCGGCACGTTCGAATGAATGTAGGCCAGCTTTTGTGGGTCCAGCCGATAGCGCACAGCAATGCCCAGCCCCATGGAAAGCCCTTCTCTGGCCTGCACCGTCAACAGCTGTGCCTTCGGTTTAGCCTGTTCTTGTTGGCTGGCGTGCGAAGATGTTGTGGGCGTCGCCGCCGTCTCGTATACGTGCTCGCGCAGGTCATATTCCGCGATGTGCTGCACCAGCGGTACGACGAGGTGCATGCCCGGGTAAAGAGTGGTCTGCTGCACGCCGGAAATCTGGCTGACGCGCACTGCGCCGAACCCGTCCGGTACCAGCGCGAAGCTCGACCCCAAAAGCAGCAGCGCGATGCCCGCTACGCTCAATTGCGCCGCGATCTTCCAGCGCACGGGATGGTCGGGCTTCGTGCGCACCGGCGTCACGGCTCCGGGAAAAGGGAGTGGCGCCGTGCCTTCGGCATCCTTGCCCCGGCCCAGAAGCTTCTGGAGCTCGCAGGCGACCCACACGTCGTAGCCAACCAACCCTGCGGCCGAACCAAACAACACAAAACTGACAACCCACAACAGGTATCTCAGTGCCAGCATGGCCGTTCTCCCCTCCGCGATCTCGCCGGATCACCGTGCCCGGCTCGGTACTCGCCGTCGCTCGTCCATCTGTACGTGCGCCATGGCAAGCGATCCCATGGCCGTCTGGAGCCTCTGCGTGGCTGGCCGCGGAACCGGCCGCCAGCGCGCCTTGCGCATAGAGCCCGCGTCTTGCATCAGCCAGAGCATGCTGAACAGCGCCAGCTTGGCGAGCATCCAAGCGATGCCGACCGATGCCAGGAAGATTTCGACTGCCGCTGCGCCCGCCATCAGAGTTTCCATGTGCTTCTCCTGCCCACTGCGAAAAATGAATTTGCACGCAGAAGGCCGGATGAAAATCCGCTGATAGAAAAGGAGATATCGCGCGCAACAGAGAAGCGAGACGTGGCGCGCTCAACACGATGTGGCCCAGCACACCCACACACTCGCGCACGCACACAAAATAAAAGAGCGCGGCAATTGCAGCGCCGCGCTGGCTATTCTAGAATCGCCGTGGAACGGACGAACAAAATGACAAACTCACACCAATACTCCTGGAAGCCTTTAGTCATTTTCTCTGTATTGATTCTTGCCGGTTTTGCAGCGCATGCGGCGATCCCTCAAAACGTGATGAGTCTCGAAGGCGCGTGGCAGGGCGCTCTCGGCGGACGGTTGCACATCGTGCTGACGTTCACCAAAGACGCTAGCGGCGCGTATGCCGGCTCATTGAATAGCGTGGACCAGGGTGCGATGCTCCCCATGCAGAAGATCACGCTCGATAATGGCACCGTCCATTTCGCCGTGAGCGCCGTCGGCGGCGTATATCAAGGCACGCTCAGCAAGGACGGCAAGGCGATCACAGGAACCTGGACGCAGACGGGCGTTCCGGCCCAGCCGCTAAACTTCACCTGGCTACCGCCGGGCGCCGCGAAGCCTGAGGTGAAACTGGCACCGGCGTCTCCACCTGTCGCGCTGGCTGATCTGAAGCCTGTCATCGACAGCGAATTTGCGCCTGTGCTCGACCACGGTCTGCTGGCGAATTCAACGGGCGGCGGCATCGTGATTGGTGTATATGACCACGGCCAGACGAAGATATTCGCTTACGGCACCGCCCAGCCGGATTCGGTTTTCGAGATTGGATCCGTAACGAAGACGTTTACGGCGCTGGCGCTGGCGCAGTTGGTGGAGCAGAAGACGGCGAGCCTGTCAGATACTGTCCGCTCGCTCCTGCCCGACGGCGCGGTGGCTAAGCCCGAGCAGGGGTCCGAGATCGATCTAGCCGATCTCGCCACCCAGCACGCCGGCCTGCCGAGGATGCCGGACAATTTCCATCCGAAGAATGCGGCGGACCCATACGCTGACTACGGCGCGGTGCAGATGTACGAATATCTGAGCAAGCACCCATTGGTGCTCCCGGCCAACCCGGAATTTGTCTACAGCAACCTTGGCTTCGGCTTGCTCGGCTACGCGCTTTCGGTCCGCGCGGGTATGTCGTACGACCAATTAATCAAGACGGAGATCACCGGCCCGCTGCACATGAATGACACCAGCGTGAGGCTTTCTGGCGATCAGGCAAAGCGCCTGATTCAAGGATACGACGCCGCAGGAAAGCCGACTGGCGAATGGACGTTTGACGTGCTGGCCGGGGCCGGAGCGCTGGTTTCCACCGCGCCGGACATGCTGACATACCTCGCAGCGAATCTGCATCCCGATAAGATCGATACCGGCGCACCGGGCTCGCCGGCTTCGACCCTTCCTGCGGCTATTGCGCTCACGCATCAGCTGCGAAACACCGCAGTCGGTGATTTGAAGATAGGCCTCGCGTGGCTTTGCAACGATCAAACTCGCCGCTGCTTCCACGACGGCGGGACCGGCGGCTACACGTCCTATGTAGTCTTTATGCCCAAGGACGACCGCGCGTTCGTCATCCTTTATAACCACGAAGACGTCGAGAGCGGGAATCCATTCACGCAACGGGTATTCGCCAACGTGGCCAGCATCATGGCCGGCGAGCCGGTGCCTCCGCTCGAGAAGTGATGTAAGCGTGCTACACATCTGATTTCAATCACAAGCCTTCCGCATAGCCGGGCGTTATACTGGATTGAGCAAAGAGTCGCGCGATGAACCGCAAGCCAGGTCTGAAAATCGGCAGCGTCTTCGGCATCCCCATCTTTTTGCACCTGAGCTGGTTTTTTATCTTTGCGCTGGTTGCGCCCGCTCTGGCTTTGAATTTCGGCAAGGATCATCCGGACTGGGCGTCGCAGGAAAACTGGGCAGTTGGAATTGCCGCGAGTCTGCTGTTTTTCGCGTCGGTTGTTATCCATGAATTGGGCCACAGTCTGGTAGCCCGCCTGTATAAATTGCCGGTCGCCAACATCACTCTTTTTGTCTTTGGCGGCATTTCCAGCATTTCGCGCGAACCCGAAAAGCCGTCCGAGGAATTCACAGTTGCCGCGGCGGGCCCGTTAACGAGCTTTCTGCTCGCCGCGGGCTTCTGGGCGATTATGCGCGCTGCCGGTTCGCACCCGCTGATCGCCGCGCCCGCGCGCTTGCTGGCGGAAGCAAATCTGATTCTCGCTGCGTTCAACCTCGCGCCAGGCTTTCCGATGGATGGGGGCCGGCTGCTGCGCGCCGGAGCGTGGGCTGTGACGCATGATTACGCCCGCGCAACTCGCATCGCCGCGAATAGCGGAAAAGTTGTCGCGTACGCGTTGATCCTGGCGGGCGCCTGGGTTGCCTATTACCATGACTTGCTCAACGGTCTGTGGTTTGCGCTCATCGGTTGGTTTTTGTTGACCGCCGCGCGCGATAGCTCGGCGCAGGTCGCTATACGCGAAGCGTTGACGGGGCTGCGGGCGCTGGATGTGATGAGCCGCGATCTATGTTCGGTGTCGCGCGACATTTCGCTGGAAGAATACGGTCACGAGGTACTGCGAACCGGACGCCGGTGCCATCTCGTCGCTGACGGAGAAACGTTGCGTGGCTTGATGACGGTCAACGCACTGAATCACGTTCCGCGCGACGAATGGAACATGACCAGCGTGCAGGCCGCGATGCTTCCGCTGGATCGCGTGCGCTGGGCTGCGCCGGAGGAACCCGTTCTGCATGTTCTGGATCGCATGCAGAAAGAGGACATCAACCAGATGCCCGTCCTGCAGCCTGAGCCTTCGCCCCATGTGGTCGGCATGGTCAGCCGCGAATCGATCCTACGCGTGATCCAGGCACGCGCGGAAATCGGCAAGATCCACGCAACGTAAACGCGCTCGCCGCATGCCGCAATTCCCGAATAGCGAAGGATTCATTCTTGCCGGCGGCAAAAGTTCGCGTATGGGAAGCGATAAGGCGCTGCTGGAATTCGGCGGCATAACAATTCTGCAACGCACTGCGGATTTGGCTGCGCCGTTGGTGAGCCGGGTTTCGCTGATCACTTCATCGCCGGCTGCGAGCGAGGTGGCGTCGCCTTACGCGCAGTTGAAATTGCCGTTGATTGGGGATCGCTGGCCCGGCGCGGGTCCGCTGGGTGGAATCACGACAGCTCTTCTTTCTGCCTCTGCGGATTTGTGTTTGATTCTTGCTTGCGATCTGCCACACCTAACGCAAGATTGGCTGGCTTTTCTACTGGATCGTTCGGCGAAGTCGGGCGCCGACGCGGTGGTGCCAGAAACCGCGAAAGGATTGGAGCCGCTGTGCGCAGTCTATCGCGCGTCGCGTAGTGCAACACTTGCCGCCGCGCTGGACGGAGGAGTGCGCAAGGTTACCGATGCGTTGGCAGCGCTGAAGATAAGCAAGATTCCGGAGTCAGAATGGCGGCCGTTTTCTCAAGACGGACTGCTGTTTCATAACATGAACACGCGGCAGGACTACTTGGACGCGCGGCAGAATTTGAAGACCTAAAATCATCCGTTCGTTCAGCCGATGATTCGTTCTTCGCCGGAATAGATTACGAATCGCCTTCCGCGCAGGAAACCTACGAGAGTCTGACGCATACGCCGCGCCAGCTCCACGGCCAAACTTGAAGGCGCAGAGACGCTCGCAACCACGGGTATTCCAGCGACAATCGCTTTCTGCACGATCTCGAACCCACCGCGCCCGCTGGCAAACAGGACAGAATCGCTCAGCGGTACGCGTCCGGCCAGCAAAGCCCAGCCAATGACTTTATCAACCGCATTGTGACGGCCGATATCTTCTCGCAGCACGATCAGATTTCCTTCCGCATTGAAAAGCGCCGCTGCGTGCAATCCGCCTGTACGGCCAAAGGCTTCTTGCGCCGGGCGCGCCAAATCCGGCAAGCGACACAGCACATCGGCACTAATCTGGAAGTCGGCCTTGAGTGGCTGAGCGTTTCGCGCACGTACGGAATCTATGGAAACTTTGCCACAAACGCCACAGCTCGAATTCGCCGCGAAATAACGGTGTGCTGTTGCTTTGGGCAGGTGCGCGCCGCCAGCCAACTTCACGCGAACCAGATTCTTCCCGCGAACGGCTACAGAGATGTCGCGCAACTGTTCGCGGCGCTCGATGATTCCTTCCGTCAGCAGAAAGCCTGCGGCAAGCTCTTCATCGTGGCCGGGCGTCCGCATCGTGACCATCAGCGGTTTCCGGCCGATCGTGATCTGCAGCGGTTCTTCCGCGGCGAGGTAATCCTGCGCGCGCCGCGTGCCGCCTTCATTCCATTCAATGACCTGAGTGGTATCGACTGAGAGTGCCGGTCTAGCGGGTGGAGTTTTACGCTGCGCGGCCACCGGGGAAATTCGTTTCTTGTTACCGAATACGCGCGGAGAGGACAAAGCTAGCCTCCGCGCGTGTGCATTTCGAGGTGCGTATCCTGCCGCAGCATTTCCACGGGAACAAAAACGCCGCGATTGGTTTGCGCAGCGCGCAATTCAGCCCCGCGATCCGTCCGGCCTGTCCATGCTTGCGAAATCGCCGCGGCAATTTCCCGGCGCGTGGCGCCGCCACGGAGCAATTTTCGCAAGTCCTGTCCTTCAGTAGCGTACAAGCACATGTACCACAAGCCGTCGGAGGTCAGCCGGCTGCGGTCACAGCTCCGGCAAAACGGCGACGTGGTGGATGGGATGATTCCAAAGACGGTTCCGTCGGGCAGACGGAATCTTTCGGCTGGCGCGCTGGAATTTTCACTTAAGGACTCGATGCGGCCATAACGTTTTTCCATCGCTCGCAACATCTCCGCGCGCGAAAAAACTTTTTTGGGCGACCATTCGACCGCGCCGCCAACGTCCATGTATTCGATGAAGCGTACCTCGGCGTCGTTCGCGCGTCCGAATTCAATTAGGTCCGCCAACTCATCGTCATTGAATCCGCGCAAGATTACCGCGTCAAGTTTCGTTCCGCGAAAGCCTTCCGCCCGGGCCGCGGCAATTCCGGCGAGGACGTCGGCATGTGCGTCACGCCGCACCAGCGCCTGAAATCTTTCACGTTGCAGCGTATCGAGACTCACAGTCAGCCGCCCGAGTCCCGCCGCGCGCAATGCGCCGGCTTGCTCGGCCAGCAGAGTGCCGTTCGTCGTGAGCGCCAGATCTTCAAGTTTTGAATTTGTGGCGAGCATATGCACCAGCAGCGGCAAATCTCGCCGCAGGAGCGGCTCTCCGCCCGTCAGCCGTAGGCGCGTCACGCCCAAGTCCGTGAAAATGCTCGCCAGCTCACCAATTTCTTCAAAGGTCAGCAATTCCTGGCGCGGCAGCCACGTGTAGTCCTCCAGCGGCATGCAATACTGGCATCGCAGGTTGCAGCGATCCGTCACGGATAAACGCAAATTGCGCAGGGGGCGGCCGAGTGTGTCGAGCAGTGAGCCCGCCGCCGCGTGATGCGCGCCGTTCGTTGCATTGGTGCCTGTCATTGGGGGATCTGTTTCTATCTTATGTTTGCTGCTGGAAACGCGTCAACCTGCGGCGGGCCACCGCTAGCGTTTCACGCGGCGCCTGCGTTTCGCCATCGCGGCAGGGACTGTGCGCGGCTCCCGGAGCTGCGCGCCTGCGACGTCACCCATACGATTCCACACCATCCAGTGCGGATTCAGTTCGATGGCACCGTGTTTGGCGTAAAATGCGCGGGCGGCGGCGTTCGTCGGCTGCACATCCACGCAAATCTTGTGCGCCTGGTGCGCGACGAACCACGCCGCCAATTTCCGCAGAAGCCCCTCGGCAATTCCCTTGCGGCGATGCTCAGCGTGTACATCGATCCATTCGAGCTCTCCCCGGCAGCCGTGGCGCGTCGTCAGGTGACCAGCGACGAGACCTACGACCTGGTGCCCACTTGCTGCAATGTAAGCCACTCGCGGTGCGAGAGCATGCTGCGGGTGCGACGTACGGTTCAGGTACGCGGTGATGCGCGAGATCCAATACTCCTCCGAGCCCCACTCGGCCGCGCGGACCCGCGCGATCGCTGGGATATCGGATCTGCGCGCTTGTCTGTAACGAATGAGTGGCATTGAATCGCAGAGGTGGTGCGACGCGCGGACCTAGCCCTCGTCCTGATATTGCGCCTTCAGTTTGGCCAGCACCGTGGGATCGGCAAGGGTGGTGACATCGCCGAGAACGCGGCCTTCGGCGATGTCACGCAGCAGACGCCGCATGATTTTCGCGCTGCGCGTTTTTGGCAATTCACCCACGAAGAAAATTTCCTCCGGCTTGGCAATCGCGCCGATTTTCGTCGCGACGTGCTGGCGAATTTCTTCCTTCAGCGCATCGGTTGGTTCCGCGACATCCTTCAGCGTGACAAACGCCGAAATCGCCTGGCCTTTCAGATCGTGAGTGCGCCCGATGACGGCCGCTTCGGCGACGGAACTGTGGTCCACGAGCGCGCTTTCCACCTCGTAGGTGGAAATTCTGTGTCCGGCGACGTTCATCACGTCGTCCACGCGACCGAGCAGCCAGAAATATCCGTCGGCGTCAATCTTGCAGCCGTCGCCGGTGAAATATTTTCCGGGATAGCGCGACCAATAATTTTGAACGTAGCGTTCTGGATCGCCGTATACGGTGCGCAACATTGAAGGCCACGGTTTTGTGATCACCAAATAGCCGCCCGCGCCGGGCCCGACTTTGTTTCCCTTTTCATCCACCACTTCCGCTGCGATGCCGGGGAACGGCCGCGTCGCGGAGCCTGGCTTTGTCGCAACAATTCCGGGCAGCGGGGTGATCAAGATCATTCCGTTCTCCGTTTGCCACCATGTATCCACAATCGGGCAGCGCTGATGGCCGATATTTTCGTGATACCACATCCAAGCTTCCGGATTGATCGGCTCACCGACGGTGCCAATCAGGCGCAGAGTTTTCAGACTGTATTTCGCGGGCCATTCGGCGCCCCAGCGCATGAATGTGCGAATCGCGGTCGGCGCGGTATAAAAAATGTTCACGCCATACTTGTCAATGATGCTCCAGAAGCGGCCGCGGTCAGGCACGTCCGGTGTGCCCTCATAGAGCAAGGAAGTGCAGCCGTTGGCGAGTGGGCCGTAGACGATGTACGAATGGCCGGTGATCCAGCCGATGTCCGCGGTACACCAGTAAACGTCATTTTCCTTGATGTCAAAAATGTAGCGATGACTGGTGCTCGCCCCGACTAAATAGCCGGCGGTAGTGTGCACGACGCCTTTCGGCTTGCCCGTCGTGCCGCTGGTATAAAGGATGAAGGACATGTCCTCCGCGTCCATCGGCTCGGGCGCGCATTCGTCAGACGATCTCTCCATCGCTTCATGCCACCAGACGTCGCGACCGGCCTGCATGAATACTTTTGCATCGGGCTTGTGTTTTGCCACCCGCTCCACGACGATCACTTTTTCGATCGTGGCTGTTTCCGCCAAAGCCTGGTCTGCGGTGGCCTTCAACGGCACAACCGTGCCGCGACGCCAGGCGCCGTCAGCTGTTACGAGGATCTTGGCCTGCGCATCATTGATACGTTCGCGCAGCGCCTCGGCGGAAAATCCGCCAAATACGACGTTGTGCGGCGCGCCGATTTTCGAGCAAGCTAGCATGGTGATGGGCAGCTCGGGAATCATGCCCATGTAAATCGCCACGCGATCGCCTTTTCGAACGCCCAGCGACTTCAGCACATTCGCGAAGCGGTTCACCTCGCGTTCCAAAATGCCGAAAGTCAGAATGCGGGAATCGCCGGGTTCACCTTCCCAGATGATCGCGGCCTTATTGCGCCGGTTGGATGCCGCGTGGCGATCCACGCAGTTGTGAGCGATGTTCGTCTTGGCGCCCAAAAACCACTTGGCCCACGGCGCGTTCCACTCGAGCACCTTGTTCCACGGAGCAAACCAGTCCAGCTTCTGCGCCTCGGTGGCCCAGAATTTTTCAGGATCGCGGGCCGCGCGCTCGTAGATCTCCGGATCGTTCGCGTTGGCCTGCTTGCGAAATTCTTCCGAAGGAGGAAACAGGCGATTTTCTTGGAGCAGAGCGTCTAGGTTTTCCGGTTTGGACTCGGGCATCGCTGGCCTCCAGGCTGCGGAGCTTATGTATTCTATGTTGCAGAAGCGTGAACGCCCAAGTGTGATTACACCGGCAAACCCTCGCGCAAATGGATACAGACAGTCAATTCCCATTGGCGCTACGGTGTCAAGTCGAACACACAGAGCTCCTGTACTATTGCCCCCGTTTCGCCCTAGTAGGCAAACTGATTGGCAGCCCGAGCCTTGCATCTGGATGCTGGACTTAGTCTACTGACGAGATGCAGCCGGCTGGTGCGTGGGAGTCCGGAGCGTCGTTCCGATGGAAACTGAATCTCAAAAACCCGGAGATACCGCGACGTTTAGTCAGGCTGATACGTCGCGGATCATGATAGAGGAACGCCGGATGGATCCGCGGTTTCCGTTTACCGCGACGGCCGAAGTCGTGGACCTGAAGTCTCGCACTCGGATGAACGCGCGCACCAGCGATTTGAGCCGCCACGGATGCTACGTGGATACGCAAAGCCCGTTTCCACTGCACACGAAGGTCAGAATCCGCATCACGAGCGCCAAGAAATCATTCAATACACAAGCGACCGTGGTGTATTCGCTGCCCAATATGGGGATGGGGCTCTCTTTCGGCACTCCAGAGGCCGACCAACAACAAATTCTCACCGAATGGATAGCCGACCTGAGTGGGGAATCGGAAGTTGATTTTGACGGGTCCTCGCAGCTCGACCAGCCGACTTCTGTGGGGGCGGCGCCGACGAATGATCAGACGATGGTGTTGCAAGAACTGCTTCAGACGTTGATGCAGAAGGGAACGCTGACGGAAACCGAAGGCAAGGCTCTCCTGCGCAAGCTTCTCCGCTAGAGCAACAATTCCTGCAATAAATTTCAGCGATTCAATACATTAAGCATCTGGAAGCGAAACGCTTCGCTTGGCGCGACGCCTGCTAAACTTCGAACGCCGCGGCCTATTGGCCGGACGGCGCGGGCGCAGCAGGCTTGGCGAATTTTGAGTCGTCAATTGGCACGTTTTGCTGCACGGAATCGATTTGCGTGGTGAAGCGGCCGTTCACGCGCGCGAGCGTCCAGCGAAACGGCAGCTTGATCCCATCTGCATCTCGATAATCTGAATAATCGAGCTGCACCGGCAGGTAGCCGATACCCACGTCCTGCATGCGAATCAGGCGAACGAGCAGTCCCGTCTGCTCGTCGAAGTAGAGCTTGATCCTCGGCAAACCCGCTTGATTGGCTTGCAAAACGTAATACTCTTTGTCGCCGATTTTTTCTGGCCGGCCCACGCGGACCTGTTTGTATAGCTTTTTCTGTTGCAGATCGAGCGGCAGCGCAAAATCGGCATCAACTGAGTAGTTTGCGGATTCCGCGGCGGACATCGGGGCCGCGCCTTGACGCTGCGTCATCCATCCGGCCGTGCCGTCAAATGCAGTGTAGCTTTCACCGCCCTGCTGGTGCGTCACGGAAAGCCGCATATTCGGCGCCTTTGCATAGATTTCAGTCGGAATTTGCATTGGACCTTGCGGCCCGTTCGCAGCGATGCTTCCCTTTTCTATGCGCGTGTGAATCTTCCCAATCGCGTCCGCGCCACCTACTGCCTGGACATACTTTTCGAGGATCTGATCCGCCGTCGGCATGTTGGCTGCGGGCGTCGGCGGCGTGCGCGGTGTTTCCACGTCCGGAATGATGGGCACGCCGACCGGGTTCGTCGAACCGCGGTGGCACGAAAAACAAGTAATTTGATTGCGGCCATTGAAATTGGTCTTGTTGATGTCCATCGTCATCTGCATCATGTGGCGTGCGGTGGTCTTCGCTTGCTTGTCGTCTTTTTCCGCTTCGAGTCGGCCGTTTTCCTCCACGTGGCAGGTGTCGCAGCCAACTCCCAATGACGCAGCGATGAATTGCATGGCGGGTTGCAGCTGGTCCGCGTCCAAATCCTTCAGCACTTGAATATTCTTGAACACCTCCGGTGCTTTCTTTACTGCGGCTGCAGATGGAGAGCCGGCTTGCGCGCTACCCATACCTTGGCCTGCGCCCATGCCCTGACTCGCGCCCGTCGCCTGTTGCGTCTGTGGTGACGCAGCGGCCTGTACCGTGGATTGTGCCCGCGCGCCGGCCATCGCGAGTGCCATCGCCGTGCCAAGACCCGCGACGGCCAAGAACATCTTCCTTGTCCTGCTGTCCATAGCTGCCCCCTTCGAATGTGTGCGTAAGGATTCTACCAGACGCAAAAAGTACTACAACCCCGGTACCGGTCAGAATGGGGCTATGGGTTCATTGTGGGAGTCTGGCTGCAAGCTCAACATCTACTGGACGGGTTGGGTGTTGCCGCGGGGACGACGCTGTCCGAGCAATCGGCGGTGGAAGGCGCCCCAGCCCGCCACTTCTTTTTTCATTCCTCCTGAAGCGAATTCCCACGATGGTTGAACGTTCGGCCGTGCACTGGCACTCCGAGTGCGTTTATGTAAATGTGAGCGTGCGGCCCGTGCGTATATATTGTTGATTGCGCTGGACGTAGGGACTGCCAGTTCGAATGACTTGGAGGGTTTCGCCGTCGCTTCACAACGGGAATGCCAGAAAAGCAGGACAGCGTGCGATTGCATCGAGCCAAGTCGAAGACCTCCATCCGAACGGCGGTTGCCCTAGCGGCGCTGACGGCTCTCTGCGGCGCCCAAAATTGTATCGGCCAAGCAGCGCCTGCGGCACAGCCAGCACACGCGACGCAGAATGTTGTGTTCGATCATTATGTGCAACTCACGGAAGCGCGGATGGCGGCGGATGTCGCGCCTGGCGGCGCATTCCTGCGCGTGGACGCACTTTCGCCGGCCAACCGCGACGCCGCGCGCGCGGCATTACGAAACGGCGAATTGAAGATTGAATCGCTGATAACACTCGATCGCGGCGAAAAAATCGCGTGTCCCAACTGTCTGATTCATCATTGGGTCGGCATCGTGTTCATTCCGGGCGCAACGCTGGAGCAAACTCTGAAGTTGATGCAGGACTACGATCATCAGGCTGCGGTCTACACACCTGAAATGGTGCAGTCAAAAATCATTTCACACACGGGCGATGATTTTCACGTGTTCATGCGATTTCACCGGACTAAAATTATTACCGTCGTACTCGATACCGAGCATGATGTGCACTACCAGCGGCTCGATGCAATGCGCGAAATCAGCCGCAGTGTATCGACACGAGTGCAGGAAGTTGCAAACGCCGGCTCTGCCAAGGAACACGACCGTCCGCCCGGACAGGATAATGGATACTTGTGGCGGATCAATAGCTATTGGAAATTCCTTGAGAGAGACGGCGGCATTTACGTGCAATGCGAATCCGTCTCTCTGACGCGCGACATACCCACCGGCCTCGGTTGGTTGATCGGCCCTTATCTGGAAAGCGTTCCGCGCGAATCGCTGAGCTTCACGCTCGAAGCTACACGCAAAGGCCTTTCTCACCAGTTGGGCCAGACGGATCACCGATAGATTTTCCCACCTCGCAAGAATCAAGACGCAGCGCATATTGTGGTAGTTTGTTAGTGCAAGTTCCGGAGAAAAGCACTCTTGTCCCCGCCCCTCGATTGGCTCCGCGCCCGCGCCCGATTTGATCGCAACGAAATCTCCGGGGCATTTGGCGATATCGGCACCGATTTCCCGCTGATCGTGGCGATGATCTTGACGGCGAAGCTGGATATTCCCAGCACGCTCATCATGTTCGGCGTGATGCAAGTGTTCACCGGCCTGCTTTATGGAATGCCCATGCCGGCGCAACCGCTGAAAGCAATGGCGGTCATCGTCATCGCGCAAAAGCTCAGTGGAAACATTTTGTACGGAGCGGGGCTCGCGATAGGCGTCGTCATGCTGCTGCTCACGGTGACTGGGCTGATCGACTGGCTGGCTCGCGCGGTACCGAAAGTGGTGGTGCGCGGAATTCAATTTGGGCTCGGTCTGCAGCTTGCCTATTTGGCGCTAAAAAATTACGTTCCGGCCGATGGCCGCTGGGGATATGTTCTTGCCGGCGTCGCGTTCGTGATCACGATTCTGCTGCTTGGCAATCGCAACATTCCGCCGGCGGTGTTCGTCATTGCGCTCGGCATCGCGTATGGATTGATTTTCAAATTTGGCGGCGCGGTACTGCCGAATCACGGCTTCGGATTAAAGCTGCCGACGTTTCACGTGCCGGCGTGGCCGGATATTCTGACAGGATTCTTGATCCTGGCGATTCCACAGATTCCGCTTTCACTTGGAAACTCGATTCTTGCGACGCGGCAACTCGCCGAAGACCTTTTCCCCGAGCGGCACGTGACCATTCGCAAGATCAGCTATACATATTCCACGATGAATCTGGTGAATCCGTTCTTCAGCGGCATTCCCACCTGCCATGGCTCTGGCGGAATTGTGGGTCATCACGGTTTCGGCGGGCGCACGGGCGGATCGGTGATGATTTACGGCTCGATTTATCTGGTGCTCGGACTTTTCTTCAGCGCCGGATTCGGCAAGGCGATCAACCTATTTCCGTATCCGATTCTAGGAGTCATTCTGCTATTTGAAGCCATCGGGTTAATCCGGCTCGTACGCGATACCACATCCGTGCCCGGCGATTTTGGCATTGTCATTCTCACGGGACTCATCTGCTTCACTCTGCCGTGGGGCTATGTAATCGGCTTGATTGTTGGAACCGCGCTGGCGTATTTGCTACCGTCTCGGTTGAGCGGCGCGGCCCGCTGATCATCTTCGCAATTTATTTTTGCGGAATCGTCAGCGCGTCGATCGCTTTCTGCGCCACGACGGCGATGTGCGCTTTGCACTGCGCGTCCGGTACGGGCATCGCTGCCGCCGAACGATAAAGAGCGTCCGCGCGATCATTGCGACCGAGCATTGCGTACAAATTCCCGAGCATCAGTGCGAAAACCGGGTTGTGCGGATATTTCGTGGTTACAGGCTCCAACACTTCCAAGGCGCGCTGATATTTTTGATCGTAGGTGCGGAGATTCTTTGAAAGATAAAAGCGTGCGTCCTCGCCGGTCAGTTCGCCGTGCTCCATGGCGCGTTCGAGTTGGCGAATCCCCTCGTCTTTATTTCCGGCGGGCAGCCCCATGAACACGCGTAGAATTCGCGCGATGCCGCTGAGCGTATCCACATAGTAGTTGTATAGCCCGATGCCGGTGTCCGCGTCGGCGAGGTCTGGATCCATCTCCTTAGCACGCAGTAGATGCTGCCGCGCGATGACACCCGCATGTGCCGCGGCGCGATTTTCCTTCCTCAAACCAAAAAGCCGCACGAGAAGCGCATAACCCGTTCCCGCGTACAAATGCATTTCAGCGGTTTCTTTCTGTTGCAATTGCGCTTCGGCCAGCGAAATGGCCTTGCCGGCGAGGCGGATATATTCCGCGTCTTCCGGACCGGCCTGCGGAATCCACGCGTCCATCAAATTCCATTTCAAGTCGAGTGAGGTGCAATAAATTTTCCACCAGCGCGCTTCCGCTTCGAGCAGATACCCTAGTGGTGAGGATGGTTGCGCGCTTGCCATGCTGCGGAAGATCGTGATGGCCGAATTCGGATCGCCGCTATAGAGCTTGTCGAGTCCGTCGCGGGCTTCCGGCGGTAAATTAAGCTGCGAACTGAACGCCGGAGTCGCGACGAGTGCCAGGGCGGCGAGTGTCAACGAGATCAGAGCGGCGCGCACGCCGCACATTCTAGTGCATTCCGCCAATAGAGTTGGCTTCTTCTTCCAATTCGCGGACGGAACAAAATAGTCAGAGCCGATTCCAGCCGTCGCTGGTTCCGAAGAAGCGCTGTCGATGACTTCCGCTATCCGCGATCCCTACAATAGCCAGTTCATGTGAGAATGTCCTCTGTGTTTTTGACCATCGCTCCGAGTGGCTTTGATTTGAGTTGAGTGCTGAAGACGTCGGCACGCGCAACAATCTCCTGGCGCTGCGATGGCCTCTTGGTGCCCGACTAGAAGAGCCAACGACGCAGAATCTAGATGCTGAGCGCCGGGTGCCGCAAGAAGCTGCTGACGGTTTGCCGGGCTATGAACTATGCAGAAGCCAGCCGCTGAACCTCGACTCACTGTGGTATCGCCTTTTGTGGATAAGCGCCACGGAACGGAGCGATGCCTGGCCGAGCAGATCGAACGCCTCGCCGGCGAATTTGAAATTCACCTTTACAGTGAGCGCGTTGAGGATATTGATTTAAGCAAAATCATCTGGCATCGAGTGTGGTTGCCGGGCGGGCCTCACTTGTTCCGATTCGTGTGGTGGTTTTTCGCGAATCGAATTCATCGTTCTTGGGATCGCGTTTTCAGAGGATTTGTTCCAGCTGCGGTTTACTCGCCGGGAATAAACTGCCTTGATGCGGACGTAATGAGTGTTCACGTTCTGTTCTGCAATCTCAGGCGGCAATTGAAGAGCGACCAAAGTTTGGCGAGCAATTCGTTGGGTCAATGGCCGGTGACTGTACATCGACGCGTCTATTATCGGCTGATCGAATCTTTGGAGCGCAAGGTCTATGGCGGGGGCGCCGCCGTGCTTCTGCCGGTGTCGCGACGAATCGCGGACGACATCGCGACGGCATACGGGCGATCGTCGAACGTGCAGACAATTTATTACGGAGTGGACACGGCGGTGTTTTCCGTTGAGCGCCGTAAGAGCTTGAGGAAATCGGCGCGTGCTGCGCTCAATTTATCGGACGATGTGTTCGCAGTCTTGCTGATTGGCAATGGATGGAAGAACAAGGGGCTTTCGTGTTTGCTCGAGGCCGCTAGACAGGTTCAGCGCGCCAAGCTCCATTTATTGATTGCGGGCAGCGACGACCAGGCTGCCTATCGCGCGGTCATCAAGGATCTTGGACTTGCGGGCAAAGTGACATTTCTTCCGCCGAGGCGGGACGTTGAGTTTTTCTATGCAGCGACGGATGCCTACGCCGGCCCGTCGCTCGAAGATTCGTTTTCTCTTCCATGTATTGAGGCCATGTCGTGCGGTCTGCCGGTGATCACGTCCGCAGCGGCGGGCGTGAGTGAGATCATGCATCAAGGTGAGGATGGACTAATCCTGCAGGACCCGCGCGATGCGCGCACGCTCGCCGAATGGATCCAGCGGCTTGCGGTGGATGTAGAATGGCGGCATCAATTGGGCCAGAATGCAGTACGCACGGCTGCCGCCTATTCCTGGAATCAGAATGCGGAAAAGTTGGCGACTGTGTTGCACGCGGTGATTGCAAGCAGGAAAGCGTCATGACGAATGTTTCCGCGGAATCGGTGCAGCGGCAGAAATATGTGCCTCAGTTTGACGGGTTGCGCGGCTTTGCCATCCTGGCGGTTTTGTTTGCTCACCTTGCGTACATACCTCCTATCGGCTTCGCGCGAATTTTTCAGTATGGCCGGTTGGGAGTAGATCTTTTCTTTGTTCTCTCCGGATTTCTGATTACGGGAATTCTGCTCGATTCAAAACAGCTGGATGGCTATTTCAAAAATTTCTATGCCCGGCGCGCGCTGCGCATCTGGCCTCTGTACTACGCAGTTCTGCTGGTGTTTTTCGTGGTTGCACCGCTGCTGTTCGCCCATCGCCTTTTCGACACCAGCGAGCGAACCTGGGCGTATTACGTCACGTACACACAGAATCTTTTTGGCGGCTTCCCGCATTCCACGCCGCTGCAGCCAACCTGGTCGCTGGCCGTCGAAGAGCAGTATTACGTGCTGTGGGCGCTGGTGGTTTATTTCTTCAGTCGGAAAGCGCTACGGAATTGGCTGATCGGAATGATTCTGTTTTCCACCGTATTGCGGGCAGTATCTTATTTTCACGGAGCTTCGCTCGAGTTCCTTCACAACTTTACGCTGAATCGACTGGAACCGCTGGCGGCAGGCGGACTTGCAGCCGTTTGGCTTCGGTCCGGGCGCGCCAGTTTCCTAACGTGGCGCCGAGGGGCGTGGATTGCGATTCTGCTCGGAGTTGGAGGAGTCTGCCTCGTCTTGGTCGACTGGGGAATTCCAACGATGATCTTCGATTACGCATTCGTAGCGGCGGCATTTGCCGGCGTCATTGCGCTCGCGCTGGTAGGAAATACCGCGCGTTGGAGCTTCGGAAAAGTTCTGATGCAGCCATGGCTGACCTACACTGGAAAAATCAGCTATGGAATTTATCTGATTCACGTGCCGATCTTCATGGCGATTGCATATGCTGCGCAAGGGAAATGGGGCAAACAGGCAATTCCATTTGAACGGCAGGTGTTGATCGCCGCAGTTGCGTTTGCCGCCGCGTTTTTGCTTGCTTCGCTCTCGTGGCGCTACTTCGAGCGGCCCATTCTTCGATTCAAGGAAAAATTCCGGCCGTCGGCTCCAGCCGTGCAGGGTGCTCCGGTAGGATGAAGATTCTCGTCCTTGCGCCCCCGATGGAAGCCACGGGCGGCATCCAACGCTACATCCAGACCATCGTCCACTCGCTGCGAGAAATCAACGGCGACCGAAATGTACAATTGTTGGCAGTTCCGGCCGAACCTGAAGAACTCCCTGATGGCTCGGCCGCTCTCCGCACCACCGTCAAAGGAAAATTTTTGCTCTCTTCGCTCACAACCGCAATCCGCTGGCGGCCGGAGCTGGTCATTTGCGCACACGTCGGCGTCGCGCCTGTCGGACGGCTCATCCAACGCATCACGCGCGCACCCTTTTGGGTGATCCTTTACGGCATCGATGTTTGGGGAGAGCTTACTGCAAGGAAGGTAGACGCGTTACGCCACGCGCAACGGCTGCTTTCTATAAGCCGATTCACATTCCGGGTCGCCGCCGATCGCCATTCCCTGGATAAATCTAGAGCCGCGTTCCTGGCCCCCGCGCTTTCTTTCGATTCATCCCAGGAAAATACTGCGCCTACATCCACCGCGGATCGCCCCATCGTACTCACGGTCGGGCGCCTGGCCGCTGCCGAGCGCTACAAGGGGCACGACGCGATGCTCGCGGCCTGGCCAAAAGTCCTCCAGCAGGTTCCAGATTCACACTACGTCGTCGTCGGCGATGGCGATGATCTCCCGCGGCTTGCGTCCCGCGCAAAGGAACTCGGCCTCGGCGATTCCGTCCAATTTCGCGGCGCCCTCAATTCCGAAGATCTGCGCACTTGCTACGAAACCTGCCGCGTTTTTGCCATGCCGGCGCGGACCGAGTTCGATTCGCGCTCGCCGCGCGGCGAAGGTTTCGGCATCGTATTTCTGGAAGCGATGGCGCACGGCAAACCGGTCGTCGGCCCGAACACGGGCGCGCCTGCGGAATTCATTCGGTCCGGCGAACACGGATTGTTGGTGGATCCGCTCAACGCGGACGAACTGGCACAAGCGCTGATCTATCTGCTGCAAAACCCCAACCTCGCGCATCAAATGGGACGCGCCGCTCACGATTGGGTTCAAGAACAGTTCAGTTATAGTATGTTCTGCGCGCGATTGCGCGAAATTCTAAAGGAAGCTACTTCCAACCCCTGAACGGAGACTCGAAGGCATGCGAATCCTCGTCACCGGCGCCACTGGCTTTATCGGTGGCCGTTTGCTCGAAAGATTGATCGAAGACGGATCGCACGATCTCTATTCCTTGCAGAGATACGTGACCGGCCGCTACGTCCTGGGCGCTGACCACGGCGTGAAGACTGTGTTCTGCGATCTGCGCGACCACTTTGCCGTCCGCGCTGCTATCCGCGAAGTTCAGCCCGAAATCGTCTTCCATCTCGCAGCCATCAGCCCGGTTTCCTACAGCTACGATCATCCGAACGAAGTCATCGAAGCGAATCTGATTGGCACCGTGAATCTCGCTGAAGCCTGTTTGCGCGAAGTCAGCCACTTCAAACACTTTTTGTTCGCCTCGACTTCGGAAACCTACGGAAACGGTCCGACGCCGAAAACCGAAGAAACGCCGCAAAATCCGAACAGCCCTTATTCGGTCAGCAAGCACGCCGCGGAGAAATACGTCCTCTATATGTTCGACGCATACAAATTCCCAGCCACGGTCCTCCGTCCGTTCAATACCTATGGCCGCCGCGATAACACCCATTTTCTCGTCGAACGCATGCTCGTCCAGATGCTTCGCGGCAACGTCGTGAGACTCGGTGATCCGACGCCCGAACGCGACCTGCTCTACCTTGAGGATCACGTCGACGCCTACTTGGTTTGCATGGCCAATCCGAAGGCCATCGGACAAGCCTTCAACTTCGCCACCGGCGAAAAGATCACGGTTCGCGATCTCGCCGAGAAAATGCGAACCCTCACCGGTTTCCGCGAACAAATCCTTTGGGACACCATTCCCCGTCGGCCCCTCGACATCCACATCCTCTACGGTAATTCCGCGAAGGCAAAATCGGTCCTCGGTTGGACGCCAAAGTACACTCTCGACGAAGGTTTGCGCTTGACCATCGATTTTTGGCGCAAGAAGCTCGCCATCGCCGAGGCCGACCAGGGCGTCCGCTCCTCCGCCCGTGCTTGAACCGGCCTGACCCGATATCCGCTTAATGGACTGCTCGCGCAAAATATTGCGCGAGACTGAAGTGTCAGTGTGATAATATTTCGCTATATTATCGATATGATATACTCCGCCGCGGAGGTTCGTGCGTGCGTCGCACACCCACAGCCGGAAGCTCGTCTTTCGTCAGCCTGGTCTTCGCCCTCTGGATTCTTGCAATCAACATCCTCTATTACTTTCAATTTTGGCCCCAAATTGAGCCCAGGCTTCGAGGCTTGCTGCATCGATGGGCCTTTTGAACTCCATCGCATGTTTGTCACTAGCTCTCTCCCTTTGCCTCGCCGCGATTGCGTTTGGAAATCGCATCCTTCAATTGCTGCATCTGCGTGCCGCACGCCCCTTCGAGCAGGCGCTTTTTGCAGCCGGCGTATCATTCGCACTGCTGCAAGTAGTCGTCCTCGCTCTGGCGGTGACCGGCGTGCTCCAGCGAAAGTTCGTGTTGTGTCTGTTGTTCGCGGTCGCCATTCTTGCAGGTACAGGATGGGCGATTGTCATTGAGCTTCTGACCTCCGTAAAGAATCTGTTGGCAAGCGTCAAATCGTCCAAACCAACGTTGATCTGTTTCGTGGCAGTCGTCACCGTCATTGTGCTGGATGGATTCATGGCGATGGCGCCACTGAACGGCTCCGACGCCATGCACTATCACTTTGTTGCGCCCGCGTTGTGGCTACGCAGCGGTTTCAAACCGCTTTTCAGCACAACGCTCTCTTTCGCGACGGGTCAATCGCACATGCTCGTTCTGTTTGGAATGGCGCTTGGGTCTGACCGCATAGCGATGGGACTGATCTTCGTTGGCGGCTTGCTCACAGCCGGATCGCTCTACGTTCTGGCGCGAGAATGGCTTTCTCCTGAATGGAGTCTCCTCGCCGGCCTCAGTTTCTTGCTCACCCCGATGGTCTTCTGGCAGATGACGGTATCGGGCGCGCCGGACATCTGGATGGCGTTTTACACGACACTCGCGGTTCTAGCGGCTGCTCGATCGATTCCGATACGATCTTCTCGCCTCGCAATGCTCGCGGGTCTTTTTGCCGGCGCGGCGGCGGGATCGAAATTCACGGCGTGGCCGATACCCGCCTCGGTGATTCTGATCCTGCTGGTGGAATGGCGGTCTTTGCGGCCGATGATCGCCAGCACGCTTGCCGCATTGATGGCTGGAACGGGATGCATCTTGCGCAATTACGTTTGGACGGGCGACCCATTTTTTCCATTTCTGACGCGCTCATTGATTCCGCACAGTGTCAACGCTTATGCGCTTGCCGCGGTTCTGGCCGATACGCGGCCTGCTGCGAGCTACGGAACATCCGTATCCTGGCTGGCTTATCCATTTCTGCTGGTTCTCCGCGGAGATGACTACGGAGCGGGCCATTACTTCGGGCCGCTCGTTTTGTGTTTCGCTCCTTTATTAATTCTTGCGTATCGGCCCACTCCACTTTTTCGGATCGCGGCCTGTGTTTGGGGAGGGATGCTGCTTTGCAGCATCGATCCTCCGCAGATGGCTCGATTTCTACTGCCTGTTTTCCCCGTCGCGCTCGCAGTGTCCTTTGCCGGAGTTGCGTCCGTCGCTCTATCGCGTGTTATGCGATTAGCGTGCGGCGCTGCCATCGCCGCCTTCCTGTTGTTTGGAGTTATTTCGTTCGGCATTTACGCAAAGAATTTTTTGCCGGTCACATTGGGTCTGGAATCGCAGGAACAATTCTTGCGTCGCGCAGCGCCTCAGTACCAGGAAGCGGAATTTATTAACCGCACGTTGGAAGGGAAGCCCGGCTCGGTATTAGTTTTTCTTCGGTATACTTACTATATCCGCGTAAACTACACGCAGGGTGATCCACTATTTAGTTGGGAAGTGGATCCGGAAAAATTACGCACGCCGGGAGATATTCTTGACTGGCTGCGGCGTTCCGGCGTCCGATGGGTTGCAAGGACCGGCCCTTTTCCCGCTCCGCTTAGGAGTGCGTTGGAAACATTGCAAGCCGACGGAACGTTCCATTTGGTAGCCGCGGCCGAGGTGGAAAGCTTCGAGGGGTTCCGGATCGACGGTCGGAAGGTGAAGGTTCCTGTGGAGATATTCGAGCTGGCGCCGCCTAACCCGTGAACAAGCTGCGAATTCTGCACGTCACTCAAACTTACCATCCGTTTCTAGAGCGCGGCGGACCAACGGTAAAGGTGCGCTCGATCGCGGAAGGCTTGGCGCAACGCGGCCATCAAGTAACAGTTCTTACGTCGTGGTACGGTCGGCCATTCGCTGCGAGGAAAGTTGTACAAGACGGCGTCGAAGTGCAGTATCTGCGGCCGCGCGCAACCTACCGCGCGATGACTTTCAATTCTGGACTATTGGATTTCTGCAAGAAGCGCCTGCGTGATTTCGATATCGTTCACATTTACGGGCTGTATGATCTTCTTGGGCCCGTCGTGGCCCATCATTGCTTTCGGAGCGGAATTCCCTATGTGATTGAGCCGCTCGGTATGGTGCGTCCTATCGACCGCAGTCTCCGCCTGAAACGAATCTGGCACATGATTTTCGGCAAGAAGCTGATGGAGCACGCTTCTTTGTTGATCGCCACTTCCGGACAGGAAGAAGAAGAGCTAATCGCCAGCGGTTTGCCGCGTGATCGTGTTGCGCTTCGGTACAATGGCGTCGATCTAAAGGAATTCGCCACGCTGCCTGAGGTCGGAACTTTTCGCACCGAGTGGGCGATTCCGGCGGATGAGCCGATCGTTCTTTTCCTGGGACGCATCATTCCACGAAAAGGCGCGGATCTCTTGATCGAGGCATTCGCGCAGGCTTTTCCGGAAAGCGGGCGCCTGGTGATTGCGGGGCCCGAAGGGGAATCGGGTTACGTCGCGAAACTCCGCGAATCCGCGCGCGAAAAGCACGTGGAAGACCGTACGATTT
>Ga0335078_10000298_pt1 | contig 80028 bp, 63 predicted proteins | sample Lox_Sample_32_FD_206711 | JGI IMG/M metagenome (GOLD analysis project Ga0335078, IMG submission 206711) | Soil microbial communities from Loxahatchee National Wildlife Refuge, Florida, United States - Lox_Sample_3.2 | ecosystem: Environmental > Terrestrial > Soil > Wetlands | place: USA...
AATGTCTGGACGCTCACTGGTTCAGTCATCTGCCGGAAGCCGCGGAGCGTATCGAGGCTTGGAGGTGGGAATACAATGCGAGTCGCCCTCACAGGGCATTGGGGGAGCGCACACCACACGAATTTGCGAGGCAGATCGCGGCTAGCCGCGATCTGCCTCGCTTAGCAAATGCCGGAGACTAACTCTCGACTTGGTACAGAAAAAGGGGTCCGAGCAAAATTGGGAGAAGTCACATTTCGTCTGGACTAATTTTCGGGGGACAGGTCACAGTGTTCCAGCGTTTAACGCCGGCTGTGCACTTGGGCATGGCATTGTGTGCGCAACGTAATCAGATTCATCTCGGAATCGTCGCCCGAGCGGCTGCGGAACTCCCGATGAACTTCCAGATTCGACATCGCACCACACGCTTGACAGCGCCAGCCATCACCTGACGCACTATTTGCAGACAAGCCCGTTGTCTCGTGTGGGCAGAAACCGGCGTTAGACCGTCGATATCCAGCGAGTGATCACGGTAAATGACGCGGATGGTTTTTTATCGCGAACGTGAGTGTCCCTTGGCCAGTGCTTTGGGTCTGTGCGGAGCAGATGGTTTGGGGATGAAAACATCAGTAGGGAGTTTGAAACGATCACTCAATTTCCGCACTTGTTCCAAGGTGAGATTGCGCTGTCCTGTCATGAACATCGAAACCGCGCTCTCCGAACCAAATTGAGGAATGAGGTCACGCTGTGTGAGGTCCTGTTGTTCAATGATAAATCGCACAACCGAGACCGGATCACCTTTGGGGATCGAGTAATGCTCTTGCTCATAACGTTCCACGAGCAAGGTTAGGAGTTCAATCGCTTCAACTTCAGAGCCAGAAGGATTCTCCAACGCGGTGAGCCGGAAAAGAGCCTCGGTATACATTTCAAGTTCTACCTCATTGTGTATGACGCGGGGAGCGCCGTGCGCAATCATCTCTGCCGGATTTGCGAGAACTGTGCCCATTATTTTCCGTACCTCCTGTCCCAGTTACTGCGTTTGTTGTATTCCTTGTGCGTCAAAAAGGAGCGAATGTAGACATGCCCCTGGGTTTGCCGTTCATCCATTGTCTTTGCATAATGGATGACGGTGATAAGCCTGTACCGATTGTGCCTAATGTTGAAGATTACGTAGCCCTCGACAAAATCGGCATCCTTAAACGTGCCGCGAACATCGTCAAAACTGTGCCAGCGGACCGCTTCAACAAGAGTGGTCCAAGCCATGATTTCGTTCGCCGCATCTGGGTAGCTTTTCATCGCCTCCCGCAGATGCTTACGCGTAACGATATGCACTCATCAAGCATACTTCACAATACGTGAAGTTGTCAATGAGGCTCTCCCTCGCCCGACTGAGGCGCGCGAGCCCGCTGAACGCCGGAGAAACCTCAGCCGTGTCCAGAATCGCTATTACCGGGCTACTTTTTCTCATCGCACTCCTGTCTGGCGTCTGGTTGAGTCGAAATCTCAGGCTACACGACCCAAGGCCCTCCGGGAAGCCACTTACTACCAGTCGGTCGTGTGGGAGAAGTCGCTCAAGGTTCAGCGGCGCGGGCTGGTACGTCACCGTCGCTGTTGAAGGGGAAGCATTGCTGAAGAACGGTCCGCCACTCGCGCCGATATTAACGTTCAGGGTCGACGGCGGGGCATATTGCTCGTGTTCCTGACCCTCGCCATGCGTCTCACAGTAGGCGCCAAGCACAGCTGCCGCAAGCCTGCATTAAATCCGATAGACTGCAATGCGAGTTCTGATGGTTGCTCTCAACGTTTTCCCGCGAACGCGATTTGATTAATGCTCTTGGGGACTACCTTCGAAGTCCATGACCACGAAAACCTACCCCGACTCCAAGCCTTTTCACGAGAAGACAAGGCTCGTTATTTTGGACCTGGACTGCTTTCTCTATCCTTACGATAAGACATACCGAAACGCGGTCCTGCGGGCTTGGCGAGCAATAGAAAAGGAATACGGCCTTCCCATATTCCGCAGGAAAGTAGCGCAAAAATTGATTGCAGAGTTGAAGGAAAAAGCGAACCGAATCCGGACGACGCATTATGCCGGTATATCAGCAAGTTGGCGGGACGCCTGGAAAGCAAGGGGCTTCCCGGTGCCTCGGTGATCGGCATGCTGCAAGCTTATTACCGCAGCCGGAAGGCAGAGCGCGCGGGTGCGGAAGAAGAAGACATTCAACCTGATCAGGCCCTGGACCCGCCCTACAAAGCTATGATCGCTATGGCTTTTAATCTGAGGCTGCTGCAGGACCACAAGAGCGAAAAAAAAGCGGGACTGAGGCGCGCCGAACTGCAGGCAAGAATTGTGGAAGGAGATGAGGGGATTACGCGGCTGTGGCATAGGCATATGGGCACCGGGTTCCTCCGCCCCGATGCCGGGCTGGTAAGGCAGGATACAGCGGCTGACGCAGGCTGGGCTTGAGGTCGGAGTTCTCACGCATTCGTGCAAGCATGGAGAGGGAGAGGCGATGGAGAAGCTGGAAAAGCTTGGTCTAAAGGGAGTGATCCCCGAGCATAATGTTTTTGGCCTGGAAGAGATTTCTCCCCACAAAAAGGGCAAGCACCCGGAAGTTTTTGAGAAAGCGCTGGCGGCCATTAACAACCTGCGCGACCGGGCGGGTCCGATTAAGCCATCCGAGACGATCATGGCGGAAGATGCGATCGGCAACCTGAGGGGTGCCAAGAAAGCCGGCATGCAAACCGTGTGGGTGCCGCGCAGGGGCAAAGACATGCCAGATCATCCTTCCCAAAAGCTACGGAAAAAGCTCGCTTCGGTCGATCACATCTACGCTACCCCGCATCAGTTTCTAGACGCGCTGGATGCCGCAATCTGTGCTTGCAGAGAAGCCCGGTAAGGCGCAGATGTTCCCATTCCAGAAGACGGCGTTTACATATTCCGCGATGATCAAGCCGGCCTGCGTGATTTGGCGAGCCCGCCCGGCCACCAATTCCAATCGCCCGCAATGCGCAGCAGGGCGGGACCGATCACAATACGAACCAGGGTGGCGTCAATCAACACGGCGACCGCCAAGGTGAATCCGATCATCTTGACCACCAGGAAACTTCCGAAGGTAAAGGCTGCAAAGACCACGATCATGATCGCGGCGGCACTCGTGATCAGGCCTGCGGTTCTGGCCAGACCTTCCGCGATCGCGTCGGTTTCACTTAGCCCACTCCGTCTGGCTTCGAGCACGCGGGCCACCAGAAATACCTCGTAATCCATGCTTAATCCGAAGACGATGGCGAAGGTGACGATCGGAACCAGAGGAAACACGCTACCGGTTCCCACAGGAACTCCCAGGAATCGGCTTCCGTGTCCGTTTTGGAAAACCAAAACCAATGCGCCGAAGGCCGCCGCGACCGACAACAAATTGAGTGCGATGGCCTTCAGGGGGGCGAAGATGGATCGGAACCCACAGAGTAACGCAAGGAGCGTCCCGCCCACCACCAGCCAGGTTACCGAGGGAAAGCGGTCCCGGATAATGGTTTCATAATCCGCGTTCAGTGCGGGGATGCCCCCGACCAGAAGGGTTGCGCCGGGCACTCCCGTGAGGGCGAGGGGACCAGTCTCGCGGATTTCCCGCACCCAGTTGACTTGTTTGCGCAGCGAGACCGAACTCGCGGGTAGCACTTCAAGCAGCGCCGCATGTCCATCACTACTCAGAAACGTTCGTCGCGTTTCCCGGGAAAGTTCAGGGAGGTTAGAGCGGTTGCTCTCTGCAATCGAAGTAATTGAAATCGCGCGCTCACTGCGAGGGTCGCGGGCCATGCGCTTGGTGAGACGATCAAGCGTATCCCAGCCCGCGTCGGTTTGCGCGATGGATTGTGGAAGCTCGACGATGATGCGCAAGGATTCGACCACACCTTCCCGATCCATCTGTTTCAGAGCGTGGAGGGCTTGGACGGATTCCGCGGCAGGTGGAAGCCAGTCCCCTCGCGGGAGACTAGTATCGAGCCGTCTGACCTGCCATGCCAGCAGAAGCAAAGGAGTGCCTGCCAGAACGAGGGCAAGCCAGGGGTGCGCGATAATCACCTTTCCCCACTTCCGCCAGCGATTTCCGGTACGCGCCGCCCGGCGCTCATCCAGTTCTGGAGTGAAAGGCAAGCGCCCCAGGTCAATCCGCCGACCGAGCAATGCCAGCAGTGCCGGAACCAGGGTATTGGTGAGCAAGACACTCATTCCCGCCACCAGAAATCCCGCGATGCCGATGGAACGGATTTCGCTGATCGGAACCGTCAAGAGGGCCAGGAATCCGATGGCTACGGTAGAGGCTGAAATCAAGAGCGTACGACCTGCCTGACTTGCTGCGAGGAGCGAGGCTGCGGGTCCGTCGTTGCCGGCGGAAATCGCTTCGCGGAAGCGGCTGACCATGAGGAGCGCGTAGTCGATTCCCAGGCCCAGGCCAAGCATAGTGGCCAAATTCTGAACCAGGATGGACAAGTGCCAGCGCTGCGCCAGGAACCCCGCCACCGCCAGCGTGGTGGCGATGGCGAGCTGGCCGACCGCCAATGGAATCAGGGCCGCGACCAGGCTTCCAAAGGCCACCAGCAGAAGTGCGAGAGTCGCGGGGATCACCAGGCTTTCGCCGCGTTGCACGTCGTCGGCGCTGGCTTTCCGAATGTCGAAATTCAGTGGCGTCTCACCGGTCAGTTGGAGCTTCACCGCCGGATAACGGCCCCGCAGTTGATTTGCCAGCGAGTGCTCCAGGTCGTGGAGCTTCGGAACCAGCGACTCGACGGGACCTTCGGCCGAGGAGAGCCCGATGAGAACGAACGTCCCCCCTCCGCGGCCAAGAAAGATCGGATCGCGCAAGTCGAGATAGGAGACCACGCCCGAAACGCCGGGTTGATCTTTGACCGCAGTGACGATAGGTCCTAGGGCTTGCTCGCCCTGCTGCGAATCGACAGGTGGAAGTCCCTGGATGACCAGAACGACCTCGTCCACGAACGGCGAATGAAAACGATCGGCCAGCTCCCGCTGGACGGTTGCTGCCTGGCTCCCCTCGACCCGGGTCGCAGTCTCCAGGTGGCGCTCAGCGTGAAAAGAGAATGGCAGAAGTGCAATGGTTGCTGCGAGGACGATTGCTGCAACCAAATATCGGCGCACGTGCATTGGACTTATCATGTCATAAGTAGAGCGTCGCCAATGAAACTTTCCGCCGATATCGGCTTACCCAGGGATCACAGGAGTAGCTAACTGAATCTGCTAAACTCTTCCCCATCGGTTTAGAAAAATCAATTCGTATACTGCTGTGGTTCGGGCTGCTGGCGGCCGTCCAAGCTGGGGTGACCCGGACTGGGGTGACCCAATCTGGAGTGAGAGATCCTCGGGTTGACAGCTGGACGCTCATCTCTGCCCAGTCCAGCCTGGATCCTCCGAACAGGCTTTCCATTACGCATTTGCATGGCGGGGTGCATGTAGTCATGTCCGGCGAAAGCCATTTCGATTTCACTGCCAGCCGGAACGGGCACGATTCGCCGGCGCCGGGCAATCTGGGGTTCAATCAAATTGAGCTGCGCAGGATGGATAAGAGGCAGGCGGAGGTCCTGGAAAAAAAGGATGGAGCCGTGGTGGCGACGGTTCGCGAAAAACTTTCGAAGGATGGCCACGAACTAACCACCACGACTGCGGCTACCGGCAAAGCCGATCAGATTACCGTGTGGACACGCACGGGAGGTACGAAGTCCGCCAATGACCTGTTCGTGGGCGAGTGGACCGAGGACCTGAGCAAGACCCGTATGCGGCAGGGGCTGGTGCTCAAAATCGAGGAGGACGGAACGGGTGCGATCCATTTTCAGGGTGACTACAACTACACCGCCCGTTTTGACGGAAAGGAATACGACCTGAAGAACTCGCGCAACGATAGCGTCACGCTTCAACTTGTCGATCCGCACACTGTGGATGAGATTTACCGGCGCGACGAGCAAGTCAGTCAGACGGATCGATGGGTGGTTTCCCCAGATGGACAGCAGATGACAGTGTCGACCACAGGCACGTTGGAATCGGGCCAGCGGTTAATCGAGAAGTTGGTGTTTAAGAAGCAGTAGCGGGGAATGTAGTTCTGGAGTCGGAAGCGATTCGCTCTGGGGTCGATGCTGGTCGCGTCGGTGTATTTAGCAGTTTCCCTGCCGTCTTCGATCTCAAAGCTGCCCCGAGGCTCCGAACTTCCGGACATCCTCGATGCACTCAGGCTCCCCGGCATCGGCCAGGCATTGGAGGCAATTCGGACCGCAATCTACGCTTCTTCGGTGGGTCTTGATGCTGGCAGGGACGCTCAGTTCGCGCTCGAAGATGGGAGATGGTTTGACCTCGCGAGCGGCGACCGAAATGATCCCCTTGCGATACATGAACTTCAGAATGCCGTTGACCGTATCTTCCAGAGATGGGTCGGCCTTGCCCCACACCGAGGCATTGCGGGCCCTCTGATAAGAAGAGCTGTCATAGCGTTTGAACTCCATGGCGGAGATGTTGTCGACCGAGCCCACCAGAAAATCCAGCAGGGGGAAGAGCAGATCTTCCTTCTTGCATCGACGGATAAGCTCGGGAACGAAATCGGGAAGGCTGAAGCTCTCGAACTGCCGGCCCGTCGCTTTCGTGATAAGGCCGGTAATATCCGTCATGTTGGAATAATCGTCGCGCACGACATGGTAGGTCCGATTGGCGGTGCCGGGAGTGGTGGAGATGGCGACGATATTGTTCGCGACAATATCCGCCGGAACAAAGCTGACCTGATTGAGAGTGTCGACGCCAATGCCATGATTCACCATGAAGGCAACCAGGCGAACGGCGATATCGAAGTTGTTGCCTCCGCCGGTGACCGAGGGACTCACCAGCGCGGGCCGGAAAATCCGCGAACAAAGTCCCCGGCTGCGGGCGTCGACGACCACCTGCTCGGCAACCCATTTCGATTGGCTGTATCCAAAATCGAGAAGCTCCATATTCTCGTTCAGGTCGGTCTCATATAAGACTGACTTAACGGCCCAGCCAAAGACGAAGGTAGTGGAGACATAATTCAGCTCTTTGGGCCTTCCCTCGAACGCCAATCTGACGACCTCGTTAGTTCCGAGGACGTTCGCGTCGCGCATCAGGTCATAGTTGAAGAGGTAGTTGACGGTTGCGCCGTTGTGGAACACGGTGTCGATTTCACTGGCGAGGAAATCCCAAACATCCTGCATCAGGCCCAGCTTGGGCTGCCCCAGATCGCCGCAGACAGGAATCACGCGGGCTTCAAAGGTCTCCATCAGCTCCGCCCGGCAGGGTCCCATCGACTCGATGGCAGCTCTTAGCCTTTCCTTGCCCTGCTTTTCGTTGGAAGACCTGACCAGAACATAGATCTTGGCGGGGGTCTGTTCCAGCAAGCTTTTGATGAAGAATGGCCCGATGAAGCCGGTCCCGCCCGTAAGCAGTACCTGCTTCGGCATTGGTATCTCTGGCATGGGCCGAGGCACGGGAGGTTCGAAGATGAGCTTTCTGTCGTTGTTCATCATGCGTTTCTCAGCGGCGCATTGCTCTTCACGGAAAGCCGCCAGAGAGTGACGCAGATGAACCAGCGCCTCCTGAGGAGCGCGCCCGAGCTGTTCGGCTAGTCCGAACAGCTCGGCTACACTGACGCGCTGAATGACGCCAATATCCACCTGCCTGGCCAGCATCTCCGCGCCTTTATCCTTGAGGAGTTCCTTAAGCTCATGCATGAAGACAACCAGATCGAGGGAATCGAGGCCGGCTTCGACGAGGTTGTAGGACTCATGGCCCGTCAAGTTGTACCTGGCTTTCAATTCGGCGAAGGTGGAATGCGCGACGGAATCGCCTGGGCAACTTCCCGCGTCCTTCTCCCGCGAAAAGTCGGAGACGACGGTAAACTGGCCTTGCAGCCACATCTGCCTGGTCTTGTGGCGCATGATCTTGCCCGAACTCGTTCTCGGGATAGCACGAGGGGCGATGAGGGAAATCTTCGCCACTTCCACGTTGAGATAATTCCGGACGGCGGCGGCAATCTTTCGTGCCTCGGGAAGGGCCTTGAGATTTTTAACTTCGGCGACGATGGCCAGCGCAGGGTCGCTTTCTTCCTGAACCTGAAAGGCGGCGACGCAATTGTGCCGGATCAGGCTGGACGATTTCTCCACGACGTGCTCAATGTCCTGCGGGTAATAGTTCTGCCCGCGGAGAATAATCATGTCCTTGATGCGCCCGCAGACATAGAGTTCGCCGTTGTGCATGAATCCCATATCGCCGGTGCGAAGGTAGCCGTCGTCATAGGGAGTATCGTCCACCAGGCGCGCACGAAACTGCTTCAGCGTCAATTCAGGATTATTCCAGTAACCCTGACACTTACCGGTTCCGGCAACCCAAATCTCGCCGATGCGCCCTGGTTTAAGAGCGGAATGGCCTTCGGGATCTACGATCTTAAGGTCGAGACCGGGGAGTGGGGTTCCACAACTGACAATCTGGGTGGCCGCGCCGATTTCTGAGACTTCGGTAGTCATGCGTGCCTTGCCCAGGGCGAGGGCACGTTTGTGGACGGAAACGATATTGCGACCGCCGAGTGAGACCGCCAGAGTATTTTCGGCCAGCCCGTAGGCGACGTAGAAGCTCTCGGACTTGAGTCCATAGGGCTGGAATGCTTCCAGAAACCGGGTGTAGGTATCTGGCTTTACCGGTTCCGCGGCGCACATCAGCACGCGGAGCGAGCTGAGATCACAAGCCTGCAGGCTCTCCTTGGAAAGCCTGCCGGCACGCAGGCAATAGTCGTAGGCGAAGTTGGGGGCTGCCGTCGCGGTGGCGTGGTAGGTCGTTATGGCATCGAACCATAGAATGGGCCGCTGAATGAAGTCCATGGGAGCGAACCCGTAGGTTGTCCCACCTTTCAGTGCGGGATAGAGATAGCAGCCGATCAGGCCCATATCGTGATACTGGGGAAGCCAGGACACGACAATGGGCGCGGCGTGGTCGATCACGAGCGGAGCGGTATTGACGATGTTTTCGTGGGTCACGATTACGCCCTTGGGCTCCATCGTCGATCCCGAGGTGTACTGAAGAAACAGGATGTTCGCAGGATCGACCGGCAGTTGGTCGGGAATCGGATCCACGAAATCTTCGGTGACGATCCAGGGAAGGGCAGAGATGTAATTTACGTCGACTCCGGAGGCCGAGACTCCGCTTCTGGCGAGATTGGTCTTCAGGGAGGCGTGGTAGTCTCTGCTGGTTAAAACCCCAGCCGCCTGGCAATCCTTGGCGATGTGGACCATCTTGTACAGGGCGCTCTGGAAGCCTCGCGAACTAGGGGGATAGACGGGCACGGGGATCAAGCCGGCGCGCACGCAACCAAAGAACGCACAGATCATTTCGAGCCCGGGCGGGTAGGCCAGCAAGAGCCGGTCGCCGGCTGCGAAACGACCCTGTTTCAGCAAGTGCGTGGCGATGGCTTGCGCTCGGTGGAGAAACGATGCGTAGGTGTAGCGTTCGATCGGATCGCCGTTTACGTCAAGGTACGAATAAAGGAGCTTGTCCGGGTGCTCATCTGCCAACCTATTCAGGTGGTCCAGAATTGACGCCTTCATCAATCAGCGATCCTCCAAGGTCAAATAGAACACGCAAGTGTAAACGAAACCTCCCTCACTAGCGAGCGAGATGAAACGCGATTGAGTCTCGAAGTGCGGACCTGAGATGTGGGCCCGACTGAAAGAATGAACGCTCAATTTTTTCCTCAGCATAAGCCTCGCTCGACCCGCTACGGAACGAATGTTCTCCTTCTTGCGCACGGGGCGCGAAGCAGACTTGCGGAGCCTCGCGAAGCCTCGAGGGCTCCCAGCGAGTAGGGACCGCTCCTTATGGTTCATTGCTGGTTACTTGTATCTTAGCAAAGCATTTGAAAATTACCATGCATCATTGCTTTCGGCGATGATGCACCTTGGTTTTTGTCGGCTCCGAATTTTATTGATCGTGCTTAAGCGCTCGCACTAGAATACGCTACGAGACTGTCGACGGCGCAGCAACAATTTCGCCGCGGGTCCGGGCTAACATCCTGTGTTTGGAACGCGGTTGGCCCAATAACCACGATCGCGGAGGCGCCGGTGACGTTCGAACCCGAAGCGGTGATCGCGCAAGAGCCGGAGGCACCGGATCTTGTACCGTCGGAAGCCTCGGCGGCGTCGAGTGTCGAACCCGCCGGTGGGTTTTCCTTCCCAAAAGTCTTACGCGGACGCTTGGACAGTTTTTTTGCCGATCAGAGCATTTCTCCCAAAGCCGACCGTACCATGCGGGTCAAGATCGCTGCGGGTCTGGCAGTCTTCGTGGGTGCGTGGATTGCTCTGTATGCGCTCCGGCCCGATTCCTGGAAGTTTGTTGCCCTCTATGTTTTAGGCGGCCTGGCGCAGACATTTCTTTTGCTGAACATCGCGCATGACAGCAATCACAACGCTATATCGTCCCGGTCGCTCGTCAACAAAACTCTGAACTACGTCTTCGATCTGTGCGGAATCAGTTCGTACATGTGGCGGATCCTGCATCATCGCGGTCATCACTCCTGTATCAATCTCCACGGCGAAGACGATGCCCTTTCCGGGCGAGGTATCTTTCGCTTTACGCCCTATGAATCCCGGTTGCCCTGGCACCGGTTCCAGCACATCTACGCGCTGTTCGTTTACGCGCTGTTCTCTCTCGATTATGTGTTTTTCAGGGACTTCCAGTGCTTTTTCTTCCCGACCCACGAATATCTGAGACGCACCAGACATCCCCTGCGCGAATACATCATTCTCTTTGCGGGCAAGGGCTTCTACCTCACTTACATGCTGGTTCTGCCGATGATGGTGCTGAGAAAATCGCCTCTGCTGGTGGCCGGGGCTTTCCTGCTGGTCAATCTGATCGTCGGTTTGAGCGTAACGCTCGTATTCCAGTCGACGCACACCGTCGACAGCACCTATTTTCCCTCGGAGCGAGGCGAGTTTGACAACGGTGTGTATCATATCTTCGCGACTACGGCCGATTACGCGACAGAAAACCCGCTTGTCGGTTGGCTCGTGGGCGGGCTTAACCATCACATCGTGCACCACCTGTGCCCTTATGTGTGCCATACCCACTATGCCGCGCTGACCAGGATCGTGAAGGAGACCGCCGAAGAGTTTGGGGTTTCCTACCGGCAGAACCCCACCATGACGGGGGCGATCCGACATCATCTGATACTTTTGAAGCAACTGGGGAACGAAAACTGATCTATCTTCTACGTATGGCCCAACAACCGCTTCCTGCAAGTGACCTGAAATCTCCCGCGCTTCGAGACATGTATCGGGACGGCCAAGCATGAGCTCATCAGCGCCCGTCCCGGTTGTTTCCCGATTTCGCTGCTTTGCGGATTCCGGTGCCATGGCCCGCAATCCCGTGCATGTTTTGTCCCGGTACAACGAAATCTTCGGTGACACGTTCCGGATTCGTATCGGCGGTCTCAAAGAGGCGCTGGTTACCATCGATCCGGCTGTCATTCAGCATGTGTTGAAGACCAATGCGGAGAACTACCAGAAATCTGAAATTCAAGTAAAGCGCATGGGCCACTTCCTGGGGAAAGGTCTGCTCACGACGCACGGAGAAGCCTGGCGCACGCAGCGGCGTCTCATCCAGACCGGCTTCGATCGAAAGCAACTCGATGCGCTGTCCTCGATCATGCAGGAATCTCTGGCTGAGTCGCTGCGAGATTTCGACCGGCAGATCCGCAGTGGTCCCGTCGATATCTATCCCCACCTGATGAGAATTACCTTCGCGATGGTCGCCCGATCCCTATTCGGCGCACGGTTGAAGGATGAAGACATCGATCTGGTCAGCCATACCATCTGCACGGTCCAGGAGTTCATCGTTCGGCAAACCCTTCAGCCCTATCTGAATCCATGGTTCGCCGTCTCCGGCCAACTTCGCAAACACGAAGACATGCGAACCCGGGCGGACGCCGTTCTGCTGGAATACATCCGGAAGCGCCGCAACGAAGCGCCCGGCCGTGACCTGCTGCAAACTTTAATGGATGCGCGTTACAACGATGGCCAAGGCATGCCCGATGAACTCATCCTGAGCGAGAGCATGCAACTTCTGGTGGCCGGCCATGAAACCTCGTCGAATGCGCTATCGTGGCTTCTTTATCTTTTGAGCTCGCGTCCGGAGTGCCTGGAAAAGATACGGCAGGAGTTTGATTCCGTCCTCGGTGAAGCGGCCCTGGGTTACAGCGACGTGCCCAAATTCGAGTTTACGACTCAGGTCATTTGTGAAGCGCTCCGCCTCTATCCGCCATTTTGGATGGTCGATCGCATGGCTATCGCAGACGACCGCGTGGGCGACCTCGCCATACCCCGGGGGTCGACGGTCATTGTGTATGTCTACGGCGCGCACCATGCTCCGCGCTACTGGCAGAATCCGGAGAGTTTCGATCCGGAGCGTTTCACCAAAGAAAACGATAAGCTGCGCGCACCGTTTACCTATCTTCCCTTCGGGGCCGGACCGCGTACCTGCATTGGGGGAAATTACGCGATGCTGCAGATCCTCATGATTTTGAGCGATCTGCTAAGGAAGTACGATTTCCAGTTGGCTCCGGGCCAAAGCATCGAAGCCCGGCCCATGGTCATCCTGCGCCCGAAACACGGAATTCGCATGACGTTCACCAATGCGAGCGCGCCTGCCACGCTCTCCGCGAGCAGTACCTGCTAAGTCTTAATCGTTGCCCAAGGACCTGCGGCGCGAACATCCCCCGCGTTCGCGCCGATGACCCCTGCAAGCTGCGCCAAAAAGTTCAGCGACGATAAATGCTCCCGCCAGTTCCTGTCCAATGCAAAGTTTTGATCGGGTCAATCTCTGGCGCGCGCCACGAGTCCACCTGCATCTGGTTTTACACGCAGGTCTTAGGAGCGTGATCGAAATCACGAGCCTGCGCGCTGAGGGTCACGGTGGGTTCCAGGGAGGGCCAATAGGCTTAAAGAGGCGTAACCCGTGCGGATGTGGCTGTCCGCCCCGGGATTCGGGTAAGCGGACAAAGTACTGGCGTTGCCATGCCTAGAAGACTGGGCCCAAAACTCATGCTGTCGCTCACGGTACTGATCGTCGCGATCAGCGGGGTCAGCGGATATTTCAACCTCCGCACTCAGAAAAAACAATTGGTAGACACCATGATCCTGGGTGCGGATCAGCTTTCGCGCAGCATCACCGGCGCGACCTGGCACGCCATGCTCGATGATGACCGCAAAGCGGCGTATTCGATCATGCAAGTGATCGCCGACAAGCAGGGCGTCGACCGCATCCGTATGTACAACCGTGAGGGATTGCTGGTGTACTCGACCGATGCGCGCGAAAAGCCGACGACTGCGAGTTCGTCCAGCGACGTGTGCGCCAGTTGCCATAGTAAGGGCTCGATCAAGGAACGGCCGAGCGATGATGCGCGCGTGCGCTATGCCACCTCTCCGAATGGCGTTAAGACCATCAACATGGTGGCGCCCATCTACAACGAGCCTTCGTGCAGCAATGCGAGCTGCCACGCGCACCAGGCGTCGACGAAAGTTCTCGGCGTTGTGGATGTGGCCTTGCGCCTCGACCCGGTGCAAAAGCAGACTCGCGAGATCACTCTGCAAACCATCTTGTGGACACTGTTTGAGGTCAGTATTGGAGCCGCCTTTGTGATTCTGTTCTCGCGCCGGTTTGTGGCGACTCCGATTCAGCAGCTGATTGCGGGCACGAAAGCGGTCAGCGCTATGGAACTGGACCGGCCTATCGTCATCACTCGCCGCAGCCAGGAACTCGACGAACTGGTGGACTCGTTCAACCGCATGCGGGAGCGCCTGAAATTAGCGGTTGCCGAGTTGAATGATATGCAGCAAACGCTGGAGGACAAGGTTGACGAGCGGACGCAGCAACTGAAGGCCGCGCAACGCAAACTGGTGCAATCGGACCGGCTCGCGACGTTGGGCCAGCTTGCGGCCAGCGTTGCGCACGAGATCAATAATCCTGTGTCGGGGGTCTTGAACCTTTCGATGCTGCTGGAACGGCTGATGGCGAGCGGAAACTATCCTCCCGGGCGGGAAGCGGAATTCCGCAAATATCTTTCCCTGATCTCCAGCGAAACGGCTCGAGTAGGGCGGATTGTTTCCGATCTGCTGGCCTTTTCGCGGCGGTCCAAGCCCCAGCGCGCCCCCGCAGATCTGAACAAACTGGTGCGCACAACCATCGGCCTGGTCGACCACAAGCTCAAGTTGATCAGCGCTGCAATTGTTCTGGATTTACAAGAGAACCTGCCGCTGGTGGAGTGCGACTCCTCGCAGATTCAGCAGGTCATTCTCAACCTGGTCCTGAACGGCGCCGAGGCCATGCAGCCGAGGGGCGGCGGAACGCTGACCATCCGTACCCGTCTGATCCCGCAGGATAACAGTGTGGAACTTTGTGTTCGGGATACGGGCGAGGGCATCGCGCCGGAGAATCTCTCGAAGATCTTTGATCCCTTCTTCACGACCAAGGCGGAAGGAAAGGGAGTCGGACTTGGATTGGCGGTGCTGTATGGGATCGTCAAAGCTCACGACGGGGAGGTGGAAGTCACCAGCCAGCGGAACCAGGGCACGGCCTTCACTATTACCCTTCCTCTGAAGTCGAGCAATCCTGCGGAGCAAAGGGAAGTACAGGTACAAAGTGTGTGAGCGAACTTTGTCTGGTGCCGATCGGGAATGTGCCGGCGCAAGCCTTCGAATGGATCGAGAGCGCGACGTCGGAATGGTTTCCGCTGCCCATCCGGCGCTTGCCGGCTTTACCGATTCCGCCCGGCGCCTACGATGCCAAGCGAGGGCAGTATCAGTCGGTCGAGATTATGAAGATGCTGGCTCAGTCCGCGCCACGCGATGCCGCGCGGGTGCTGGGTATCACGGATGTGGATCTGGCAATCCCGATGCTCAGTTTCTTGTTTGGTCAGGCGCAGTTTGACGGTCCAGTAGCCCTGGTGTCGCTGTGCCGCCTGCATCAAGAGTTTTACGGCCTGCCCGGGCAGGAGGCTCTGCTGCGCGAGCGCACGGTAAAGGAAGTGTTGCATGAACTCGGGCACACATTTGGATTGGTGCATTGCTCCGAGCCAACTTGCGCCATGAGCCTGGCCACGCATATCGAGCTGGTAGACGCGAAGCAGCAACAATATTGCGCCCGCTGCGGGCTGCAGTTGGTCGAAAGATTTGCGCGAGAGGGAGCACTATGAAAAAGAACTGGCCCATTCTGGTGGTGGACGACGAAGAAGTCATGTGCGAGTCATTGGCCGCATGGCTGCGCGAGGACGGATACCGAGTCGACACCGCGCCCAACGGGCAAAGGGCGCTGGAACTGGCGCGGTTAGCGGATTATGCCATCTGCTTTGTGGACTTGAAAATGCCCGGGGGCATGGATGGGATCGAGACCATGATGGAGATTCATCGCATCCGGCCAGAGGCGTCCATCATCATTATTACGGCCTATGCGACGGTCGACACCGCGATTCAAGCGATGAAGGAAGGCGCGCAAGAATACATCGTGAAGCCCTGCAACCCGCAGGAGATTTCGATGCTGGTGTCGCGCATCCTGAAGCTGAAGAAACTGCAGAGCGAGAATGCGATTCTGCGCAAGAAGTTGACGCGGCAATACCGGCATCACGACGTCATCACAAAGAATCCGCGGATGGAGGAGATTCTGGCCTTGACGCAGGACATTGCCAGCCTGCGGAGTACGGTGCTGATTCGCGGAGAAAGCGGCACGGGCAAAGAGTTGATCGCGCGGGCGGTGCATTTTTCCGGCAATCGCGCGGAGAAGCCGTTCATTGTAGTGAGCTGCGCCGCGCTTACCGAGACGCTACTCGAAAGCGAGTTGTTCGGATATGAGAAGGGCGCATTTACAGGGGCGACCGGACAGGCGAAAGGGAAATTTGAACTCGCCGATGGCGGAACGATCTTCCTCGATGAAATCGGCGACATCTCGCCCAAGCTGCAAGCTGATTTGTTGCGCGTCTTGCAGGAGCGCCGCTTCTACCGCGTGGGTGGAAATCAGGAAGTTGAGGTCGATGTGCGCATCATCGCCGCCACCAATAAGGATCTCGCAGACGAGGTGCGCCAGGGCAAGTTTCGCGAGGATCTCTACTACCGCTTGAACGTGATTGAAATCAAGCTTCCACCTTTGCGCGAACGGCGGGAGGACATTCCGCTGCTGGCCGAGCATTTCGTGCAGCGCATCTCGTCCGAGTTGGGCAAAGATGTTACCGGCCTTTCTGCAGAAGCGCTGAATGTGTTGATTGCCTACGATTGGCCGGGCAACGTGCGGGAGTTGGAAAATGTGATCGAGCGTGCCATTGTGACTTGTCGAAACGGCATGCTGGATGAGCAGGATTTCTCCTGGCTAAAGCGAGGCCATGCGCAGCCCCAGGATTGGGAGATACCGGACGTTCCTCTCGGTGAACTGGAACGCCGGGCCATTGTGGCGGCGCTGGAGAGAAAGCACGGCAACGTGAAGGAAGCATCCAGCGCGCTGGGAATTGACCGCTCCACACTGTACGACAAGCTCAAGCGGTACGAGATCTCGCACTGAGGGCTGATCAGGTCTGAAGGAAAGTGTCGGCCAGCACGGTATCCCAGTCCGCTTCCGGAATCGCTTCCATTAGATCGGGCAGGAGCACACCTCCATCCGCCAGCGCCGGCGGAGTGTTGGGGGTGCGTAGTTGCAGTTGCAGGCGTTCCAATTCACGCGCCAGCCAGCCGTGCACTTCCGGTCCACGCAGCAGATGACGCAGGGTGAGCGGATCGCCCAAGTCAAGCCGTGGACGGATCTTTAAGTACCAGCGTTCCTTTGGTCCTCCGACGGCGACGACTTTGCCTTCAATGGGTGCCCGCACTTGAATCTCTCTGCCATTCTTCTGCATGCGCCATACCGTCTGATTCAGATCGAGTTCGTCGCCAATCGCGGGCATTTTCACCGAGTCTGGAGCGCCAATCAGATGGCAGGCCAATTCATCCAGTCCCACGGTCGTGGTTCCGTCTTCTTCGGGCTTCACCCAAGTGTGTCCGCGATGATAGTAGCGGTCGCTTGGGATCTCGAGGCCAAGGGAGCGCAGGTTGCCGGTCGCGGGCAAAACTGCGAACTGAGAGTACTTTTCGCAGTGGCGGCAATCGAACGCATTGTCGCAGGTGCGGGAGATGACTCGTCCGGCAAGTTCGTGACGGCAGCGCCGGTCACGCTCCGGCAATTCGGCGAAATCGGCATGCCAGCAAAGATCTGCAGCATGATGCGTGCGGAAATCACGCACAGTGCGCCGGAACGCTGAGGCTACCGTAAAGAAGATGGTCAAAGCCACCGCGAAGAATAGCGACAGGAAGAGAATGTGGCCGAAGGTAAAGTGGAAGCCGTCAATCCCCGGAAACATGGGAATCGCCTCCTTTCAATGGCGCGAACAGTGGCAGGTAACGATACGAGAGCGAATACACGATTACTCCGTAGGCAATCACCCCGGCAAAGCTGGCCACTTCCTGCCAACTCGGCGTGTATTGCAGGAAGTCGTCAAACGGCAGCGTCGGCAGTGCCAGCGTCTGCACGGTCATCACAAATCGATTCAGGAGCACGCCTGCGCAGGCCATGGCAGCCGCGGTGAGAAGCCATGCGCGCCGCGAGGCGGTTGCGCGAAACGTGAGCAAACACGCAGGCAGCAATCCGAAGAGCCCGATCTCGGTGAAGAGAATCGGCGTGCCAAAGGGCTTGTAACCGTAGAACTGCCACGGCGCGAAACCTTCCGCAGGCGAGGTAATGTTTAGCCAGATCAGCGTGTCGACCGACTTGGCGGCAACATAAATCGCCAGCAGCACGCCGGAGATAAAGGCCAGGCGCCGGAAAACTTCCTGCGGAACGAGCCGGTGGCCGGTGATTTTCTCGACGGTTGCCGTCACCAGCATGAGGAAACTTGGCCCGGTCGCGATTGCCGACAGGATGAACAGGAAGAACGTGGACGGCCAGATCAGGAATCCGGCTCGATAAGCGAAGGGCCGTCCGCGAAGCACGCCGTAGAGTCCGCCCAGCGATCCCTGGTGAAAGAAGGAAAGCAGTGTGCCCACCGCCGCCAGCACCGGAACCAATTTATGCAATTGATGTTCGAATACCAGGAACGAAGGCAGCCGCCGCAGTTGGCGATTGCGCAGCAGGATGGGAATGTATTCCAGGCAAAGCACAAGCAGGTAGCAGGAGATGCAGAACGTCACTTCCGTGAGCATGGAGTGAGTGTTGGGATGCCAGAACGTGAACCACGCGCGCAGCGGTTGGCCGACATCGATCATCAATATGGCAACCGCGCCGCTGTAGCAGATGAAGCCCAACACCACCGCGCTATTGAGAATTGGGCGGAGTTCGGCTCGCTTCAGAATGTAGACTAGAAATCCCGTGAAGAATGCTCCCGCCCCGAGAGCGATGATGCCCAGATCAAGAAAGATCCAGAGGCCGAAGGCGAAGCGGTTGTCCATGTTGGTCTGGTTCAGGCCGTAATACAGGCAAAGGCCTGCCGCATAGACTCCCAGCGCCAACAATGCGGCCCAGGGCGCGAGCCAAAGCAAAAATCGGGGAAGCGAGACGCGTTCGGCTCCGCGAGCAATCCATCGGCTGTCGGCGAATGCGGCGCTAGCCATGTTGCACCTCCGACGCAGGAGCGGAACTTTCCGCGAGCGCTCTCACCCAGGCCTCCTTCGACTTGTAATAGAGTTTGGGCTCGGTACCCAGCCGGGCCAGCAAGCGGAACGCATCGGGCGAGCGCGCTTCTTTGCAAACCGGATCATTCGTATCAGCCAGGTTGCCAAAATGAATCGCGCCGGTCGGGCAGGCCTCGACGCAGGCGGGAATGTAGTCAACCGGATCGATTTCCCGTTTTCCCGCAGCCGCAGCTTTTTCTTTGGCGGCATGCAGGCGGGCGTGGCACATGTTGCATTTCTCGACGACGCCGCGCATGCGCACGGCGACGCCGGGGTTCAGACTTTCTTCCATACCTGTGGGCCATGCCGGATCCCACCAGTTGAAATACCTCGCGTGATAAGGACACGCGGTCATGCAGTAGCGGCATCCCAGACAGCGTTGCGGCATCTGCATGACAATACCGGTGGCCTTATCGACTTCGACCGCCTGCTGCGGGCAGACCTTCACGCAGGGGGTGTCGTGCTCGCAGTGCATGCACATGATAGGGATGAACCCTTCTCGCCGCTCAGCGCCATCCCTGCCGTTCGAAACTCTGCGAACCAGGATGGGAGTGAGCCCGGTTCGCGGCGTCGCTTGCGGAAGCGCCGGAACATTGTTTTCCGCCGCACAGGCCACCATGCATGAGCCGCAACCAGTACAGCGGTCCAGGTCGATCACCATGCCGTAGCGGGCGCTCATACGTTCCTCCGAGGCGGAGCTTCGCGCAGGTTCGATTCGATATAGAGCTTCGAGGCCAGCGGAGGCAGAACCGGCGCGGTCCAAACGCTTGCCCAACTCTCACGCGGGGCTGATCGTGCGGTCGCGGGCCATTTCGTCAGCTCACAATGCAAGCCTGCAGATCGCAAGGGCTCGCCCACCCAGACAGCGCCTGCCCAAAGTTGCTCTTCCAATTTCTCAACCGAGACAATCTTCTGGAGCGGAATTGATTGCTGCGCATGCAAAGTCCCGGCGTGCGCATGAAACAATTCTGCGCAGCGGGCGTGAATAACTTTTTCCGAAGAGGTTACGCCAGCATCCAAAGCGGCGAGGAACTGCGCGGCGCTGCGCACGTCGGCTGCCGATTTTGTCAGAGCGGGAGCGACCGCATAAGTCTCGACCGCGGCAGTCGGCGGCGTGGGAACGTCGGTCAGTTCTTCCAGAAATCCCGGCGCCGGAAGCAGCCAGTCGGCTTTCAGCAGCCCGCCATCCCAGGCGGCGAAGCGGAATATCTCAGCTTCGGTCTGCGGGGCAAAAGTCCAGGGCACGGAAGAATCGATGAGCACGGCGCGCGCATTCGGGATCTCAGCACCGGCAGGAAGATAGGCCTCAGCTTTTTGCGATCGGCGAACAATGCCGCCACGCGCCCCGACGGCCCCCAACACGACGTTCAACGCCGCCACCGCCGGGTCGTAATCACTAGCGATCGCCAACACAGGCTCCTGAGTGACGAGGCTGCGAGCCAGATCGCTAATTGCCTCCGCCGTGACCCCAGTCTGTGCGGCGACTTCGGAGATTGTCGCTGCCGGAATGGGGCCGTGTGCTGGAACCAGTTTCTGTTCGAGCAGCACACGGGCCAACCCGGAAGCTAGAGCGGATTCGGTCCCTTCTCGAACCGGAATCCACTTCCAAGCTCGCGCGGCGGTGCGAGAAAGACCCGATTCAATTTGAATCAGGCGCAATGCGGGATCGTTCATGCCGGCAATTCGCTCGGCCCACATGCGAGCAAATCGCCCGGGCGTGCCCCAGCCATCCAACATCGGAGCACCGAAGCTCACGATGGTTTGCGCGTTTTCAAGGTCATATCCGAGAGCGGAGGCGGGCACGTCGCTCCAGGCTTCATAAGGCGCCAGGACTCGAGTTTCTGCATTGGCGATCACTCGATAACTGCCACCTCGCTTATCCGCAAAGCCTCGCAATACCTGGGATGCCGCGCGTCCCGGAAAGCCATCGATCACTACCACAGGTCCCTGGCTGCAGGCCTTGGCGAAAGCAGCTAGAGCGTTATTCCACGAGGATGTTTGCCCGCGATGCTGCACATTCCGTAGCCGCTGTGGATGCCAGTTGAGCTGATGGGCTCCGAAACCCAGCGGGCATAATGCTCCGCCAGTCACCGGATGAGTTTTCATACCGGCAACGCCGACCGGCCAGCCTGCCGCCATGCGAACTTTCAGTCCGCATCCGTTCGGGCATAACGTGCAGAACGATTGCTTGGTTTCGACTGGACCGCGCGCGGGTTGCGGAATCCACGGCCAGTTCTGGCTCCAGATCGAGACGTCGTCGAGAATCTTCCAGGGCACCGGCGTGACCATCAGACCCGCCGCGGCTCCCGCGCTCCATACCAGCAGATCTCGTCGTGTAACCTTCATGCCTCCGCCCTCATTCGTGACACCCTAAACAGCCGACTTCGACGCCGTGCTGTTGATGACAGTCCTCGCAGTCGCTCATCTTCATGCCTTCGTGCGGAGCCCGTCGCAGCCGCGACATCGAATGCCCCCAAATATCGCGGCTGTACCCGCTGATGCGGTTGACTTGATAAATCCGGACCTGGTCCGACTCGCCATACGTCGAGTGACATTCCGTGCAGGCCAGTCCTGCGCGTTTTACATGAATCGCATGCGAGAACCAGACATTGGCCGGCTGCCGCGAATAGACAAGCCAGGGCGTGTCGTGCCCCGGCTTGATGTAGTCGTTCACCAGAATCGCTTCGGCCTTGCTCTCGCCAATCCGCTCGGAGTGGCAACCGGCACACTTCTCCATGGGAGGCAGTCCGGCAAAGCTGCCGTCGTCGCGGAGCGTGTGGCATTCGCTGCACTCCGCGATGCCGGATTTTTCGGCATGCGTCTTGTGCAGAAAATCGAGCGGCTGTTGCTGTTTCACGTAGAGAACACGCGGAAACACGAACCACCCGGCGAACAACGCGATCGCCAGGCCGAAGGCGAAGACCAGCGTGTTGCGCGACAGCTTCATGGCTCGACCGTCCACTCTGCTTTCGAGAAAAAATGTTGCAACAAGCGCACCAGATCCTCGCGCGATAACATCTGCGCGACTCCGCGTACTGGAGCGCCGCCATCGCAGCCCGGCGCGTGAGTTTCATGAATCTCGCGGGTCAGACGTTCCTGCTCTTGCGCCCGCCATGCGTCCGCCTGCGGCCCGGAAATCAGGCCGGCTCGCGTGCGGCCGGGAACTTCCCAGCCTTCAAACAGCCAGCCCGCGCCATATGGATCGGCCGTCAAGCGCGAAGGATCGCTGCGCAGCCGGCTGTTCACTTTCTGGATCATCACGGGATTGGGAAAGCTCATGGGCCATTCGACGCCGTGAATCGTCAGTGCTAACGCAGGGCAACGAGTGCCGCGTGCGGAGACGAATGTGACCCCATCCACCGTGCCAGCCACATCGGCTAGAAAGCTGTCGACCCCAATGTGGCACAAGCCGGACTCCTCCGCGTCTAACCAGAAGTGATTCGCCGCGTACAGAATATTGACCGGCGGTTGGGTGGCATGAGGTTGTGCCAGGTGCAGGTAGGAATCGCAGTAACGGTAGGTTTCGCTGGTGCAACTCGACAATTGGGAATCGCTGAACGGCACCAGCTTGGGAATGGGAGACACGCCACAGTACTGCACGCGAATTTCTTCCAGATGCGGGCAGCGGTCGCGAGTGAGATCACTTTTCGGCGCCAACTCACAGCTTCGATATTGCGGAGAAGCGCAGCGCCCGCCGTCGCTCGCTCCCGGCCCATCGAGAATCAGCTTGCGAACCGGCGCGGCGTGGCAATAGCGAGCTCGGCCTTCGCGCAAAAATGGGCAAGCCATAACTTACTCCTGCTTCTTGTGGGAGGGCTCGACCCGCTCGCCACCATCTGCCATCGTCAGCCCGAGTCCGGGGACGGACAGGCTGTGCGATCCTTGCAAGAGGGCCTTCAAGTCCGCGTCGACATTGCGCAAATCAACCTGCGGCGCGCGGCCCGCTTTGCGAACCAGCAAATCCCAGCCCACTGCGGAAAACACGACCAGCAGGGCCACGAGAGTGACGATGCCTAATGCGAAATTTGTGATGTTGAGCCACATAGTCCAATTCTCTCCAGCCATACGAGTTGACCTCCCTGCCGTGCGAAAACGCGGCCACTCTAGTGAAAAGCAAGTGGGGGACCATTATGTGGATTCAATGGCTTGCGAGGAATTCGAAGACCGGAGTGTAGGGAATCCCAACGGAAGACGCCGGTATTCCCGACGTTCTGCGATTCACAACCCTCGCGACGGGCGATTTTGTTTTGCGGCGATGCGAAACCTGCCCTGCGACGTTCGCTGCATCGTTTCATGGGAGCGACGTTGTGCGCGCCGTCGCGCACGACCGTGATTGAAATCACAAGGCACTCGTCATTCCCTCGATACAAAGAAGTTAGCAACGAATTGCGTCATGCTTGAGGCATTACTTCGATCACTTCTAGCAGATTCTCATTAGTGATTCGTGAATTGTGGATTACTAAAATTGCAGCGCACATGAATCCCAAGTGGAACGGGCAGTTCTCGTGCTTCGATCTGGTCGCCAAGACCGACGGGTGCTCGCGCAGCGTGGTGCAGGTGCGCGACATCGCGATCGGCGGCAATGATTTCGTCGTTATGGCGGGACCGTGCGCGGTCGAGTCGGAAAGCCAGTTGCTGCGGACCGCAGAGGCTGTGGTCGCAGCGGGGGCTCGCATTTTGCGAGGCGGTGCTTACAAGCCGCGATCCTCCCCGTACTCATTTCAGGGGCTGGGAGTGGACGGCCTCAAAATTCTGCGTAAAGCGCGCCAAGAAACCGGACTCGCGATCGTCACCGAAGTGATGAGCGAGGAAGACGTCGAAGTCATCGCCGAGTATGCCGACATCATGCAAGTCGGCACGCGTAGCATGGAAAATTACGCCCTGCTCGAAGCGCTGGGCGAGTGCGGCCGCCCGGTCCTGCTGAAGCGCGGCATGACGGCGACTCTGGAGGAACTGCTGCGCTCCGCGCAGGTACTCGCGACGGCGGGCAATCCCCAGATCATTTTGTGCGAGCGCGGCATTCGTACTTTTGAGACGGCAACTCGCAACACGCTCGATATCGCTGCCGTGCCGGTGCTGAAAGCGGTTTCACATCTTCCTATCATCGTCGATCCCAGCCACGCCGCGGGAGTTCGTAGCCTGGTGCCAACACTGGCGCGCGCTGCCGTCGTGGTCGGTGCCGACGGCCTGCTGGTGGAAGTGCATCCCTCGCCGGAGCAGGCCTTGAGCGATGGGAACCAATCGCTTAACTTTCACGAGTTTCGCCACATGATGGCCGACCTGCAGCCCTATTTGGACCTGCAGTATCCCGGCCTGCACAAGGATGAGCCCCAGTTCGGTCCCCAACTCCTCGCGGTGGGAGGAGCAGATTAGTGCCTCGCCGTGCCATCCTAGCCTGCCTGTTTCCGCTTCTCACCCTTGCAATGACGAGAAGCACGTTGGATGCCTCTCCGCGCGATGAGTCGCCGGTCTTTCTCTATACCGCCGCAAAAAGCTATGAGCCACTTGCCTGGATGCGAGGAGCCGAGCGTTTCAGCTCTGGCGCGGAGATTTTCGTTCACGACCAAAACGGTCAGCATCCGTTGGTTTCAGCATTCGCCGCCAGCGCAGATCCTGTGGTGTCTTTCGACGGCCAACGAGTGCTGTTCGCCGGCAAACAAAAAATAGAAGATGCATGGCAGATCTGGGAGATTTCCGTGGCCGGCGGAGACCCACGCCGTATCTCCTCGGGATCCGAAGATTGCATTCGGCCTTTTTATTTGCCGGATGACCGCATCGTCTATGCCCGAAAGGTCGGCGAGCGTTTTGTCGTAGAAAGTATGCCGCTTGCCGGTGGTAAGCCGCTGCCGCTGACGTATAGTCCTGTGAACTCGATTCCGACGGATGTTCTTCGCGACGGGCGCATTTTGTTCGAGAGCGAATACACGTCCGGTGCGCAGAGGATTCCAGAAATTTATACCGTGTATTCGGATGGCAGCGGGTTCGAGTCCTATCGTTGCGATCACGGCCACGCGCGGCACTCCGGGAAGCAACTCGGCTCGGCAGACGTGGTTTTCGTCTCTGACCAAGGTCTCGCGAGATTCACCTCGGCGCGGGCACACCAACTTCCCATCTCCGCCCCCGCAGGAGAATATGCCGGAGACATTGCCGAATCACACGATGGACACTGGTTTCTATCGTGGCGTCCGAATGCCCAATCCACATTTCAACTAATGGCTTGGACTCCCGGTGCTGCGAATCTGACTCCGCTCCTGGCGAGCGCGGGAGTCAATCTGGTTCAACCCGTGCTGCTGGCGCCGCATGTCTTGCCCAATCGCCATCCCTCCGGCCTGCATGACTGGCCTAATGCCAATCTGCTCTGTCTGAACGCCTACACGTCGAAGTACGAATTTACCCCTAACTCGATTCACGCCGTGCGGATCTACACCCGCGATGACGCGGGCGATGTACGCTTGCTCGGAACCGCGGCCGTGGAGCAAGACGGATCGTTCTTCGTTCAGGTTCCCGGCGACGAGCCATTGCAAATCGAGTTACTGGACGCGTCAGGTAAGAGCTTGAAGCGCGAGGCGGGATATTTCTGGATGCGCCGCGGCGAGCAGCGGGTATGCGTTGGCTGTCATGCCGGGCCCGAAACCGCTCCCGAGAACGCGGTCCCAATGACGCTTCTGAAATCCACGACGCCAGCCGATATGACCGGCGCGTCCGCGCCAACCGCCCCAGGAGGACATTAGCTTGAAAACGCAACTCATCGTATGGCTGCTGTTCTCCTCCACCGCGCTTGCGCAGGCGCCCCAGCCGAGCTCGATCCGCTTCGAAGACGCGACTGCTAAGTCCGGCATTCAATTCACCCATAGCTTCGGCGCCGAGAAACTTGGCTCTCTGCTGGAAGGCACGGGGGCGGGTTGTGTCTGGTTCGACTACAACAATGACGGATTTCCCGACCTCTACGTGGTCAGCGGCAAGCCGCTGGAGGAGGGGATGCATCCCTATCCTCTAAAACATCCGCCAGCCATTCCGCCGCACAATCATCTCTATCGCAACAACGGCGACGGCACCTTCACCGACGTGACCGATCAGGCCGGCGTCGCGGCAAATATTTATGGCATGGCCGCCATCGCTGCGGATTTCGACAACGACGGCTTCGTCGATCTTTTCGTCACCGGCTACGGCCGCGCCATTCTTTATCACAACAATGGCGATGGAACGTTCACTGACGTGACCGCCAAAGCCGGCATCCAGGTCGATGGCTGGTCCATCAGTTCCGCCTGGCTTGATTATGATCGGGACGGCTGCGTCGACCTGTTCGTCGGGCGCTATGTGAAGTTCGATCCCAAATACCGGAATTACTACGCCGCAGACAATTATCCCGGCCCGCTCGATTACGCCGGCGACACTAACCGCCTCTATCACAACAATTGCAACGGCACGTTCACCGACGTGACCGATAAATCCGGAATCGGCGCTTACAAAGGCCGAACTATGGGGGTGACCGCGGCCGACTTCGATGGCGACGGCTATCCCGACATTTACGTCGCCAACGACAAGACGGAGAATTTTCTTTTTCATAACAAACACGACGGCACGTTTGAAGAGATCGCCGGCGAGTTGGGCGTGGCCTACGGGCAAAACGGCGAGAGCACTTCGGCCATGGGTCCGGTCTTTGCCGATATCGATGGTGACGGCCGCGTCGATCTGTGGGTGACCGATTCCAAGTACAACCGCCTGATGCGCAACCTGGGCGCGAACGGGTTCGAGGATATCGGCCCCAGTTCCGGAATCTCGCAGGCCACCGCGCAATACACAAGTTGGGGCAGCGGTGTTTATGACTTCGATAACGACGGCTGGCTCGACATTCTAATTTTTCACGGCGGATTAATTCACCTCATCCCGCAAGAGCAGTCGCTGTTTCGCAACCAGGGAAATGGCAAATTCGCTGATGTCTCCCGCGAAGCTGGACCTGTGCTCGATGTGAAAACCGTTTCGCGTGGCGCCTGCTTTGCCGATTACGACAACGACGGCAAAATCGATGCCTTCGTCGTCAACCTGGGCGCGCCGGCGACGTTGCTGCACAACGTTTCGCAGAACAGCAATCACTGGCTCACGGTGAAGTTAAAAGGGAAGAAGTCCAACCGCGACGGCATTGGGGCGCATTTGGAATTACTGGCTGGCGGGCGCAAACAGATTGCTGAGCGCGTTGCAGGTTCGGGCTACCTGTCGCAAGACGACGGCCTCATCCACTTCGGCCTGGGAGCTGCCACCAGAGCAGACAAGCTCATCATTCATTGGCCGAGCGGTCAAGATCAGGTTCTCGAGAATGTTGCGGTCGATCGCATTCTCACCGTGGAGGAGCCCTAGATGGCGCCGCGAGCGATCAATCCCACGAGCTTTGGGATGATGGCGAGGATCGCCGGCATTTTTGCGGTTGCCCTGCTGGCGATTGCGGCCCGCTCTGCTCCACCACCATCGACCCTTTCTAGTTATCTGTCTCCGATTGAAATGGCGATTTCGCCGGATGGACATTTGCTGTACGTCGTCTGTCAGGACAGCGACGAGGTCCGGGTCGTGGATATTCAATCCAGCAAAGTCGTAAGCGCAATCAAAGTGGGACACGTGCCCCGTGGTATTGCTCTGGCGCGGGATGGAAGTCGCCTCTACGTCAGCAACGCCTGGTCTGACACAGTCTCGGTGATCGACACTGCGACGCGGGAAGTTGTACAAACCCTGGCCACTGGTTTCGAGCCAAGCGGAGTTGTAACAGACAACGCCGGCACAACACTCTACGTTGCCAACCGCCTCAGCAATGACATCTCGGTGATCGATCTCAAATCCGGACAGGAGACCAAACGCCTTCTCGCGGGGCGCGGCGCCAGCTATCTCACGGCATCACCCGATGGAAAGTGGATTTATTGCACCCACATCTATCCCAATGCTGGTGCTTTTCGGACGCCGCCAAATTCGGAAATCACCGTCATCGATACCGCAAGCCAAAGAGTGGTCGAGCGCAAGCCGCTGCACAATGTCGCCGGGGTGTTCCACACAGCTGTGTCGTCTGATGGCAAGCTCGCCGTAGTCGCGCAACTCCGGCCTAAGAATCTGATTCCGCTGGCGCACGTCGAGCATGGCTGGGTGTTCGGCGATTCGCTAACCCTATTTGGCGAGGATGTTGGAGGCGTCGTTCAGGTCCCGCTCGATGAACTCGACCGCTATTACGCCCTGCCTTGGGGCGCGGCGATTACGCCGGACAAATCGAAAATCTTTCTGACCACGGCTGGATCGCAGAGCGTCACCGTCATTGATGTTCCCCGATTGCTGGCCACGGTTCGCAGCCACCGCAAACCGTTCGTGAATGATCTCTCAGCGTCAGCCGAATACGTCTCAGCGAGAATTCCCGTCGGCCACAACCCGCGCGGCGTTGCGCTATCTCTTGACGGCAAGCGCCTCTATGTCGCGAATCGTCTCGATGATGATATTGCGGTCATTGATACGACGACGGACAGGCTGATCTCCACGATCGATCTTGGCGGGCCCAAGACGGTTGGCGCGCTGCGCCGCGGCGAGCGCCTTTTCTACACCGCAGAATTTGCTTTTCAGGGCCAGTTTGGCTGTTCCAACTGCCACATCGACGCGACTATCGACGGGTTGCAATGGGACCTGGAGCCCGATGGCTTCGGTAAAGACATCGTCGACAATCGCTCGCTCGAGAATCTTGCAGGAACTGAGCCCTTCAAGTGGAACGGCGGCAATCCCGACATGCCCACCGAATGCGGCCCACGCACCGAGAAGTTCTTTTTCCGCTCGCAAAGTTTCACTCCGCAGCAGGTTACCGACTTGGTCATGTTTGTCTACTCGCTGTCGTACCGTCCGAATCGCTATCGTTCGGCGGACGGGGAACTAACGCCAGCTCAGGAGCGAGGCAAAGCTATTTTCGAGCGTACGAAAGCAAAAGACGGAAAAGCGATCCCCGTGTCGAATCAGTGCACCTACTGCCACAGCGGACCGAAATACACCAATCAGAAGCAGGTCAACGTCGGCACCGGCAAGCTCACCGACCGCTCGCCCATTATCGATGTGCCGCAACTCCCAAACGTGGCCTATTCCGCGCCCTATCTGCATGACGGATCGGCGCGCTCGCTGGAAGAAATCTGGACCGTGTTCAATCCGAAAGACACGCATGGCGTAACCAATGACCTGACCAAAGATGAACTGAACGACTTGATCGAATACCTGAAATCGCTATGAAAACGAAATCTTGGCTGGCATTGGTCGTGGTGATAGCAAGTTCTCTGGCGGCGGCACAGGAGATCCCCATGTTCCGCTGGGAGAACTTCACCACTGCAAATGGTTTGCCCGACAATCACGTGTTCTGCGTCCTGGTCGATGGCAAGCGCATCTGGGCCGGAACAGAAAATGGTTTGGGGCTTTACGAAAATGGCAAGTGGAGAGTGTTTCGTCCTGCTGATGGCCTCGCGCATCAAGCCGTGTTGTCGTTGGCCGTCGACCAGCGTACGGGCGACCTTTGGACTGGAACCATGGGCGGCCTGAGCCGCCTCTCCGCCGGACGCATCGACACCTTCACGCAACTCAATTCCGGTCTCAGCAATGACATCGTTTACGGAGTCGGCGTGCAAGGCGATTTTGTCTGGACCGCAACCGCCGCCGGCGCTAGCCGCTTGAATACTCGCACCGGGCAGTGGTCACTATACAACGCCACCAACACCCCGATGTTTGAAATCTGGACCTACTCTGTCAGTCCCGCAGAGGACAAAGTGTATTACGCGGTGTGGGGCGGCGGCGTCCTCGAATACGACCAGAAGACAGAGCGTTGGAAAGATTACAACGATCCCGACGGAGAAACCGAGATCGTTCTGATGAAAGATCAAGGCCTCATTCATGAGGTTACGACTTCGGTCAGCTACGTCGACAAAATTCTCTGGGTTGCAACCTACTTCGGAGCCAGTCGCTACGATGGCCGTTACTGGCACAACTTCCTGACCAAAGACAGCGGCTTGCCGAGCAATTTTCTAAACCAGATCAAGGGCATCGACGCCGTCCGCGCCTGGTTTTCGACCGATAAGGGCCTTGCCTATTACGACGGCGCGAATTGGGCGGTCTACCGCCCGGCGCTGGATACGCACAAGCCAGAGATGCTGGTGCGCGACGCAGCTGGCGCGGTCAAGCCAATCGCTGTCCAAACTGCACCCGCGCACAATTACATCCTCGGCGTCGATTTCCAGGGCGACGACATCTGGGTTGCGACCGCCAAAGGCTTGAGCCACGGCATTCGCCAGAAGGATTCCCTTTCAGTCGCAAAGCTTTTCAGCAAGGAAGCAAGAGCGAAGAAGTAAGGAGCGCATCTTTATGAATGTTGAAGAATTATTAGCAGAAGTGGCCACCGCCCCGGTCGTGAAGCGGGCCATCACCAATCATTCCGCGCTAAACGAAGCCTATGACTACGGAAGCGCCTTCTCTCGTGGCATGCGGATCGATCTCAACGGGCTCACCATCCTGCTCATCTCCGGGACTGCCAGCATTGATGATGCTGGCCGCACCATTCACGTCGGCGATCTTCGTGCCCAAGTGCGCCGCACCTATGACAACATCACCAAGTTGCTGGCAGCAGAGGGCGCGACCTGGCATGACATCGTTCGAACTACCTGCTACCTGCGCGACATCGAGCGCGATTACCAGGCGTTCAACGAGGAGCGCACCGCGTTCTTCAAAGTTCAGGGACTCGATCCTCTCCCTGCGTCCACCGGCATCCAGGCGATTTTGTGCCGTCCGGATCTCTTGGTGGAAATTGAAGCGATTGCGATGTTCCGGCGGGAAACGCCGAAGGACTGACAACCATGCGCTTCGCGTCTTTTGCGGCGATCGCCATTGTCCTCGGATGTGCGGCTTGGGCTCAGACGTCCGTCCCCTGTGCATGCGGCAAGAACCCTCCAGGTCCTCCGCCGACCCGTTCGCTCAAGCCTTACACCGGCGCTCCCGAGGACTTGCGTCCGTTTTCCAAGTTCACGACTCCCTATCACGAGTTTTACCAGGATTTGATCGAGTACAACGGCGCGGCCCGCGACATCCCTGATCCCGACCTCAAAGACCTCCGTGAAATTCGCATTGGATTTCTCGCCCCGCTGTACGATCATCCCCAGCAGGTGCTCGGCGAACGTATGCTGAACGGCGCAACTATGGCCATTGACGAGTCCAATGCCGCCGGTGGCTATGGCGGAAAGCCGTTTCGCCTGGTCAGGCACAACGATTACGACAACTGGCAAATCAGCCGCGCGGCTACCGGGTTCGCGAAAGAATCTGCGATTTGGGGCGCCGCGTCCAACGACGCGGTCCGCATGGTCTACGACGACAAAGTCTGGGCCATCTTTGGTTCTATCAGTTCCGAATCGACGCACATTACGCTTCGCCTCATGCTCAAGGCCGAGACTCCGCTGGTCAACAGCGCGTCGACCGATCCGACGATTCCCGAGACTATCATTCCCTGGTATTTCACCGATCTCCAGGATGACCGCGTGCAGGGCTATACGCTGGCCCGCCACATCTACGGCGAGCTTGGCCTGAAGCGAGTGGCGCTGCTGCGCGTGAACGATCGCTACGGCCGTTTTGGCGTTCTGAAGTTTCGCGACGCATCTCGCCGTCTCGGCCATCCGGTCGTGATCGAGCAGAAATTCATGCCGGGCGATACCGATTTTCGCCGCCAGTTGCAGGTGATCGAAGATTCGCGGGTGGATGCGATAGTTCTCTGGACCGACATTGGTCCGGCTGCGATGATCCTGCAGCAGATGCAGGAACTAGGGATGAAGCAGCGCGTTTTCGGCAGCCATCGCACCATCGGCGAAGAACTCATCAAACTCGCCGGCCCCGCCGCCGAAAATTTCGAAGCCGTTTATCCTTACGATCCCAATCGCACCGACCCGCGCTGGCTCGATTTCGTGGCTCGCTATGAAGGGCGCTATCACGAGCAGCCCGATCATTTCGCCGCCCTCGCCTACGATCAGATGCGCATTCTGCTCGACGCCATCTGCCGCGCGGGCCTGAACAAAGGCCGCATTCGCGATGCGCTGACCGGGCTAACCAGCTACCAGGGTGTGACCGGCGACATGATCTTCGACCCGAATTGCAAGAATATCGCGCCACTATTTCTCGGCCACGTGCACAACGGCCAGATCGAATATCACCGCATCACGATGCAAAAACCTTATGCTCAGGTGGGAGAGAACGGAGTGCAATACGCGGGACCGCCGTCAAGCGATGAGACTGCCACTGATTTGCGAATCGGCATCTTTGGACCGCATGCGGACGAAATTGTGCGCTCGCCCGACGTCCTTCATCTGCTTAGCGGTATTAGCAGCAACGGCCGCCAGTTTTCTCTGGTTGCGATTCCCTCCGACACTTCCTGGGGCAAGGCGTCCAACGATCTGGTCAGGGCCGTCTATCAGGATCATGTTCTCGGCCTGATTACCCTCGATCGCAATTCCAGCCATCTCGCCGAGCAGATTGCGGTGAAATCGTTCGTGCCGGTCGTCGCGCTTTCCTCGGACCGCGCTCTCACTTCAACGAACATCCCCTGGATTTTTCGTCTGCCCGCCGGTACACCTGTATCCACAGCTCTGAGTTGCCTCTCCGCGGCCATCGACGAAGCCGGCCCAAACCGCACTCGCATCCGCGAAGTTCTTGCCTCGGGCAAGGCTGTTGCTGGTCTCCGTTTTCTTTCTACCGGCGAGGCTGCGCCGTAAGCGGGGCAAGTCCGCGTTTTTGGAAAAAGAAACCTCTGCACCTCGCTCGACCTCTTAGAGCCACGAACGCAGGAAAATCCGTACAATCTCTTTGGTCAGGTTTGCGGAAGGTCGAGAGCGGTACCCTGCGAAAATGTCGTTAAGTGTAATTGGGATGAAATCCAAACCATGAACCCACGCGACCTCGCTCGACAATTCGCGCAACGCTTCGGCCAGCAACCAAGGATCTTTCGCGCCCCAGGCCGCGTGAACCTGATCGGCGAACACACTGACTATAACGATGGTTTCGTCATGCCAGCCGCCGTGGGCTTTTCGGCGTTCGTGGCGGCTAGTGAACGGCCGGATGGAAAGCTGGCAATTCATTCTCAGGAATTTCCTGGCAACTTCGAGTTTGATCTCGACCACCTGCCGGAAAGACGCTTAGGCGTGTGGTGCGATTACATTCTGGGCGTGGCCAGCGTTCTTCGCCAGCGCGGCTGCATTTTTCCGGGCGCCAACCTGCTGGTGCATGGAGAAGTCCCGATTGGTGCGGGTCTGAGCTCTTCCGCAGCCATTGAGGTGGCTTCCGCACTCGCTTTCGTGAGCCTGGCGCAAACACAAATTGCATTACCCGAAATCGCCCACCTATGCCGCCGCGCCGAAAACGAGTTTGTCGGTGCCCGCGTCGGCATTATGGACCAGTTCGTTTCCTGCATGGGCAAGGCCGGACACGCGTTGCTTCTCGATTGTCGTTCGCTCGAGTACAAGTTCGTTTCGATCCCGGCAGCTGTCCGAATCGTGATCTGCAATACGATGGTGAAACACGATCTGGCCACGGGGGCTTACAACCAGCGCCGCGCGGAGTGTGAAGAGGGAGTGCGTTTTTTTGCTGAACGGGATCCCACGATTCATGTCCTGCGCGACGTTTCAATCGAAATGCTCGAATCGCATTCGAACCATCTTCCCCCTACCATCCTGAAACGATGCACTCACGTGATTCGCGAAAACCAAAGGACGCTGGATGCGGTGCAAGCCCTCGCCGGCGGAGATTTAAAGAAAATGGGGAGATTGATGCGCGCGTCGCACGACAGCCTGCGCGATCTCTACGAGGTGAGTTGCCGCGAGCTCGATATCATGGTCGAAGCGGCGGAAGGCCTCCCCGGCTTCATCGGAGGTCGAATGACCGGCGGCGGATTCGGCGGGTGCACCGTGAATCTGGTGCGCGAAGAGAACGCGGAGGATTTCGCCATCCAAATTGCCGAACGCTACCGCAACGCAACCGGCATCGATCCGCAAACCTATCTGTGCGGCGCGGAAGACGGCGCGCGCGAAGTTAGCTAGAGGGTGATTGATCCGGCGCCCAACCCTGCAACTTCACCAGCCAGTTCGCCGGTTCGGGCAGAATTGCGAACTTCGGCAGATTCCCCCGCACCATCGCCACTTCATCGCAGCAATGAAAGCGCGGGCAAGCGTGACAGTCTTTGTAGATTTTGTCAGGAAGGTCCTCGCGCTGCGCCACCGAGAATCCCTGCCCGGCGAAAAAGTCCGGCTTGCGCGTAAACAGGCAGATGCAATCCACACAATGCCGTTTCGCTTCGGCCAGCAGCGCCTTCACCAGCCGGCTGCCGCCGCCTTTGCCTTGGGCCCAGGGCGCCACCGTGATCGAGCGGATTTCGGCCAGATGCGTCCCGTAAAGATGCAGCGCTCCGCATCCCATAATCATTCCGTCCTCTTGTTCGAGGACGACGAAGTCTCGGACGTTCTCGCAAATTTCCGGCAACGTGCGCGGCAACAGCGTGCCGTCGCCAGAATAGGCCGCGATCAATTCATGAATCTGCTGTGCGTCGGGCAAGATGGCTTTACGCGTGCGCATGGACCTCCTCGCGAAGCGACTCGATCTTATTTCTGGCAACGCTAATCGCCTGCCGCACCCGGACCGGCGCCGTGCCACCCGGAACATCGTGCGTTGCCAATACTGACGCCAATTTCAACGACTCGTAAAATCCCTCATCAAACGCTGGACTCAGTTGTCGCAGATCCGCCAGAGGCAAATCCTGCAGTTCGCAATTCCGCTCAACGCATAGCTGCACCGCTTTGCCGATGCGTTCGTGCGCGAGCCGTGATGGGATTCCGCGCTTGACCAGATACGTAGCCGCCGCCCACGCATTCATGAAACCCGATTCGGCAGCTCGCTGCAGGCGCTGGTGATGAAATTCCACGGATTTCATGAATCCACTCACCAGCGGCAACATTTGCAGCATAGTATCTGCCGAGTCGAACAGCGGCTCCTGCGTTTCCTGCAGATCTTTGTTGTAGGCCAGCGGCAGGCCTTTGACCGTGACCATGAGCGCGGTCGCATTTCCTACAATCCGCCCGCTCTTTCCCCGTACCAGTTCAAGCAAGTCAGGATTCTTCTTCTGCGGCATCGCGCTGCTGCCCGTCGAGTAAGCCTCAGGCAGTTCTACAAACCCATACTCCTGCGTCGAGAACAGGATCATCTCCTCCGCCCAGCGGCTCAAGTGAGCAGCGAGCAAGGACAGAGCATTGACGAACTCGATCGCGAAGTCCCGGTCGCTGGTGGCGTCCACGCTATTCGCAGTGGGCCCGTCGAATCCCAGATTTTGCGCCATTAAGGAACGGTCTAGCGATAGCGTGGCGCCGGCAACCGCTCCTGATCCCAATGGACACAAATTGAGCCGCTTGCGGCAGTCCGCCAGTCGCTCCGCGTCGCGCAAAAACATTTCTACATAAGCGAGAAGCCAATGCCCGGCTAGAACCGGTTCCGCCCGCTGCAAATGCGTATAAGCCGGCATCGCCGCATCCGACGCCTGCTCCGCGCGATCGCACAACACCGTGCATAGTTCGCCGATTTCCTGCCGCACTTGATCGATCGCGGCCCTGACATATAGCCGCAGGTCCGTGGCGATTTGTTCGTTGCGGCTGCGCCCGCTGTGCAGCTTGTATCCCGTTTCTCCAATCAGGGTCACAAGCTGCTTTTCCACGAAGTGGTGCACATCCTCCGCTTCGCTGTCGTCGAGAAAAGAAGGCGACGAGGCAGCCCGTTCGCCGATCTGCTCCAGCCCTTGCAGGATGCTGATCAGTTCGTCTCCCGACAACACTCCAGCATTCTTCAGCGTGCGCGCATGTGCCCCGCTGGCAGAAAGTTCGTAGCGCAAAAGCCGCACATCGAATCCGAACGACCTCTGCCAGCGCTCGAACTCGGGATCCAGCGGCTGCCGGAACCTTCCCGACCACATCTTCATCGCGCAACCTCCACCCGGCTCCGCGCGCGCGATCGTGACGGCAGCCCCAGAATGCGTATGAAACCCGCCGCATCTTTCTGGTCGTAGCTGTCCCCCATCGTGAATGAGGAAAGATCGGTGCGGTACAGAGAATGCTCCGACTCGCGGCTCACGATAGAAACATTTCCCTTGTAGAGTGATAGCGTGACTTTGCCCGTCATCTGCACCTGCGTTTTCTCGACAAACGCATCGAGCGCCTCGCGCAGCGGCGTGAACCAAAGGCCGAAGTAAACCAACTCCGCATATTTCAGCCCGATGTGCTGCTTGAAATGCGCGACGTCGCGCTCCAGGCAAAGCGCTTCGAGTTCGCGATGCGCCGTAATCAGCAACGTTCCTCCCGGCGTCTCATAGCACCCGCGCGACTTGATTCCGACAAAGCGGTTCTCGACCAGATCGACGCGTCCCACTGCATTGCGCGCGCCAATCTCATTCAGCAATTCGACCAGCGATACCGGATCCATTTCCATCCCGTTCACCGCGACAGGAACTCCTTGCGCGAACCCAATGGTAACCTGCTCTTCTTTATCGGGAGCTTCCTGCGGCGAACGCGTGATCTGCCATGTAGTCGGCAGCGGCGCATTGCCGGCGTCCTCCAGTTCGCCGCCCTCATGGCTGATATGCCACAGATTGCGGTCTCGGCTATGAATCTTCTCCCGGCTTGCGGCCACAGGAATCCCGTGCGCCTCCGCGTAGTCGAGGCAGTCCTCGCGTGATTTGAGCGTCCACTCACGCCACGGCGCAATGATCTTCAACTCGGGAGCGAGCGCTTGATAGGTCAGTTCAAACCGCACCTGGTCGTTGCCCTTGCCGGTACATCCGTGTGCTACGGCAGTAGCGCCCTTACGCAGAGCCACTTCGACCTGATGCTTCGCAATCACCGGCCGTGCCAGCGAGGTTCCCAGCAAGTACTTGTGCTCGTAAACCGCACCGGCCTTCAGCGCGGGAAAAACGTACCCCGTCAAAAACTCTTCCCGCAGATCTTCAACGATCACCTCGCTCGCGCCGGTTGCGTACGCCTTCTCGACGACCGCTTCGATGTCGTCGCCCTGTCCGACGTCGCCAACCATCGCGATCACGTCGTAGGAATAGTTTTCTTTCAGCCACGGAATAATGATGGAAGTATCGAGTCCACCGGAATAGGCGAGAACCACTTTTTCAGGCATGAGCGCTCCTTACGGGCAGGCGAACCGCGCCGCCCAGCAATAAATAAAGAATGGATTTCTGAACGTGCAGCCGGTTTTCCGCCTGCTCGAAGACTACGGAGTGTTCGCCGTCCATCACCTCGTCGGTAACTTCTTCTCCGCGATGAGCGGGCAGGCAATGCATGAACACCGCGTGCGGCGCGGCTTCCGCCATCAACTCCCGGTTGACCTGGTACGGCGGGAAGATCTGCGCCCGCTGCGCCGCCTCCTGCTCCTGCCCCATGCTCGCCCAGGCGTCGGTATAAATCGCATCCACGCCTGCGACCGCGGCATGAGGATCCGTGAAAAATTCGATTTGCGCGCCCGTCTGCTTTGCGATCCTGCGCGCATCGGCAACGATCTGCGCATTGCACCCGTAGCCCTTCGGCGTGGCGATGCGGATCGACGATCCCACGCAGGCGCAGGTCAGCAGCAGGGAATGCGCGACGTTGTTTCCGTCTCCCACGTAGGCCAGGCAGATTTTCGTCAGGTCTCCGAACCTTTCCTGTAGCGTGAAATAGTCAGCCAGTGCCTGGCAGGGATGCTCCATATCACTGAGCGCGTTGATCACAGGAATGGACGCATGCTGCGCCATTCCTTCGATCGTTTCCTGCGCGAACGTGCGCAGCACGATCACATCGACCCAGCGTTCCAGGTTGTGGGCGATGTCGCTTAGCTTTTCTCGAGCGCCGAGTCGGCTCTGCGATTGATCCACGAACATGGCGGTTCCCCCCAGGCTCACCATGCCCGACTCAAAGGTCAGGCGTGTGCGCAACGAAGGCTTCTCAAAAAACATGACCATCTGTTTTCCCGCCAGCGAGCGTTGAAATACCGATGGACGAGACTTCACGAGTTCCGCAAGATGCAACACCGCCCGCGCTCCTTGCGGGCCAAGGTCGCGGGTTGAAACCAGGTCTGGACACCAGAAAACGCCGGGGAAAGTTTCGGGCGCGGCCGGCATCCGGTTTTGTAATGGGCTGTTCAACTCTATTTCCTCTTTCTCAATCGAGCGCACTATGCGCAAGTCACTTCTGTTCCACAATTCAATTTCGTCAAATAGAACTGCGGCAGCGCTTCTGCTTCGGCGGCTGGCAAAATCCGCACCCGGCCGACGCCTTGCTTCAGCGCTTGCGTGCAGGCCGCAAGCTTGGGCAACATGCCGCCGCTGACCACCGCCCCGGCGGCAAGATCCTGTGCCTGCTTCGTGCTCAGCCACGGAATCACCGATCCCTCGGCGTCTTTCACGCCCGGCACATCCGTCAGAAAGATTAACGCGTTTGCGTGACAGGCCGCGGCGCAGGCCGCCGCCATTTCGTCGGCATTCACGTTGTAGTATTCGCCATCGGCACCCAGAGCGAGAGACGCTAACACCGGAATGCCGCCTTGCTGCCACAGCGCCTCGATCCACCACGGCTCGGCAAAACAAATTTCGCCAACGAAGCCAAGATCGTTGCCGCTGATATGCTTGCGGCGCGCGCGGAACGACATGCCATCGCCACCGCAGAATCCCACCGCGGGCATGCCGGCAGCCTGAATCGCAGCCACCACCTTTTTGTTGACCATGCCGCCCAACACCATGAGCGCCACATCGCGAGTTTCCGCGTCGGTCACCCGCAGCCCGGCAATGAACTCGCTCTTTTTGCCGAGTTGCTTGAGCACGCGCGTCAAGGCGCTCCCGCCGCCGTGCACGACCGCGACGCGATGCCCATCCTGCGCCAGTTCCGCAATCGCCCGCGCGCATTTGCGCAGCGTGGCAGCATCTTCCAGCGCCGCCCCTCCGATTTTGATCACGATCGTCACTGCAGCCCTTCTTCCTCGCCCCATCCGTACATCAGATTCATGTTCTGCACCGCTTGTCCTGCCGCGCCCTTCAGCAGGTTGTCAATGCATGAGATCAGCACCAGCCGCCGCCCATCCTCGGCCAGGCAAAATCCCAGATCGCAATAGTTCGTGTGCAGGGAAAACTGCACTTGCGGAAGCTTGGGAGTCTGAAAGATTCTCAGCCAGCGCTTGCCCGCATAAAAATTCCGGAAGCACGATTCCACCTCGAGCGGAGTCATCTCGCGGTCCAGATGCACATAAATCGTCGACAGGATTCCTCTTGGAATCGGCAGCAAATGCGGAGTTAAGATGAGTTCCTGATCATCAAGTGAAAGCTGCTCGACAATTTCGCCCGCATGCCGGTGATTGAATACCGCATAGGCCGAAAGATTGTCGGCCACCGAAACAAAATGAGTCTTTGCGGTAGGCTCTTTGCCAGCGCCCGAAACTCCCGACTTCGAATCCGAAATAATCCCGCGCGCGCGATCGATTACGCCCGCCTTCAGCAGCGGCGCGAGCGCAAGAATGACCGACGTTGCGTAGCAGCCCGGATTTGCCACCAACTCCGCCGAAGCAATGCGGTCGCCGTTTAATTCCGGCAATCCGTAAACCGCCTTCTCAGTCAACAGCGCCGCAGTGGCCGAATCCGAATCCTGAAAGCTGTAGATGGCGCGATGTTGCTCCTGCTTGAGTCGCCATGCGCCGCTCAGATCAATCACGCGAATCCCTTTCGCCATCGCTTCGGGTACGAGCGAACGCGAGATTTCATGCGGCGTCGCCAGAAACAGCAGTTTGACTCCTTGCTGCTTCAGGGCTGGCCACGAAAGCGAGTGCAGCGGGTAGCCGCCATTGCCGCTGAGAGCGGGAAAAATATCCGCAAGATCGGCAGCACTGCCGTTGTCCGCCGTACGCCGCAGCAGAACCGGTTTTTCCAGCCGGGGATGACGCAAGAGAATCTTCGTCAACTCCAGGCCGGAATAGCCCGTCGCACCCAGCACCGCAGTTTTCAGTTTTGTCCCCATCAGCCCAGCATTTCCTCGATCCGCCCGGCTAGCGCCTTGGCCTCCTCTTTATCCGGACAAACGATCAGGATCGTGTCATCGCCGGCGATGGTCCCCACGAGTTCCGGCCAATCCGTCTCGTCCAGCGCCGCCGCCACCGGTTGCGCGCTGCCCACAATCGTCTTGATGACCAGCAGATTCTGCGCCGAGCGGATATCCAGCACGAACTCGCGCACCAGTCGCGACACGGGCGGCAACGCGATGCCCGCGCCGTTGTCGCCCTGGGGCAGGGAATACCCGTGGGAAGTTTTGCTCAGGTTCAGGTCGCGAATGTCCCGCGAGAGCGTCGCCTGGCCCACCTTGAATCCCCGCCGTCGCAGGTGCCGTTGCAGGTCCTCCTGGCTGGCGACGGACCCGTGCTTCAGCACGTCCAGAACCGCCCGTTGGCGCAAGGTTTTATTCATTCTGAATAAATATGCACTATTATGAATAAATATTTCCCTATCTTATGGACTTGAGCCCAAATGTCAAGAAAAAATCCGACTCTCCCGTAACTTCGCAGCGCCGTCGGTCTCCACGCATGTCCGGCGAGCGTCGCCGTCCGCCGCCCCGCGAATAGGCAATATCCGTTCCTTGCACCCGAGCGCCAAGGCTCGCAAATTCGCGCGAGAATCCTCGCGCCTTGGTAGACTACTTCGCTGTCGCTGGGCGCAGTGGAACTCCGGGGGTGCGATGACCTCGAAACCAACTCTGATGGCGGAATTGTTAGCCGAATTTCTCGGCACCTTTGTCCTGATTTTATTTGGCTGCGGCGTGGTCGCCATGGTGCTGCTGTTTCCCACCAGAAATCCCGGCGAAACCATTCACGGCGGCTTCACCAACATCACTCTGGGCTGGGGCCTGGGCGTCACCATGGGTATCTACATTGCCGGCAAAATTTCCGGGGCGCACCTCAATCCCGCAGTTACGCTGGCGGTCGCGGTCTTTCGCAAATTTCCCTGGAGCAAAGTAATTCCCTACTCGCTGGCGCAGACTGCGGGAGCCTTCGCCGCCGCTGCCCTGGTGTTCTGGAACTATTTGCCCGCTTTCCGCCAGGTGGACCCGCACCTGGAGAGAACTGCCGGCGTCTTCACGACCTTTCCCGCATTTCCCGGCCTGCCGCAGGCGGGATTTCTCGACCAACTGATCGGCACTGGATTGCTCGTCCTGCTCATTTTTGCGATCACCGATGAATTCAACGCGCCGCCCGGATCGAATCTGGCCCCCGCTTTGATTGGACTCGTGGTCGTGGCCATCGGCATGAGCTTTGGGGGCATGCACGGCTATCCCATCAACCCCGCGCGGGACTTCGGTCCGCGGCTCTTCGCCACTCTCGCCGGATTTCGTAACAACGGCCTCACCGACGGCACGCACGTCTGGTGGATTCCGATCGTCGCCCCGTTACTCGGAGGCCTGGCAGGTGCGGCGCTCTACGATTTCGGTATCCGACGCTTCCTGCCCCGTTCGTAGAAACGTCGATCGCAACTCTCTAGCTTCAGAATAAAATGTGGAGGTTCCGTGAAATACATTCTAGCGCTCGACCAGGGCACAACCAGTTCGCGCGCACTTTTGTTCGATCAGCAGGGAGTGCTTCGTGCGGTCGCGCAACGCGAGTTCGACCAGATTTTTCCCCAACCGGGGTGGGTCGAGCATAATCCCGAACAGATCGCATCCTCTCAAATCGCTGTAGCACGGGAAGCTCTGGCGAAGGCAGGCGCCGCAGTCAAAGATGTGGCCGCGATTGGCATTGCCAACCAGCGCGAGACCACGGTCGTGTGGAATCGCGAAACCGGAAAACCCATTCATAATGCCATCGTCTGGCAAGATCGCCGCACCTCCGATGCCTGCGAGCAGCTCCGCAATGACGGCCATGGTCCTGCCATCCAACAGCGCACCGGATTGCTGATCGACGCGTATTTTTCAGCGACAAAGATTGCCTGGCTTTTGGACAATGTTTCCGGCGCGCGCAGCCTGGCCGATGCCGGCAAACTCGCGTTCGGCACGGTCGACAGCTGGCTGCTTTGGAATCTCACGCAAGGTTATGTTCACGCCACCGACGCCAGCAACGCATCCCGCACTATGCTGTTCAACATTCATACCGGCGTCTGGGATCGCGAGTTGCTGTCTCTGTTTCGCGTCCCGCTGTCGATGATGCCTGCCGTCCGCTCGTGCAGCGAGATCTATGCAGAAGTCAGCGGAGTGAAGGGGCTGGACGGAATCCCAATCGCCGGCATCGCCGGGGATCAGCAAGCAGCGCTCTTTGGCCAGCGTTGCACGAAAGCCGGCATGACCAAGAACACTTATGGCACCGGATGCTTCATGCTGCAGCACACCGGCCGGCGCGCGGTACCCTCGTCGAATCGCTTAGTCACTACGGTCGCGTGGAAAATTGGAGATGTGACGGAGTATGCGTTGGAAGGCAGCGTCTTTGTCGGGGGCGCCGTCGTGCAATGGCTGCGCGATGGCCTGGGGCTGATTCGCAAGTCGGAAGACGTCGAGTCCCTCGCAAAATCCGTTCCCGACAATGGCGGGATATATTTCGTTCCCGCATTCGTGGGGCTGGGCGCTCCGCACTGGGATTCCTACGCGCGCGGTTCGATCTTCGGCCTGACTCGCGGCACCACCGCTGGCCACATCGCGCGTGCCGCCGTCGAAAGCATTGCCTACCAGGTGGCCGATCTGCTCGATGCCATGCGACGCGATTCCGGCGACGAAGGTCACGAGTTGCGCGTGGATGGCGGCGCCGCGGCTAACGATAGCCTGATGCAATTCCAGGCAGACATCCTGGGCGTGCCGGTAGTTCGTCCGGCGGTAACGGAAACAACCGGGCTCGGTGCCGCATATCTGGCAGGCCTCGCCGTGAATTTTTGGCCGTCCAGCCTGGATCACTCGGCCGGTCAGAATGATCGCCAGTTCGAGCCACAAATGCCCTCATCCCAAGCCCGCGCGCTGCGGGAACGCTGGAACCAGGCCGTCTCGCGCTCCAAAAATTGGGAAGGGTAGCGCCGTGCCGGTCCGCTACGGTTCGTACCAGAACACCGCCCCCTTTTGGATCGGAGGCAGCGTGTACTCCACAGAATCCCCGTCGCGTGTTCCCTTGATCGCTTGCACTTGCCCAAGAAATGGAAGAAAGTGGCCCTCCACTTCGGTCTTCGCCACCACCTTCACCGTCACCCCGCTCTGCGGCGTCTGAATTGGATTGGATCCGCCGCGTAGCCCGGCGAAATTCGCGAAGAAGCAGTTGATGTGCCCGTCGGGAGTCCGCGCAATCGAAGTCGCAATGTGCGGCGAGGCCTGAATCCGTACAGCATCCCCACCTTGCAAGCTGTCGAAGAATTGTTGCTGTGAATCGGGCGACGCATGCTCGAAATCCTTCTCCAGCATCGTGTTGTAAGCCTTGCCCGGGCTGGCAGCGAATCGCACCACATTCTTCGACTCCCCCAGTTCGGCAGCGTCGGTTCCCGTGATGACCAACCGGTGGTCGCCGGCCACGAAATCTTTCAGCCAACTTTTCTCGGCATCATCCAGCACGCGCACGTCCGGCAGCACCAGTGTGCGCCCATGAAAGTCCGCCAGCGTCCGCGGCGTCACAATCTGAAACTCGAGATGCTTCTGCATCAGCAGAATCAGAGTTCCGCGATACGACGCAATAAAATCATCCGCAAAGAAATCCCGCGTAGAAGGAGAGAAATAAACTCCAATCGGGTCCACCGGCGCTCGCGGCAAATAAAAAGTCTTCTCATGCGCGGCAATCCAATCGAAAATCCTCTTCCGCGTGGGCAGATCGTTCGATCCTGCCATCGAGTGCCCCGGAGCGTCCCAAGAATTCGCCCCCACCATCACCTGCGACATCGCCAGGTTCATCATGGGCTCAGGCGGCGCTACCTTCTTGTCGCCATCCCAGGAGTAATTCAGAATCCACGTCGCCTTGCCCTGCGCGAAGGCGCGGAAGGAATGCATCCCGACCTGGTAGCGGAACCAATCCAGCGGCGTACGTGCTGACGCCATGTGATCGCCTTCGCCGAATTCATATTCATGGGCAATCGCGTCCACCACGGGGTAAAGGCTGTACACGTCTGCCCCAACCCGCACCGCCTCTTCCTCAATTCCTGGATAAATCTCCGGAATCGTCTTGATCTCGGGATTCACGGCCTTGGCCGTGCGATCGATCTCCGCCAGAAAATCGGTGAACGTCTGAATCCGAAACTCCACCCACTTGCGAAACGCCGGATCCGAAAAATCTCCCAGCTTCAGGTCATGCTTGGCATCGAGCCCGGTCTGCTTCTTGAACGCCGCCACCGTGTAATCGTCGAAGCTCGCCCACGTGTTCTCCCAGCCCTCGAAGTGAGTCATCCAGTAAGGAATGTCGATGTAGATGCCGTCAATTCCTGTCGCCGCAATCTCTCTGACATGCTGCATGTAAATCTTTCGCCACTCCGGAGCATACGGGCTCACCCACACATCCTCGTCGCCCGGCCTGATCCAGAACGCCGTGCCCCCGCCGAAAATTGCCGGCTCGCCCGTGATCTTGCGCTGCAGCCAGTCGGGATGATCCTTCGCCAGCGTGTGCGCCACCTTGTCGCCGTGCGCCGTGATGCACTCCGTTCCCGCGATGTAAACGAACGCGTGATTTTCCACTTTGTGCGCCGCTTCCGCGACCTTGCGGATGGCCTTCAGCTTTTCTTCCGGATGCAGAAAACTCTCATAGCGGCCCTCGATATCGTTGTCGACCTCAATCCCGAAGACATTGCTCGCCTGCGCCTTGCGGACAATCTCCAGCGCATCGCCGCCTCTCAATCCATAAGCGCCTATGCGAACGTAATTGGTCCAATTCTGGTTTGCGGTATCGGGAGTTGCCCCTATGGTCAGTGCAACAATTAATGGAAGGAATATGACGAACCGACGTTGTCTTTTCATTTCACCCCGGAATTGTTTTTTCTGTTTGCCGAATGCCCGCTAGGCGCCAGTCGCCGCCCCTCCGCTTTCATCTTCCTGCACAAATCCAACCGTTGGACGCAGTGTCAGACTCCCATCCTGATTCAGGCGCTGCCGGCAAGCCCAGCGCACCGGGTGCCGTTGTCCCTTCACTTCCATCTCAGCTTTGAGCCGCAGTCCTTTCCAGTTCGTCCCTTTGGGCAGCGGAAATTTTGCCTGCCGTACTTTTCCCGGCAGCGGATAGCCCGCATCGAGACTGCCTCCCACGTTTACCTTGCCATCCTCGCTTACCACCGAGACCCGCAACACGCCCGGCACGGCCGCGATTCCATCATTCACAAATCCAATGATCAGCCCCGGATAGCCTCCCTCTTCATACGTCCACACCCACGACGGCCGCACGCGATACCCGATCTGCCGCGCCAGTCCGTCGATCGCGTCAGGAAACTGATGGTAGTAGTTGAGAATCCGGTCGGCTTGAATGCGGTGCCAATTCCATAGCGAGAAATAGCACGCGCCCACGTCGCACACATGCTGCACGGCATTGTCGGTATAGGTCACTCCCTCGTCCATTCGCAGGCTCTTGGGTGATCCATCCGACATTCCCACTTCCACCGTTACTCCGATCCACGGGGGACGATTACTCAATTCTTCAATCTGTTCGTTCTCGATGAAAATCGTGTCGGTGCGCAGCCAGTTGCAACTCCGCACCGTGCGGTCGAGCAGTTCAGAATTTCCCACCTTGCTGAAATCCGGTTGCGTGTTGGTGGTCAGCGGAGTCTTCTTCCAGCGTTCCAGTTGATGCTGGAACATGCTCACGAAGGTATTTTCCGCAGTCACCGAATCTGGAAATGGATTCGTCTCGAAAGGCCAGGTGTGCCCTTCTCCCCAGAAGCCGTACATGAACGTATCTACATACTCGACGTCGGGATGTCCGTCGTAAGAATCGGCGAGCAGATCCACCAGTTCGCGAAACGCCGCTTGAAATCTGGGATCGTCATAGCGGGGCTCGTAGCGGGTCCGCTTCTGCCAATCGCCCAGTTTGACCATCGGGATCTTGTCGCGCAGAAATTCCGGGAGCGGCGAATCAGCAATATCCGGATTGCTCATCATGACCCGGAAGCCGACTCGCTTCTGATATCGGCGAGCCAGATCAAACGTGATCTTCCAGTGCTCACATAAGTCCAGCCTGCCCGGTTGTCGCTGCACATCTTTCCAGTTCACCCGCAGGTAAAGCTTCGACCCCAGCGGCAGCTTCACCAGGTTTTCGATCGATTGTGCCAGGGATTCTCCGTCTTTTTGGCCGGGCCCGACTTCGTCGCAGATGTAAGTAATCAGCCCGGTCCCAAAGTTGGGTACTGGATCGTGCGCAGCCGTCAGCGCCATCACCACGTTCCAGCTCGGATAGTCGTCTGCGGAAAAAGGTCCCTGATAGAGGCGGTCGGCTACCGGTGGACCCGATCCGAAGTCGTACTTGTCAAAATTGTGAGTGGGAACATGCGCCAGCAGGGAATCGGCGCGAAGTCCAGCGGCTAACGTCATGGCTCCGCCGGCCTTCAAAAAAGATCTTCTCTGCATCTTCCACCTACCTCACGAAAGACACGCGCACCCGCAACTCGCGAGCGAGGAACCCAATCGCGGTCCCGATTAGAACTCAAACCGCAGACCAAACTGGAAGGTGCGCGGCAATATGAGGGGATTGCCGCCGACGCTGACGTCGCTCGTAATTGTGCCGAAATAGGGATCTCCTACCGCCGAGTTCGGCTGTGCGAAACGCGGGTGATTGAGGAAGTTGAACATGTCTACCCGCACCTCCAATCGCATCCCTTCTTTGGGCACAAACGACTTGTAGACGCTCATATCCATGCTGTGGATGCCATCGACGCGCAAACCGGAAAAATACCGCGGAGCATTACCCGGGTTCTCGTCGCCGGGGTCAGCAAAGCAGTTCGCGTTCAGGAAAGCAGGCGTGGTGGGGGCAACTCCCACATTTTGCCAGTCCAACGCGACGGTATGCATGTTGATTCCCGTCTTGAGTTGCGAGCACACAACGTTGGGGCGCTGGTTGCCGCTCGCCAGCCTTGCGGTAGACATGCCGATCGCCATCGGCTGCCCCGACTGTTCGGTGATCAGAGTTGAGATCGACCACCCCCCGACGACGGCATCGAGCCCGCGGTTCATGTTGCCGCCGATCCAATGCTGGCGGCCGATCGGTAAGTCTAAGACCACGGCGGCGGCGAGCCGCTGCGGTGCGTCGTTCGCCCCTATGCTGTGCTCTGCCGACAGGCGGTCCAGTTGTTGCGGCAGGCCGTTGCCCAGCGCTCCCACCCAGTTGTTTCTTCCAGCCGACGAATCGTCCGTTGCCTTCGAGATCGTGTAACTTCCGTCAAAACTGATATGGTGCGTGGTCTGCTTCTGGAAGCGAACCTGGATCGCGTTGTACCACGAACTTGCCTCTTCGATCATCAGGCCTTCAAAGTCACCGGCAAATTGCGGGTACGTGTTCAAGAAATACGACAGGGGAAGCGTGGGCTGGCCGTAGTTCGAATTGGGCTCGTTAAAGCAAGGATTGGAAGCCGTCGCGGTGCATGGAGTATTGAACATAGAGTAAAACGGATTGCCGACTTGCGTCTGGAGAAAATTGCTCACGCAGCTGTTAGGGTCGCAGCTTCCAACGCCGTTTCCTGGCATGGCCTCGTAGCTACTTCGCTCCGCCGCTGAAATCTGCGCCAATAACGCCGACGGAATGAAGTCCCGGTTGTTCGTCCCTGACCAGGGCAGGTGCGTGCTGCGATTGGCGGAGTAGTCCACGCCCACAACAATCTTGCTGGGCAACAGCCGCTGAATTCCCAGATTCCACATGTAGATGTTTGCGTCGCGTGCTACGGTCGTCCCCAGATCGTTGTTGTTCTGATATCCCCAGTTCGCAAACTGTCCGTACTGCTTTCCCTGCGGGCCTGTGAATCCGCCGGGGAAGGGATTTTCCAAGGTCGCAGATTCAGTGGCAAAATTATCGTTGGTAAAGAACAGGTTCGCGATCTTGCGGAACGCCGTCCCCGGATATTGGAAGTTGGTGACCGGACTCATCCCGAAATAAATTCCCGCCCCGCCACGCACGACCGTCTTCGAATCCAGTTGATAAGAGAAGCCAAGTCTCGGCCCAACATCTTTCCAGTAGGTCGGGACGGTCCTCATGCTGGATGTTGGGAACTGCGTCGTGCCCAATAGTTCCTGCGACGCCGGAAAATTCAAACCAACCGACTGAAGCGTTGCCTGTGTGCTAAGAGTTCCGCCCGGCGCAGTCGGTGGAACGAAATTCAGAGGAATATTCACGCCGCTATCAGCGGTGAAATTGCTGAATTGGATGTGGTTGTAACGCTCGGTGTAGGGTGAACTCCACTGATACCGCAGGCCTAGATTGAGCGTGAGCTTCGAGCTCACCTTCCAGTCATCTTGGACATAAAAGCCAGTCTCTAGGGACTTGTTGGCCACCGAGGGCGTGACCTGGAGGTAAGTGCCGGCGTTGACATTGTCGGCGTAACCAAAAGCCAGGCTGGCCAGCGGATTGCCCGAGGTATTTCCATTTGCGTCATAGTTGCTATCCGGAGTTGGAGACGTGACCTGATCGGTAAAAGTCAAAAGCCCGGTTGGATTGTTCGGCTGCCAGAAATTGTTGTAGAAAATTCTCTGCTCTCCGCCGATCTTGATCAGATGAGATGCCTTGGAGATCACCAGTTGCGACGAGTAGTTGACCAGCGTGTGTGCGAACTTCGTGTTGACGCAGCACTGGTCGTATAGGTCATTCCAGGGCAGGTTTCCCTGCATCATAAACGTCGGCATCATGTCGATGCCGTTGGCCTGCTGGAACACCGAGGGTAATCCCGGTGTGCCGCTCGGCAGTGAAGCGTTGAAACTGGAGATCGTGGGAATACCCGGAGTCTCCACTTCATGGACCCGGTCGATTCCCAGATGGCTGTTCCAGATGATGCGCGGGTTGATGGTCCAGGTGTATTCCAGCGACCCGTTTTGCGACGCCACCGTATCGCTCTTGATTCCGTCATTATCGAAACCGTCGCCGAGGGTTAGCGGAGTCGTGAAGCTGCTCCAGCCCCGGCTGTAACGGCCGGTGATCTGATGCTGGTCGCTGATCTGGTGGTCGATCTTGATGTCGAATTGATAATCCGGCGCATTCGCTACCGTCGTATAGTTATAGTTGTTGAATTCGTTCGAGTTGCTCGGCTTGGGATAGAGATTGAGGACCGCGAGCCCGATGGGATTGAGCTCGCTTGCCGGAATCACGTTTGCCGGGCCGATCTGCTGGCCGCTGCAGTTGAATCCAACCTGCGGCCGGATCACGTTGGTCGCGGTTCCGCAATTCACATTCGGGTCGTAAACATTGTTGGTAAGGCCCGAGAAATCGCCCATCCGTTCCGCCAGGGTGGGTACTGTCACGACCCCGCTGGATGCGCTTGAACTGCTGACCTTTTCGAAGTCAACAAAGAAGAATGTGCGCTTCTTTATAATCGGACCGCCCAGCGTAAAACCACCCTGGTCGCGACGGCTGTCAGGTTTGGGGTTGAACACGGAACTACCCAAAAAGTACGCGGGATTAAAGAAATCGCGCGCGTCCAGTTGGGAGCGCTGCAAAAAATACCAGGCGCTGCCGTGGAAGGAGTTCGTCCCGCTCTTCATCGCCATGTTCACGACCGTCCCGCCATTGTTGCCGAACTCAGCCGAAAAGCTGTTGTTCTGCACTTTCATCTCTTGCAGGCTCTCCACCAGTGGCTCGTAATAGACATTGGAGTTTCCTCCCTCGCCCTGCTCCGGCGCGCTCAACAACGTGCCATCCAGCTGTATGTCGGCCGTCGCGTTGCGCTGCCCATTGGAAACAAAGTTTGTTCCCGAAGGATAGTTGTCCATCGCGCCCGATCCCGCGGCCTCGGTAACCCCGGCAGCCAGGAAGGTCAGGCCGAAGAAATCGCGTCCGAGTAAAGGAAGTTCTTTCACGTACCGGCTGGTGATGTCCGTGCCCAGTGTCGCACTCTCGGTGTCGAGCAAAGGTGCGGTGGTGGTCACCTCCATGGTTTCGTTCACGGTCAACGGGTGCAGCACAAAATCCACGCTGGTCTGCTGATCGACCTCCAGCACGACATTCTTTTTTTCCGTGATGCGAAATCCGCCGGCGGCGGCCTTCACCGTGTACGTGGCGGGACTCAAGCCGGTGAAGAAGTACTGGCCGTGATCGTCTGTTTTGGCCTGTTGCGCAATGCCTGTGGCGTCGTTGCTAATCGTCACCGCGGCTCCTACTACCACGGCTCCGCTTTGATCGGTGACGACTCCGCGCACCTGCGCCCGGTATGCTCCCTGTCCAAACGCTGGCGCTGTCAACCCGAGCAAAAACACGAAAAGCACGGCAACGACACAACCAGGGATCCGCATGGCAGCCTCCATCCAACTTTCGTATTATTACGAGTTAACACTATTACTTTCGCTTATGCCGAAAGTCAAGACAAAATCAGCCCCGAAAAAGAAAGTTGGCCCCCGCCGCCTCAAACTTCGGCGTAGCGTTTGGTCATCTGTTTCATGGATCATGTTTTCTTGTAGCGCTGGCGTCTCGGCTGTCCAGAAGCGTGTCTCGCGCTCCGCGCCTGCACCCGCATCACAGCCGGGAAAATTTTGAACAACGTCCTGGCTTCCATATCGGCGGCGCTACCGTTCGATGTTAGGCGGGGCCTTGCCTGATGGCGGTGACCAACATCACAGATTCGCGGACAAGAACGACAGACAATGATAACGAGTCCGCCTCATCCTCTTCATTTTGCGAGACCGGGGATGGTTTTCAAAGCGGCAGAGTGATCCTGCATGCAATCCCGGGAACAAACCGCGTCTTTTGTGCAATTCCTTCAGAGCTTTGGACAAGACCTCAGGTTCAGTGTCAAGTTATTCATCTCCCAGCCAAAATTCACCCTGGTCGCTGTGCTGACCCTCGCCCTCGGCATCGCCGTCAATACCACAGTCTTTAGTTGGATCGAGCGTGTCCTGCTGCATCCTTACCCCGGCGTCAATGATATTCATCGTCTGGCTCTCATCGAGACCTACACCGCAAGTGGCGACCGTCTCGCCGCCTCGTCTTACCTCGACTACCGCGATTACCGCGCCAACCTGACCCTTGTTTCCGCGGTAGCCATTGGGCGTTTCACACCTCTAAGCATCGGCGCCCGCGAGAATGCGCAGCGCGCCTGGGCAGAACTGGTCTCGGCCAACTACTTTGACGTCCTTGGCGTGAAACCTATCCTCGGCCGCGCTTTCCTGCCTGAAGAAGGGGCTGACAAGCCGGGCGCGTTTCCCATCGCGGTCATCAGCTACCGGATGTGGCAGAATCGCTACCACGGCGATCGCAACGTGCTGGGCCAGTCGATTCGTCTGAACCGTCATGAGCTGACTATCATCGGAGTCGCACCTCCGGAGTTTCGCGGCAGCACCGTCGGCTTGGTCTACGACGTCTGGATGCCGATCACCATGGCGGCCGAGATGGGTACAGGCGATGGCACGCTCAACTACCGCGCTTGCCGCGACCTCACGTCGACCATCGTCCGCCTCAAACCGGGCGTCACCATCGATCAGGCGAGTGAAGAAGTCGCTGCCTTGGCCAAAAGATTGGCAGCGACTTATCCCGATACCAACCGCGGTGTGGAGGCTACGGTCGTGCCGGTGTGGGCCGGCCATCTTGGCGCACAGAGCGTGCTGCTGAAGCCCCTGCAAATTCTGATGGTGGTGTGCGCCTTGCTGCTGATCATCGTTTGCGCCAACGTCGCCAACTTGCTGTTAGCCAGAGCCATCGCACGGCGCAAGGAGTTCGGCATCCGTCTTGCCTTTGGAGCGCACCGCGTCCGGTTGGTCCGCCAACTGCTTACTGAGACGCTGTTGTTGGCTCTGGCCGGAGCAGCCGTCGGCATGCTTCTGGTGGTCTGGATGGGAAAGTCGCTGGACCGCCTGCTTCCGGCGGTGGACTTTCCCTTCGACCTTGGAGCCGGCCTCAACTGGCCGGCGCTGGGCTTCACCCTGCTGGTTGTCATGGTGGCGACGCTTGCTTCGGGACTGGCTCCCGCTTTGCTCTCCCTGCGCTCCGATCTGACTACCACCTTGAACGAAGGCGGACGCGGCGGAATTGGCGGCACTCGCTCGCACAAGCTGAGAGGCTTGCTGGTGGGAATTGAAGTTGCCCTGGCGATGCTCGCCCTGGTTAGCGCCGGGCTCTTCCTGCGCAGCTTCGCCAACGCCAGCCGCATTGAACCCGGCTTTGATACCAGGAATGTCGCAGTCTCCCAGTTCTATCTCTCCAATGCCGGCTACAGCGCCCAGGAGCAACGGGCTTTCTGCCGCACCTTGCGCGAGCGCATGGAAGGCGTGCCCGGCGTCACTGCCGTAACCTACTCCGATTTCGTTCCCCTGAGTTCACCCGGTACCAGTCCGGAAGATCAACTCGTCATCGAAGGATATGTGCCCGCACCCACCGAACAGATGATCGTCCATCGCGCCACGGTCCCGCCCGGATACTTTCAATTTATGGGCATCCGCATGATTGAGGGGCGCGATTTCACCGAGCGCGATGAGGACGGCGCAGCTGCGGTGATGATCGTCAATGAGACTTTTGCCCGCCACTTCTTTGGCAGCGCAACCGCAATTGGGCGGACCGTGCACGTCTCCGGTGCAACCGCGACTATTGTGGGCGAGGTGAAGGACAGCAAATACAACACCCCCATGGAGGCACCCTCCCCTTATTTTTACCTGCCCTTCCGGCAATGGTTTGCGCCCGGCTTGAATGTTTCGATGTTCATCAAGACGAATCTTGCGGATCCCATGGAGATTGTTCCCGAACTTCGCCGCGAGGCGCTGGCGCTGAATCAGGATGCGGTCTTCCATTCCATGCGGCTGGCAGATGCGGTAGGTTATTCCCTGTACGCCCAGAAGGTAGCGGCCAGCTTGCTGAGCGCGGTCGGCGTGCTCTGCCTTCTATTGGCGGCCATTGGCCTGTATAGCGTCATGAGCTACGCGGTCAGCCAGCGCACCCAGGAGTTCGGCGTTCGCATGGCGCTCGGCGCCAGCCATTTCAAAGTCGTGCAAATGATCACGCGCGAGAGCCTTTTGCTGACCATCCCGGGATTGTTCGTGGGGATGGTAGCGGCCCTGGTGGCATTTCGCCTTTTCGCCAGCATGCTGGTCGGCGTCAGCCCAGCCGACCCCTGGACCATTCTCAGCTCAGCCCTGTTCCTGGTATCGGTGACGCTGCTGGCCAGCTACTTGCCCGCCAGACGAGCCATGCGCATCGATCCCATGGCCGCTCTCCGCTGCGAATAAAAACTTCCTTTGTTCTAAACTGAGCCCTACCGCTATGCGACATATTTATTTCTTTGCTTTATTGCTGATTGTGCCGGCCACTTTGTTGGCGCCCATCCATGCGCATGGGGCAAGCAATGTGCAGGCAACAAAGACTGGCGATACACTCACACTGTCGAACCAGGCCATCGCGGCGACCTGGTCCGTGCGTAACGGCACGTTGCGCTGGCAAAGCCTGACCAATCACTTTACCGGGGTGACTCTGCCCCTGGAGGGGAGCCCATTCGAGTTCGTGCCCCAAGAAGGCGCGGTATTGCGATCCACAGACTTCAAGATCGTTACCGCGCCTGTGATTGAGGAAATTCCATTGTCAGCCAACTCATCGAGAGCTGCCGACCACGTGTCCGGCAGGCAAATTCGGATTGAACTGGAAAACCCGAAGGTTCACGTAACTTGGAAGGCGCTGCTGCGCGACGGCACAAACTATATCCGTGAAGAGATCACGATTCATCCCACCCAGCAACCGCTGACGCTGGCGCAAATCGTCCTGGTCGATGCTCTCGTCCCGGGTTCAATGGTATCGGGCCATGCCAAAGGCTCGCCGGTCAGCGCCAGAACTTGGTTTGTAGGCTTCGAGCATCCCCTGTCGGAATGCCGTGTGCACGCCGGGCGAGCCTCCTGCTGGCTCTCGCGCGAACTTCCCGTGCAAGCTGGTCAGAGCGTGGCTTATTCGGCGGTATTTGGCGCGACTCATGCCGGCCAGTTGCGCCGCGACTTCCTCAATTATATGGAACTCGAACGCGCTCATCCCTACCGAACCTTCCTGCATTACAACACCTGGTACGACCTGGGATATTTCGATCGTTACAGCGAGCAACAACTCCTCGCCTCTATCAATGGCTTTGGCGAGCAGTTGACCCGCCGGCGCGGCGTCAAGCTCGACAGCTTTCTGCTCGATGATGGCTGGGACGATCCGACTACGCTGTGGCATTTCAACCCCGGCTTCCCTGATGGGCTTACTAATGTATCGAAGGTCGCCGCCAGTTACGGCGCCGCCCCCGGGATCTGGCTTTCTCCCTGGGGTGGCTACGACAAGCCGAAAGAGCAGCGCCTCGTCTCCGCCCACGCGCAAGGATTCGAGACCAATGAAGGCGGCCTCGCACTCTCTGGTCCAAAGTACTATCGCTACTTTCGCGACACCTGCTTCCAGATGATCGACAAGTATGGCGTGAATCAATTCAAGTTCGATGGCACCGGCAATGCCAACGAAGTGATCCCCGGCAGCGAGTTCGACAGCGACTTCGATGCGGCAATCCATCTCATCGGCGAGCTGCGCGCGAAGAAGCCAGACATCTACATCAATCTCACCACCGGCACCTATCCCTCGCCATTCTGGCTGCTCTATGCCGATTCCATCTGGCGTGGCGGCGATGATCACAGCTTCGCCGGAGTGGGCTCGAACCGCCAGCGCTGGATCACCTATCGCGACTCGCAAACCTATCGCTGGGTAGTCGAAGAGGGGCCGCTGTTTCCCATCAATTCGCTGATGCTGCATGGCATGATCTTCGCTCGGGATGCGGAGCGTCTTGGCGACGATCCCGGCCACGATTTTCCTGACGAGGTGCACTCCTACTTCGGCACGGGAACCCAACTGCAGGAGATGTACATCACGCCATCGCTTCTTTCCCCGCAGGATTGGGACGTGCTCGCCGAAGCCGCGAAATGGTCGCGCGCCCACGCGCAGGTGCTCAAAGATTCTCATTGGATTGGCGGCGATCCCGCGCGATTAGAAGTCTACGGCTGGGCCGCGTGGACGCCACAAAAAGCAATCGTCACGCTACGCAATCCCAGCGACAAGCCCCAGGATTTCACCGCCGCACTCGACGCGCTGCTCGAATTGCCTACTGGCAGCGCACGCCAGTTCACCGCGCGCACTGTGTGGAAGAAAGAGAGCGCCGCCACCACGATTGCGGCGCAGGAGCCACACACCTTCCATCTTCAGCCATTCCAGGTTCTGACGCTCGAGCTGGTTCCGTAGCGCCGGCGTCTCGCCGCCACATCATCTCTCCAAGATGGACCGCGAGTCGGGCTGCAAACCGCTGGGTGACGCGAGCGCGGTAACTCTGGCATCATAGCCACAGCATTCTCCTTCCTATGAAAGCCGCAATCCTCTCCTCCCCTAAGCCAGTTGCACAACGTCCACTGGAAATCATTGAAGTCGCTGATCCGCGAGTGCGGCCCGGCCACATGCTGCTGCGCGTGCGCGCCTGCGGCGTGTGCCGCACCGATCTGCACATTGTGGAGGGCGAACTGCCGCCCAAGCAGTTGCGAATTATTCCCGGCCATCAGATCGTTGGCGACGTGATGGAGGGCGCCACTGCGGAGTTGAAAGCTGGTTCGCGCGTGGGCGTCTCCTGGCTGGGTGGCACTGACGGCACCTGCCCCTACTGCCAGAGAGGTATGGAGAATCTCTGCGACTCGCCGACCTTCACCGGCTACAACGTGGCTGGCGGATACGCGGAGTATGCTTTTGCTCGCGCCGATTTTGTCTTTCCACTGCCCGATGCTCTGGACGATCTCCATGCCGCGCCGCTCATGTGCGCTGGCATCATCGGCTTTCGCAGTCTGCGCGTGGCCGGCGTGGAGCGCGGCGAGCGCGTGGGCCTGTTTGGCTTCGGCGCGTCCGCACACCTGGCGATCGCGGTGTTGCACGCCTGGAAATGTGACGTCTATGTTTCAACGCGCGGCAAATCTCACCGTATGCTGGCGGAGTCATTGGGGGCGAAGTGGGTGGGAACTGAGACCGACAAGCCCCCGGTGGAACTGGATCGGGCGGTAACATTCGCTCCCAGTGGAGACGTGGTTGTCGCGGCGCTGTCGAGCCTCCGCAAAGGTGGCGTGGTGGCGATCAATGCAATTCATCTGGATCGCGTGCCGCAGTTTGATTACGACAGTCTGCTGTGGGGCGAGCGGCAGATTCGCAGCGTGGCCAACATGACGCGGCAAGATGCGCGCGACTTCCTGGCGTTGGCGGCGGATATTGGCTTGCGGCCTAAGGTGACGGTGTTTCGCCTGGATCAAGCCAATGAGGCGCTGATGGCAGTCAAGAGCGATTCGGTGGATGGGGCAGCGGTAATTGTGCCGTAGATATGTAATTTTATATTATGCTCCACATAACTATGTATTACGTAATTGTACGTACACAGCTATAAATCAACGCGCAAGACTCGATTGCCCGATGATTTAGCGGGAGGCATTTCGCGATCTATGCTCACCTGCAGAGCACGCTAGATTGCAGGAGTGAAAGTAGCGATAAACAGGACGCAGAAGGCGATCGCCTGCGCGAGTTCGCTCCAGCCGAGCCGGTGCACCACCAGGGGAGATGGTTTTTGGATGAAATAGAACCATCCCCTGAACATAACGGGAGCAAAGGCCAGCGAGGCGAGCGCCGGGATCAAGCCTGACACGCAAGCGACGGTGAGCGCCAAGGTCATGATGAGTTGTCCAGCCGCGAAGGCCCAACCGCGGGCGAGCTTTTCGCGCAGTCCCGCCACTCGGGCCGTGTGGATGCGGAACTGGACGTAATGAATCTGGTTGCCGGCGAAGATCAGGTTAGCGAGCCAGAGCGTCCAGGCAGTCGGGCCGAATTTCCCGGTGATGACGTAGTAGGCAGCCGGGGCGGAAGCCGTCAGTCCGATGGTGCCGACGACTTCAGCAAGCATGCGGGCAGACCGGCCCAGTTTCTTGAGCAGTGCCTGAGCGACGAAAGCACCTGCCGCCCCGGCTCCGAGCGGCCAGAGAAGAGAATTGTGTCCCACCCACAGCAACATGCCTAACGACAGGGCGGCGACCGCAGCCAGATAAGCGGCTACAAAACCAACTTCGCGGCGCTCCTCGGAAGTTTGGGCGCGCAAGGCTGAGGTTCCCAGCAGACTTTCCAGCGGAGTCCGTAGCCAGAACAAGGTGAGCGCTGCCATCAGCAAGAGAAGAAACGGGAACAGGTTGCTGCTTTCACGCAGGGCGATAGCCGCGCCGGTGACCATGGGGACGAGCAATAATCCCCAGGCGCCGTGTTCGCGGGGAAGAATCAGGGAGCGGCGGCGTTCGAGTTGAGCTCTAGCAGTGACGGCTGCTGGCGCGGCCGGGGCGGGCGAGGGCGGCTCTCCCCACATGGGTTTTTCTAGCGGAGGTCTCCACGTCTTCTCTTCCAGTCGCGAATCCATTGTCTGCGACTCTACGCTCGGCGAATCTACGATTGCTGACATTATCTCCATCCTGCCATCTGAATGTGTTGCATGCCCTTGACGGCGCGCATGTATTGGGCGCGCTCGAAGGCGCCGGGATCGGGGCAGCGGATCTGGCTCATGCTGCCTTGCATCTGCGCGACCGATTCGTACTCGTGCTCTTCCATCCAGTCGCGCAGTTCGTGCTCGAGGTGCCGCAGATGGTTCACGCCGTGCCGCATCAGCGAAGAGCAAACCATGGTCACGTTGGCTCCGACCATCAGCAATTTCACGACGTCTTCGGCATTGTGAACGCCGCTTGTTGCGGCCAGACTGGCATGCAGCCGGCCGAAGAGAATTCCGATCCAGGTGAGAGGCAGCCGCAAGGCGTGGGGAGTGCTCAGCAGCACGTTGGGGCGAAGTTCCAGCTCTTCCAGATCAATATCGGGTTGATAGAAGCGATTGAAGAGCACTAGGCCATCGGCGCCGGCGTCTTCGAGGCGGTGCGCCATATTAGCGAAGTTGCTGAAAAACGGGCTCAACTTCACGGCCACAGGAATTTTGACCGTGTTCTTCACGGCGCGCACGATGTCGAGATAAGTGTTCTCGACATCGGCCGAGGTCAATTTCGGATCGGTGGGAATGAAATAGATATTGCATTCGATGGCGTCAGCGCCGGCGCGTTCGATTTCGGCGGCAAACTTTGTCCATCCCCCTAGTGTCGAACCATTGAGGCTGGCGATCACCGGCATTCCGACTGCCGACTTGGCCTTGCGAATGTGGTTCAAATAGCCCTCGGGGCCGGTGTGAAATTCGGTCGGCTGGGGAAAATAGCTGAGCGATTCGGCGAAGCTCTCCGTACCCTGCGAGAGATGATATTGCAGGTCCACTTCTTCCTGGTGCAGTTGCTCTTCGAACAGAGAATAGAGAACCACCGCGGAGGCGCCCGCGTCCTCGAGGCGACAGATGCCGTCGATTTCGCGCGACAACGGGGAGGCTGAGACCACCAGCGGGGAGGGCAGCTTGAGGCCGAGGTAAGTGGTGGTGAGATCGATCATGGAAATCTCCTTGTTCTGCTGCTTCGTCGCTCCATCGAAATCCCACCCCGCGAAAGGCGCGCAGGGCGGGGCACCTCTTATTTTGTTGCCGCAACCGGAGCCGGTTTTTCTGCTGTCGGCTTCGCGCTTCCTTCTTTGGCCGGGGCTGCGGGTTCCGTTTTCCGGGCAGCCATGTATTCGTACATGCGATAACGATGCTCTACATCCTGCTGCGCCAGCTTCCATAGGCGCTCGGCCTCTTCCGGCTTGCTCTTGGTGAGCATCTTGAAGCGCGTTTGCTGCAGCAGGTAGTCCTGGAGTTTGCGCGTAGGAGCGCGCGAATCGAGCGCCAGCGGATTCTCGCCCAGCACGGCGCGTTCCGGATTGAAACGGTAGAGCAGCCACTGGCCGGACTCGATGGCGACCTTCTGATCGCTCATCGCCGTCGTCATGTCGATGCCATGAGCAATGCACGAAGAGTACGCAATGATGATGCTGGGGCCATCGTAAGCTTCGGCCTCCAGGAAAGCCTTAAGTGTGTGCTCGTCCTTCGCTCCCATCGCGACGCTGGCGACATAGACGTTGCCGTAGGTCATCGCCATCAGGCCGAGATCTTTCTTCGGGCCGGGTTTACCGCCGGCGGCGAACTTGGCCACTGCGCCGCGCGGCGTGGCTTTTGAAGCCTGGCCGCCGGTGTTGGAGTAGACCTCGGTATCGAGGACGAGGATATTTACGTTGCGGCCGCTGGCGAGGACGTGATCGAGTCCGCCGTAGCCGATGTCGTAAGCCCAGCCGTCGCCGCCGACAATCCAGACGCTCTTTTTGACCAGCATGTCGGCGATGGAGAGCAGTTGCTTGGCTTCGGGCGAATTGAGCTTGCGCAAGCGCTCTTTCAGGATGTCGACGCGCTGCCGCTGCTCGTAAATATCGGATTCGTCTTTCTGTTTGGCGTTCAGGATGGTAGCGGCCAGGTCGTCGCCGATCTGTCCCGCGAGCCGGCGAACCAGTTCCTGAGCAAATTCGGTTTGCTTGTCGATCGAAACCCGGAAGCCGAGACCGAATTCGGCATTGTCTTCGAACAGCGAGTTCGACCAGGCCGGGCCACGGCCGTCGGCATTCTTGGCCCACGGAGTGGTGGGCAGGTTGCCGCCGTAGATCGAAGAGCATCCCGTAGCGTTGGCGACGATAGCGCGATCGCCAAAGAGCTGCGAAACCAGCTTGAGGTAAGGCGTTTCGCCGCATCCGGAGCAGGCGCCGGAGAATTCGAACAGCGGCTCCTGCACTTGCTGCTGGCGGATCGTCCCGACTTTGATTTTGCGGCGATCGAGCTCGGGAATCTTCAGGAAGAATTCCCAGTTCTCGCTCTCGGGAGCGCGCAACGGAGGCTGCGGCACCATGTTGATGGCCTTCAGACGAACTTCGCTCTTGTTCTTGACCGGACAGATGTCGACGCAGACGCCGCATCCGGTGCAATCCTCGGGGGCGACCTGGATGGTGTATTTCATGCCCGCCCATTCTTTATCGCGCGCGTCGTAGGATTTGAAAGTTGCGGGAGCGGCTGCGAGTTCCTGCTTATCGTAGACCTTGATTCGGATTACGGCGTGCGGACAGACCATCGCGCACTTGCCGCACTGGATGCAGATCTTGGAATCCCAGGCGGGAATTTCGAGGGCCAGGTTGCGCTTCTCCCAGCGGGATGAAGCGGTAGGGAAAGTTCCGTCGCAAGAGAAGGCGCTGACGGGGAGTTCGTCGCCACGGCCGGCATAGATTGCGCCCAGTACTTCGCGCTCGAACTTCGGGGCGCCGGGAAAGACTGGAGGCATCTCAATTTTACTGGTGGCAGCGGCAGGAACTTTCACTTCGAACAAGTGCGCGAGAGTTTCATCCACTGCCTGCATATTTTTCTGCACGACTTCTTCGCCCTTGCGGCCATAGGTGTGGCGGATGGATTCGCGAATCGCTTCGATGGCTTCGTCGCCAGGCAGAACTTTTGAGATGGCGAAGAAACACACCTGCATGATCACGTTCATGCGCGAGCCCATGCCTGCGTCGCGCGCCACCTGGTAGGCGTCGATGGCGTAGAGCTTGGCTTTCTTGGCGATCAACTGCTGCTGCACTTCGCGAGGCAGGTGGTCCCACACTTCGTCTTTGCCGAAAGGACTGTTCAGCAGGAAGGTTCCGCCTTCCACCAGCGCGCTGAGCATGTCGTAGCGCTCAAGGAAAATCCACTGATGACAGGCAATAAAATTCGCCTTCGAGACCAGATAGCTGGAGTGAATCGGCTGCGGGCCGAAGCGCAAATGGGAGACGGTCATCGCGCCCGATTTCTTGGAGTCGTAGACGAAATATCCTTGCGCGTTGTTGTCGGTGTTTTCTCCGATGATCTTGATGGAATTCTTATTGGCGCCCACGGTGCCGTCTGCGCCGAGTCCGTAGAACAGTGCGCGCACGACGCTGTCGGGTTCGGTCGAGAACGAGGCATCGTAGTCGAGGCTGGTGTGGCCGATGTCGTCGTTGATGCCGATCGTGAAATGATCTTTGGGCTTGGGCCGCTTCAGGTTGTCGTAGACGGCCTTGACCATGGCCGGAGTGAATTCTTTGGAGGAGAGGCCGTAGCGTCCGCCGACGATCACGCCCTGCCCATGGGCGAATGCGTCCGGAACTTCGTATTTCCTGCTGATTCCTTCGTGAAATGCATTTACTACGTCCAGGTAAAGCGGTTCGCCGATGGCTCCTGCTTCTTTTGTACGGTCGAGAACGGCGATTTGACGGACCGTTTTGGGGAGGGCTGCCACAAACGATTGCACGCAGAATGGGCGGTAGAGGCGGACTTTGAGCAGGCCGACCTTCTCATTTTTGCCAGTCGCGCGGGCGTTGAGGTAATCGACGGTTTCGTGCGCGACTTCCGCGCCCGAGCCCATCACCACGATCACCCGCTCCGCATCGGGGGCGCCGACGTAGTCGAACAGGTTGTAGCGACGTCCCACGACCTCCGCGAACTTATCCATCACACCTTGGACTTTGGCGGGCGCGGCATCGTAATAAGGATTGGCAGTCTCGCGAATCTGGAAAAAGACGTCGGGATTCTGCGCCGTGCCGCGCAGCACGGGATGATCGGGAGAAAGCGCGCGCTGGCGATGCTCGATGACGCGATCCATGTTGATCAAGGCACGGAGATCGTCGTCGGCGAGCATTTCGATTTTGTTGACTTCGTGCGAGGTGCGGAAGCCGTCGAAGAAATGCAGGAAAGGAATGCGGGTTTCGAGCGAGGCGGCGTGCGCGATCAAGGCCAGATCCATGGCTTCCTGCACGGAGTTCGAGCAGAGCATCGCCCATCCGGTGGTGCGGCAGAACATCACATCGGAGTGGTCGCCGAAGATCGAGAGAGCGTGCGTAGCTACGGTGCGCGCGGAGACATGAAATGCCGCCGGAGTCAGTTCGCCGGCGATCTTGTTCATGTTGGGGATCATCAACAGCAGTCCCTGTGACGCGGTGAAGGTCGTGGAAAGCGATCCGGTCTGCAGCGCACCATGCACGGCTCCGGCAGCGCCGCCTTCACTCTGCATCTCGATGACATGCGGGATGCTGCCCCAAATGTTTGGCACTTCCTCGGACGCCCACTGGTCGGCCCACTCGCCCATCGGCGAGGAAGGAGTGATGGGGTAAATGGCGATCACTTCGTTCACGCGGTAGGCAACATGCGCGACCGCCTCATTGGCGTCCATGGTCTTGAACTTGCGCTTCATTGACATCCCCCAATCCGAACTTTCGACCGAGACCACCGCAGTGGTCCTGGCGATAAGAAGAGGATGCGCCCAGGAGGGGGAGCATGTCGGGACGCAGGTTCACAGAGCGATGTGATCGCAATCACAAAGATTATGCAAATCGATTAAATTCAAGGGCTTGCAATTGCGGGAAAGGACGGGAATTTTAGAATGCAGACTTAGATTGCGGATTCTGGGTGGGGCAGTTTGAAAACCTTCAGAGATCCAATGGGACGTGAAATAATCCACATTCGGAAAATCTATAATCTGCAATCTCCAAAATCTGCAATCTGAAATGATCTTACGGTCCCACCCCGCCGGTATGGCAGTCGGCGCAGTTCACCTGCGTGAGGTCTCCGATATCCACCGGATGCTGGAAGGTAACGGGGGTAGGGACCGCGGGGCTGGTCGTGCCTTCGGTCTCGGACATGAGCGTATGGCACTGATTGCAGTCGCGACTGATGATGCGGCCGTCGGAGCTGACATGCTGTCCATCATGGCAACGGAAGCAGCCGGGATAATAGTAGTGGCCTAGATTGTTAGGATGGGTCTGCCAGTTCACCTTCATTTCCGGGAAGGTCGTGCGCTTGAAAATCTCTTGCACCTCGGCGACGGCGTTGCGGATCTCGAGTTGCTTTGACTTGGCCAGGTCGGGATATTTTTTCTCGTAAAAACCCTGTAGTCCGCTGGCGATAGCTTGCATGGCGGCGCCGTTGGTGGGGTAACTCGCGGCCAGCACCGTGACCGCCTGCTGCTTGATGAAGGGCAGGGAAGCGTCCAGACGGTGCGCCCACAGAGACTGGTCGACGGATTGATCCGGCGGAACGTAGATGTGGGTGGGCCGGTTGTGGCAGTCAATGCAGTCCATGTGATGGCGCGGCGCCCTGGCGATCTGATCTTTGCTGAGGGTGGAGTCTTTGGCGTAGTACTCGGTAACGCGGCCTTGCAGGTCCTCGACATGGATGTAAGGAATGACCTGGCGCTTCTCGTCGGAGGCGACGTAGTCGATCTTATTGCCAATATTCATGTGCCAGTGAATGCCCTCTGGTGCGCCGGTGGCCGGATCGCCCCCGCCGGTATTGATCAGCATGCGGATCTGGCGCAGCGTGTTCTTCTCGTCGTTGCCGTAGTGATTGAATACTTTTAATTGGCCGCCATAAAACTTCTTCGGCCAGTGGCACTGTTCGCAGGTCTCCTGTGCCGGGCGCAAGTTCTTCACCGGCGTCGGAATGGGCTCCGGGAAGGTGTGGAAAATAGTGGCGAAGACCTGGCGGCTGCCGGAGAGTTTGGACTTCACGAACCAGGTCGCGCCGGCCCCCACGTGGCAATCTGCGCAGGCCACGCGGGCGTGCGGGGAAAGCTGGTAGGCGGTGTATTCCGGACTCATCACGGTGTGGCACAACTGCCCGCAAAAGCTCACCGACTCCGTGAATTCGTAGGCCTTATAGCTGCCGGCGATACTCACGATGACAAAAACGATCAGAAACGACATGAACGAAATGACCGCGCTGCGCTGCGTGGGATCGTTCAGATCGATGCGGGGATAAAAAGCGGTGGGGGCAACCTTCTTGCGCCGCTCCCAAAGCACGCCCACCAGCATCATCAGCAGGCCTAGCACGAGAAATGCGGGCGAAACCATGTACGCCAGAATCCCGATATACGGGCTGGGCTTCGCGGCAATCTGATCGATGATTACGAAGAGACAAATATTAGCCAGGCTGACGATGGCCAGCGCGAGTCCGGCGAGACTTATGGGATCGCGCAACAGCATGCGCAGTCCATGTTTCTGTTCCACCTGGGGCGGCGGCGTGTTCTCAGTCGCCATGCTGGACCTCGGCGGCTTCTTCGTGCTTGGCAGTTGGTGGCTCGACAGACTCTGCGCCTGAAGATTCCATCAAAGTTGCGCTATCCAGGCCGTGCTCGTCGCGATAGTGATGCACCGTCATTTTTCCATCCCACCAGGCCCAGTTCATCGGATACACGTCCGGGTCAAAGAAGACCTGGTAGAAGTGCCAGACGATGATGGCCAAGGTCGCCAGGATTGCTTCATAGAGATGAATGGCGGTGGCGACATCGAGCCACCAGCGCGCCATGTGATTGCCCACGAAAACTTTGGCCCACAGCATGATGCCGGTCACGGCCATGACGATCATGCCCCAGACCAGCGCCCAGTACTCGGCCTTTTCCGCGTAGTTGAAACGCGGAAACTCAGGCTTGCGGGAGGTGAGGCCGAGATAGTAGGCGATATTTTGCCATGCGCCGCGAACGTCGTCCAGTGTGGGGAGCAGGTCGCGCACCAACTTGCGGCCTTGCCGCGTGATCGCGATGTCGAAGAGGTGGTAGAGGCTCACGCTGATCAGCACCACCGCGGCGATGCGATGCAGCAGGCCGCGCATGTGTTCGCCCAATGACAGCATCGAGGCGTACCACGAGTCGGGAAACTTCAGCGCGAAGCCGGTGAGCACCAGCACGATGAAACTGCTGAGCAGCACGGCATGCTGCAGGCGGAAGCGAAGCGGCATACGGCTGACAAAATGGTTCTGCGCTTTGCGCCGCGCGATCACCTTGGCTCGCCAAATGATGAAATTGTGCAGCAGCATGCCGCCGATCACGGCAAAGATCATGCTCAGATAAAAGCGGCGGATCCAGCGTACGGCTTTGCTGCCGATGTCGGCGGAGAGCGGCGCGTTGACGTGGACTTTGGCGGAAGTAAACTTTTCCGTGACTCCGGGATGGCACTGGCCGCAGGTGCGTGCCAGATTCTTCGGGTTAATCGTCGAGCGCGGATCGCTCGACGGGAAGATGCTGTGCGTGCCATGGCAACTGGCGCAGTTCGCCACCACCTGCGAGCCTTCCTGCGACGCCAGCCCATGGTAGCTGGCCAGATACGTGGACTCGCGATGGCTGGGCACGCCGAATTCCTGAGTCAGCCGTACCCCTTCATGACAACGGGCGCAAGTGACCTGGGCTACGTTCTGCGCCGAGACCGGAGAATTGGGATCGTTGTGCGCTTTGATGGAATGGATACCGTGGCAGTCGGTGCAAACCGGCGCTTGCCAATTTCCCTGCGCGATGGCTTGGCCGTGGATGCTCTGCTGAAACTCTTTAGAAATCTGGTTGTGGCATTGACCGCAGGTTTGCGGCACATTGAACTTAAAGATGGGCGACTTGGAATCCTTGGCGTCGAGAATTTCGTGGGTGCCGTGGCAATCGGTGCAGACCGCGGCCTTTTCCGATCCGTTGGCGACGGCGTGGCCGTGGACGCTTTGCTCGTAAGACGCGACCATTTGTTCGCTCAGGCCGCCATCTTCCATGACGAACTTCTGGCTATGGCAGGAGCCGCAGGTCGCGGGAATATTGCTGTGGTGCACGCGCGATTTGGGATCGCTGGCGGGCAGCAATTCGTGCGGGCTGCCGTGGCAATCCACGCAGGTGGCGGCGTGGCTATTGCCGCCCGCGACCGCTTTGGCGTGAAAGCTGCGCTCGTAAGCCGCCTGCTCATCGGCGTGGCAAGTGGCGCAGGTAATTTTCTTGGGCGTGGTTTCGTGGGCCGCGCTCTTTACGTCGGTGTGGCAATCGACGCAGGTGAACATGCTGCCGTGGATGGAGTCTTTGAAAGCCTGCGGGTCAACGTGCAGACTGACCGTCTTGCCATTTTCGTCGTGGCTGAGCGAGGCATCGCCGTGGCAGGCGAGGCATTCGTCTGCGGTTGGTTTTGGAGGATTTTTCTTGCCGCCAGCCTGCAGAGCGCTGGCCGTTAAAAGCAGGGTGAGGGCAACTCCAGGCGCAAAAAGATTCCGTATGGTTCGCGTGGACATGCTCTCACCCGCCAGTTCGTCAGAATTGAACTTCTCCGCGCGGCTGTGAGGCCGCTGTTCTCGATTCCTTACTTGCCCAGGCCACGAATGTAGGTGACCAGGTCCTTAATTTCCGACTCTTTCAGCTTTTCACCGTAGGCTGGCATTCTGGGCGGCTTGCCTTTGGTGATAATTTCGGTCAATTGCGCGTCGCTCATGCCTTTGATCTCGGGGGAGGCAAAATCTTTGGTGCCCATCTTGCCGCCCTTGCCGTCGGCGCCGTGACACATGGCGCATTTCGCCTTGAACGTGGCAGCTGCATCCTGAGCCACTGCCGAAGAGCTGCAGACTGTCATCAGTCCACCAGCTAAGAGAACCGCCAATCCCACTCTAGTAAAAAGGTTGTTCATTTGTAACTTCCTCCTGAGGAAGTTGCTCGCACGATATCACAGAGTAAGGATTGCCCGTCGACTGCCTGGCGACAATCCTGTCCATCAAGATTGCCGCGGAACGTGCTTGCGTCCCGCACCCTGAGAACTCACTCGCAAGGATAGGTTCGCATGGGTGGGGAATGCGACCTAGGGCAGAAGTCACGAGGCCCTGTGACAGCAATCACAGGGTTTTCTCGCGTCGATTGTGATATTTATCACGGCTCGACGTGCCAAGCCTCACAGCGGCCCCCGCCACTGAAACCTAGGATGACAACCATGCGTGCGCTATCGAACTTGTCCTCAGGTACCGATAAGGAAAGCAAGCACAGCTCGAGCTGGCCCATCGAATCCAGCACGCTAGCCAGTTCGCCGGTCTTTCAGCCGCGGCCACTGCAGGTGACATGGGAGATGACGAATGCCTGCGAGTGGAAGGCTGCGCCGCGCCGCGCACTGCGAGCGGCGCGCAATCAAAAACAATTTTCGACGGCGGAAGCATTTCATCTTATCGAGCAAGTGGCGGAGATGCACGTGCCCTTGCTGACGCTGACCGGCGGTGATCCACTGTTGCGCCCGGACTTGTTTCCGGTCATCGAATTTGCGGCGGCGCGCTCGGTGCGTACCTCGCTCACCCTGCTGCCCACTCCCGCACTGACCGCGGAAGTCATGGGCGAGCTCAAGACCTCGGGACTGATGCGGGTTGGATTCTGGCTGCACGGTTCGACTCCGGCGCTGCACGATGCTTACTGGAAGGTTCCGGGATCGCAACGCCGGACTCTCGAACTGGTAGGGGCGTGCCATGAAGTCGAACTTCCGGTGCAGGTCAATACCATCATCGCGCGGCGGAATTTCCGTGACGTCGAACCCATGATTGAGCTGCTCACCCGGCTCGATGTCGCGCTGTGGAACGTGATTTTCTTTGTGCCCAAGAGCCGCGATCAAGCCGGCGAAATGTTGTCCGCCGATGAGCACGAAGAAGTCTTTGCCAAACTGTATGCGGCTTCCCGGCAAGTTCACTTTCAGATCAAGACTACGGAAGCGCAGCACTACCAGCGTTATCTGCTGCAAAAGCGAGCACGGGAATCGCGCGGCCGGATGACCGAAGCCGAGGTCATTACCTGCGCGCCGAAGGGGGTCAATGACGGCAAGGCATTCGTCTTCATCAATCCGGAAGGCGAAGTGTACCCCAGCCGGTATCTGCCCATGGCCGCCGGAAACGTCACGACGCAGCTCTTGTCGGACGTGTATTGCCATTCAACGTTGTTCAGCTCGCTGCGCGACAGTTCCAAGCTGAAGGGCAAGTGCGGACGTTGCCCGATGCGTAATGTCTGTGGAGGCTCGCGGGCGCGCGCGTACGCCGTCACCGGTGATCTATTCGCCGCTGAACCCTGCTGCGCGTACGAACCGTAGGAGTCATTCTCAGCAAGCTCGACTTTCGCAAAGAAAATATTCTTGTCCGCTCCAGGCATGTGCTCCCATCGCTACGCCACCGGCGCGGCACCGCTTTTTCTATAGGGCAGCCAAATTGTGACTTAAATCACATCAACATGTGATTTCTACCCCGCGAAGTGCGGTGGATCGTCGCCTGTATCACAGCTGGGACGCGAAGAGTTCGTTCGACACGGCTCATTAACCGTCACCCTGAAAGGACGCGCCGTTGGCCGCGTACAAAGGTCCCGGGATGTGATTCGGATCACGTACCTCGATGATTCCAATCGCATCCGTCATGCCGGGAATCTTGCAAAATTGGGTTAATTCGATGTGGTAGCCAGCGCTAGGTGCCGCTCATTTGTGACCCGAATCACAATTCCCCGTGACGGTATGCACGGCGTTTCCCGGGGTCGTCTGGCATCCTGATTCCCAAGTTGAGGTGACCTATGGCACAAGACGGTCGAGATATCCTCGAAGTCCTCAAGTTTGAATTGAATTTTCTGCAAGACGGGGGGTACGGACGTTCGCCGCGCACTCCTTGGCGTGCTCCCTCGATCTTTGAAGATTCGCCGGTGTGTCCAAATTTCTGCGATCCATCGCACGCCCAGCCCTGCGAGAGTTGCCTGCTGGCGAAGTTCGTTCCCGAGAACTTGCGCAGCGAAAACGTGCCCTGCCGGCTCATTCCGCTGACCGAGGATGGGCGGACGGTGGACGATTTCTACCGCACCGCCAGCCAAGCGGAGATGGAAGCAGCGCTGGCCGTCTGGCTGCGGCGCGAGATCAAGCGCATCGAGCAAGAACGCGGTTTGACTCCCAAAGAGGGAGCGGCGTAGATAAAGCCGGAGCTTCAATCCAAACGTTACGCTCCGCGAAGAGATCGTGCTCAACGGGGTTTCACCCCAGGAGAAGTGAAAAATCATGAATGAAGAACATGCATACCGAGTCGCAGCATGGTGGACTTCAGGGCGCACAGGCCTGGCCAAGTCGGACTCCGCCCCCAACGCAATTCATTTCACCGCGCCGACAGAATTCGGCGGCTTGGAAGGCCGCTGGACACCCGAGGAACTGCTGCTGGCTGCCATTGCCGGCTGTTACACGACGACGGTGCGCGCCATCGCGGGCGGCGCTAACTTCGACTTTACCGATCTCCAAGTAGAAGCCAGCGGCACGGTGCGCAAAGCTGAGTCGGGGTATAGCTTTACCCAGATCATCCTGCGCCCCAATTTGAAGATTACGTCTGCGGAGGAAAGAGACCGCGCCCTCGAACTGCTGAAACGCGCGGAAAAACTCTGTCTGGTTTCGCGCGCGCTGGGGACCACGCTGAAATTCGAGCCGCAACTGGAGATTGCGAAACCGGCGACCATCGCATAATCAAATCGGGAATTGATATGGCATTGAGGGTCCGGCCCAGGCCGGACCTTCTTTTTTGCGGGCGCAGCGGGGGCTCCCGGTGAAATTACAACTGCAGCGAGGCTGAGACTGACGATGGATCTTCCGTGGCGCGGAGCCGGAATCCTACCTTTTTGAAAATCGCTTGCGTCGCCAGATTGTCGCGGAGGATTTCTCCGCAGAGCCGGTGGAACTTTTCCTCGCGGGCCACACGCGCGACTCCGGCCAGCAATTCGGTTCCCAGTCCACGGCCCTGCCATTCATCCGACACCAGCACAGCCGCTTCGGCCTCGGTGCGGTTGAGCGCGCTGAAGCGGCCCACGCCCAGCACTTCATGCTGCCCAGTCTCCGGATTTTTGCGATCCGCCACCAATGCAAAACCGCGATCGTAGCTGGCAAAGCAGATACGCACCAGGCGTTCGTGCTCAACCCGGGTGCTCAGGCTTAGCGAGCAGAAGTAACGAAGATAGACACTGCGTTCGGAAAGCGTGTGGTGGAATTGCACCATCAGCGGCTCATCTTCCGGGCGAATGGGACGAATCGTTACCGCAGTGCCATCCTTGAATTTCCATTCCCAGACGTATTGCGAGGGATAAGGCCGGATGGCGGCACGCGGCAACTGCGCTGGCGTTACGCCGGCATCATGGACGACCATGCGTGCGTCGAGGGCGAGCAGATGCTCCGGAGTGGCGAGCAGCGGATTGATGTCAATCTCCTTGATCCATGGCTGTTCCATGACAAGCTGGCTGAAACGAACCAGCAGTTGCTCGAGCGCAGCCAGATCGACGGGCTTGCGGCCGCGCACGCCCTTGAGGGCGGAGAAGATGCGCGTCTGTTCCATCAATCGTTGCGCGAGCGTGCTGTTGAGTGGAGGCAGGGCGAGCGCGTGGTCGCGGTAAACTTCCACCATCACCCCGCCCGAACCGAATAAAATTACCGGGCCCATCTGCTCGTCGATCGTGCTGCCGAGAATCAGTTCGTAGCCATCGCGCCGCACCATCGGCTGTACAGTGACTCCCGCAAAGTGTTCGAGCCCAGCTTTCTGTGCCACGGAGGACCTGATGGCGCGGAACGCACCGCGCACTTCGTCTGCGGTGGCGAGGCGAAGCCGCACTCCATCCACATCTGTTTTGTGCGCGATGGTATTCGACAGCAGTTTGAGCACGACCGGGTAGCCGGTTTCCGAGGCGATGGCGACGGCCTGCTCTTCGCTGTCCGCGGCGCGCGTTGGCACGACCGGAATGCCGTACTGCGCGAGAAGTTGCTTGCCTTCGAACTCGTTGAGCATGGTGCGGCCGCTGCTGCGCACCTGCTGGACCGATTCCGCAACCTTGCGGCGAGCGTCGGCGTCGATCTCCGATCCGCCCACCAGGGCAGGAGTCTCGTAAAGCCCGCGCAGATTGTAGGTGTAGCGCCACATGTAGGTGAAGGCGCGAGCCGCGGTATCGGGATAAGAAAATGTTGGTATGCCCGCCTGGTTGAGAATAGCGGTTCCTTTGGCAACGCCATCGCCGCCCATCCAACTGGCCAGCAAAGGCTTGCTGGTGCTGTGCGCCAGCTTGGCCATGTGGGTGGCGGCTTCAGTCGGATCCGCGAGTCCTTGCGGGGCGATGACCGCCAGCAATCCGTCGCTGGCGGGATCTTTCGAAACGATGTCGACGGCCTTTGTGAAGCGCTCGGCATCGGCATCGGCCAGCACGTCGACGGGATTATTGTGACTCCAGTGCGCAGAAAGAAAGCTGTCCAGTTGGTGAATCGTTTCCGGAGACAGGATCGTAAGCTCGCCGCCGGTGGCCATGAGTGCGTCGGTAGCGAGCACGCCCGGCCCGCCGGCATTGGTGACGATGCTGAGTCGCGGGCCGCGGGGCCGCGGTTGCTTGCTCAGCACTTCCGCCATGTAGAAAAGGTCGGCGATGTTCTGTACACGGAGCACACCGCAGCGGCGGAAGGCCGCTTCGAGTACGTCGTCGCTACCGGTCAGTGCGCCGGTGTGCGAGGCCGCGGCTCGGGAGGCTGCTTCCGAGCGTCCGGCTTTGATGACGATGATGGGCTTGCCGAGCCCGATCTCGCGCGCTGCCGAGAGAAAAGAGCGCGCGCCGCCCACCGATTCCATGTAGAGCAAAATGCTTTTGGTGTGGGGATCGTCGCCGAAGTGATAAATGAGATCGCCCCAGCCGACATCGAGCATGGAGCCCGTCGAGACGATCGCGCTGAAGCCAACGTGCTCGCGCAGGCTCCAGTCGAGAATCGCGGTTTGCAGTGCTCCACTTTGACTGAGAAACGCGACGCTGCCTTTGCTGGGCATGGTCTTGGCAAAGGTCGCATTCAGTCCGATCGTGGGATTCATGAAACCCATGCAGTTGGGTCCGACCAGCCGGAGCGATCCGCGCAAAAGATGTTGTTGAATTTCTTTTTCCAGGTGGGCGCCGGCGGGACCTTGCTCGCGAAAGCCTGCCGAGATCACCACGGCCGAGCGCACCCCGGCGTCCACACACTCTCCGATGATCGCGGGCACGGTTTGTGCCGGAGTAACGACCAACGCGAGGTCCACACCTCCCGCAATATCTCCGATCCGTTTGTGTGTTTTGACGCCCAGCACTTCATCCTGGCTGGGATTCACCGCATAGATTCTGAGGGGAAACTTGCTTTCGAGGAGATTGGAAATGACGCTGCGGCCAACGGTTCCGGCGCGATTGCTAGCGCCGATCACGGCAACCGAATTCGGCCGGAACAGGGGTTCGAGCCCCGCGCGAGCCGGCGGTGCGGGATAGATCTTATCCACGTGCGACCGTGCGACTCTTGCGGACACTTCGCTCACGAAATCCCTCGCGCAGATGCGAGTGCTATTTTTTCACATTTATGAGGGGAAGGTCAGAAGCAATTTTTACCAACAAAAACCCATACTTGCACAGTTTGAAACACCCGTCAGTGATCGCGATAGGAGCACGATCACGAGTGCTCGTGATGGTGATCACAAGCAGAAGTTCCGATGCTACAATTCACTCGAGAGCGAGGTGTGCTTTTATGCGCGCCCCTTATGGTCTTAATATTCTTGATAATTGCCTGACATGCCCAGTGCGCGAGGAACATCTTTTCTGCAATCTTTCAGTACACGCTGGACAACGTCTTAACGAAATCAAATCCACTGCCGTCTATCCCAAGGGAGCCATGCTCTTCATCGAAGGGCAGCAACCGCGCGGAGTGTTTGTGCTCTGCGCCGGGAAGGCGAAACTTTCCACCTCTTCCCGCGAAGGCAAAACCATCATTACAAAATTGTCCGAGGCCGGAGATGTGCTCGGCCTCAATTCGGTCGTCTCGAATCGTCCCTATGAAGTTTCGGCCGAGATGATGGAGCCGGGCCAGGCAAACTTTATTCCCCGCGATTCCTTGTTGCAGTTCCTGAAGGATCACGGGGAAGTCGCGTTGCGGGTTGCCGAACAGTTGAGCCGCAACTACTACACCGCGTACGAGGAGATCCGCACCTTGGGTCTGGCCACTTCGCCGTCGGAGAAGTTTGCCAAGCTGCTGTTGTCGTGGTCGGCCAAGAACGGTCAAAACGACGGCGCGACACAGGTTAAGCTTACGCTGACGCACGAAGAGATTGCGGAGATTATCGGGACGACCCGTGAGACGGTCAGCCGCCTGTTTTCTGACTTCAAGAAACGGCAACTGCTGCAACTCAAGGGATCGACGTTAGTCATTCGCAACCGGCCGGCGCTGGAAAAGATTGTGCAGTCCTGACTCGCCGGATCCGCCCGATTTTGGCCACTCGCCCAGGGTAAGGCCACTGTGGGGGCTAGTGTTTCCGCGGCACGATGTTTCCTGCTACCCGGCAAACGTCAAAACCGGGCAGGGTGCCTGCACCAGCACTTCATGCACTGCAGTCCAGGGGACGTGAGCCGCCATTTTCGCCGACGCCGTCCAGTTCGCTCCCATCACCATCAAATCAACTTTGAACTTGGCCGCCGCCGCCAGCATTCCTTCCGGCAGGAAATCGGTCCCCACCAGGTACTCAGGCTCGTATCCTAAGCCGGCTTCGGGGGGAAGATATTCCCGGAGTTGTTGCACAGCGCGCGCCCGCATGGACCCGCTCCACTGATCGAACTCGTCTGCGGCCGCGCCGGCCGGCGCGTAGGCAGATAGACTGGCCGAAGCCGACGGCATGAGCGGAAGCATGTGCAGCAGGATCAGCTTCGCATTCTGCGCTTTGGTCAGCTTCACCACGAACGGCAAGGCGCGCTTGGAGCCAGGTCCGAAATCCGTCGCGAACAGAATCGCGTGACGCTCCTGCGCTGCTGCAGGCGTGGGCATCCCTGCCTTCGGTCCGACCGTCATGACCGGAAAAGTTGCGCGGCGCAGCAGTTCCTCGGAAACGGAGCCAATCACGAATTTCGACAATCCCCCGCGCCCGTGCGTGCCCACAACCAGCAAGTCAGCGCCCAACTCCGCGGCGCTGGAGAGTATCGCCGGCGCGATCGGGCCGTGCTTGACCAGCTTGGAATCGATCTTGCTTTCCGACGCCAGCCGATCTGATTTCAGTTCGCTGATCCACGCTTTGAGTTGCTGCTCGGCATCGATCAACTCCAAATCGGCTTGCCGTACACTCGCCACCTCATATCGCCAGTCGCTCCGCAGCACATGGACGACGGTCAAATGGGTGCGGTTGGCTTCGGCCAGCGCGAGCGCAGCAGCCAGCGCGCGCCGGGAAGCCGGTGAGAAGTCGACCGCGACCACAATATTTTGGAAGATCGCAGTTTCTTTCGACGTGTCCTGAACTTTCAATTCTGCGAGGGCCATAAAGCACCTCCATATTGCATGCATTCATCGAGCATGACCGGCAGCAGCCGCGGTCCGCTTTTCTGAAGCCTGCGCGATGGTTCGTTTCTCGACAGATGGCGGTGTGGGTGCTGGTCGAATGCGCAAGGGAGCCAGTTTCGCCTGTCTTCCATCCCACACAACCTTCATTCGCCGGCAGCAGCGCTCACACAGCCAAACACGCTCGTTGAGGGACTCCAGCGCACTTGCTCCGGTGGATTGTACTTCTGGCGAAGGGGTGAGAAGAAAGATCCTGCCCTGGTGCAGATAGCGGAACTGGCTGGAACATTCGGGATTGGCGCACTTCGACAACATACGCACCGCCCGGAACCTTACAAGCAAATCATAGGACGCATGCGTCGCGCATGAGGTGACGGCGGATACTGCCTTTGGTGACCGACATCACCCCGCTCAATCAAGCTGCAGGGAAGGGTGCTCTCTATCAGTGGTTTACAATCGCGCGAGGCCGTTCAGCTATCGATCCACTCCGGCGAAATCTATGGAACAAATTCACTGTGCCGCGCTCCTGTTTGATTTGGATGGAGTGCTTATCAATTCCACTCCCGCGGTGGCCCGCGTCTGGCGGGGCTGGGCCATCGAACACGGATTTGATCCGTCGGAAGTGGTCGCGCGCGCTCACGGACGTCCCAGCATTACCACGGTTCGAGAATATCTCCCACACGCCAATTACGAACTGGAGAACCGCGAGGTCGAACGGCGCGAGATTGAAGACCTCGCGGGCGTCGCTCCTTTGCCGGGAGCGCTCGACCTGCTGAGCAGCCTCCCACAAGATCGCTGGACCATCGTTACGTCCTCCACCCGAGCTTTGGCAGAGGTTCGCATCAAGGCGGCCGGGCTTCCATTGCCTGTAGCGCTGATTACCTCGAATGACATCACGCATGGAAAGCCGCACCCTGAGCCCTTTTTGAAGGGGGCTGCCGTCCTGGGATTTCCTCCGCAAGACTGCGTTGTGCTCGAAGACGTACCCGCCGGCGTTCGTTCGGGCAAAGCGGCACGAGCAACGGTGATTGCATTCACCACAACCGTGCAGAAACCTGCGTTGCTGGAGGCCGGAGCGGATTGGATTCTGAGCAGTTGTGCCGACATCCGGGTGCTTGCTGCCGAGAAAACTCTTACCCTGAGCTTGGATGTGTAGATCCAGACGGCGCACGACAGCCGGATGGGACATCGGCGCGCTCCGGCTTCCAACTCCCGCTGGAGAAACTGCATCCACTAGAGCGGTCCGCACGTGGGCCAGGATGCTTTCATGAAGATCCGTCTGCTCGTACTCGCCAGCCTCGTTTCTCTTATTCCCCTGAGCTCCATTGCCCAGAACGCCCAGGGAAATCAACTCCCCCTGAACTCTGCGGAACGGATCAGCCATGAGGTTCGTTATGAGTTGCTGATGCTTCCCGATTTCGGAGTCTTCGACAACATCGATTACCGGGTCAGCGGCGGTACGGTCACTTTGACGGGCGATGTGCTCCAGCCCGCGCTCAAAACTGAGGCGGAAAATGTGGTAAAGCACATTGAAGGCGTGGAAAAAGTAAGGAACGAAATCCAGATTCTCCCTCACGATCCCACCGACGGTCAGCTTCGCTTTTCGCTATTTCGCGCCATCTACCAATATCCGGGGCTGCAAAAGTACGAGTTGGGAGTGCTGAAGCCCATTCGCATCATCGTGAACCACCGGCGAGTGCGGCTCGAGGGGGTAGTGCTGAGCGAGCCCGATCGGGAATTAGCGGGCGTGCGCGCCCGCACCGTTCCGGGCACCCGCTCGGTCACGAACAATCTGCAGGTCGCAGAGCCTCGGCAGTTGGCGGCGATTGCCCTTCCCCTTTACTGAATCGGTTTTGTTTGAGGGAGGACAAGGGCGAAAGCTGGCGCAGGCGCGTATAATTCTCCCGAATTTGACTTCCGCCCAGCAGGGGAGCATTCGGAGGAAACGCCCTTATGAGTTTTCAGGCCATGAACCGTCGCACGTTTCTCGGAACCGCAGCCGGCATTGGCGCTGCGTCTTTGTTGACCAGCCGTTTTGGATGGGCTGCCGGCGAACACAAAATTCACCATCTTGGAGTGCAACTTTATTCGGTTCGCGATCTGATGAAAAACGACTTCGACGGCACCATCGCCCAGGTCGCCCAGGTCGGCTACAAAGAAGTCGAATTCGCCGGATATTTCGGGCGCACCCCGCAGCAGGTGCGAGACGTGCTCGACAAGAATGGACTCAAGGCACCCTCCACCCACGTGCAGTACGACGAATTGGACGAGAAGTTTCCCAAGGTCATTGAAGATTCCAAGACCATCGGGCTGGAATACATTGTTTGCCCATGGATTCCCGAAGAACTGCGCAAATCTCCCGATATTTGGAAGAAGGCCGCGGAGAAATTCAATAAGTGCGGCGAGCAGTCGAAACAAGCCGGCATTGCCTTCGGTTATCACAATCACTGGTTTGAATTTCTTCCGGTGAATGGCAAGCTGCCCTACGACCAGCTCCTGGCCGACACCGATCCGAAGCTGGTGAAAATGGAACTCGACCTATGCTGGATTACCGTCGGCGGATCCGATCCCGTGAAGTATTTTGAGAAATATCCGGGGCGTTTTCCGCTGGTGCATGTGAAAGACATCAAGAAGCTGCCCAAGGTTACGCAGGCTGGTTCGCAGGATTTTGGCAGCTCGCTGAAAGAGATCACTGAAGTGGGCAGCGGCATCATCGACTGGAAGCGCATTTTCGCTCATTCCGAACAAGCCGGGATCAAGCACTACATCGTCGAGCATGACAATCCCAAGCAGCCCATTGAGAGCATCAGAACCAGCTATCAATATTTGAGTACTTTGACCTGGTAATTTCCGGCTGGTTGGCGGGGTTGGGCTAGTACGAAGGTAATGCTTCTCTAAGGCACTTCTATGGCACCTTGGAGAGAGTGGCCAAGTCGGACCAACGCGATTTTATCGATTGGGATGCGGGCCGGGAGGGTTACGTCCAAAACCCTTCCGCGGCCAGGGTTTACGCGCCCATGGCGAAGCCTACGGGAAAGCCGGCGCGGAACGCAATGGACTCCATTCGGCGGGAACAGCGGTTGGGTAGCCTGATCGCCGCCGCCGGAGTGATTTGGGGCGTTTACGTTGCAACCCACGACTACGCCAGCCTTTGGATTTTCGACATCAGCCGGCCGGGCCCATTCGAGGTGTGCGCCCTGGGAGTCCTAGCCTGGATGCATGCGAAATGGCGCAGCTCGTTGAAATCTTAGCCGCTGCAAATTAAGCGTTATTTCCGAAAGGATTCTCCAGCGACGGGCTTTGCGGCGTGAACAACTCCGCCCCATTCTCGGTAATATGCATGTCGTCTTCGAGACGAATCCCAAATTCCCCGCGAATATAAATCCCCGGCTCATTGCTGGTGGTGATGTTGGTTTGCAGTTTGGTCGGGTTTCCCTGTACCAGATAAGGCCACTCATGCCCATCCATGCCTAACCCGTGGCCCAGGCGATGCGTGAAGTACTTGTAGCCGGGACCGTAGCCGGAATCGGTGATCACTTTTCTCGCCGCCGCATCCACGGCGCCGCACTCCGCGCCCGGACGGGCGGCGGCCAGGGCTGCCGACTGCGCCCGGTGCACAATATCAAAAACCTGCTTCATCTTGTCCGAGGCCTTGCCTAGCACGAATGTCCGCGTGATGTCCGATTGGTATCCTTCGACGACGCAGCCATCATCGAGCATGATGATGGAGCCTTCGCGAATCACTTGCGGCGTCTTGGAACCGTGCGGGAAAGCGGTGGAATCTCCAACCATGACGCTGGCTTCGCCGGGAAAGCCCATCCGCGCATAGGCGGTGTCGATCAAATTGGAAACGTCGTTTTGGGTCACGCCTTCGCGCAGCGACTGGTACACGGCTTGGTAGACTGCCAACGTAACCTGGGAGGCAAGCCGCATTAGCGCGAGCTCGTGGGCGCTCTTAATCATGCGGCAACCGGCGGTGACTGGAGTCGCGCTGGCGATCGTGGCGTGCGGAGACGCTTGCGAAATTCCGTCAACAAAGACGAAATGGATGGTCTCTTCCATCCCGATCCTGCCGTTCGCAAGGCCGCGCTCCTTCAAACTCTGCGCAAAAAGCTGGTAGGGGCTTTCATCTTCCTGCCACACCCGCACATCCGGATCGCCAGTATCAGGCGCATTGATCATTTGCTGGCGCGCGCGATCTTCCTCAAACGCCGGACAGATATAGAATGGCTTTCCCTTGGCCGGCAACAGCATGGCGAACATGCGCTCGCCGCCCCACCAGCCTATGCCGGTGAAATAGCGCAGTGACGTGCCTTCCATCAGGACAATGGCATCGAGCCTGTTGTCGATCATCAACTGGCGGGCGCGTTCCTGCCGATGCTCACGCTCTTCGCGGGTAATCGGTTGGGCTTCCGCTTTCCGCGACTTCAAGCGCGCGATCGCCGGTGGAGCTTCCTCGGCAGCTGCGGGCAGCGCCAAAGATTGAGAGGCGAGAGCTCCGGCAGAAACGCCGCCCACTTCTAAAAACCGCCGCCGCGAGATCATGAAGCCTCCGAAGTTTTCCCGAAAGAATCTCATTCACCACAGAGTCATAGAGACACGGAAAAGACAAAAGAATCCTCTGCGCATCCGTGCCTTTGTGGTGTGCCTTTGTGGTGATCGACATTATAGGATGAGGAGGTTGCCGTGTGCTTTCCGGCAGTCCCATGGAATCTGGCTTTCAATGCGCCGCCTGCGGAGAGTGGAATGTCACCTCTGTCGATGAATCTGCCGGACGCCGGCAGAGCTATGTGGAAGATTGCCAGGTGTGCTGCAAACCCAATGTCCTGCGAGTCGAATACGACAATTCCGCGCAGGAATTCTTCATCACCGCGGAGCTGGAATGAGACTTCAGTCTGCGCTCCCCCTGCTTAGCATCTCGCGCTATAGTTTCCTGTCCGGCGCAAGGTCGAGCACGCAGCCGGAATAGAAAGGACTGATGCCAATGGCAACCGGCTATAGCGCGGGCAGAATGGTCTCCCACAATATGGTGACCACGCAGTTTGACATCGAAGGCTTTCGCGTGACGCGTACGCTCGGGGTGGTTCGCGGCATCGTGGTGCGCTCGCGTTCCATCTTCGGGACCATCGGCGCGGGGCTGCAGACGCTGGTCGGTGGGAACATCACGCTGCTGACAAATCTGTGCGAAAAGACGCGGCAGGAGGCCTTCGATCTCATGCTGCAGCACGCCGCCGAACTGGGCGCGAACGCTGTGGTCGGCGCACGCTACGACGCAACCGAGATCATGCAGGGCGTCACCGAAGTGCTGGCTTACGGGACCGCGGTGTTCGTGGAACCGGTGAAGTAGGAGTCGTAGGTCGTTCGTCGTCTCTTCCGCGCAACCAAGGATGCAAAGAAAAGATAAGTCCATGGCGCGGATGCCGCCCTCTGTTCGGTGTGGGATGATTGCAGTCTGTCGCCTCCTTTTTGTAAACCCCCCACCCCTCCCCCTCCCCTAAGCCGAATCCCTGGAATCAGTGATTTAGCGCTGAAATGCAGAATAAAATATTTGTTTTCAAGATTTTGCGGGGAAAATATTGAAAATGCTGGAGTTAGATCTCGAACGGCGCGCGTTTTTTTTATGCGCCCCCTCGCAAAATATTCAAAACATTGGGGTTGTTCGATCCGTGTGGGAACGCTCCTCGCAAAATCTTGAGCCCCTTGGAGTTACACGCAAAATCTTGTTTTAAAAGAACTTATTTGAGTCCGAGTCCCGAGCCGTGAGTCCCGAGTCGCGAGCCCCGAATGGCGAGTCCCGAGTCGCGAGCCCCGAATGGCGAGTCCCGAGTCGCGGGTTCGAGGCGCGAGCGTGGGACCGGGTACACTGCGCGAATATCGCGCTCCGTGCCTCTCGGCGAATGCCATGATCGGATGTGGAGGCTGTGGAAGGCAAGGTCAGATGTCACATTGGCCTGTGGAAAAGTGCAAACTTCGTTCCTGGGCGCGTGGCGGGCTGTCCCTAAATTCTTGGCGAGGTGATCCAACTGGTACCCAAGGTCAAAAAACGTGAAAATGCAAGGAAGCGGGCCCAATCGAAAGAATTCGAAATTTGAG
>Ga0335078_10000299_pt1 | contig 79614 bp, 73 predicted proteins | sample Lox_Sample_32_FD_206711 | JGI IMG/M metagenome (GOLD analysis project Ga0335078, IMG submission 206711) | Soil microbial communities from Loxahatchee National Wildlife Refuge, Florida, United States - Lox_Sample_3.2 | ecosystem: Environmental > Terrestrial > Soil > Wetlands | place: USA...
CATCTCGCACGATCACCGCGATCGCGTCAGGCTCGATGATGAGGTCCCTGGCCAGTTGCCGCGCCTCGTCTGCAGCGGCCTCGGCAGTCGTCTCGTCGGGGTATCCGATCGCGATCAGGTCAGCCATGGAGCTATCCGTTCTCGTTATGCGGCGAAGTTCCGCGTGAGTCCAGCAGCCGAAGGTGAGCCGCGCCCCACCCATGACGGATGATACAGCGATTCCCGCAGGTCATTCCGCCAGGCCAAGGAACCAATCGGGACGGAACTGTCCATAGTCTCTTACCAGAAATGTCTATGGTCTACTGAAAACTGTTCACACTAAGCTGCTCATATGAGCGGCGATCCCGGCGCTGCCGGCAAGCCCTCGCGGTCACGGTACGGCCTGCGCGCTGTACACGCCCCGGTACCGGATCGCGGTGATCATGACGTCCCGATCGAGACGAAATTCCATGCTCCCGCTTTGCGTACGGACCTGGTCGAGCGGCAAGCACCGGTTCAGTGCCTGATCGCCGCCGCCCCCGCCAAACTCGTTCTCATCGACGCGCCGACCGGCTTCGGCAAGACGACCCTCGTGGCGCAGTGGCAGGTCAGCCGGATGGAACGGCGGCCGTTTGCCTGGCTCACGCTCGATGACGGCGAGAATGACCCGAGCCGGCTGTGGTGGCACATCATGCATGCGTTGCAGCGGGCTAGCCCGGGGTTCACCGGCGAGGAGAAACCCCGCGAGCTTCGGGTGCGCGACCCTGATATCACAGGAACCGTGCTCCCGGTCCTGCTCAATGAGCTGGCGAGCCTCACGGCTCCGGTCGTTCTCGTCCTTGACGGCTACCAGGCGGTCACCGAGCCCGCCTGCCACGAGCAGATGGCGTTCTTCCTGGCGCATCTCCCGCCATCCGTGCAGGTCGTGCTCATCACGCGGACCGATCCACCGCTGCCGGTAGCGCGGTTGCGAGCGGTCGGCGAGATGTTCGAGCTCCGGGCCCGGGAGCTACGCTTCTCGCCCGCCGAGGCCGCCTTGTTCGTGCAGCGGATGTCAGCGGCTGAGCTCAGCCTCTCCGATATTGCGGTGCTGGTCGAGCGGACCGAGGGGTGGCCGGCCGGGTTGTACCTCGCGGCCCTCTCGCTGCGCGGCCACCCCGACCCGAGCGCTTTCGTCGGACAGTTCAGCGGCGACAACCGGTTCATTACGGACTTCCTGGCCGAGGAGGTGCTCAGTCGCCAGCCGGCCGAGATCCGGCAGTTCCTCGTGCGGACATCCATTCTCAGCCAGTTCAGCGCGCCGCTCTGCGATGCCGTGATCGGGTCGGCCAACGCGGCAGAGATCATCGACCTCCTCGACCGGGAAAACCTGTTCGTCGTCCCGCTCGACGATGCTCGCCGGTGGTTCCGCTATCACTGCCTGTTCGCGCAGATGCTACGCTGCTACCTCACCCGGACCGAGCCGGGCCTGATGGCCATCTTGCACGAGCGCGCCCGTGACTGGCATCGACAGTCGGGGTCTGTGGACGAGACGATCCGTCACTCGGCGGCTGCCGGTGACCTTACCGGTGCTATCGAGCTTATCGCCGGCCACTGGCCGGCCTATGTTGGCTCGGGCCGGATGGCGACTGTTCGCGGCTGGTTGTACACGATCGGTGACGACGCCATCAGCGCCAACCCCCTGGCCGCGCACTGCGCGGCGTGGATCGCGGCCCTGGCTGGCGACCGGGAGTCCGCGCGGCGCTGGCTGCCGGTCATGGAAGCAGCGCAAGACGAGGAGCAGCTTCCTGACGGCATGCAATCGCTGAAGTCCTCCGTGGCCCTGCTGCGAGGCGTCTTCGGATTGGACGGTTACCGGGTCATGCGCGAGGCGGCGGGCGCGGCCGTCGAGCTGGAAAGTAACCCGGCCTCGCCGTGGTACGCCCTGGCCCGGGCCTCCCTTGGCTTCAGCCTGTACCTATCCGGCGAGGCAAAGGCGGCGGAGGAACCTCTGGAGGAGGCCGTCTCCAACGAGGCAGCTATCCCGCTCGTCCGTATCCTCGCCTTGTCCGTGCTCTCGCTGGCAGCGGTTGAGCTGGGCAAACTAGCACGAGCCCAGGAGCTTGCGGATGCGGCCCACGGCCTCGGCACCCGCGGGGGAGACGGCGAGACGCCGTCCACCGCCCTGGCTTACATGGCCACGGGCGCGGTTTTCGCCGCGCAGGGGCAGCTGCTGGAGGCTCGCAGCGCGCTCGTGCATGCGGTCCAGTTCCGCGGGAGAGTTCCCGGCATCAGCCCCTGGGCCACGGTCGAGGCCATGGCGATGCTGGCGCAGGTGCTGCTCGATATCGGGGACCGGTCAGCCGCAGCGGCCCTCGTGGATCAGATGCGGCTGCTGCTGACGTCGCAGCCGGACCCTACCGAGGCCATGCGGGGCCGGCTGAAGCGGCTCGAACGGCAAGCTGCGGGCAGGCCGAAGGCCGCATCGCTGGCTGAGCCGCTCACCGAACGCGAAGAAGCGGTGCTGCATCTGCTCCAGGGCACCCTCTCCCTTCGGGAGATCGGGCAGGAGCTGCACTTGTCGGCGAACACGATCAAGACCCATTCCCAGGCGATCTACCGGAAACTCGGCGTGTCAACCCGGCACGATGCCGTCCTGCAAGGCCACGACGCCGGCCTTCTCTTAGCCTCCGGGCGGACCTCAGATCAGCTCGAGTTGCCGTGCGCGGCGGACTGCTTCGTTGCGGTGAGTCGCCGACAGCTTGCGATAGACGCTCCTGAGATGGGACTTGACGGTATTCACCGAGATATACATCTCGGCGGCGATCTCGGCGGTGCTCAGCATCTCCGAGAGGTGCCGGAGCGCCTCGCACTCGCGTTCGGTGAGCGGCTCGACGATCAGCGTCGCTGCCTCCCCAGCCCTGGCCCCCTGGGCCGGAATCATGGCCGAAGCCAAGCTCGCCAGAGCGGGCTCGAGCAGCTCACCGTAGGCGTGAGCCAGGTCGGGGTCGCGCCGAAGGACCATCTGTATCCACGTCCGCTCCAGGGCGAACGGCAGCCGGAGCTGCTCTGGCTGGCCTAGGCGCAGCGCGCGTTCAAGCGATCGGCGACCGCGCGCGCTGTCACCGGTCACGTAGCTGAGCCGGGCATCGGTCAGCCACCTCTCCAGGCGCGCCTGCACGGGCACTGGCGTGCTCGCCTCGGCCGCGGTGTCGAGCGCCTGCCGGGCCGCCTGATAGTCATGTGCGGCCAGCCACGCCCGAGCGAGCGCGGCCGCGGCATCAGGCCGGGACGCTGGATGCGCGCGCCGGGCCGCGGCCACTGCGGCTTGGGCGTCTCCAGCAGCCGCGCAAGCCCGAGATTCGAGCAGCGTGAGCATATGTTCGAGCCAGTCAGGCGGCGACCAGCCCTGTCGTGCGCGGCCGATCAGCTCCGAAGCAGCCGGTGCGCGGCCTTCGGCCAGGCGGCGCCGCGCTGCGATCAGGCAGGCTACCGCGCCGATCAGCTTGTCCGGGTTGACCCGCAGAGCGGCGTCGGCCAGCTTCAGCTGGACGTGCGCTCGCTGTATCTCGTGGCGGTCCAGGTACACCGATGCGAGCGCGATACTCGCAGCCGGGGCATAGTGCTCAGGCTGCCCGTCCCAGCTGTCCCTGGCGGCCTGGACCGCCTCTTCCGCTAGCTCTGCCGCGCGGCTAAGCCGTCCGCACAGGGCCGCCCCGAGCGCGAGGTACGCCAGGCAATCAGCACGCTCGCCCGGGCTGTCGGCAGCGGCGGCAGCGGCGGCGCCTGCCTTGAAGATGGCGACGGCCTCATCGACACGGCCTGCCCGGAGTTCCGCGGCTCCGCAGCTCGACAGCACCTGGGCCTGGAACTCGGGACGCAGTGCGAGCAAGCTCGCTGGCAGCCTGCCGAGCAGGGCCGTCGCGCGGGCGGCCGCCGCGGTCGCGGTGTCGAGGTCCCCGGTGCGGCGGGACAGTGCCAGCCGGATCAGCGCAGAACTCAGCCGGGCCGGGATTTCGTCGTCGGGGGGAAGCGTGTCGAGGATACCGTCGGCCGCGGTGAGTGAATGAGCGCACGACTGGTCTTCAGCGTCGGCCAGCCCCATCGCCGCGATCACCAGCAGCGGCTGCGGTTGCGCCGGGACCGGGTCCAGGGGCATGCGCCGGAATACCTCGGTGAGCGGTTGCTTGTCTCGCGGGTTGATGAGCTGGCCTATGGCGAGCTCGTCGAGGACAATTCTCGCCGCGAACCGCCAGTCACCGGAGTCCGCCGCGTGCCGCACGGCTTCGGCGAGAAAGCCGTTCCGCTGATACCACTGTGCCGCCCGCTGGTGCAGCCCGGGCAACCGGTCAGGGTGCTCGATCCTGAGCTTCAGGCGCAACACCTCGGCGAACATCGAATGGTAGCGAAACCATCCGTGCCCGAGCGGCCGGACGAACGCGTTAGCCTGCGACAGCGTCATCAGCGTGCGGCCGGCCTGCGAGTCACCGGCTAGCTCGCTAGCCAGGTCCGCGCTGACACAGTCCACGATGCTGGTCCGGAGAAGGAGTTCACGGGTGGACGGCACCTGGGCGTTGAGGACCTCGTCGACTAGGTAGCTGGTGACGGCGTTGTCGTCCGCGTCCAGTGCCTTGACGAATTGCTCGGGATCGGGATGCCCGTCCAGCGAGAGCGCCGCCAGGCGCACTCCGGCCGCCCAGCCTTCCGTCCGCCCGGTCAGGCACTGAAGCGCCGCCGCCGAAAGAGTGATGCCGTGATGCGCCAGGAGAGCGCCCGATTCGGGAACGCTGAAGGCAAGGTCATCGGCCCGGACCTCGGTCAGCTCCCCGGCGAGCCGATATCGGTGCAGGGGCAGCAGCGGGTCCATCCGTGACGACATCACGAAGTGCAGCGCTGATGTCCCGTTCCGCAGGATGTACGCCAGCCCGTCGAGGATGGCTGGTTCGGTTACCAGATGCAGGTCGTCGAGCACCACCGTCACCGGCGTGTCCCGGGTGGCCAGCACCGATGCCAGCCGGAGAAGGAAGCCGTGATCGACGGCAGAGCGAGCCGGCGCCGACATGGCTGGTGGCAACGTGACCGCCGCTCGCCGCAGGGCGGCCATGACGTACGACCAGAAGACCTTGGGCCGGCTGTCGTAGGAGTCGAGGGTGAGCCAGGCCACCGTGCCAGGGGAGGCGCTCGCGGCCCACAGTGCGATGGCCATCGTCTTGCCGGCGCCCGGCGGGCCGGTGACCGTGGTCAGCGGACCGCGCACGCCCTCGGTGATCAGCTTGTCGACTCGCGGCCGTGGCACCACCCAGCCGGGCAGGGCGGGTACGGTGATCTTGGACGTCAGGATCGGGTCGTCAGCACCTTTCGAGCGGGCAGCCCCGTGTGCATGAGTGACAATCCCCATCAGGGTGGTCCTCCTCCCGCTTACGATTGCCGGCGGTCAGCCGTGCGCCCGAGGCGTCACCGACGGCATGCAGGGTCCGCACATGCCGATTGGCCCCTGCACTCTTTCTCGCCCGCAGGCGGGTGAGGCGTCATCACCCTTCGCCCAATCTCACCAGGGTGACGAATTCACCCGTCATGAGTGGGGTGCGGCGCACCGCAAAGCGGGACGTTGGGAACTAGCCACGCCCAACTTCTGATCGACTGGGGGCTGCGGTGCCATCGTCCTACTACGAGATCCGCGTGACCGGAGTTCTCCCGCCTGAGGCCCTGCTTGACTTCGCCAGGCTAACCGCCTCGGTGGAACCAGTGGAAACCGTCCTGCACGGTCCTATTCAGGATCAGGCTGCCCTGAACGGACTTCTCGCCAGGCTCGAGACCTTCGGCGTCCAGATCCTGGAGATACGACGCCTCCAGCACAGGGATCCGCCCGCGGCCGAGCCCGAACCTCGTGGCTGACGACCCGCGGACCCCAGCCAGAGCCCTGCCGGACCCCAGCCAGAGCCCTGCCGGACCCCAGCCAGAGCCCTGCCGGACGTCCCGCTTCCCCCGTGACGGATGATAGTCGGGTCCCCGGGGTCCGTTATCCGGCGTTCCAGAACGAGCACTGGTGCTCGGCCGCGAACGTGCCGGCCGCGATGGTGCGGGTCTGGTCACCGGGCCGCAGCGACATCAGCTGGCCACCCGAATAGCGCGGCCACAGCGGCTGGCCGGAAGCCTCGGGCGCGCCGCGCGCGGCGAACGCGCCCCAGTACCGGACCATCTGCCGGGACAGCTCGAGCTGAGCCGGCGTGAGCAGGTCGTACAGGGAGAAGCCGTTGTCGAAGCTCGGCCACAGGTAGGCCAGCTCCATGGCGTGCCCGGCGCCCCACTGGTAGCCGGGATGGTCGTTGTTGAGCCCGGGGGCGTGCAGGTCGTCGAACTGGTAGAAGAACGTCGGGGTGGTGGCGGCGAACTGGGCGGCCAGGTTCTGCTCCGGGCAGCCGCCGATCCCTGTCAGGAACCCGCTGTCGGTCCAGATGTCCCCGATCATGTACGCGGCCGTGTACGGGCTGGGGTAGGAGCTCCACGGGTACCGGGCCAGGATGGCCGGCGCCCTGGACCCGAACTCGGAGGTGATGAGGTCATCCGCCTGCTGCTGGGTGAGCCCGGTGAACCCCTGGGCGAACGTGCGGCCCTCGTTGTGGTTGGTGCCGATCAGCAGCGGCACCCGGGTGTAGCGGCCCGACGCCACCGCCTGCACGGCGGGCACCGGCAGCTCCGGGCCGCCGGAGATGAACAGCGGCTGGTAACTGGCGCTGGCGTCGAGCAGCGTCTGCTCCGGCAGGCCGCGCAGGCACGCCGCGGCGGTGGCGGCATCCGGGCAGCCGGCCTGCTTGGCGAACGCGAGGCTCGCGGCCTGCGCGGCCGAACGAGTCTGGGTGGCGCAGCTTCCGCTCTGCATGATCGCGCCGCGGAACAGCCCGCGGGCGGGCGGGGAGGTCATCAGCGCGCACATCGACCAGCCGCCTGCCGACTCGCCGTCGATGGTGACCGCGTGCGGATCCCCGTCGAACCCGGCGATGTTGCGCTGCACCCAGCGCAGCGCGCTTTCCTGGTCCAGCAGCCCGTAGTTGCCGCTGCCGGTCAGCGCTGACGTACCGAGCCCGGGCAGGTTCAGGAAGCCGAACGGGCCGAGCCGGTAGTTGATCGAGACGACGATGATGTGATCCGTGTTCACGATCAGCGACCCGTCGTGCTGGTCTCCCGCTCCGGTGGTCAGGCCGCCGCCGTGGATCATCACCAGCACCGGCAGCCGGCCATGATGCCCCGGCGGGGCGTAGACGTTCAGGTACAGGCAGTCCTCATTGTCCACGCGCGGGCCGTTGCCGCTGGCCAGCTGCGCGCACCGGCCGCCGTAGCCGGTGGCCTGCCTGATCCCGGGCCAGCGCGGCGCCGGCCGGGGCGCGGCCCAGCGCAGCGTGCCCACCGGCGGCGCCGCATAGGGGATGCCGAGCCACTGGTCGATGCCCTCCGCGGACTTGCCCTGAACCAGGCCCCGGTCGGTCGGCACCACCAGGCCGTGCCCGGTGCCGCCGGGCGCGCCAGGGGCGCCAGGGGTCGCCATCGCGGTCGGCGCCAGCAAACCCAGGGCCAGCAGCACCGCGGCGACGATGCCGAGCGATCGCTTCATGGGAGGCCTCCTTGCCGCCACCGATGACCGCACTCTGACCCGAAACACAGGTTCCGTCAATATCTAACAGAACATCCCGCCGTGGATTTATAGATTTTTCATTTCCGAACGAACTAATGTCACTGCACCCGCTTTGACGTGCTCGTTGTTACGATGCTGACGTGCCTCCGCGGGTGATGACCAGCCATCAAGGGCGTCTGGGTTCCAGGTCGAGTCGCGAGCTCGTGCTGACCGCGCTCCGCGAGAGGGGTGCGATGAGCCAGGCCGAACTGGCCCGCTTCGCCGGCGTCGCGCCCTCCACGATCAGCGGGGTCGTCCAGGACCTAGTCGCCGACGGGGTCGTCGTCGGCTCCGGCGGACAGCGGGGCGGCCAGCCGGGCAACCCGCACGGCCAGCGGCCGCGGACGGGACGACCTGGCCTGCGGCTGACCCTGAACCCGGGGTTCGGCGCGGTCGCCGGCGTGGAGTTCGGCTTCCGCCGGCTGCGGGTCCTGCTCTGCGACCTCGCGCACGACATCATCGGCTCCGGTGAATGTGACCTGCCGGACGGCCACACCAGCGTCGCGGGGCTGGTTATCGCCCGGCGCCTGCTCGACGAGACGCTGGCGGGCGCCGGCCTGGGCCATGGCGCCCTGATCGGCGCGGGCGTCTCGCTGCCCGGGCCGATCCGCCATCACCCTGACGTGGTCAAGCCCTCCGGGGTGCTTCCCGGCTGGCACGGCGTGACCGGCCATGACATCGAGCAGGCTCTGGGCGTGCCGGTGAGCATCGACAACGACGCGAACCTGGCGGCGCTCGGCGAGCACGTCTGGGGCGCCGGGCAGGGGTGCGACGACTGCGTTACGGTCAAGTTCCACCACGGCATCGGGAGCGGGCTGTTCGTGAACGGCACCCTGGTGCGCGGGGCGGCCGGCGGCGCGGGCGAGATGGGTCACACCACCGTCGACGAGCGCGGCCCGCTCTGCCGCTGCGGCAAGCGTGGCTGCCTGGACACCTACGCCGCCATCCCGGCGATCCTGGACGCGCTGGAACCGCGGCACGGCAAGCTGACGCTGGCCGGGCTCATGCGGCTGCTCGCCGAGCGTGACCCCGGTGCGGTCCGTGTCGTCAGCGACGCCGCCGGACTCGTCGGCCAGCAGCTCGCCGTGGTGTGCAACCTGCTCGCGCCCGCCCGGGTCGTGGTCGTCGGGGCGATGGCCGAGGCGGGCGAGCTCGTCCTTGGCCCGGTCAGGACCGCGCTGGCGCGCAACATCGCGCCCAACGAGCCGCCGGACCTGGTCCTCGGGACGCTGGGAACACGGCACACGGCCCTCGGGGCCATCGCCCTTGCGCTCGATGAGACCGATTGGCTCCCCGCGGTCGGCCGCCCCGCCTAGAAATCCTCGACAGGCTGCCGCTGCGCCACCGGCCCCGTAGGCCGGCCAGTCAGGCCGGCCAGGGCGCGCCGATGAGCCGCTCGACGTCCTCGCCGAACGGCCGGTCCTCCTCGATCGGATCGACGATCCCGGCCAGCCAGTCCAGCAGGACCCGGCTCCCGGCCGGCGGCGGCTGTCCGGACAGCGCCGCCGCCTGGAAGCCGGCCAGCAGCTCACACGCGGTAACCGCGCGGGCGTGACGCAGCGCGGCGCGGAGCTTCCCGGCCGCCTCCCAGGCGAACGACTGCACGTCCTCCTGGCCGCCAGACGTCTCGATCAGGCCGACCGGGGTCGCGACCGCCAGCCGCCTCATCGCGTGTACCTCGCCGGCGGCGCGCTTATGGACCGGTGTCAGGCCGGCCTGCGGCCCGGGGTCGCGGGCTAGCTGCGCGGGCAGCCCGGTCACCGCGGGATTCATCAGCCGGTGCAGCCGCGCCGCCGCCACCTCCGCCGCGTGACAGAACGCCGCCGCGAGGTGGTCGCAGTGCGCGGCCAGGTCGATCCCGTGGAAACCGGCCGTGCTGGTGAACCGTCCGTCAAGGTAAGCGGGGGAGTCGGTGACCCCGGTCAGGGCCCGGCGGACGGCCGCCTCGAGCAGCGTGGCGGCCCGGTGGACCTGGGTGAGCACCGGCCCGGCCACCCGGAACGACACCGGCGCCTGCAGGGACCGCGGCGACGGCTCGTCGCCCGCCGCCGCGCGGAGCCGCGTCAGCACCGCGGCCAGCATCTCGTCACCGCGCGCGCAGGCGGCCCGGTAGGGATCGCGCGGCGCGCGGATCACCGCGATGGACAGCGCCGCCGCCGCCTCCATCAGCGAGGCGAGCGCGGCGGCCTCGCCGAGGCGGAGCACGGCTAGTCCGGTGGCCCCGGGCACCCCCTGGATCAGGGCGATGCCCTCCTTCGGGCCCAGCCCGAACTCGGCCAGCCCGTGCTCGCGCAGCGCCTCGGCCGCGGGCCGCGTGATCCCGTCCGGCCCCAGCACCCGGCCGATGCCGGCCAGCGGCCCGAACGCGTGCGCCAGCTGGGTGATCTCGCCCGCGGTCCCGGCGGCCGCCTCGGGCACCGCGGGCGCGATGCCGTCGTTGAGGAGATCGGCGAGCCGCTGGCAGAGCCCGTCAGAAACAGCGGCGTCACCGGTGAGGAAGGTCAGCAGCCGGACCACCACGATCGCCCTGGCATCGGTCTCGCTCAGCCACGGCGGGCCGCCGGCGGCCCGGGCCAGCAGCAGGTTGCGCTGGTGATAGCGCTGCTGCTGCTCGGTCAGCCGGACCGAGGACAGCGCCCCCATGCCGGTATTGACGCCGTACACCGGCTGCCCGTGCAGCGCCTGCCGGGCCTGCTCGCAGTGCTGCCGCACCGCCGCGAGGAGGCCGGGTGCGACGGCGACGCGCCGGCCCTCGGCCACGGCCCTGATCAGGCCGAGGTCTGGGTCGTCGACCTGAGTGATCACCAGCGCGGGCATCGTCAGCGGTACCGGAGCATCGTTCCGGTGTCCTGCTCTTCGGCCCGGCGCAGGATGGCCAGGCCGACGGCGATGTCGAGGATGGCGAGCCCGCGATGCCAGAGCAGGATCCGCTCGCCGTCGCGCTCCCGGCCAGGGCGCTGGCCGGTGACGACCTGGCCCAGCTCGGCGTGCAGTGACGCGGGCGAGAGCCGGCCGGTATCCACGTGGCGGCGCAGCGCGCCGAACCGGCCCGACTGCGCCTCCCGCCAGTCGTCGACCACCACCTTGTCCATCACGTCGAGCAGGTCGAGTTCCACCGCGCTGACGGTGCCGTAGGGGACGACGAAGGCGCCCGGCTTGACCGTGGCGGTGCGCAGCAGCGGCGCGGGTTCGGTCAGCCGCGACGCCTCGACCAGGATGTCCGCGCCGTCGAAGACGTCCTCCGCGGTGTCGGTCACCCGGACGGGAGCCCGGGTGACCGCGGCGAGCTGCCGCGCGAACGCCTCCCGGGACTCCGGTCGGCGGCTCGTGACCCGGATCTCGTCCAGGTCGAACAGCTCGTCCAGCAGCACGACGTTCCAGAACGCAGTTCCGCGCGCCCCCACGTGGCCGAGCACCCGCGAGTCCGGCCGGGCCAGGTAGCGGGCGCCCACAGCGGTCATCGCGCCGGTCCGGCAGGCGGTGATCAAGGTGGCGTCCATGATCGCCAGCGGAACGCCCGTGCCGGGGTCGTACAGCGTCAGCAGCCCGAGTTCGCTGGGCAGCCCGGCGGCGTAGTTGGCCACGAAGTCGCCGACCACCTTGACCCCGGCGACCCCGGCGACCCCGCCGCGGAGCACGTTGAAGTGGCCGGCGCCGTCGTTGTCCGGGACCAGGTGCACCCTCGGCTCGATCACCACCCGCCCGTCGCCGTGCGCGCGCACGGCGTCCTCGACGGCGTCAACGATCTCGGTGTTCGAGAGCCCGAGCGAGTCGATGTCCGGGCCGGAAAGGAACCGGATCCACAGTCCTCCCGCCGCGGCCTCCTCAGCGATCACCTCCCTTAGGCTAGCGGTGATGCAAGGACACCCAGTGAGCCAGGCCTCCCGGTGACCGCCGAGGCCAGGATCCGGCCCCTCCGCCCTTCCGACCACGCGCCGGTAATCGCGGTGATCGACGAGTGGTGGGGCGGCCGCTCCATGGCCGGGATGCTGCCCAGGCTGTTCTTCGACCACTTCGCCGACACCAGCTTGGCCGCCGACCGGGACGACGCGCTGGCGGGCTTCCTGGTGGGGTTCGTCTCCCCGGCGCGGCCGGGCGAGGCCTATATCCATTTCGTCGGCGTTCACCCGCAGGAGCGGAGTCACGGACTCGGCCGGCGCCTGTACGGCACGTTCTTCGACACGGTGCGGGCCCGCGGCTGCACCCGCGTGCGGGCAGTGACCTCGCCGGTGAACACCGGCTCGGTCGCTTTTCACCGCCGGATGGGCTTCCGGCTCGAGCCCGGCGATGCCGAGGTGGGCGACATCCCGGTGGCATCCGGCTACGACGGTCCCGGACAGGACCGGGTGCGCTTCGTCAAGGACCTGCCGTCCTGACCGGTCGCTGGCCTGCCGCCAGCACCTTCTGGACGACAGCTAACCGCCGTACGCTGAGAAGCAGCCAACTCCCTGACGGAGGATTAGCCGTGACCAGCCGTCATCCCCCGGTCGAGAACTGGGCCACCGACTTCGATCACACCGACCCCGCCTGGGTGGCCGACCCGTACCCGATCTGGGAGGACCTGCGCCAGCGCTGTCCCGTCGCGCACAGCGACCGGTACGGCGGGACGTGGCTCCCGGTGACCCACGAACTGGTCTCCGAGGTGGCCTACGACACCGAGCATTTCACCTCCCGCTCAGTCGTGGTCGGCGAGGAGCGGCCAGGTCCCGACGACCTGCCCGCGCCGATCGGGCTGTCCCCGCCGATCACGTCGGACCCGCCCTTCCACGCCATGGCGCGGGGGATGCTGCTGCCCGCCTTCGGGCCCAGGGCGACCACCGCCCTCGAGCCTTTCACCCGGGACTTGTGCCGCGAACTGCTCGCGGAGACCGAGGGCCGAACGAGCTTCGACGCGGCCATCGAGTACGCCCGGCACATCCCGGTCCGGGTCATCGTCAGGTTCCTGGGGTTCCCCAAGGAAGACGCCGACCGCTTCCGGCGCTTCATCCGGCTGGTGCTCGAGGAGGTCAACATGCCCGCCGAGGACGAGGCGCGGGAGGCAATGTTCGGCGAGCTCGACGCGTACATGGACGCCCAGATCGACGATCACATCGCGCACCCCAGGGACGACCTCACCTCGTTCCTCATCGAGGCGGAGATCGGCGGCAGCAAGCTGAGCCGGGAGCACGTCCGCGGCACCATGATCCTGCTGATGATCGCCGGGATCGACACCACCTGGTCGGCCATTGGCGCGGCCCTCTGGCACCTGGCCCGGCATCCAGCCGACCGGCACAGGCTGGCCAGCGACCCGGGTCTGATAGGCACCGCCGTCGAGGAGTTCCTGCGCGCCTACGCGCCGGTCACGATGGCGCGCCTGGTAGCCAAGGACTTCGACTTCCACGGGCACGAGCTGAAGGAGGGCGACTGGCTGCTGCTCCCGTTCCCGGCCGCCAACCGGGACCCCGGCGTCTTCGAGAACCCCGGCTCGGTGCAGCTGGACCGGGAAAAGAACCGGCACGCGGCGTTCGGCCTGGGTCGGCATCGCTGCCTCGGATCCAGCCTGGCCCGTATGGAACTCCGGGTCGCCCTGCAGGAGTGGATGGCCCGTTACCCGGACTTCGAGCTGGCCGATCCCTCGGCCGTCACCTGGTCCGGCGGCCAGGTCCGCGGCCCGCGCACGCTCCCCGTCACCATCCTCTGACGGCCGCCTGGCCTAAGTCCTGGGCCAGCCAGGAAGTAAGACATTTGCACGATGTGCTCGCGCAGGTCTTAGCCGTAACTTCGATTGTGGGTGCCTGCCGCCGCCCGACCGGCAGGAGCGGGCACCCAAACCACGGGGTCCGCGAGGAGTTACATCATGATGCCGTATCAGTCCTACCAGCTCTTCCAGGCCGAGCGGCCGAAGAGCGCCGCCGAGATCCGGCGCGTCGACGAGCAGCTCGGCCACCTGGCCGAGAACGTGTCGTGGCTGTGGCAGCACGCCATCCGGCCCATCGCCCTGTTCCGGGGCCAGGACCGGCAGCCGGCCTGCTCTACCCTGCTCGACGCGACACGGTAAGACCCGCCGTAGTACGACCGGCCGCTGAGCCGCCCCTCCGGCTCAGCGGCCGGTCCATGCCGGGGGCCGCTTGTCGCGGAACGCGGCCGGCCCTTCCTGCGCGTCGGCGCTGTGGTAAACCGGCGCCCAGATCCGTTCGGCCTCGTCGAACAGGTCCGGCCTGGACAGGTACGCGGTGCGCTTGGCGGCCAGCACGGACAGCGGGGCGTTCGCCGCGATCCGGACCGCTACCTGCTGTGTCCTGGCCCGCAGGTCCGCGAGCGGCACGACCTCGTTGACCAGCCCGATCTCATACGCCCGCCGGGCGGTGAGCGGGTCGCCGGTCAGCAGGATCTGCAGCGCGATCCGGGGCGGGATCAGCCAGGACAGCGCCGCGGCCCACGGCGCGCCGCGCCCCACCTTCACCTCGCTGATGGCGAACGTCGCGGTGTCCGCGGCAATGCACAGGTCACAGCACTGGGCGAGCAGGAACCCGCCGGCCCACGCGACGCCGTTCACCGCGGCGATGGTCGGCTTGGCCACCTCGATGTTGCGGCCGAACTGCGGCGCGAAGTCCGGCGGCGGTACGGTGAGTGTGGTCTCGGCCATCTCTTTCAGGTCGCCGCCGGCGCAGAACGCCTTCTCGCCGGCGCCGGTGAGCACCAGGACCCTGGCGGTGTCGTCCTCGTTGAAGCGCCGGACCCCGGCCCACAGGCCCTCACGCACGGCCGCATTGAGCGCGTTGCGGGCCTCAGGGCGCTCGATGGTGAGCCAGGCGACACCGGCCTCGACCCGGTAGCTGACCGCCTCCATCATCGCACCACTCCATGCGTCTCGGGCATAACGCTCCATGGCTTCACAGCAGCGGACCGAACTCGTAGATTATGGCATTAGTGAACTGTGAATCACTAATGTCGCTGCGGGAGGACGCCGTGGATCTGGATGTGACAAGCCTGCATCACCGGCGAGCCGTGCACCGGTGGGAACGGATGAGCGTCGGCGACCTCATCGAGCGGGTGACCTGGAGCCGGCCGGACAAGGTGGCCATCGTCGGCCGCCCGGGCGCCTACGCCGACGAGCAGATGCACGCGCTGACCTACCGCCAGGCCGACCGGACCGCCAACCAGATGGCGAACGCGCTGCGCGCCAGCGGCCTGGAACACGGCGACGTGGTCCTGCTGTTCTGCGAGAACTCGGTCGAGGCCTACCTGGCCAAGATCGGCATCGCCAAGGCCGGCCTCGTCGCCGCGCCACTGAACCCGATGATGGCGCCGGACCTCATCCAGGCCATGATCGACCTGGTTCAGCCGAAGCTCGCCATCGTGGACGCCGAGCTGTGGCCCAGGGCCCGGGAGTCGTTCGCCGCGAAGGGCCTGCGGGCCGGGGTCACCATCGCCATCGGCGGTGCGCCGGTGCCGGGCAGCGTGTCGTTTACCGAGTTCATCGCCGGGCAGCCCGGCAGCGAGCCGGACCTGGAGATCCACTCGGACGACATCTGGGAGATCTTGTTCACCTCGGGCACGACGGCGCTGCCGAAGGGCGTCATGATCTCGCACGCGTGCAGCTACGCGGCCGGGTTCGGCTTCGCGCTCTCGCTGACCCGCGGGCTGCGGCTCGAATCCGACCTCAAGGTCGGGACGTACCTGCCGATGATCTACCACGTAGGTGATCAGCCATTCACTTACTCGGTGTTCCTGTGCGGTGGCACGCTGGTACTCGGCCGCCGCCCGAACCCCGATCACATCGCCGAGATGATCGAAGCGGAGGGGGTGACCGCACTGTGGGCCGGCTCGCCGGCCATGGTGCGGGCGCTGGACGCGGTGCTGACGGCCCGCCCGGACCTGGATGCGCGCAGCCTGACCGTGATCGTGTACGGCTGGGCCGCGCTGCCACCGTCCACGCTGGCCTCGATGAAGCGGCACTGCGGCGATGGCCTGTGCGTATTCGAGATCTTCGGCCAGACCGAGTCGATCTCGTGCCACCGGTTCTGGCCCGGCGAGTGGCCGGAACTGTACGCGGCGACGGCCCCGCAGCAGAACTACGTGGGGGTGCCGAGCCCGATCCTTGCCTCGACGATCCTCGACCCGGACGGCCGTGACCTCGCCGATCAGCCCGGCGTGGCGGGCGAGGCGGTGTACCGGTCCCCGGCCGTGATGGCTGGCTACTATCGCGATGAGGCGGCCACCCGGCACGCGTTCCGGTTCGGCTGGTTCCACTCCGGGGACAGCTGCGCCTACGACGACGCCGGCCTGCGCATCATGCTCGACCGGTACAAGGACATCGTGAAGACAGGCGGCGAGAACGTGTCCAGCCTGCGGGTGGAGGCCGTGCTGGCCCAGCACCCGGACGTGGCCAAGGCGGCGGTCATCGGGCTGCCGCACCCGCGCTGGAGCGAGGCCGTGACCGCGGTGGTGGTGCTCAGGGACGGGGCCGAGGCCAGCGAGGAGGACCTGATCAAGCACTGCCGGGCCAGCCTGGCCGGATACGAGACGCCCAAGTCGGTGGTCTTCGCCGCCGACCTGCCCGAAACCGTCGGCGGCAAGGTGCTCAAGTACCGGCTGCGCGCCGAGCACGCCGGGCACTACGCCGGCGCGAACCCGTAAAACCTGGGTCAGCAGGACGTCGGCGATCTCGTCGACGTACGCACGCCGCGCCCCGTCCGACCGGGGCAGCACGCCGGGTGTGGTCAGCACGAGCTGGGCGTGGCCGAGGTAGGCGGCGTAGGCCAGGACGGCCCGCCGCCTGGCCCGGTCCGGGGTCAGGCCCGCCTCGCGCAGCAGCCGGGCGACATAGCCGATCCGGCGGCTGGTCACCCGCTCGACCGCGGCGGCCACGTCCGGGTGGGCCGCGCTGGCCATCAGCACAAGCTGCCCCGGATGACGCTCGTTCGAGGCGGTGACCTGGGTCAGCAGGTTGCGCGCCTTCTGCTCGGCCGAACCCCCGGCCGCCTCGATCCTGGCGATCATGTCGTCGGTCGTCACCGTCTCCCAGCGCTCGAGCGCGGCCCGCAGGAGCTCGTCGCGCGAGGAGAAGTGCCAGTAGAACGAGCCCTTGGTGGCGCCCAGCCGGCGGGCGAGCGGCTGCACGGCCACCCCGTCGGGCCCCTCGGCCAGCAGCGCGATCACGGCCGCGCGGATCCAGTCCTCCCGGCTCCTCCTCACCTCCGCCATACTCCATACGGTAGCGTATGGAAGTAGACCATACCCTAGCGTACGGAGGATCCGTGCCTGGTGTCTTCGACCTGATGCCCGCCCCGGACTGGGCGGCGACCACCACGATCGCGACCGGGAACGCCGCCGGGCACACGCCGGAGGAGTGGGCCCGGGCGATCTTCGACCCGCGTACGGTGCCGCCCTGGGTCGGGGCCTTGTTCGCGGTCCGCCAGACGGCCGTCAAGGCGCTCGGCATTCCCCGGGGCCGGCGATGGATGCTGGCCGTGAGCCGGGTGACCAGCGACGAGGCGATCATCGACACCGACGACCGGCACCTGCGGTTCGTCGCGGCCGTGACCGCGGAACCAGGCCTCGTGCACGTCACCACCGCCGTCACGCTGAAGGGCTGGCGGGGAAGGGTTTACTTCGTGCCGGTACGCCTGCTGCACGACGCGGTGACCCGCTCGATGATGGCCGCCGCAGCGCGCCGCCTGGCGACCTGACCTTCGCGCCAGGACCTGGCATGCTGGTCACGTGAAGGAAGAGTCGACACCCAGAGGCCGGTTCGGGCGCATGCTCCAGGCGGCCGAGCGGCGTCACGTCCCGCTGCTGACCATCCTGGTCACGGTCGGGGTGGTGGTCGCCGTCTACCTGACCGGCAAGCTGCTCTATCGGATCAAGGATATCGTCCTGCTGATCGTGGTGGCCGGGTTCATCGCGCTGCTGCTCAACCCGATCGTGAACCTCGTGCAGCAGCGGCTGTTCGGGCGGCGGGGCGTCGCCGTCGCGATCGTCACCATCCTGGCCGGGATAGTCTTCGCGGGGCTGGCCGTGGTGTTCGGTACCCCGCTGGTCAAAGGGATCACCAACCTGGCCGACGCGCTGCCCGGCTACATCGCCAACGCGCAGCACGGCCGGGGCTGGATCGGTCACCTGGTGACCAGGTACCACATTCAGAGCTGGGTGCAGCGGAACACTCCCAAGCTGGTGAGCTACGCCCAGTCGCTCAGCAAGCCCGCCCTGAGCATCGGGGCGGGCGCCCTCTCCCTGCTCATCGAGCTGCTGACGATCTTCTTCCTGGTCCTGATGCTCCTGCTGGAAGCCCCGAAGATGCGGGCCTGGATCCTGAGCCAGATGAGGCCGGCCCGGGCGGCCAAGACCACCGAGGTGGCGGCCGAGGTGAATCGCGCCGTGGCCGGCTATATGCTGGGCAACCTTCTGACCTCGCTCATAGCCGGCGTCGTGGTGTTCGTGACGCTGATGATCCTCGGCGTCCCTTACCCGCTGCTGTGGGGGCTGTGGGTCGCCCTAGTGGACTTCCTCCCCATGATCGGCGGGGCGCTGGCCGGCATCCCCACCGCGCTGTTCGCCTTCACCCATTCCATTGCCGCGGGCATCGTGACCGCGATCGTCTTCCTCACCTACCAGCAGGTCGAGAACCACATCCTGAACCCGGTGATCATGGCCAAGACGGTCAAGATCAGCCCGCTGCTCGTGCTGATCGCGGTGCTGGTCGGCGCGTCGCTGGGCAGCCTGGTCGGCGGGCTGTTCGGCGGTTTCGTGGCCGCCCTGCTGGCCATCCCGCTCGCCGGGGCGCTGCAGGTCCTCGTCAGGGAGGCGTGGTACGCCTCCGCCCCGGCCCGGGAACCACCGGACCCGCCGCCCGGGCAGGCTGAGCTGGAAGATCCGGTGAACGCCCCGGGAGAACTCTTCCCTGTCCCGACCGATACGAGGGAGCATGGCCCTGAGGGCGCCCCACCATAAGCCGCAGTACGCGTCTGAGGAGGACCGGACATGGCACTGTCGATCTCCGGCAAGTCAGTCCTGGGCATCGTGCTCGCCGGGGGCGCCGGAACCCGCCTCAGCCCGCTGACGGCGGACCGGGCGAAACCGGCCGTCCCGTTCGGCGGCCTGTACCGGCTGATCGACTTCGCGCTGTCCAACCTGGCCAACGGCGGCATCCGGAAGATCTGCGTGCTCACCCAGTACAAGAGCCACAGCCTGGACCGGCACATCTCCACTACGTGGCGGATGAGCTCCCTGCTCGGCAACTACGTGACCCCGGTCCCGGCCCAGCAGCGTCTCGGCCCGCACTGGTACACCGGCTCGGCCGACGCCATCTTCCAGTCGATGAACCTGATCAACGACGAGCGGCCGGACATCGTGATCGTCTTCGGCGCCGACCACGTGTACCGGATGGACCCGATGCAGATGATCGAGCACCACGTGCGGCACGGGGCGGGCGTGACCGTGGCGGCCATCCCGGTGCCGCGCAGCGAGGCGTCGGCCTTCGGCATCGTCAGCGTCGCGCCGGACGGCAGGACGATCGACGCGTTCCTGGAGAAGCCCGCCGACCCGCCGCCCATGCCGGGGAACCCGGACATGAGCTACTCGTCCATGGGTAACTACGTGTTCGACACCGACGTGCTGGTCGACGCGCTGCGCAAGGACGCCGACGACGACTCCAGCCGCCACGACATCGGCGGCAACATCATCCCGAACCTGGTGCGGAACGGCAGCGCTCAGGCGTACGACTTCACCCTCAACGAGGTGCCCGGCGCGACCTCGCGGGACGCGGGCTACTGGCGCGACGTCGGCTCGCTCGACTCGTACTTCGATGCGCAGATGGACCTGTGCGCGGTGGAGCCGATCTTCAACCTGTACAACGACCAGTGGCCGATCCTGACGTACGTCCCGTCGCTGCCCCCGGCCAAGTTCGTGCACGAGGCGGGAGACCGGATCGGGCGGGCGATCGACAGCCTGGTCAGCCCCGGCGTGGTGATCTCCGGGGGCCTGGTCCGCCTGTCCGTGCTCTCGCCCGGCGTACGGGTGAACAGCTGGGCCACCGTGGAGCGGTCGGTGCTGCTGCACAACACCAAGATCGGCCGGCACGCGGTGGTCCGGGACGCGATCATCGACAAGAACGTCCTGGTGCCGGAGCGGGCCGAGGTCGGCGTGGACAAGGACCACGACCGGGCGCGCGGCTTCGCGGTCTCGGCCGGCGGCATCACCGTGGTGGGCAAGGGCCAGGAGGTCGTACCGTGACTCAGCCCCCGCCCGCCGGCAAGCTCCGTGTCGCGCTGCTGACCCGCGAGTACCCGCCCGAGGTGTACGGCGGCGCCGGCGTGCACGTCACGTACCTGGCCCGCGAGCTCGCGCCGCTGGTCGATCTCACCGTGCACTGCCAGGGAGCGGACCGCCCGGACGCAGTCGCGCACCGGCCCTGGGACCTGCTGGCCGACGCCAACCAGGCGCTGCAGGTGATCTCCACCGACCTGTCCATGGCCGCTGCCGTCGGGCCAGGAATGAACAGCGCGCAGCTGGTCCACTCGCACACCTGGTACGCCAACCTGGCCGGCCACCTGGCCGCCATGCTCTACGACATCCCGCACGTGATGACGATGCACTCGCTGGAGGCCCTGCGTCCGTGGAAGGCGGAGCAGCTCGGCGGCGGGTACACGGTCTCGTCCTGGTGCGAGCGGGTGGCGGCGGCCTCGGCCGCCGCGGTTGTGGCCGTCTCGGATGGCATGCGCGCCGACATCATGGCCGCTTACCCCGAAATTCCCGCCGAACGTGTCCGGGTGATACGCAACGGCATAGACACCACCGAGTACCACCCCGACCCGGACACCGATGTGCTCGAGCGCTACGGCATCGACCCGGCGCGTCCCTACGTCATATTCGTCGGCCGCATCACCCGGCAGAAGGGCGTGCCCGTCCTGCTCCGCGCGGCCTCCGGGCTGGTCCCCGAGGCCCAGCTGGTACTGCTGGCCGGGGCCGCCGACACGCAAGAGCAGCTGGCCGAGGTGACCAGGCTGGTCGACGGCCTGCGCGCCACCAGGTCCGGCGTGTTCTGGATTCCCGAGATGCTGCCCAAGCACGACGTCATCCAGCTCCTCACGCACGCCACGGTGTTTGCCATCCCGTCGATCTACGAGCCGCTCGGCATCGTGAACCTGGAGGCCATGGCGTGCGGGACCGCGGTGGTCGGCTCCCGTACCGGCGGAATTCCCGAGGTGGTGGCCGACGGCGAGACGGGCCTGCTGGTGCCGGCGGGGGAGCCCGAGCCGCTCGCGGCGGCGCTGAACACGCTGCTGTGTGACCGCGCCCGCGCCGCGGCTATGGGACAGGCGGGCCGCAAGCGCGCGGTGGCGGAATTCGGCTGGCCCGCAATTGCCGCCCAGACGGCCGACCTTTATGCCGAATTGGCTCACTAGGGCTTAAAGTGCCTTCTTGGCTCGGATTTGACTAATCGGGCGTAAACCGCCGTCCTCCCTGCCGAGTTGGTGAACCTGGTGTAAACCAGTGCCGATGCCACCGCGTCCCATTATGGGGGCAAGGGGGAACGGGCTAGCGCTGAGAGGCAATTGATGATGCTGAGATCAGGTCGTGCTGTTGTTTGTGCCATTTTGACCGGATTGCTTGCGGCCGGCATGATCACCGTGGGCATGACCGCGGCCAGCGCCAACCTCGCGGGCACCTGCACCGCCACGAGCACGGCGACGGTGAAGGCCAAGTGCACGGTGATCAAGACGATCAGCAATCCGGCCACGATCTATTACTCCGTAGCCATGACACAGGGCTCTAACCAGAGCGCCACCATAAACTGGTCGGCAACCTGCACGCTCAGCGGTGACACCGAGACGAGCTTCGGCGGTACCGCCGCGACCACCCCGACCAAGGGATTCCTCGTCCTTCCCTTCCCCACCCCGCCGCAATCCTGCTCCCTCAGGGTGGGCGCCACCCTCAGCACCAATAACGGAACGATGCAGGTCGCGGTGAACTACGCGCCGAGCACGAACACTCCCGATCCGACCGCCTCGGCCGCGCCCGCCGGGTCGGTACGGCTCTACCGCGGCTTCGGCGGCAAGTGCGTGGACGACAAGGGCAACAGCTCCGCCAACCGGACCAAGGCCATGATCTGGACGTGCAACTCGCACGACAAGGCCCAGCAGTGGACCTACTCCGGCGGCAAGCTGAAGCACAACGGCCTGTGCCTCAACGACCAGCGCTCCGGCGGCAATGGCAGCAAGGTGATCCTGTACACCTGCAACGGCGGCGCGAACGAGACCTGGACGCACAAGTCCAACGGCGAGTTCGTGCTGAAGGCCAACGGCGGAAAGTACTGCCTGGATGACCCCGCCTCCTCGAAGCACAATGGCACCCAGCTCATCGTGTGGGCGTGCCACAACAACCCCAACCAGCACTGGTTCGCCTCGACGCCGAGCTAGTCCCGCGGTTTCCCGGTCGGCGGGCTGGTCCCCACTTGGTGGTGACCAGCCCGCCGTCGATCCTGAAGCCGGCGCCTCGGCCACCGTGACCTTGTGGCGAACGAGCACCGGCATCGCGAGTCCCGCGTCGCCGTGCTTGATCAGGCCGGGGGCGAGCCAGTAACGGGACGACCCGCCGATTAAACGGGGTAGCGGGTGGGTTCGGTGGTGTAGGTGCGCCCGGACGGGGTGGTCCATCTGAATGTGCCGTCGGGGAGCTGGTCGACGGTCCATCTGGGGTGCTGCTTGAGGCGGTGGTCGTGGCGGCATTTGGGGCCGGTGTTGCAGCGGCAGGTCCGGCCGCCTGCTTCGTAGGGCGTGTTGTGGTCGGTGTCGCACTGGGCGGCGGGCCGCCGGCAGACGGGGCTGGTGCAGGTGGCGTTCTGCACCTGGATCAGGTGCCTGAGCCTGACCCCGGGGTCGTGGCGGCTGGTTTCGTGCCGGTGGTCGCAGGGGTCGGTGGTCAAGGATTCCAGGGTGGTGATCAGGTCCGGCCCATCGCCGGGAGTGCGCAGGCGCCAGGTGCCGTACCCGCCGGGCGGCCCGTCCCGGCTGGCCGGGCTGAAGGTGAACCCCGGCGGCCAGGTGCCGGCGCGTTTGCTGTGACTCTTGGGTTCGGGCCGGGCGCAGCCGTGCCCGGTGGCGTGGCCGTCCTGGTCGGTCACGGTCACGCACCACGTCGTCTTCGGGTTGCGCGCGGCCGCGGCGGCCAGGTCCCGGGCCAACCAGGGGTCGACCGGGCCGATCCCGGGGATCTCGCCGGGCCGGTCGGCCAGGCCGGTCACGGTGGCCAGGGGGACGGTCAGGGTCACCCGCCCGGCGAACCCGGCCGCGCCGTGCGCCGGTCCGGCCGGGAGCGGCGGCGTGTCCGGGCCTGCCGGCCCCGGGCCGCCAGAACCTGGCCTGCCCGAACCTGGCCCGCTCGAGCCGGGCCCGGTGCTGTCTGCGTCGCCGCTCGCGTCCTGGGGAGGGCGCGAGTCCTTGCCCAGCAGCAGGTCCAGGAACGCGCGGGCGCGGAGCTCGTCCATGCCGCCCTCCAAGCCGGCCTTCTTCAGCTCCCTGGCCCAGGCGGTGATCCGCTGATCCGCGGCCAGCACCTCGTCCGGGGGTAGCTCGCAGCCCATCAGGGCGGCGTTGCCGGAGTCCTCGGCCCACCGTTCCACCCGGGCGTCCCTGGCTGCCGCCTCGCGGCGTTCCTTCGCCTTTTCGGGGGCGACTTCCATCACGGCGCGGGCGATCGCGGCGCGCAGCCCGCCCGGGGGCAGCCGGGCGGCCCGGTCCAGGATCTTCTGCTCGGCGGCGCGGGCCTCGGCGTCATCGAGCAGCGCGGTGGCGCGGGCGATGATCTCGGCCTTGTACCGGGTGATCGTCCCGTCCAGCAGCGCCGCCAGGGTGCCGGGCAGCCGGGTTTCGAGGGTCTGGGCCAGGCCGATCAGGTCACCGGCGCGGCCGCGGGACTCGCCCAGCGCGTACGCGACCTGGTCCGCGGTGAACTCGGCGTCCCCGGGGGCGGGGTTGCGGCGGGCCAGCTCCGCGGTCACGGCGAGCTTGCGGGCGGCGGCGTGGGCCTCGACCCGGTCCCACGCGCACGCCACGCCGGTCAGCTCGGCTTCGGAGACGCCGGCGAACCCGCCGTCCTCGCCCGCGGCGGCGTCCGCGGCGACCGCCAGGGCCGCGCAGCCGGGCAGTATGTCCAGCGGCATCCCCGGCCCGAACCCGGCCGCCGGGCTGGAGGACTGGCCGGGGAAGACCCGCGCCGAACCGGGCTGGCCCGGCCCGCGGCGGCCGGTCGTGGCCGCTTCCACGGCAAGCAGCTCATCGGCCGCGGCTGCCTGGATCTCGGCGAGCTCATCGGGAGTGAACGGCTCGACGTCCTCGAACTCGTCCGGGCCGGGCGGCTCGTCGCGTTCGCAGACCCGGTCCAGCCCTGCCTCGAGTTCGGCCGCCGTCATCGGATCCGGGCGTGTCCAGGCGGGATCATCGTCCCACCCGGGCTCCGCGGGAACCGGTTCCGGAGGCATGTACCACCACCCGTTCAGAAATATCAAGCTATTTAGAACATGATAGCGAATAATATCGAATAACACAACGATATTTACTCTTAGATACCGAGATTCTGGCGCGAATCCGCGGGGCGGTCACCAGACGATACGGACTCATGGCACAGTGCCGCTGAGCTTAAGTTGATCATGAGGCTCGGTCCGCTGCCGGATGCCTCCCGGACGCCTGCCGGGAGCCTCCCGGAGCGCACCGGATCCGGGGTTTCGCTGCATCCCGGGGCGCACTGGATCCGGGTTCATGACGTTACTGCTGGCCCGGCGCAGCCGCAGCCGGAGCCTGATGCTGATGGTGCCGGTGTGGCTTGAGTCCTGTTTGCTGGAGCGAGCCGCTCGGCCCGGGCGCCGGGGCGAGGCGGACTCATGACAGCATGTCGGCATGAAGGTGCTGCGCACGCCCGAGGACCGTTTCGCGGATCTGCCTGACTTCGGTTTCCCGCCCGGGTACGGCGAGGTGGACGGGGTCCGGGTGGCCTACGTGGAGGCCGGCCCGGCCGACGGCGAGCCCGTCCTGCTGCTGCATGGGGAGCCGAGCTGGTCGTTCCTGTACCGCAAGGTCATGCCCGAGCTGGCCGAGGCGGGCCTGCGCGCCATCGCGGCGGACCTGGTGGGGTTCGGCCGTTCGGACAAGCCGGCCGAGGTCGGGGACCACAGCTTCGCGCGGCACGTGGAGTGGATCCGGGGGCTCGCGTTCGACTATCTCGACCTGCGCGGGCTGACCATAGTGGGGCAGGACTGGGGTGGCCTGATCGGCCTGCGGCTGGTGGCCGAGAACCCCGGCCGGTTCGCCCGGGTGGTGGCGGCCAACACCGGGCTGCCCACCGGGGACGTGCCGATGCCGGACGTCTGGCACCGCTTCCGTGAGGTCGTTCGCACCGCGCCAGCGCTGAGCGTGTCCCGGCTGGTGCAGTCCGGGTGCCGGACCACACTGTCGCCGGAGGTGCTGGCAGCCTACGAGGCGCCGTTCCCCGATCCTTCCTACGCCGCTGCGGTCCGCGCGATGCCGGAACTGGTCCCCACGACACCCGATGACCCCGCCTCCGAGGCCAACCGGGCCGCCTGGCGGCGGCTGGCGGCCTGGGACAAGCCGTTCCTGGTGGCGTTCAGCGACCGCGACCCGATCACCGGCGCGATGGCGCCGGTGCTGAAGGACACCGTGCCCGGCGCGGCCGGCCTGGAGCATCCGGTGATCGAAGGAGCAGGCCACTTCCTGCAGGAAGACGCGGGGGAGCGACTTGGCGCCGTGATCGCCGAGTTCGTGCGCGCTCATCCGGCGTGACCGCGTTCGGCCGGGCCGCCGCGCGAGGCGGGGCTGACGTTACCCCGATGGAGGAGATAGACGATGACCCAGGACGAGGCGGACGTCGTCACCAAGCTCAGCCCGCACCCGGTGGCCGAGACGGTGTCGAAGCTCACCGGCATGATCAGCGCCAAGGGCATCAGGCTCTTCGCCGTGATCGATCAGAGCGCCGAGGCGCGCCAGGCCGGGCTCTCGCTCCGCGAGACCACGCTGGTGATCTTCGGCAGCCCGGCGGCGGGCACGCCGGTGATGGCGGCGGCGCCGCTGGCCGCCCTGGACCTGCCGCTCAAGGTGCTGGTGTGGGACGACGACGGGCAGACCACGGTCTCGTACTACTCGCCGGACGCGCTCGCCGCCCGGCATCATCTCGGTGCCGACCTGGCCGGGAACCTGGCCGCCGTCAACGCCCTGACCGACGCGCTCATCGCCTCCTAGCCGGGGCTGCCTCTGAGCCGCGCCTCCTAGCGCGCGGGCCCGGTCGCTATGTAGTCCGCCGGAACGATAGTCATAACTGATGACTGGCCTCCGGGCACCTTACGGGATGAGAATCGGCCGTAAGAGGAGCCCGCCCCGGAAGGATAGTTATGAGCAGCAGCACTGGCGGCGGCCAGTCGCGGAGCCTGATCCTGACCGCGATGATCTTCGCGGTCGCGATGACCTTTATCGACCAGACGATCGTCTCGATCGCCGCGCCCACGATCCAGCATGACCTCGGCCTGTCCTCCAGCGGCATGCAATGGGCGATCAACGCCTACCTGCTGACGCTGGCCGCCTTCTTCGCCTTCGGCGGCCGCCTGGCCGACACGCGCGGGCATCGCAAGATGGTGGTGCTCGGGGTGATCATCTTCGCGGGCGCGTCGGCGTTGTGCGGCGCCACGCCGCGTGGCAGCGCCGCGGAGGCGTGGCTGGTGGCGTTCCGCGCGCTGCAGGGCCTTGGCGGGGCGATCATGTTCCCGGCCGCCATCGCCATCGTGGTCGTGACCTTCGACCTGCGCTCGCGTGGCCGGGCCCTGGCGCTGTTCTTCGGCATAGCCGGAGGGCTGACCGCGATCGGCCCGATCGCCGGCGGGTACCTGATCGAGTGGACCTGGCGGGCGATTTTCTGGATCAACATACCGGTCGCCCTGATCGCGCTGGCGCTGATCGCCATCTCCAGGCCGCCGAACGAGGCCCGGCCGGCGCGGATGGACTACCGGGGCCTGGCGCTGATCATCGGCGGGGTCGGGCTGAGCGTCTTCGGGTTCCAGCAGTCGGCCCTGTGGGGCTGGGGCAACCCGGCCATCGAGGCCAGCATCGCGGCAGGCGTGGTCCTGCTGGTGGTGTTCTTCTTCGTCGAGCGCCGGACCGAAGCACCGCTGATCAACGTGCGCATCTTCGAGAACCGGACGTTCCTGGTCGAGAACGTCATCCTCGGGATCGCCATGATGGCGTTCATCCCGGTGTTCTTCTTCGCCGCGATCTACGGGCAGATCGCGCTGGCCGAGAAGGCCACCGAGTCCAGCCTGCTCATCTTGTACTTCTTCATCGGCTTCGTGATATGCGCGCAGATCGGCGGCCGGATGCTGGACCGGATCGGAGCCAAGCGGCCGGTGGTGCTCGGCTGCGCGCTGGCCGCCGTCGGCTTCGGGCTCTGGGCCGGGAAGGTAACCGACCTGCACGCCGGCGCGCAGGTCATCTACATCGTCCTAGCCGGGGCCGGGATGGGGCTGATGCTCGGCCAGGCCAACACCGACGCGATCAACCGGGCTTCCAGGTACTCCTACGGCGAGGCCACCGGCATCACCCAGACCGTCCGCAACTACGGCGCCAGCCTGGGGTTCGCCATCCTCGGCACGATCCTGATCACCGAGTTCCGGTCCAGGATCACCTCCTCGCTCACCGCGCGGGGGCTCCCGGGCCCGGCCGCCGCGGCGGAAGCAGCCAAGGTCGCCCAGTTGCAGGGCGGGAGCGGCAACATCGCCAGCATCCCGCAGTTCATCCGCGCCGACTTCGCCGCAGCCACCCGCGAAGTGCTGTACGGGATGTGCGTGATCATGGCCGTCGCCGGGTTCGTGGCCCTGCGCGGTCTCAAGCGGGGCGTCCAGCAGGAATACGGGGAGGGCGCAGGCCAGTTCGTCGGCGAGGACCCGGACGCCGACCTGTACCGGGCCCCGCGCTGAGCCCCCGGCCGGAGGCCCCGGTCTAGGCTGGCGCGTCGTCGCTACCGCTCGAGCTGGCCGGGAGCCATGTTGGCCCCGCTGATCACGACGGCCACCCGTTCCCCGGTCGCCGGCTTGTAGGCGCCGGTGAGCAGGGCCGCGATCCCGACCGATGCGGCCGGCTCGGCGGCGATCCTGGCCGCCTGCCACAGCGCCCGCTGGGCGGCCAGGATCGCGGCGTCGCCGACCAGCACCACGTCCTCGACATGGGCCTGCGTGATCGGGAACACCAGCTCGCCCACCCGCCGCGGGGCCAGGGCGTCGGCGGCGACGCCCTCGGCCGGCGCGTCGGCGGGCCTGCCCTCGGCCCGGGCGCGGGTCAGGGTCGGGGCACCGTCCGGCTCGACCCCGATCACCCGGGTTTTCGGGCTGGAGCCGGCGAACCAGGCCGCGATACCGCCGATCAGCCCGCCGCCGCCGACGGGGACTAGGACGGTGTCCAGCTGATCTGCTTGCCCAGCCAGCTCTAGTCCAAGGGTGCCCTGGCCGAGCAGGGTTTCCTGCTGGTCGAAGGCGTGCACGCTCATCGCGCCCGAGCTCTGCATCCAGGCTTGCGCGGCGGCCAGCGCGTCGGCGTACCTGTCGCCGGTCACCACGAGCTCCGCGCCGAGCTGCCGGATCCGCTCTATCTTGGCCGGGGCCGACACGGTGGGTACGAAGATCCTGGCCGGCACGCCGAGCCGGTTTGCGACATAGGCCACGGCCACGCCGTGGTTACCGCCGGAGGCCGCCGCCACGCCCGCGGCCGGCACGTTCCGCAGCAGCAGGTTCGCGAACGCGCCGCGCGCCTTGAACGACCCGGCGCACTGCAGCTGCTCCAGCTTGAGGGTAACGCCCGGCAGTTCGCCGGCCGCCGGGTCGAGGTCGGCGAGGTCGAGCTGGACCACCGGCGTACGCCGGATATGCGGCCTGATGATGTCGTAGGTGCCGCGGATTTCGTCACGGGAGATCACGAGGGCAGACTAGCTGTATGACTGAGCACACGCACCACCACGACGAAGACGCGGCCTGCGCGGTGGCCCACAGCCCCGTCGCCCCCGCGAGTAGTCCGGTCCCGGCCGAACGGACGCTGGTCGCCGTCTTCGCCTCGCCGGTCGCCGGTTACCTGCTGAGGTACGGCGCCGACATGGGGTTCCGCAGCCTGCTGCTCGAGCCGGACGAGGCGCGCGCTGCCGGGGCCGCGGCCCTCGGGTTCCCGCTGCTCACCGCGATCCCCGACGATCTCGACGACAGCACGGACGTGGTCCTCACCGACCACCACCGGTCCGAGCTCGGCGTCATCCTCCGCGACGCGCTGGCGACCAAGGCCCGCTGGGTCGGCATCATGGGCAATCCGCACCACGTCGGGCCGCACGTGGCCGCGCTGACCGACCTCGGCGTCCCGCCGGAGGAGATCGCCCGCGTGCACCGGCCGATCGGGCTCAACATCGGCTCCCGGATTCCCCCGGAGATCGCCGTCTCGGCCCTGGCTGGCCTGCTCGCCGACCGGAACGGCCGTCCTGGCGGATTCGAATTCTGATCCGCCCGCCAAAGCGGGCATACATGCCCGCTTTGCCCGGTTACACCGGAAAGCGGGCCACAGTAACTGCCGCCGCCTGGACCCCGCGGCAGCCGTACGCGCCTTGCGGCACGTTAGGCTGAAATCAGTCACAGCGGGGGCGCTGTTACGGGAGGCGGGGTTGGACGGGGGCTTCGTCCGGCACCGGGGGCTTATCGCGTTCGCGGTCGGCGGCGCGATGGCCGAGGCGGTGCTGCTCACTTACCTCGCGCCCAGCGCACGCCCGCTCGCCCCCCAGGTCACCGCGCTCCCGCCGCTCGCGGCCTACCACGACCTGCGCTGGCTGTTCGCGTTCAACCAGTCGTGGTTCGGCTTCGCCGGCGTGCTCGTGCTGCTGGTCGTCGCCCGCTCGGCGGTGGACGCCGTGCTGGTCATGCTGGCCTGGCCCAGAGGCGGTGCCGGGGACGAGCACAGCCTGCCCCGGCCCCGGTTCATGGCTTCGCTGGTGTCCTGCGCGGTGCTGACTGTCCTCGTCGGGTTGGTGATGTCGCCGGTGGTCACGCTGATGTTCGGGGTGGCGCTGCTGCCGTTCTCCTGGCCCTACCTGGCCGCGGTGCCCATCCTGCTCGGCACGGCCGTGGCGCTCAGCCAGGGCGGTGTCGGCCAGGCCTGGTGGCGGCGGCTTCCCCCGGCCGGGACCGCGGCGTGGGTCATCGCCAGCTTCGGCGTGCTATCGCTGTCCTCGGCCCTGATGGCGCGCCTCGACACGCCCGGCATGGTGGCCGTGGCCGGGCTGGCCGGGGTGGTGGACGCGCGGGCCTGGTACGGGCTGACCACGGCGGCGGCGCGGACCGCGGCCGAACGACCGCCCCATCCGTGGCAGTGGCGCGCCGCGCTGTGGCGGATCCGGCAGACCCTACGGCAGCGGACCACCTGGGTGCCGATGGCGCCGCTGGCGGCGGTGATGGTGCTGGCCCTGGTCGTGGGGATGGCCCGGCTCGCCTTCACCGGCACCGTGCGGTTCGACCCGGGGTCCGGCGGCACTCGGGCCGGCGCGTTTACCGGAGCGGACCTGTCCGGGCCGGGCCGCGGAGCCAGCATCGCCAGCGCCAAGGCCGCCACCGGGCCGGCCCGGGTCGGCGGCGCGGTACTGGTGGTCGAGGGATTCGGGTCGACCTGCTGCTCCGGCGCAAGCGCGCTGCGCGCCGGCGAACCAAACCTGCTGGTGCGTCAGTTCTCCTACCGGGGCCTGAACGTCGCCGGGCAGCCGATCCCGTACAGCCAGGCCGGAAACATGTCGATCCAGGTGCTCGGCGACCGGATGGCGGTCCAGGTCGAGAAGCTGTACGGGCTGACCGGCACGCCGGTGGACATCGTGGCCGAGAGCGAGGGCACCCTTGGCCTGTACGCGATGCTGGCCCGGCACCTGCACCTGCCGGTCAGGTCGGTGGTGCTGCTCAGCCCGATCGTCCAGCCCGGCCAGCTCGGCCAGGCCGGAGGCACCGTGCCGGGCGCCGCGCTGACCACGCTGAACAACCTGGTCGGCGGCATGTCGCCCTACGGGTCGTCGGGGGCGCAGGAGCTGATCGACTCGGTGAGCGAGGTGGGCGGCCGCTACTTCGAGCGGGTCAGCCGGGACCGCGGCCTATCCTGGCTGGCGGTGGTGCCGCTCGCCGACGCGGTCACGCTGCCCGCCTGCCCGATGCCGCGGAACGTGATCTTCGTCGACGCGTTCCACGGCGGCCTGCTCGGCGACCCCTCGGTGCAGCGGATCGTGGCCGCGTTCCTGGCCGGCGGCACACCCTCGGACCAGGACCTGGACGCGATGGCGGGCGGATCCCAGCGGGACCTGCGCAGCGCGGCTTCGCTCATCGCGGCCGCGGCCGCCGCCTGGCGGATGCCGGACCTGCACCCGGCCTGCCTCAGCTCCTGAGCACCCCTCCGGTGGCGGGACCTGGGTGCCGTCCGCTACGCTATGCCCCGTGACGAGAACAGCCCGCCTGCAGTGGTGGCGCCGCCCCTAGGCGGCGTGCTGTTTCGCATCAGCAACCAGAAGCGACCGCCCAGGAACGGCGGCCGCTTTTTTGTTGCCCGGCCGCCTCCGGGGCCTGAATCCCGAGGGGCCACAGTGGACGCCCAGCGTTTGGACATGACCACCCGCGACGGGGTGCGGGTCATCCGCACCGCCGTGCCATTTGACCCCGCCGAGCTGGGCCGGATCGCGGCCCTCGCCGACGAGCGCCGTGGCGGCGTGATGAGCTCCGGCATGGAGTACCCGGGACGGTACAGCCGGTGGCACATGGCGTACGCCGACCCGTGCCTGGAGATCGTCGCCACCGGCAGGCGGGTGACCGTCCGGGCGCTGAACGACCGCGGCCGCGTGCTCCTGCCGGTGATCCGCGCCGCCCTGCGCCGGGCCGGACCCTTGATCAGGCCCGACGGTGAAGACAGCGTCGTCGTCCCGGAGGACGACAGGGAGTTCACCGAGGAGGAGCGCAGCCGCAGGCCGACCGTGTTCACCGCCCTGCGGGAGATCATCGCGGCGCTCGGCTGCGACGACCCGCACCTGGGCCTGTACGGGGCGTTCGGCTACGACCTGGCGTTCCAGTTCGAGCCGGTGCGGCCCAGGCTCGACCGCACGGCCACCCAGCGTGATCTGGTGCTGCACCTGCCGGACGAGATCTGGATCCTGGACCGCAAACGCGAGGAGGCGGTCAGGTACTCCTACGACTTCGAGGTGGACGGGGTGTCCACGGCCGGGCTCAGCCGGGAAACCGCAGGCACCGGCGGAGGGCGGGATACCCGGCCCGTTCGGGATCAAGATCTGCCTGCCCAGCCGTTGCCGGGACGTTATGCCCAGGTGGTAGCGGACGCCAGGGAGCGGTTCGCCCGCGGGGACCTGTTCGAGGTGGTGCCCAGCCACGTGTTCTACGGCCGGTGCGCGTCACCGGCCGCGTTCTACGAGCTGCTGCGCCAGCGCAACCCGGCCCCGTACGAGTTCCTGTTCAACCTGGGCGAGGGGGAGTACCTGGTCGGCGCCTCGCCCGAGATGTACGTGCGGGTCACCGGGGACCGGGTGGAGACCTGCCCGATCGCCGGCACGATCGCGCGCGGCGAGGACACCCTGGAGGACGCGGCCAACATCGCCACCCTGCTCGGCTCGGCCAAGGAGGAATCCGAGCTGACCATGTGCACCGACGTCGACCGCAACGACAAGGCGCGGGTCTGCGTGCCGGGCTCGGTCCGGGTGATCGGCCGCCGGCAGATCGAGATGTACAGCCGCCTCATCCACACCGTCGACCACATCGAGGGGCGCCTGCGGCCCGGGTTCGACGCGTTCGACGCGTTCCTCACCCACATGTGGGCGGTCACCGTGACCGGCGCCCCCAAGACCTGGGCCATGCAGTTCATCGAGGACCACGAGGACACGCCGCGCCGCTGGTACGGCGGGGCCGTCGGCAAGATCGGCTTCGACGGGTCCATGAACACCGGGCTCACCCTGCGCACCGCGCACATCACCGGCGGGATCGCCGCGATCCGGGCTGGGGCGACGCTGCTGTACGACTCGGTGCCGGAGGCCGAGGAGAAGGAGACGCACATCAAGGCGCGCGCCTTGCTGGAGACGCTGGCCGAGGCCGGTCCCCCGGGCCGGACCGCGCCGGCCCTGGGGACCGGGGCCGCCCGGGGACAGGTCCCTGGCTCGGCGTCGGCCGACTACGCTCCCCGGGTCCTGCTGGTTGACCATCAGGACTCGTTCGTGCACACGCTGGGCGACTATTTCCGCCAGCAGGGCGCCGAGGTGACCACGCTGCGCTTCGGTTTCTCCCCGGACCTGCTCGACTACTACGCGCCGGACCTGGTGGTCATGTCGCCCGGGCCAGGCCGGCCGGCCGACTTCGGCTGCGCCGCGCTGCTCGACGAGGTGTACGCGCGGCACCTGCCGGTCTTCGGCGTCTGCCTGGGCCTGCAGGCGATGGTGGAGCACGCGGGCGGCGCGCTGTCCCTGCTGCCCGAGCCCGCGCACGGCAAGCCCGGCCTGGTCCGGGTGGCCGGGGGATCGCTGCTGGCCGGGCTGCCCGCCGAGTTCACCGCGGGCCGGTACCACAGCCTGTACGCGCCGGCCGGCGAGGTCCGCGGCGGGTTCGAGGTGACCGCGGCAACCCAGGCCGGCGTGGTGATGGCGATCGAGGACCACGAGGCCGGGCGGTGGGCGGTGCAGTTCCACCCCGAGTCGATCCTGACCGCGTCCGGCCGGGCCGGGCATCAGATCATCGGCAACGTCCTGGACCTGTGTCGTGCCCGGGAGAAAGTCGCTGGTGCCCTGTAGTGTGCTGAGCCATGAAGAGCGTGGAACCCGAGGTTTTCCTGGTCGCCCGGCCGAAGGTCGACTACGAGGCGATGGCCGCCTACCTGCGCGAGGTGGGCGGCGAGCGCTGGCTGGAGCGGGTCGACCGCGGCCAGCTCGAGGCCCAGGATCTGGCGGAGTTCGCGGGAAAAATGTGCTACCGCTCCTGGGAGCCCGGGCTCAACCCCAACGTCCGCAAGGTACGCGACGACCAGGACGTGTACCTGCAGAACATCCTGAAGCAGCAGCACGGCTCGGTGCTTGAGCATGTCAGCTTCACGTTCGTGCTGCACAACGTGTCTCGTGTTTTCACGCATGAAGTTGTTCGTCATCGCCCGGGGACAGCGGTGTCGCAGGAGTCGCTGCGCTACGTCCGGCTCGACGAGCTGCCGTTCTGGTTCCCTGACTGGGCCCGGGAAGATCCTGAGCTGATGAAGCGGGCCACCGTCCTGCTGGCCGAACTCGAGCAGTTCCAGCAGTGGCTGGCCGGGCACTTCGGGCTGGACGAGGACGAGACCAAGATGCACGAGAAGAAGGCCAAGACCTCGTTCATGCGCCGGTTCGCCCCCGAGGGCCTAGCCACCGGGCTGGTCTGGACGGCGAACGTCCGCACCCTGCGGCATACCATCGAAGCACGCACCGACTCCGGTGCCGAGGAGGAGATCCGCCTGGTGTTCGGCAAGATCGGCGAGCTGATGCGGGCGGAGGCGCCGGCCCTGTTCGGGGACTATACGGTGACCGAGGACGGCACCTGGGTCCCCGGCTGGCGCAAGGTGTAGGGGGCCGGCGGTGCCTGATGTGACGGTCGGTGCCACGAACGCGTACCTCGCCGTGCCGTTCGGCTCGGACGGGGCCAAGGGTCCGTGGCCCGGCGTGGTGGTGATCCACGAGGCGCTCGGGCTGAACGCGGACATTGGGGGCCACGCCGACCGGATGGCCGCGCTCGGCTACCTGGCTCTGGCCCCCGACCTGCTCGGCGGCAAGCTCTGGGTGCGCTGCATCCGCACCATGTTCCGGCAGCTGACGGCCGGATCCGGCCCGGCGTTCGACACCCTGGACGCGTGCCGCGGCTGGCTGGCCGCGCGCTCGGACTGCACCGGCAGGACCGGGGTGATCGGGTTCTGCATGGGCGGCGGCTTCGCGCTGCTGTGCGCGCAGCGCGACGGGTATTCCGCCGCGGCGGTCAACTACGGCATGGTCCCGGCCGACGCCGGGGACGTGCTGGCCGGCTCGTGCCCCGTCATCGGGAGCTACGGCGGGCGCGATCCGATGGGCGCCTCACATCCGCGGCGGCTCGAGGCCGCGCTGACCACGCTGGGCGTGCCGCACGAGGTGAAGGTGTACTCGGAGGCCGGGCATAGCTTCATGAGCCCCAAGCCGGCCGCGATGGCGCCGCTGATGGCACTGGCGCGGCAGCAGTACGACAAGGCCGCGGCCGAAGACGCCTGGCAGCGGATCTTCGCGTTCTTCGGCACGCACCTGGGCGAGTCCGGCTCGTCCGGCTCATCGCGCTAGAGGCCCTGGCCGGCCTCCGGGTTCAGGTCGTAGTGGAGGAGGCGGCTGGGGGCGCCGCGCTCCCTGAGCACCTTCACGGTCTTGATGATCATGTGGTCGGGCCCGCTGATGTAGACGTCCCGGTCGGACCAGGTGGCCTTGGCGGCGAGCTCGGGGATCGTGCCGTGCATGTTGTCGTGGCCGTGGGCCGGCTCGTCCGACACCGCGGGGATAACCTGCAGCCACGGGTAGATCAGCTCCATCTCCCGCAGAGCGGGCAGGTCGTACAGGTCCTGGTGCCGCCGCGCGCCGTAGTAGAGCACGATCTCGCGGTGCCGGCCCGGGTCAGGCGCCGTGATGAGGGCCTCGATGATGGCCTTGACCGGGGCCAGCCCGGTACCGCCGGCCAGGCACAGGACGTCCCGGTCCGAACGCGTGCCGACGGTCATGGCGCCGGCCGGCGCGCCGAGCACGAGCGGGTCGCCGGGCCGGACCTGGTGCACGAGAACCGGGCTGACCAGCCCGCCGGTGACCGCGCGCACGTGTAGCCGGAGCAGCCCGTCGGGCCGCGGGACGTTCGCGATCGAGTAGGTACGCCACAGCCGCGGCCAGTGCGGCGTCTGGACGCTGATGTGCTGTCCGGGGAGGTAGTTCAGCGGCTGCTCGGGCTGCAGGGTCAGCACCGCGATGTCGGGCCCGCGCAGCTCAATGCCGGTCACGGTGGCGATCCACCACGCCGGAGACTGCGCCGCGTCGTCCTTGGCGGCTTCGATCATGATGGTGGCGGCGCGGTTGTACGCCATCTCCCAGGCGTGCTTCGCATTCTGGTTCCAGCGCGGCGCGGCGAACCGCTGCAGTGTCGCGAGCAGGGCCCGCCTGAACACCTCGTAGTGCCTCTCGCGAACGCCGAACTTACGATGCGCGCGCCCGAGTTCCTGCAGGTAAGGCACGAGACGGTCGCGGTCGGCCTGGCTCTGCTCGGCATCGGCGATCCGGCCGAGCGCCTCGAAGAAACGCCGCCGCTGCAGGTCCATCGCGGCCGGGAACATGGCCCGGATTTCGGTGTCCATGGCAGACAGCTGGGCGTAGAAGTATGTCATTGCCGCGTCAGCGGTCGGCTCGAGCAGCCAGAATGAGACCTGTGCAGGATTTCGGACGGCATCGGCCGGGACTTTAGGTGCCGGAAGGCCTTCGGCTGGGCGGGCCGATTCGTCGCCTGCGGAGATCACCACACTCACAGTGTCGCACCGGAAGCAGAACGCTATCATCGATTTCCGGCAAGTCGGGTTTGGCCGGCGCTGAAGATTTTCCCGGGTGGACAGGTCTGACGAAGGCGTGATGGGCCATTATGGGCTTGGGACCTTATGTGCAGGAGGGCAACGGATGGGCCGGCCGATCATCGGCATCACCGGGGAGCTTGAGGCCGCCCGGTGGGGTAACTGGATTCGCGAGGCCGTGGTCTCGCCGGTGAGCTACACCCGGGCCGTCGATCGCGCCGGGGGAACGCCGGTCATCTTGCCGCCGGTGCCCGCGACTTCCGTGCCCGTGCTGATCGCCGGACTCAGCGGCCTGCTGCTGACCGGCGGCCGTGACGTCGACCCCTCCTTGTATGACGAGGCGCCGCACCAGCAGACCGACCTGCCCGACCACCGGCGGGACCGGTTCGAGCTGATCCTCACCCGGGCGGCGATCGAGGCCGACCTTCCCTTCCTGGCCATCGGCCGCGGCATGCACATCCTCAACGTGGCCCGCGGCGGTACCCTCACCCAGCACCTTCCCGACCGCCTCGGCAACGAGAGCCACAAGCCCGATCCGGTCAAGATGACCACCCACGACCTGCAGATCGCCGCGGCGAGCAAGCTCAGCGGCGTGCTGGGCGAGAAGGCCCAGGTGCCCGCGTCCCACCACCAGGCCGTCAACCAGATCGGCACCGGGCTCCTCACCGCGGCCTGGACGTCGGACCAGGTAGTGGAGGCGCTCGAGGTGCAGGGTCACCGGTGGGGCCTGGGCGTGCAGTGGAACCCCGAGGAGGGCGACGACGCCCGGCTGTTCGAGGCCCTGGTGGCGGTGGCCAGCACGGCCGCGCAGCCCCCAACTCCACCGCAGCCCGAGGTGAGCGCGCGCTCCAAGCGCAAGCGGCACGCCGCCCGCTCCTCCTAGGCGTTACTAACCAGATTTGCCTGGCTTGCCGGCCCTCTGCTCTTTTACCGCGCCCTCGGCAACTGCCGGGCGCGGGGCTAGATGGGGGGTTCGTAGGTGCTGACCCAGTGGACCTGGAGCCAGGCCATGAGGGTGGACCAGGCGCCGGTTACCTCGAGCAGGCCGACGCAGATCAGCATGGCGCCGCCGATCCTGGTCACCAGGCGGGCGCGGCGGCGGAAGAACGCGAAGGCCCGCATCGCCACCTGGAAGCCGAACGACACCAGCAGGAACGGCACGCCCAGCCCGAGGGCGTACACGAAGGCCAGCACGGCGCCGCGCGTGACGGTGCCGGTGGAGGCGGACAGCGCCAGCACGGCGGTCAGCGTGGGACCGATGCAGGGAGTCCAGCCGAGACCGAACATCACGCCGAGCAGCGGCGCCCCGGCCAGGCCTGCCTTCGGCCGCGCCGACGGGCGCGCGATGCGGCCGGCGAACGAGAACCGGTCGAACGCCCCGGCGAACAGCAGCCCGAGCAGGATGGTCATCCCGCCCAGGACCTGGGTCAGCACCCGGGCGTGCCCGGTGAGCAGGTGCCCGAGCCCGCCCAGGGCCGCGCCGTACGCCACGAACACGACGGAGAAGCCGAGCACGAACAGCGCCGTCCCGGCCACCACCCGGCCGCGAGGCGGAACCGCCGCCGTGTCGGCCGCCGGGGGAGTGGCGACCGCGATCCCGGACGCGGGCGCAGAGGCCCCGGTCACCGCAGCCCCGGCCGCGGACGCCCCGGCGGCTGCGGGAACCGAGACGGGCTCAGCGGGAGACGAAGGACCGCTGGCCCCGGCCATGCCGGTGACGAAGGACAGGTAGCCGGGCACCAGCGGCAGGCAGCACGGCGACAGGAAGGTGACCGCCCCGGCAGCCGCGGCCACGGGGAGCGCGAGCAGCAGCGGGCCAGAGCTCACGAGCTGGGTAATGCTCATGTCGCCTCCGGGTCCGGGGTTGAAGGGTGAGCGGCCGCCTGGATTCACTATGCCATGGCCGCCCGGACCGGTCGACGGCCGGCTACTACATCGCGTAGTGGCCGGAAACCCCGGCCGGAGCCGCTAGGGTTAGCGAGGTGAGATCGGTCCTCACCCGTCCGCGCACGCCCACCGGGGAACATGACGCGCCACGCCGCTGGCTGCTGCCTGCCGGCCTGGGCTTGTTCGCCGTGGCCCTCGGGCTCTACGTGATCTACACGGTCATCCACCCCAAGAGCTTCACCATGGACCCGGTGGACCTGGCCGTGTATCGGTCGGGAGGGCTCATCGTCCGGCACGTCCGGCCGCTGTACGACCCGCGCCTGGCGGCGCCGCTCTACGACTGGATCGGGTACGGCAAGCTGCACCTGCCATTCACCTACACGCCGTTCGCGGCCATCGCGTTCGCCGTCATCTCGTTCGTGCCCTGGTGGCTGTCCCAGCAGCTGTCGGTGGCGGTGGACATCCTCGCGCTGCTCATCGCGCTCTGGCTGACCCTCGGCGGCCTCGGCTACCGGAAGGACAAGACCAGGCTGGCCGTCACCCTGCTCGGCGCGGCCGCCGTCTTCTGGACCGAACCCGTCCTGCGCACCATGTACCTGGGCCAGGTCAACCTGGTCCTGATGGCGCTGATCATCTGGGACCTGTGCCAGCCGGACACGGATAAGAGCCGCTGGTGGAAGGGATTCGGCACCGGGATCGCGGCCGGGATCAAGCTGGTACCGCTGATCTTCATCCCGTACCTCCTGCTGGCCAGGAAGTTCCGGCAGGCCGCGATGGCCTGCGCGGGCTTCGCGTTCACCGTGCTGCTCGGCTTCGTCATCCTGCCGGGCGACTCGGGCACATGGTGGTTCGACGGCCTGTTCGTCCAGGGCGGCCGGACCGGCTTCACCGGCTGGGCGGGCAACCAGTCGCTCGACGGCCTCATCACCCGGCTCACCGGCAGCGTCAATGGCGCCAGGCCGGCCTGGATCGCGGCGGCCGTCGTGGTCGGCGCCGTCGGGGTGACCGCAGCCGCACTGCTCGACCGCAAGGGGTACCCGGTTCCCGGGCTGCTGATGGCCGCGCTGACCGGGCTGCTCGTCTCGCCGATCAGCTGGGATCACCACTGGGTGTGGATCGCGCCCGGCGCGCTGGTGGCTGCGCACTACGCGGTGCGGGCTTTCAAGGGGCGGGCCTGGCGACGCCACGCCCGGGGGACCACCTGGGCGCTCGGGATCCTGGCCGCGGGCATCGTGGCCTGGTTCGGCGCCTGGCCCGCCCGGCTGTTCACGGCGAAGCTCAACCTCGGCAACGACTCGCTCGGCCTGCTCTGGATTCCCAGGAACACCAACCCGGTCTACTACCAGTGGTACGGCGACAAGCGCTGGTTCACCGAATACCACTGGCACGCCCTGGCCCTCATCGCGGGCAACGCGTACGTGCTGACCGGGCTGGCGCTGTTCGGGCTGCTCGGCGCCCTGGCGCTGCTGCTGCCACAGCCGGACAAGGAGAATCCTGATGAGCCTGGAGCCAGAACTCAGGGAAGTCTGCGAGGACGTCTACGCCTACCTGCAGCCTGACGGCAGCTGGTACCTGAACAACACCGGCTTCCTGGTCAGTCACGGGGTCGGCGCCGGCGTGATCAGCGTCGATGCCACCTCCACCGAGCGCCGCACCCGCGCCTATCTCGACGCCATCGCCGCAGTCACGGAAAAACCCGTGCGGACCCTGGTCAACACCCATCACCACGGCGACCATACGCACGGCAACTACCTGATGAGCGGGGCCACCATCGTCGGCCACGAACGTTGCCGCGAGGCGATCCTGGCCTCGCCCATCCCGCCCCCGCCGGGCATCTGGTCGGAGGTGGACTGGGGTCACCTGGAGCCCGCCCCGCCGTTCCTGACCTACACCGACGGCGTCACCCTGTGGTCCGGCGACCTGCGCTGCGAGGTCCGCTACGTGGGTACCCCGGCGCACACCACCAACGACTCGATCGTGCACATCCCCGACCGCGACGTGCTGTTCGCCGGCGACCTGCTGTTCAACGGCGGCACCCCGTTCGCGCTGATGGGTTCGGTCAGCGGCTGGATCGAGGTGCTCCAGACCGTGCTCCGCCCGCTCGGCGCCCGCACCCTCGTCCCCGGCCACGGCCCGGTCTGCGGCCCCGAGGTCATCGACGACGTGCTGGCCTACCTGCGCTTCGTCCAGGATCTCGCGCGCGAGGCCAAGGCGGCCGGCCTGACTCCGCTGGAGGCCGCACGCCAGGCTGACCTCGGTGGGTTCAAGGACCTTCTCGATGCCGAACGGATCGTGGGTAACCTGCACCGTGCCTACCTCGAGCTTGACCAAGCCGAACGCGGCGCCGAGGTAGATCTCGTCCGCGCCCTCGGCGACATGATCGCCTACAACGGCGGCCAGCCGCTGACCTGCCACGCCTAAGGACATGGCCTGGTTCAACGAGGAGATCGCCGGCCTGCTCCGCGAGTATGCCGAGCTCACCCAGATAACCGGCGGTGACGTGTTCCGAGCCAGGAACTACGAGAAAGCGGCCCGTTCGGTCCGGGGCTGGGGCGACGACACCGGCCAGCTCGACGTCACGGCGCTGCGGGCGATTCCCGGCGTGGGCGCGTCGATCGCGGCCAAGATCGCCGAGTACCGTGAGAGCGGAAGCATCCGGGCGCTGGACGAACTGCGTGCGAAGATACCGCCCGGCGTCCTGGAGCTGACCCGGGTACCCGGCCTGGGCCCGAAGCGCGCCCTGCAGCTCAACCGGGACCTCGGCGTCCAGTCGGTGGACGACCTGGCGGTGGCGATCAAGGCGGGCCGGCTGGACGGCCTGGCCGGGTTCGGGGCCAGGAGCGAGGAGCGGATCGCGGCCGGCATCGAGGTGTACCGGCAGGGCCGCGAACGGGTGCTGCTCGATGTGGCGCTGCGCACGGCGACCGAGATGATGGACGTGCTCACCCCGCTGAGCCAGCGCTGCGCCTACGCGGGCTCGCTGCGCCGGTGGCGGGAGACCATCGGTGACATCGACATCCTTGCCGCGGCCGGCGACTCGGCGCCGCTGATGGCGGCGTTTTCCGCCGGGCACGAGGTGGTCGCCAGCGGCCCCGCCAAGACCACGATCAGGACCGACAGCGGGCTCACCGCCGACCTGCGGGTGGTGCCGCTGGACGCCTGGGGCGCGGCGCTGCAGTACTTCACCGGCTCGGCCGCGCACAACGTCGCGGTGCGCCAGATCGCGGTGCGCGCCAAGCTGAAACTATCCGAATACGGACTATTCGATGCCGAGACCAGCAAGCTGATCGTCTCCCGGACCGAGGAGGAGGTCTACGAACGGCTGGGGCTGTCCTGGGTGCCCCCGGCCATGCGGGAGGACCGCGGGGAGATCGAGTTGGCGGTGCGGGGGCGGATACCCCGGCTCGTTCGGGTCGATGACCTGAGAGGGGACCTGCACACGCACACCGACCTCACCGACGGGGTGGCCTCGCTCGAGACGATGGTGGCTGCGGCACAGCGGCGGGGATACGAGTACTACGCCGTCACCGACCACGCGCCGGACCTGATCATGCAGCGGATGACCGACGAGAAGATGCTGGCCCAGCGGGAGCGGGTCCGTGCCCTGGGCGCGGACCTGGAACTGCTGCACGGCACCGAGCTCAACATCGGCCCGGACGGCTCGGTGGACTGGGACGCGGACTTCCTGGCCGGGTTCGACATCTGCGTCGCCTCGGTGCACTCGCACTTCGAGCAGTCCCGGGCCGAGATGACCAGGCGGTTCGTTGCCGCCTGTGAGAACCCGCACGTCAACGTCATCGGCCACCCCACGACCCGGCGGATGGGCAAGCGCCCGCCGGTCGAGGTGGACTTCGGCGAGCTGTTCCGGGCCTGCGCCCGCACCGGCACCGCGCTGGAGATCAACGCCTCGCCGCAGCGGCTGGACCTTCCGTCGGATCACGTCCGCGCGGCCCGCGACGCCGGGGTCAGGTTCGCCATCGACAGCGACGCGCACTCCGTCCCCGACCTGGGCAACATGCCGTACGGCGCCGGCACCGCGCAGCGCGGATGGCTCACCCCTGACGACGTGATCAACACCTGGCCGCTGGACCGGCTGCGCGCCTTCCTTCGCAAGGACCGCTGAGAATCGGCGGCTGCGCCGGTCTATACAGGCATGGACACGCTTCCGGGCGCGATCGGCCTGCTGGCCGGCGCGGTCAGCTACATGCTCGGCGTCTGCGCGCCGCTCGGCCCGGGGGAAATGGCGCTGCCCACGCCGTGCCCGCACTGGGACCTGGCCAGGCTGCTCGGCCACCTGTGCGAGTCGATGGCGGACCTGGAGACGGCGCTGCGTACCGGGCGCCTGGAGCTCGATGAACAGGTCAGCCGGGCCGGAGGCGACCCGGTCGAGGCGCTCCGCGACCGGGCCGCCGAGCTACTGTGCGCCGGCTACTGTTTCGGCGGCCCGGAGCGCTTCGTGACGGTGGGCGGCCTGCCGATCCCGGCCGGCCTGGTGGCCTGTACCGGGGCGGTGGAGATCGCGGTGCACGGCTGGGACGTCTCGGCGGCCCGCGCCCGGGCCGGGCGGGCCGGCGCCGGCTGTGACGGATACGTCAGGGAAACCGCGATCCCGGCCGCGCTCGCCACCCGGATGCTGCGGCTGGGCCCGTTGCTCGTGGCCGGCCGGGAGGGGCTGTTCGGCGTCCCGGTCGAGGTTCCGGCCCAGGCCAGCCCGGGTGACCGGCTGGTCGGCTACCTGGGGCGGCACCCGGGTGCCGCCGCATAGTTACTGGCGGGTAATATCAAGGGGTCATAGTTCTCCGCAGCTAGGGGGAGGCCACGTGGCCCGTACCGCACGCGACGTCGTCTTCGTGGACGGCGTTCGCACCCCGTTCGGGAAGGCCGGGCCGAACGGCCTGTTTGCCGAGACCAGGGCCGACGACATGATCGTCAGCGTGATCCGCGAACTGCTCCGGCGCAGTCCCGCGCTGCCGCCCGAGCGGATCGGCGAGGTGGCCATCGCGGCCACCACCCAGACCGGCGACCAGGGACTGACCATCGGGCGCAGCGCCGCCGTGCTGGCCGGGCTGCCGAAATCGGTGCCGGGCTATGCCATCGACCGGATGTGCGCCGGCGCGATGACCGCCGTGACCACCGCCGCCGGGTCGATCGCGCTGGGCGCCACCGACACGGCGATCGCGGGCGGCGTCGAGCACATGGGCCACCACCCGATGGGGTCCGGCGTCGACCCCAACCCGCGGTTCATCTCCGAGCGCCTGGTCGACCCGTCCGCGCTGGTGATGGGCTCGACCGCGGAGAACCTGCACGACCGGTACCCGGCCGTCACCCGCGAGCGGGCCGACGCGTACGCGCTGGGCAGCCAGCGCAAGGTCGCCGCCGCCTACGCGGCGGGCCAGATCCAGCCCGACCTGGTGCCGGTCGCGATCCGCAGTGCCGAGCGCGGCTGGGGGCTGGCGACGGCCGACGAGCCGCCGCGCCCGGACACCACGCTGGCCGCGCTGGCGGGGCTGAAGACGCCGTTCCGGCCGCACGGCCGGGTCACCGCGGGGAACTCGGCCGGGCTGAACGACGGCGCCACCGGCTGCGTCATCGCCGCCGCGGACGTCGCAGCCGAGCTCGGCCTGGAGGCCAGGATGCGGCTGGTCGACTTCTCCTTCGCCGGGGTGGACCCTGAGGTGATGGGCATCGGCCCGGTCCCCGCCACCGAGGCCGTGCTGGCCCGCAACGACCTGACCATCGACGACATCGGCCTGATCGAGATCAACGAGGCGTTCGCGGTCCAGGTGCTCGCCTTCCTCGACCACTTCAAGATCGCCGACGACGACCCGCGGGTGAACCCGTGGGGCGGCGCGATCGCGCTCGGCCACCCGCTCGCCAGCTCCGGCGTGCGGCTGATGATCCAGCTGGCCCGCGAGTTCGCCGGGCAGCCCGCCACCCGCTACGGCCTGACCACGATGTGCGTCGGGCTGGGCATGGGCGGCACCGTCCTGTGGGAGAACCTCAATGCCTGACGCGTCGCTTCTCACCTCGCTGTTCGGCGAGGAAGTCGTCACCAGGGCGCTGGTGCGCGATGTGGAACTACCCGACGGCGCCGGCACGATGGCGCTCATCACGCTGGACAACGGGCTCGACCACACCAGGCCGAGCACGTTCGGCCCGGCCGGGCTGCTCGCGCTGAACGACGCGCTGGACGCGGTCGCGGCACGAACCGACATCGCCGCCGTGGGAGTGACCGGCAAGCCGTTCATCTTCGCGGTCGGCGCCGATCTGAGCGGCACCCCACTGATCGCCGCGCGGGACGAGGCGCTGACCATCGCCCGGCTCGGGCACGCGGTGTTCCGGCGGCTCGGTGAGCTGAGCGTGCCGTCGTTCGCGTTCGTGAACGGTGCCGCGCTCGGCGGCGGCCTGGAACTCGCGCTGCACTGCTCGTACCGGACGATCTCCTCCGGGGTCACCGCGGTCGCGTTCCCCGAGTGCTTCCTCGGCCTGGTGCCCGGCTGGGGCGGTACCTACCTGCTACCGCGCCTGATCGGCCCGGCCCGGGCGCTCGAGATCATCGTCGAGAACCCGCTCAGCCAGAACCGCATGCTGCGCGCCGCGCAGGCCTTCTCGCTCGGCATCGCCGACGCGATGTTCGACCCGGCCGACTTCCTGGCCGAGTCGCTGCGCTGGGCGGCCCGCGTGCTGACCGGATCGGCCGACGTGTCCCGGGCGGTGCCCGCCGCCGGATGGGACGCGGTGAGCTGGGACCAGTCGGTAGCCGCCGCCCGGCTGTTTGCCGACGGCAAGCTGCACGGCGCTGCCCCGGCGCCCTACCGGGCCATCGACCTGGTGGCCGCAGCCGGCGGCCGGACCCGCGACGAGGGGTTCGCCGCCGAGGACGAGGCCCTCGCCGACCTGCTGCTCAGTGAGGAACTGCGGGCGGGGCTCTACGCCTTCGACCTGACCCAGAAGCGGGCCCGGCACGCGGCCGGGGCGCCGGAGGAGTCGCTGGCGCGGCCCGTCACCAAGATCGGGGTGGTGGGCGCCGGGCTGATGGCCGCGCAGATCGCGCTGCTGTTCGCGCGGCGGCTCGAGGTGCCCGTGGTGCTGACCGACCTGGACCAGGCCCGGCTGGACGCCGGACTCGGTCACGTGCGGGCCGAGGTGGCCAGGCTGCGCGATCGCGGCCGGATCGGCGCCGACGCCGCGGCGCGGCTGACCGCGCTGGTCACCGGGTCGCTGACCAAGGACGCGTTCGCCGACGCCGACTTCGTGATCGAGGCCGTGTTCGAGGAGATCGCGGTCAAGCAGCGGGTGCTCGCCGAGGTCGAGGCGGTCGTGCGCCCGGACTGCGTGCTGGCCACGAACACCTCCTCGCTGTCGGTGACCGAGATGGCGTCGGGGCTGGCGCATCCGTCGCGGGTTGTCGGGTTCCATCTCTTCAACCCGGTGGCCATGATGCCGCTGGTCGAGGTGGTCCGCGGCGCCGCCACCGACGACGCGACGGCCGCCACCGCGCTCGCCGTCGGCGCCCGGGCGAAGAAGAACTGCGTGCTGGTCAAGGACGCGCCGGCCTTCGTGGTGAACCGCCTGCTGACCCGGTTCCTCGGCGAGATCCTCGCCTGCGTCGACGAGGGCACGCCGTTCGAGGCGGCCGAGCACGCGCCTGACCCGCTGGGCCTGCCCATGTCCCCGTTCTTCCTGCTCCAGCTGGTCGGCCCGGCGGTCGCGTTGCACGTGGCGGAGACACTGGCCACGGCCTACCCGGACCGGTTCGCGGTATCGCCCAAGCTCCGCGCCCTGGTCGCGGCGGGCAAGACCGCCGTCTACCGGCCCGATCTCACTGTCGACGAGTCGGTGGCGGAAATGCTGGCCGGCGGTGACCGGCCGTCCACCGCCGAGGAGGTCCGAGAGCGCGCCCTCGAGGCGCTGGCCGAGGAGATCCGGCTGATGCTCGACGAGGGCGTCGTGGCCGGGCCCGAGGACATCGACCTGTGCATGATCCTGGGCGCCGCCTGGCCGTTCCACCTGGGCGGGATCACGCCCTACCTGGACCGCGCCGGGATCGCGGAGAAGGTGACCGGCATCCGGTTCCACATCTAACCGAGGCAGCCCGCGGGCCGGGTGATGCCCGGAAACCAGTCGTGCAGGTTCTCTGCCGTCTCGTCAGTCACCGCGGCCCCGGCTGTCTCGCTGAGCCGAAATTTAGCGTGGTTGATCCGGGCTTCGCGGTTGATTGAGGGGTCTATGGTCCCCCGGATCAGCCTCATAACCCGGATCCACCACGTTAATCGCGTAGCACCTCTACCTGGCCGAAGACCACAGGTAATGGTGATGCTGCCAAGGCGAGGGTTGCGCCAGCGGCTGATGCTCGGCGAGGCATGGCGGCACCAGTCTTAGGGTGAGGGAATGACCGAGGTTTTCCGGCTCTGCGATGACTACCTCACCCGGTGGGCGGCACTGGATCCGGTCGCGGCCGGGATGGTCGGGCTCAGCGGGGTGTTCGGCGCGGCTACCGACTACGGGCCGGACGGATACGCGGCGCGCGAGGAGCTGATTGCCACCACGCTGGCCGCGCTCGGGGTGGCGCCGGTGACCTCTGATGCTGACCGGCGGGCAGCCGGCTTCCTGCGGGAACGACTGGAGGCCCAGCTGGCCTGGCACCGGACCGGGGAGCCGCTCCGGCTGCTCCGTACCCCGATCGGACAGCTCAGCATGATCAGGGACAGCGTGGACCTGCTGCCCCGCGACGGCGAGGAGAGCTGGCGGAACATCGCGGCCCGGCTCGCCGCGATCCCCGCGATGTTCGCCAGCTGGCGATCGAGCCTGGACGCCGGGCTCGGCCGGGGCCTGACGGCGGCGCGCAGGCAGGCCGTCGAGGCGGCGGCCGCGGCCGACCGCTACACCGGGACGCACGACGCGCTGGTAGCCTCCTACGGCGACGGCCCGCTGGCCGGCGAGCTCGCCGCTGCTGCGGAGCAGGCGCACGGCGGCTACCGGGAGCTGGCCCGCTACCTGCGCGAGGATTACGCGCCGCGGGCGTCCGAGCGGGACGCGGTCGGCGCCGAGCGGTACGCCGTGGCCGCCAGGATCAGCCTGGGCGCGGACATCGACCTGAGCGAGGCCTACGAGTGGGGCTGGGCCGAACTCGCCCGGATCGAGGCCGAGATGGCGACCGAGGCGGACAAGGTCAGCTCCGGCGCGAGCCCGGACGAGGCCGCCGCGGTGCTAGACCAGACCGAGTACGTGACCGGCGCGGACGCTTACCAGGCCTGGCTGCAGGACCGCCAGGACGAGGCGGTCGAGCGGCTGGACGGCGTCCTATTCGACATCGCGCCGCCACTGCGCCGGATCGAGGCGGTACTGGCCCGCAATTCCAGCTCCGGGGCGGCCTACTATACGAAGCCCAGCGAGGACCTGAGCAGGCCCGGCCGGACCTGGTGGCCGCTCGGCGGGCGGGGCGACGCGGACAGGTACCAGACTTGGTCCGAGCTCTCCACCGTCTTCCACGAGGGGGTGCCCGGCCATCACCTGCAGGCGGGCGCGGCCATGATGGCGGGGGACACTCTGTCCCGGTACGCCAGGTGCGTGTTCGTGAGCGGGCACGGTGAGGGCTGGGCCTTGTACGCCGAACGGCTGGCCGACGAGCTCGGCTGGTTCGCCGAGCCCGGCACGCGGCTCGGCATGCTGAGCGGGTCGGCGCTGCGCGCGGCCCGGGTGGTCATCGACATCGGCTTCCACCTGGACCTGCCGCTGCCCGACCGCTCCCGGTGGACGTTCGAGCGGGCATGCGAGGTGCTGCGGGACCGCGGCCGGGCCGAGCCGCACCGGGTCCACCCCGAGGTGGTCCGCTACCTCGGCTGGCCCGGCCAGGCCATCTCCTACAAGCTCGGCGAGCGCGGTTGGCTGGCGGCCCGTGAGCAGGCTATGCGGCGCCCGGGACCCGGAGGGTTCGACCTGAAGCGGTGGCATACCGCCGCGCTCAGCCTCGGCCCGATGGGCCTGGACGGCCTCACCGAGGCGCTGGCCACGGCCGGCAGCGGCTGAGGGGGCCTCATCGCTTGTCCTCGCGGATCCAGCGCGGACGCCGGAAGAGGCGGCCCAGCCTGTCATGCAGGCCGTGCCCGCTGTCGGCCAGTGCGTCCACCCGGTACACCGGAGGCCCGTCGGGGGCCGGCAACTGGCTGGCCTGGGCGTCGTCCACGGTGGACCGGATCTGGCTCCGGGTGATCCGGAGCACCTGGTCGGCGTCGATGAAGCGCAGGCCGCCGTCGGTAGCGATCACGATCCCGTCGAAGACGTCGACCTCAGGTACCTCCAGCACGTGCTCGAGGGTGCCGATCGTGGCGCCGCTGCTGCTCAGCACCGGCGTCCCGCGGACCGCCGCCTGGTACGAAATAGGCAGATCGTCGTCGGTCATAGGAGAATCCTGCCTGTTAGCGCGCCCGGTGGTCCACGATGCGGCGCATCTTGCCCATCGAGCGCTCGATCGTCCCCGGGGCCTCGACGCTGGTGGTGACGGTGACGCCGATGGTGTTCTTGACCCGCGCCGACAGCGTGGCGCCCGCCTCGGCCGCGTCGGGACCGGCGGTGCCCGGGCGGCATTCGACGTGCACGGCGAGCTGCTCCATCCGGCCTTCCCGGGTCAGGTGCAGCTGAAAGTGCGGGGACAGCGCCGGGATGGCCATGATGAGCTCCTCGATCTGGGTCGGGAACAGGTTGACCCCGCGCAGGATGATCATGTCGTCGGTGCGGCCGGTGATCTTCTGCATCCGCCGCATGGTGCGCGCGGTGCCCGGCAGCAGCCGGGTCAGGTCGCGGGTGCGGTAGCGGATCACCGGCATGGCCTGCTTGGTCAGCGAGGTGAAGACGAGCTCGCCCTCTTCGCCGTCGGGCAGCGGCTTCCCGGTCAGCGGGTCGATCACCTCGGGGTAGAAGTGGTCCTCCCAGATGTGCAGGCCGTCCTTGGTCTCCACGCACTCCTGCGCCACCCCCGGCCCGATCACCTCGGACAGGCCGTAGATGTCGGTGGCGTCGAGCCCGGCCCGGGCCTCCATCTCGGCCCGCATCTCGTTCGTCCACGGCTCGGCGCCGAAGATGCCGTACCGGAGCGAGGACGCGGCCGGGTCGTCGCCCTGGCGCTCCATCTCGTCCAGGATCGCGAGCATGTAGGACGGCGTGACCATGATGATGTCCGGCCGGAAGTCCCTGATCAAGGTGACCTGGCGCTCGGTCATCCCGCCGGAGACCGGGACCACGGTGCAGCCGAGCTTCTCGCCCCCGTAGTGCGCCCCGAGGCCTCCGGTGAAAAGCCCGTAGCCGTAGGCGTTGTGCAGGACCTGGCCGGGACGGCCGCCCGCCGCCCGGATCGAGCGGGCCATCACCGTGGCCCATACCTCGATGTCGCCGGAGGTGTAGCCGACCACCGTGGCCCGGCCCGTGGTGCCCGAGCTGGCGTGCACCCGGACCACCTGCTCACGGGGCACCGCGAACATGCCGTACGGGTAGTTCTCCCGCAGGTCGGCCTTGCTGGTCAGCGGGTAATTTGCCAGGTCGGCGACGTCCTTGCAGTCGTCCGGGTGCACACCCGCCGCGTCGAACGCCGCGCGGTAGTGCGGCACGTTGGCGTAGGCGTGCCGCAGCGTCCAGCGGAGCCGCTCGAGCTGGAGCGCGCGCAACTCGTCGGCCGAGGCCCGCTCGATGGCCTCGAGGTCGCCGCCCGGCGATGCGAGGTCCGGCATTCCAGGCTCCTGACTGGCTAGGCGTCGTAGTCGACGGTGATCTGATCGGAGGCGGGCAGGGACTGGCAGGTGAGAACAAAGCCCGCGTCGAGCTCCTCCTGCTCCAGGGCATAGTTGCGGCGCATGGTGACCTCGCCGGCGGTGAGCCGGGCGCGGCAGGTGCCGCACACCCCGCCCTTGCACGCGAACGGCAGATCCGGGCGGACCCGCTGGGCGCCGTCAAGGACCGGGGTGCCGTACGGGATGGTGACGGTGCTGGTGCGGCCGTCGAGCAGCACGGTCACCTCGGCGCCCGGGCCCGGGGCTTGCTCGGCGTGCGTGGCCGGGGCGGGCGGAGCATCTTCGACGTAGAACAGCTCACGATGGATCCGCAGCCGCGGCACGCCGAGCTCGGCGAGCAGGCCGATCGCGTCTTCCACCAGGCCGAACGGGCCGCACAGCCACCAGTGGTCCACCGCGGCCACGTCGACGGTGACCGGTAGCAGCGCGCGCAGCTTGGCCGCGTCGAGCCGGCCGGTGAACAGCTCCACCTCCTGCGGCTCGCGGCTGAGCACGTGGACCAGGCAGATCCGCTCCGGGTAGGTGTCCTTGAGGTCGGCGATCTCGTCGGCGAACATCACCGAGTCGTTGCGCCGGTTGCCGTAGAGCAGGGTGACGGAGGACTTTTCCTGCGCGGCGAGCACGGAGGCGGCGATGGACAGCACCGGGGTGATCCCGCTGCCCGCCGCGATCAGCACGTGCTGGCCGGGTTCTTCCAGGTCCGGGGTGAACGAGCCGGACGGTGCCTGGACCTCGATCACGTCACCTGGCCGTACCTCGTGCACCAGCCAGCCGGAAACGACGCCGCCCGCGACCTCGCGCACCCCGATGCGCGGCGCGCGGCCCCGGGCCGCGCAGATCGAATAGGACCGGCGCTCCTCGCCGCGGCGGATCGTCAGCGACTGCCCGGGCGCGAAGGCGAACCGTTCGGCCAGCCCGGGCGGGACGTCGAAGGTTACCGCGGCCGCGTCGTCGGTGAGCGGGTCCACTCGCGCCACCGTGAGCCGGTGGAATTCGGTCCTGGACATCAGATGGCCTTTACGTGCTCGAAGGGCTCACGGCAGCTCTCGCAGCGGAACAGCGCTTTGCACGCGGTCGCGCCGAATGCCGCGGTCTGCGTCGTATCCGCCGAGCCGCAGCGCGGGCAGGCGACCGGCTCGCGCTCGGCTAGCTGCGTGGGGGACGAACCCCGCGAACCCCCCCGCGTCGTGAGGGTAAGCGGGACCGGGCCCGAGCGGGCGGGCGCGGTGTGCGGCGGGGCGATGCCGGCCGCCGACAGCTTGCGGCGGCCCTCCGCGGTGATCCAGTCGCTGCTCCAGGCGGGCGCGAGCGCGGTCCGCACGTCGACCTCGGCGAAGCCGGACGCGGCGAGTCGGCGCCGCAGGTCATGGGCTATCTCGCGTAGCGCGGGGCAGCCCGAGTAGGTCGGCGTGATCGTCACCACCAGGCGCTCGCCCTCGGTCCCGACGCCACGCAGGATGCCCAGGTCGGCCACTGTCACCATGGGCAGTTCGGGGTCGGGCACGGCCGCCGCGACCGCGCGGGCCGCGGCGAGCCCGGCCGCCGTCACCATGTCGCGTCCGGATGGGCGCGAGCGACGCTTTGCAGCTCGGCGAGCAGGTAGCCGAACGGTTCGGTGTGCACGCCGTCCCGCCCCGACTTGCCTCCCACCCGGGCGAGCGGGGTGCCCTGCGGGCGGTCCAGGGTGGCTGCGCCGAGCACGGCGTCGAGCACGGCGTCCACCTCGGCCCGCAGCTCCGCCGGGTCGGCCGCCACCCCGGGCAGCCGGGCCGCCACCGGGTCGGCCTGGAAGAGCTCGTCAGTCAGCGGCCAGATGACACCGAGCGCGGCCGCCATCTTGTCGTGCGACAGCGCAGTCCCGTCACCGAGCCTGATCACCCACTGGGCCGCGTAGTCCCGGTGGTAGGCCAGCTCGTTGGCGCCCTTGGCCGCGATCGCCGCGAGCACCGGGTCGGCCGAGGCGGCCAGCCGGCCGAACAGGGCCAGCCGCCAGGCCGAGAAGACCAGCAGCCGGCCGGCCAGCTGGGCGAAGTCGGCGTCGGTGTGCTCGGCCAGCCGGACGCTGCGGAACTCGTGCTCGTCGCGGAAGAACGCCAGGTCGTCTTCCCGGCGGCCGCGGCCCTCGGCCTGCCCGGCCCGGGCCAGCAGCATGCGCGCCTGTCCGAGCAGGTCCAGGGCGATGTTGGCCAGCGCGGTCTCCTCCTCGAGCTCGGGCATGCGCGTCATCCACTGCTGCAGCCGGTGCGAGTAGATCAGCGCGTCGTCGCCGAGCGCCAGGCAGTATGCGGTCAGCGCGGCCGCGTCGACGCCGTCGGGGACCGACGCGTCGATCCCCTCCAGCGGGTCGGTGAACCCGGTCCCGAACGCCCAGCGGTGATCCTCGGCCTCCTCGCTCAGGCTCTCGTACGCGGCGAACTCGTCCTCGGTCACCGGCACCCCCTACATGTGCGGTATGTCGTCGGGGAGCTGGTAAAACGTCGGGTGCCTGTACACCTTGTCGCCGGACGGCGCGAAGAACGGGTCCTTCTCGTCCGGGCTCGACGCGGTGATGTCGGCGGCCGCCACGACCCAGATGCTGACCCCCTCGTTCCGCCGGGTGTACAGGTCCCTGGCGTGCCGCAGGGCCATCTGCGCGTCGGCCGCGTGCAGCGAACCGACGTGGACGTGGTTGAGCCCGCGCTTGCCCCGCAGGAACACCTCGTACAGCGGCCAGGCCGAGCGCACCTGCAGCTCCTCCATCAGGCGGCATCCTTCCGTGTGGCATGTCTGGCCGCATGGGCGGCGGCAGCCTCCCGCACCCAGGCGCCCTCGTCGTGGGCCGCCTGGCGGCGCTCGATCCGCTGCGCGTTGCACGGGCCGTTGCCCTTCACCACGGCCATGAACTCGTCCCAGTCCACCGAGCCGAAGTCGTAGTGCCCGCGCTCGGCGTTCCAGTTCAGCCCGGGATCGGGCAGTGTGACGCCCAGTTTCTCGGCCTGCGGAACGGTCATGTCCACGAACCGCTGCCGCAGGTCGTCGTTGGTGTGCCGTTTGATGCCCCAGGCCATCGACTGGGCCGTGTTCGGCGACTGGTCGTCCGGCGGCCCGAACATCATCAGCGACGGCCACCAGAACCGGTTCGTCGCGTCCTGCACCATCGCGCGCTGCGCCGCCGTGCCGCGCATCATGGTCAGCAGCAGCTCGTAGCCCTGCCGCTGGTGGAACGACTCCTCCTTGCAGATGCGTATCATGGCCCGGGCGTAGGGGCCGTAGGAGGAGCGGCACAGCGGCACCTGGTTGCAGATGGCCGCCCCGTCCACCAGCCAGCCGATCACGCCCACGTCGGCGTAGTTCAGCGTCGGGTAGTTGAAGATCGAGGAGTACTTCTGCCGCCCGCTGAGCAGCTTGGCGGTCATGTCGGCGCGATCGGCGCCGAGCGTCTCGGCCGCGGAGTACAGGTACATGCCGTGGCCGGCCTCGTCCTGCACCTTCGCGATAAGGATCGCCTTGCGGCGCAGCGAGGGTGCCCGGGTGATCCAGTTGCCCTCCGGCTGCATGCCGATGATCTCCGAGTGGGCGTGCTGGGCGATCTGGCGGATCATCGTCGCGCGGTAGGCGTCCGGCATCCAGTCCCTGGGTTCGATCCGCCGCTCGTGCTCGATAGTCTGGTCGAAGTGAGCCTGGAGTTCGCCGGTTCCGTGTTCGGGAAGCGCTGCCATCGCCACCATCCCCTTCCGGCACCATCGTAGGCCTGGCGCGACCGTCCGCGCCCTGCTGTTCATCGTATTATATACCGGACGTTCGGTCGGTAATGAGGGAGGCTATGACGGTGCCGCGGCTGCCCAGCGTGGAGACGATGATGGCCAACGACGAGGCCTCCCGCGCCCTGGGCATCGAGCTGATCGACCAGGGCCAGGGACGGGCGGTGACCCGCATGACGGTGCGCGGGGACATGGTCAACGGGCATGCGATGGCGCACGGCGGCCTGGTCTTCGCGCTGGCGGACACCGCGTTCGCCTGCGCCTGCAACAGCTTCGGGCCGGTGACCGTGGCCGCGTCGGCCGAGATCGTGTTCGTAGCGCCCGCGCGCGCCGGGGACGTGCTAGTGGCCGAGGCGGTGTTGCGGACCAGGTTCGGCCGGTCGGGGCTCTACGACGTGACCGTGCGCCGCGACACCGAGGTGATCGCGGAGTTCCGCGGCCGCAGTCACCAGCTCGGGCCCGCCTCGTGAGCGAGCCGGAAGGGCGGCGGCGGGGGCGGCCCGGCCACGACCACGCCTCGGTGCTGGTGGTGGCCGTCGAGCTGTTCAACGAGCGTGGCTACGACGGCACCAGCATGCGCGACCTGGCGGCCAGGCTTGGCATCGCCAAGTCGGCCATCTACCACCACGTGGCGGGCAAGGAGGAACTGCTGGCCCTGGCCCTGGACCGGGCCCTGGATGGCCTGGCCGCGGTGACCAGCCGGGCCCGCGCGCTTCCCGCCCCGGCCGTCGAGCGCCTGGAGTACCTCGTCCGGGGCAGCGTCGAGGTGCTCGAGGCCGAGTCGCCCTACGTCACGCTGCTGCTCCGGGTCCGCGGCAACACCGCCGTCGAGCGGGCCGCGCTGGACCAGCGGCGCGCCTTCGACCGGTTCGTGGCCGAGCTGGTGGCCGAGGCCGTGCAGGACGGCGACATCCGGTCCGACGTCGACGCGATGATCACCGCCCGCCTGCTGTTCGGCCTGGTCAACTCCATCGTCGAGTGGTACAGGCCGGACCGGCGTGCGAACGCGGCTCCGCTGGCCGACGCGGTCTGCGCGCTGGCGTTCGACGGGCTGCGCGCCCGGCGGCCGGGAGCGGGCTGTCAGTAGCGGATCGCGATCGGCTGGCCCCGGTCGTCTTGCTGAGGCCGGTCCGGGATGACCGCGGCGCGGCCGGTCGCGATTCGCCAGGCGCTCCAGGCCACGGCGGCCGCGTCCAGCGTGTCCGTGACCGGCGCCCGCGGAGTCGGGGGCAGCGCGATCCCGGCCCGGCTCAGCAGGTCACGGCGCAGCTCGCGGCCCTGCGGGGTGTGCTTGCTGTGCTCGAGCGGCGCGCCCGCCATGGCGCGGAAGGCCAGCTCGGGATGTACCTCGTAGAGCGGGTGTGGGCAGCTGTCCCGGTACCTGTCCGCCTCGAGCAGCCTGGCCCGCAGGCCCCAGGCCTGGATGGACAGACCCTGGCCGGTCAGCTCGCGGCAGCGCTGGCTGGCCGCCTGGTAGCTGGCCTGCTCCCAGACCGCCCGGGGCGGGATGGCAAAAACCGAGCTGCGCCTGGGCCCGAGCATCCCGCGGGCGGCCCCGTCCGCCTCGCGCCAGCCCGATTCGAGCAGCCCCAGCGGCATGTCGATGCCGACCACCCGGGCCTCGGTTCCGTCGAGCGCACCCGCCAGGGTCTGGTGCACACGGACCGCTTCAACCTGGAGGCGGGCCGCCACCCCGGGCGCGCACAAGCTGACCGCGACCCAGCCGCGCCGGCAGGCGTCAAGACCGGTTACCCGCATATCGCCACGGTGGCACATCGGTCGCGATCCCGGCACTTTCTCCGGCGAGGCTCCCACCCGGCGGGCGGCCGGGCCGCTACTGTTTTCTAATGGCCGAGGGCACTATCAGCGTCGCTGGTGAGCGGTCCGCACCTGCCAAGGGCAGCGGGTCCGGCCCCGCCCGCCTGCGTGCCTCTGCGTTTCCCCGCGGCCCGGTCACCATCCGCGGCACCGGCCCGGACGCCCTGTCGAACCTCGTCGCCGTCCTCGAGCTCGCCGCCGACGGCCAGCTGCGCTGTGCCGCGGCCACCAGGCGGCCGCTGGCCGCCACGGTCAGGCTGGTCGAGGACGCTCTGGTGGCCGGGGACTACTACGACCGCCGCGAGGAGGGCGAGCCCGTCGCGGCGTTCGCCTGGCCGATGCTGCTGCAGGCCGGCGGCCTAGGCCGACTCGCCGGGACCAGGCTCGAGCTGACCCCGCGCGGTGAGGCGGTCCTCGCCGCGCCGTGCTACCCGGCCCTCGGCGAGCTGTGGGACCGCTGGCTGCGGAGCGTGTCGCAGGACGAGCTGACCCGGATCGAGGCGATCAAGGGCCAGCGGAGGACCGGCACCCTGACCGCGCCGGCCCGGCGCCGGGCCGCGGTGGCCGACGGGCTCGCCGCGCTCGCGACCGACGTCTGGTTCGAGGTCGACGCCGTGTTCGCGGTGCTGCGGGCGCAGCCCGCCCCGCTCACGGTGGCCGCGAGCCCGCTGACCCAATGGGGGCTCTACCTGGAAGATCCGCGGCACGGATCGCTCGGCCCGGCCGGCGAGAAGGCGTGGAATGTCCTGGAGGGCCGGTACGCGCTGTGCGTGCTCTTCGAGTACGCGGCCACCCTCGGCGTGGTGGACGTCGCCTATACGGGGGCGCGCGGCGCCCGTGCCGACTACCGCGTGCTGCGGGGCGCGGAAGCATACGACAGCCTGTCCCGCTACGACGGCCTGGCCGCCGTCCGGGTCAACGAGCTGGGCGCGGCCATCCTGCATGATCCCGGCGCCCTGCCCGCCCTCGGTCTCCCGGTGCCGAGGCGGATTCTCCCGTAGCTCATCCGCCTGATCCGTCATGATCGCGCATGGTCTCATAGAGGGGGGCCGCGAATCCTCGGGAGGCATGATGAAACGGACCTGGCTGGCCCTGGCGGCTGGCCTGGCACTGGTACTGACGAGCGCCGGGACCGCCAGCGCCACCGAGCGGCTGCCGGCGGGTGACGCGCCGCCCGGGTTCTGGTGGGGCACCGACAGCTTCAACGTCTCCGTGCCGGGCAAGGCGCCATACAGCATGCCGTTCCTCGGCGGCGCCTACGGCGGCTACATCGGGATGACCGGGAACTGGGCGTACTGGCAGGGCTGCAGCGGCCAGGAGCACTTCATCGCCTACTCGTCGACCAACGCCGCGCAGGCGCACACCAACTTCGTGACCTACCACAAGGGCGTCGGCCGCGGCGCGTACTGGTTCATGGGCGGGCCTGGCGTCGACCCGCACTGGAACGGGACGGCCGCCGAGGCCTACAAGTGGGGCGCGCAGCAGGCGGCCCGCGCCCTGATCGACATCGCCAACGGGGGCGGCATCGACTACCCGGTCGTCTGGATGGACATCGAGATACCGGGCATCGGGCCCGCCACCGACAACGGCTGGAACACCGTGTACACCACGCCGTGCAGCGGGAAGGTGAAGCAGCAGCACATCCTGGCGAGCATCGACCGGGCGGACTTCAACGGCTTCTACGACTACGTCACCGCGCACTCCAAGTACCGGCCGGGTGTCTACTCCGCCGTCGTGGTGTGGAACTCGGTCTTCGGCGGCAACAGCGCCAGCCCGGGCAGCCCTGGCTACATCCCGGGCACCGACGAATGGACGTACGAGCCGGAGACCACCAACTACAAGGGCAACTTTCCGACCGGCTTCTGCCTGAAGTCGGGCGGGTGCGCGCAGTTCTTCGGCGGCGTCACCCGGTCGAGCAGCCACGCCCTCATGTGGCAGTGGTCCGGCGGCGGCGGGCAGACCAACGGGATCGGCGGCTTCAACGGCGACCTCGACCAGATCGACGGCGCCCGTCACCCCTAGCCCGGCCCTTACGGGTTGCTGTGTCCAGTCCGTGCTGTCAGAGCAGCACGGACTGGACCCGGTTCAGAAGCTCACGCCCTGAGCGGGCGTGGCAAGTCTTGAACGCCTGCCAGCGGGAAATCTGCCCCGGTTAGCGTGGTTGATTCGGGTTGTGAGGTTGATCCGGTGCACTCTGGACCCCCTGATCAACCGCATAGCCCCGATCAGCCACGTAAAATTCCGGCATAAGCGGACAAAAGGTGCGCAAATCGCCGGTCAACGAAACCCCGTACCGCGACCTGGCCACGAACAGACGCTCAGCCGGCGATCAGCTGCTCGAGCAGGATGTCCGGGTGCTCCCGCTGGACCTGGGCGAGCCGCCACTTGTCGCTGAACAGCGCGAGCAGGGTTCCGTCGTGGCGGCGGGCCAGCACTTCGACCGCGCGCTGACCCGCCAGCACCCTGGCTCCGTCGAGATCGGTCCGGCGGGCCATCGAGTAGTCCAGGTGGTCGAGATCGGCCCGGGCGCCGAACTCGTGCTCGAGCCGGTGCAGCACCACGTCGAACTGCAGCGGCCCGACCGCGGCCAGCACCGGCGCCTGGTCGCCGCGCAGATCGGAGGAGAGAACCTGGATGACGCCCTCGGTGTCCAGTTGCTCGATGCCGCGGCGAAACTGCTTGGCCTTGCCCGCGTCCTTGCCGCGCACCACGGCGAAATGCTCGGGCGCGAAGCTCGGGATGGGCGAAAACTCCACCGGGACCTCGCCCGCGTACAGCGTGTCGCCCGGGCGCAACGCGGTCGCGTTGACCAGGCCGATCACGTCACCGGGGAAGGCTTCCTCGACGGTCTCCCGGTCCTGTCCGAACATGGACTGGGCGTACTTGGTGGCGAACGGGCGCCCGGTCGCGGCGTGGGTCAGCACCATGCCGCGCTCGAACCGGCCCGAACACACCCGGACGAATGCCATCCGGTCCCGGTGCGCCGGGTCCATGTTGGCCTGGACCTTGAAGACCAGGCCGGAGAACGGCGCGTCGACCGGCCGGGGCTCCTGCTTGACGTCCTCCCGCGCGGACGGCGGGGGAGCGTACGAGGTCACCGCGTCGAGCAGGCGGCGCACCCCGAAGTTCGGCAGCGCGGCGCCGAACAGCACCGGGCTGGTCACGCCGGCCAGGAAGGATTCCATGTCGACCGCGGGACCGTACACCTCGTCGAGCAGCGCCAGTTCCTCCTGTGCCGCGTCGTACGCGGCACCGTCGCGGGCCAGCGCCGCGGCGGAGTCCAGGATCGTCTCCAGCGCCCGCCCGGCCCCGCCGGGAGTCCGCTCGAACGTGACGTACTCCCCGGTGGCCCGCTCGACCAGGCCGCGAAAGTCGCCGGCCACCCCGACCGGCCAGTTCACCGGGGCCGGGTGCAGGCCGATCCGCTGCTCGATCTCGTCGAGCAGCTCGAGCGGCTCCCGGCCGGGCCGGTCCCACTTGTTCACGAACGTGATCACCGGCACATCCCGGCTGCGGCACACGTCGAACAGCTTCAGCGTCTGCGGCTCCAGGCCCTTGGCCGAGTCCAGCAGCATGATCGCGCAGTCCACCGCCGACAGCACCCGGTACGTGTCCTCGGAGAAGTCGGCGTGGCCGGGCGTGTCCAGCAGGTTGAGCACCGTGCCGTGGTAGTCGAAGCGCAAGGCCGCCGAGGTGATCGAGATGCCCCGGGCGCGCTCCATCGCCATCCAGTCCGACGTTACGCCGCGCCGGCCAGCCTTGCCGTGCACCGCGCCCGCCTGGGTGATCGCCGACGCGTGCAGGGCCAGCGCCTCGGTCAGGGTCGACTTACCCGCATCCGGATGGCTGATCACCGCGAAGGCCCGGCGCCTGCCTGCTTCAGCCAGCACCCTCATGTCGGCGGCCCGCGGAGGTGCCCCCGTATCCGCCATAGTCATTTCTCTTAGGATACTGGGTCCGTGGACCGCATCCTGACCATCCCCAACGCGATCAGCGCTGCCCGGCTGGCTGGAGTCCCGGTCTTCCTCTGGCTGGTGCTGGGCGTGCAGACCGCGACCGCCGACTACTGGGCGGTCGCGCTGCTCATCGTGGCCGGCCTGTCCGACTGGCTGGACGGCAAGATCGCCCGCGCGCTCAACCAGGGCAGTCGGCTGGGTGAGGTGCTCGACCCGGCCGCGGACCGGCTGTACATCGCGGCCACCATCGTGGCGCTGGCCGTGCGGGAAATCATCCCGTGGTGGCTGGTCGCCATCCTGGCGCTGCGCGAGCTGACCGTCGGCGTGGCCCTGGCCGTGCTGCGGCAGCGGGCCGGGTTCAGCACCCTGCAGGTCAGCTTCGTCGGCAAGGGCGCCACGCTTTGCCTGCTTTATGCTTTCCCGTTGCTGTTCCTTGGCGATCACCCCGGCTGGGGTGGGACGCTCGCCCGGGTACTAGGCTGGGCTTTCGCGACCTGGGGAACCGCCCTGTACTGGTGGGCCGCGATGCTGTACCTGGTCCAGGTCAGGAGGCTGGTTAGTGACACCGCGAGTTCGTTAGGGTACAAGGCGCGTCCTTGATTCCGCCCGTGACGGGGTGCACATAATGGCGGAAACCGGGAAGGAGCCGCAAAGCCATTGAAGGCCGTCGTCATGGCAGGGGGCGAGGGCACGCGGCTACGCCCGATGACCGCGAACCAGCCCAAGCCGCTCCTGCCCGTGGCCAACCGCCCGATCATGGAGCACGTGCTGCTGCTGCTCAAGCGGCACGGCTTCGATGAAACCGTGGTGACCGTCCAGTTCCTCGCCGCCCTCGTCCGGAACTACTTCGGTGACGGCGAGGAGTTCGGCATGAGCCTGCAGTACGCCACCGAGGAGATGCCGCTGGGCACCGCGGGCAGCGTGCGGAACGCGGAGGACGCACTGCGGGACGAGCCGTTCCTGGTCATCTCCGGCGACGCCCTCACCGACATGGACCTTACCGGCCTGGTCCGCTTCCACAAGGACTCCGGCGCGCTGGTCACGGTGGCGCTGGCCAAGGTGCCGAACCCGCTGGAATTCGGCATCGTGATCACTGAGGAGGACGGCCAGATCCAGCGGTTCCTGGAGAAGCCGACCTGGGGCCAGGTGTTCTCGGACACGGTGAACACCGGGATCTACGTGATGGAACCCGAGGTGCTCGCGGAGGTCCCGCCGGGCCAGGTGGTGGACTGGTCCGCCGACGTCTTCCCCAAGCTGCTCGACCGCGGGGCCCCGCTGTACGGCTACGTCTCGGACAGTTACTGGGAGGACGTCGGGACCCACGAGAGCTACCTGAAGGCTCAGGCCGACGTGCTGGCCGGGCGGGTGCAGACCGACATCGCGGGCTTCGAGGTCTCGCCGGGCGTCTGGGTCGCCGAGGGCGCCGAGGTCGACACCGACGCGGTCCTCACCGGCCCGCTGTGCATCGGCGACTACGCCAAGATCGAGGCCGGCGCGCACCTGCGCGAGTACACCGTGATCGGCAGCAACGTGGTGGTCAAGGAGGGCGCTTTCCTGCACCGGGCGGTGGTGCACAACAACGTCTACATCGGCCAGGGCGTCACCCTGCGCGGCTGCGTGATCGGGAAGAACACCGACGTGATGCGGCTGGCCAGGATCGAGGAGGGCGCCGTCGTCGGGGACGAGTGCGTGATCGAGCCTGAGGCCTACCTGTCCGCCGAGGTGAAGGTCTACCCGTTCAAGACCATCGAGGCCGGCGCGGTAGTCAACACCAGCGTGATCTGGGAGTCCAGGGGGCAGCGCACCTTGTTCGGCCCGCGCGGAGTGTCCGGCCTGGTCAACGTCGAGGTCACCCCCGAGCTCGCGGTCCGGCTGGCCAGCGCCTACGCCACCATGCTGCGCAAGGGCTCCACCGTCACCACCTCGCGGGACGTGTCCCGGGCCGCCCGCGCGCTCAAGCGGGCCGTGCAGGGCGCGCTCAACGCCAGCGCGATCAACGTCGTGGACCTGGAGGCCCAGCCGCTCCCGGTGGCCAGGTTCGAGACCGCCCGAGACCACTACAGCGGCGGCATCGCGCTGCGCACCACGCCCGGCGACCCGCAGTCGGTCGACATCATCTTCCTGGACGAGCGCGGCGCCGAGCTGTCCCAGGCCGACCAGCGCAAGCTGCAGCGGGTGTTCTCCCGGCAGGAGTTCCGGCGGGCTTTCCCTGGCGAGATCGCCGAGCTCAGCTACCCGCCCCGGGTGGTCGAGTCCTACAGCCACGAGCTGCTGCGGTGCATCGACATGAGCGGCGTCCGCGAGGCCGGGCTGAAGGTGGTGGCGGACTGCGCGGGCGGTACCGCGTCGCTGGTGCTGCCCAGCCTGCTCGGCACGATCGGGGTCGAGGTGCACACCCTGAACAACCGGCTGGACGAGGTCTCGCCCACCGAGACCACCGCGCAGCAGCGCGCCGGGCTGCAGCGGCTGGCCGACGTGGTGTCCTCGTCCCGGGCCGCGTTCGGCGTCAGGTTCGACCCGGTGGGCGAGCGGATCCAGCTCGTGGACGAGAAGGGCGAGCTGGTCAGCGAGGACCGGGCCCTGCTGGCCGTGCTCGACCTCGTCGCCGCCGAACGCAAGCGGGGCCGCGTCGCTCTCCCGGTCACCACCACCAAGGTGGCCGAGCAGGTGTGCCGGTTCCACGGCGTCCAGGTGGAGTGGACGCCGACCTCGATGCACGCGCTGACCCTGGCCACGACTCAGGACGACGTGATCTTCGCGGCCGACGGCCACGGCGGGTTCGTGGTGCCCGAGTGCGCGCGGACCATCGACGGCATCGCGGCCTTCGTCCGGCTGCTCGGCCTGGTCGCGCGGACCCGGCTGACGTTGAGCCAGATCGACGCCAGGATCCCGGTCGCGCACCTGCTCAGGCGCTCGGTGCCGACGCCATGGGCGGCCAAGGGCGGGGTCATGCGCACGGTCATGGAGGCCGCGGGCGACCACGAGATCGACACCACGGACGGCGTGCGCGTGACCGAGCGGGACCGCGGCTGGGTGCTGGTGCTGCCCGACCCGGCGGACGCCGTCACGCACCTGTGGGCCGAGGGGAACGACGCCGACGCCGCTCAGCTGCTGCTCGACGAGTGGGCAGCGGTGGTGGAACGGGCCGGGCACTAGGTGAGGGCTGGCGGTTACCGTCAAGTGTCCTGGATACTGCGGTTAGGTCCCCCCGAATTTTCGCTCAGCGGACGGGTAAGCTGTGTCCCTCACGCGATGATGCGAAAGGCGCCAACCACGCGGAATTCGCGAATGTGAGACAATCGCGCATTGCGATTCGCCCCGGCGGTCACCGCCCGCCGGGGCGGGCCCGGTGACGGGCCCGGCAGGCAGGAGTGCATGGCGCGGGTGCACGGCGGAGGTGAGAAGGCGGTGTGGCGGAAGCGTCGCGGAGAAAATAGTCGGCGCGGACGGCGCGGGCTGTTCGCGTGGCGCATGGACCGCCCCGCCTCCTCTCGCGTACCGTGGGCTGGATCGCTCGAAGACGATGAGTACGACCAGGGGAGGCCGAGCGGAGCCATGCCACGGGTCTACTGCGCCAGATGCGGCCGGCCGAATCCCGACGGAGCCAGGTTCTGCTCGTACTGCGGGACCCAGCTGACCGCGCCGGTGCCGCCCGGATCGGGGATGCCGGGCGTGCCCGGCGGGACCGGCGGCTACCCCGCCGGGGGCGCCCCGGAGCGCCCGGGCGAGACCACCTCGACGATCTCGCTGGGCCGCACCGATGACGACCTCGGTGAGGACCTGTACCCCGATTCGGCGTCGTTCGGCGCGCTGCCGCCCGGCAGTGCCCTGCTGCTGGTCATGCGCGGGCCCAACGCGGGCAGCCGGTTCCGGCTCGACGGCGAGCTGACCACCGCGGGCCGCCATCCGGACAGCGACATCTTCCTCGACGACGTGACCGTGTCCCGACGGCACGCCGAGTTCTACCGGGAGGGCGCCCGGTTCACCGTGCGCGATGTAGGCAGCCTCAACGGGACCTACGTGAACCGCGAGCGGATCGAGGAGGCCGAGCTGACCGGCGGGGACGAGGTGCAGATCGGCAAGTTCCGGCTGCTGTTCCTGACCAGCCAGGATCTCGGCCCGGGCCCTTCGACGCCGTCCGCCGACCGCCGCGGCAGGGGCGCCCAGGACTACGCATGAGCGAGCCGAAGGGGCGCGGCCAGTTCGGCATCGGCGAGGTGCTCGCTCAGCTTCAGCCGGAATTCCCGGACATCAGCACGTCCAAGATCCGGTTCCTGGAGGCCGAAGGGCTGATCGAGCCGGCCAGGTCCCGCTCCGGATACCGGCGGTTCTCCGCGGCCGACATCGAGCGGCTGCGGTACATCCTGACCATGCAGCGCGACTCCTACCTGCCGCTGCGGGTGATCAGGGAACGGCTGGCCGACGGGGCTGAAGGGGCCGACAGCCAGGCCCCGGCGGGCCGGTCGCCGGCCGACATGACCCGCCGCCAGCTGCTGGACGCCGCCGAGATCAGCGAGGCCGAGCTGACCGAGCTTGAGGACTACGGGCTGATCCGCCGGGTGGGCCGGCAGTACGGCGCGGATGCGCTGGCGGTAGCCAGGGCCCTGGCCGCGCTGCGCCAGTACGGCGTGCAGGCCAGGCACCTGCGCCCGGTCAAGGCGGCGGCCGACCGGGCTGCCAACCTGGTCGAACAGGTGATAGCGCCCCAGCTGCGGCAGCGCGGGCCCGGCGCCAGGGACGCGGCGGCCAGGACCGCCTGGCAGATCGCTGACCTGACCTTGCGGCTCCACGCGACGCTGGTCGAGTCCGCTCTCGGCGAAGCCGGGCTCGCCTCGGCGCCGCTGCACGCTCGCGTCTTCGAGTTCGAGGCTCCGGGAGCCTCGGGTCAGGCCGGATCCGGCCCCGCTCCGGATGCGGCCGACCCCGCAGCCGGGGGGCTGCGGTCGGCCTCCGGGCGATTACGGGTGTACCTTGGCAAAGGGAGTGGTGGCCAGCAGAGGTTCCCCAGGCACGTGAGGACGGAGCTGTAGTGCGGCAGATGGAGGTCATCGGCGTCCGGGTCGAGATGCCATCGAACAGCCCCATCGTCTTGCTCAAGGAGGCGCAGGGCGACAGGTACCTGCCCATCTGGATCGGAGCGGTCGAGGCAACGGCGATCGCCTTCGCCCAGCAGGGCATGGTTTCCCTTCGGCCGCTGACGCACGATCTGTTCCGCGACGTGCTTGAGGTGCTGAACGTCCAGCTCCGCACGGTGAACATCACCGCGCTGCGGGACGGAATCTTCTACGCGGACCTGGTCTTCTCCAACGGCGCCGAGGTCAGCGCGCGGCCGTCCGACTCGATCGCGCTGGCGCTGCGGACCGGCGCGCAGATCTTCGCCAGCGAGGAGATCCTGGACGAGGCGGGCGTGGCCATCCCGGAAGAGCCGGAAGACAACGAGACGGAAGTCGAGAAGTTCCGGGAGTTCCTCGACACCATCTCGCCCGAGGACTTCGGCCGGGCTACCTGACCGGCTGCGGACCCCGTCACGCGCCCTGATATGGCACGGGACCCCCAGAATGTCGCGCCGCGCCGTGCGCGGTCGTTGACGCCGCTGCCTGAGCCGGCTTACGGTGCGAGTACCGTGGGTAGTCAGCTCCCGTGGAGGTGGGCGTGGCGGTGACCAGGGGTGACGACGGCTCGCCCGATCGCTTGCAGGGCACCCTGTTTGACGACAGCGAGGTTCCCGGCGTTTCTGGTGGCCCCAGCGCCCCGCAGGAGGCCGGTGCGTCCGGTCAGTCCCCGGTACCCGACGTCGACTCCGCCGATATCGGGTACCGGGGACCGACCGCATGCTCCGCCGCTGGCATCACCTACCGTCAGCTCGACTACTGGGCCCGCACCGGGCTGGTCGAGCCGAGCGTCCGCGCCGCTCACGGGTCAGGCTCGCAGCGGCTGTACAGCTTCCGTGACATCCTCGTGCTCAAGGTGGTCAAGCGGCTGCTTGATACGGGCATCTCGCTGCAGCAGATCAGGGCCGCGGTGCAGCACCTGCGCGACCGGGGCGGCGCCGACCTGGCCCAGGTGACGCTGATGAGCGACGGGGTCAGCGTCTACGAGTGCACCTCCACCGACGAGGTGGTCGACCTGCTGCAGGGTGGCCAGGGCGTGTTCGGCATCGCGCTCGGCCGGGTCTGGCGCGAGGTCGAGGGCGACCTGGCCGAGCTGCCCGCCGTCCGGGCCGAGGACGGCTTGGTCGCAGTGCCGCCCGGCGGGGCGGGGTTCCAGGATGACCTGGCCAAGCGGCGCCTGCGTCGCACGAGTTGAGATCGGTTAGCCGCGCGTCCCACCATCTGGGCCGGGCTCGGGTAAGATCGCAGATGCTGACGACACCGGCCGGGAGAGTCTCCGCATAACCGCGGGCGCCGAAGGGGCAACATCCCCGGAACCTCTCAGGCACACGAACCGGTCGGGATAGGCATCTCTGGAGCGGCGGCCCTTGCCCGGGCGCCGTGACAGACGGGGAGCCAGCGACCGCGCTCGTCCGGGAGGCTCTCCATGACCGACTTCGTCGTTCGTCACATCGGCCCGACATCAGCCGAGCAGCGGCACATGCTCAGCAGCCTGGGCTATTCCTCGCTCGACGAGCTCACCACCGCCGCGCTGCCTGACGGGACGCCCCCGGCTGGTCTGCACCTGCCCGATCCGCTCACCGAAACCAGGGCACTGGCCGAGCTGCGCCGGATGGCCGGGCGGAACCAGCTGCTCACCTCCATGATCGGCCTGGGCTACTACGACACGATCACCCCGGCCGTGATCCGCCGCAACGTGCTGGAGAACCCCGCCTGGTACACGGCGTACACCCCGTACCAGCCGGAGATCTCCCAGGGCCGGCTGGAGGCGCTGCTGAACTTCCAGACCATGGTGGCCGACCTGACCGGGCTGCCCTGGGCGGGCGCGTCGCTGCTCGACGAGGCGACCGCGGCCGCGGAGGCCATGACGCTGGCCCGGCGCGCTACCCGCAAGGGTCACGTTTTTCTCGCGGACGCCGACTGCCTGCCGCAGACGCTGGCGGTGCTCCGCACCCGGGCCGAACCACTCGGCATCCACCTGGTGGTCGAGCCGGTCACACAAGAGGCCATCGCCAGGCAGGGCGGTGACCTGTTCGGCGTGCTGCTGCAGTTCCCCGGCGCCTCCGGGGTCATCCGCGACCCCGCGTCCCTGATCGAGGCGGCGCACGCAGCGGGGACGCTGGTCGCGGTGGCCGCCGACCTGCTCGCGCTCACCCTGCTCCGGCCGCCCGGCGAGGCGGCCGCCGACATCGCGGTGGGGTCCACCCAGCGGTTCGGCGTGCCGTTGTGGTTCGGCGGCCCGCACGCGGGCTACATCGCGGTCAGCGACGCGCTGAAGCGCCAGCTGCCCGGCCGGCTGGTCGGGGTGTCGGTGGATGCCGACGGCCGCCCCGCCTACCGGCTCACGCTGCAGGCCCGCGAGCAGCACATCCGCCGGGAAAAGGCGACGAGCAACATCTGCACGGCGCAGGTCCTGCTGGCGGTGGCCGCGGCCATGTATGCCGCCTACCACGGCCCGGACGGGCTGGCGGCCATCGCACGGGGCGTGCACCGCAGCGCCGCGGTGCTGGCCGCGACGCTGCGCGGCTACGGGCACCGAACGAGCCTGGGTGATTTCTTCGACACGATCCGGATCGTCTTCGCGGGCGGACGCGACGAGGCGTCTCACGCCCTGGAACGTGCGAGGGTCGCCGGGTACAACCTCTACCTGGCGCCGGACGATGCCCTGCAGGTCAGCTGCGACGAGACCACCACCGACGACCAGCTGCGCGCCCTCGTGGCCGCCCTCTGCTTCGTGGAAGACCCCGCGGACGTGGAACTCTCCGAGCCGGACGGCGAGCTGCCAGGCGCGCTGCGGCGCACCTCGGCCTACCTGACTCACCCGGTGTTCAGCGAGCACCGCAGCGAGACCGCGATGCTGCGCTACCTGCGGCGGCTGGCGGACTTCGACATCGCCCTCGACCGGTCGATGATCCCGCTCGGCTCGTGCACGATGAAGCTGAACGCGGCGGCTGAGATGGAGCCGATCAGCTGGCCGGAATTCGCCGGGATGCACCCGTTCGCCCCGGCCGGGCAGGCCGGCGGATACCTGGAGCTGATCGAGTCGCTCGAGCTCCGGCTGGCCCGGCTCACCGGCTACGACGCGGTCTCGGTGCAGCCGAACGCCGGCTCGCAGGGCGAGCTGTCCGGGCTGCTCGCCATCCGCGGCTACCACGCCTCGCGCGGAGAGGAGGGCCGCGACGTCTGCCTGATCCCGGAGTCGGCGCACGGCACCAACGCGGCCAGCGCGGTGCTGGCCGGACTGCGCGTCGCGGTGGTCAAGTGCGGCGCCGACGGCGCCGTCGACGCCGGCGACCTGCGGGCCAAGCTGGAGGCGCACGAGGGCCGCATCGCGGCCATCATGATCACCTACCCGTCCACGGCCGGCGTCTACGAGCAGAACGTCAGCGACCTCTGCGCGGCCGTGCACGCGGCGGGCGGCCAGGTGTACATCGACGGGGCTAACCTCAACGCGCTGGTCGGGGTGGCCACCCTGCCGGCCTTCGGTGCCGACGTGTCGCACCTGAACCTGCACAAGACGTTCTGCATCCCGCACGGAGGCGGTGGCCCCGGCGTCGGGCCCGTAGCGGTCCGCGCGCACCTGGCGGACTTCCTGCCAGGGCGCCGGCTGGGAGGGCAGGTCGCTGCGGCCCCGTATGGGTCGGCCGGCATCCTGCCCATCTCCTGGGCCTACGTCGCGATGATGGGCGCGGGCGGGCTGAAGCAGGCGACCCAGGTCGCGGTGCTGTCCGCCAACTACGTGGCCCGGCGGCTGGCGCCGCACTACCCGGTGCTGTACACCGGGCGGAACGGCCTGGTCGCGCACGAGTGCGTCATCGACCTGCGGCCGCTGGCCAGGGAAACCGGAATCACCGTGGACGACGTGGCCAAGCGGCTGATCGACTACGGCTTCCACGCGCCGACGATGTCGTTCCCGGTGGCCGGCACGCTGATGATCGAGCCCACCGAGAGCGAGGGCCTGGTCGAGCTCGACCGGTTCTGCGACGCGCTGATCGCGATCCGGGCGGAGATCGCCCGGGTGGCCTCCGGCGAGTACGACGCCCACGACAACCCGCTGAGGAACGCGCCGCACACCGCCGAGATGCTCATCGCGGGGGAGTGGAAGCATCCGTACGATGCCGAGGAGGCGGCCTACCCGGCCGGAGTGGACCGCCGGGCAAAGTACTGGCCGCCGGTGCGGCGCATCGACCAGGCCTACGGCGACAGGCACCTGGTCTGCGCCTGCCCCCCGCCGGAGGCGTTCGCCGGCTGAGGGAAAGCGGAGTCCATGCGGCGCCGCGGCCCTGTGGCTCGCGGGAGGGGGAGGTGGCCGTCAGGGCCGCGGCTGCCGCGTGCGGATGGCTACGGGGCGGCGACCGGGAAGTCGTCGAGTTCGGCGAGGTGCGGTGGCAGGCTCACGGGGATCACGCTCTCCTGCTCCTGGGGGTCGGTGCGGGCGACGACGGCCACCGTCATGACGTCGCTGCGGTTCACGGGGAGGTGCGGGATGCCCGGCGGTACGTACATGAAGTCGCCGGCCCGGACCACGGTGCGCTGAGTCAGGCCCTCGCCGTGCCAGACCTCGGTCTCGCCGCTGACGGTGTAGATAGCGGACTCGTGCCCCTCGTGGACGTGCGGCACGCCCCGGGTCCCGGGCGGGATCGTCACCAGGTGCAGGCACAGGGCCCGGGCGCCCGCGGACCGGCTGCTCACCCCGGTGGCCAGGCTCATGCCCTGCTTGCCGTGATAGCTGCCGGAGCGGATGACGATGACGTCTCCTCCTGGCCTGGCGACACGCGCGACGGGTGCGTGGAGTGCTCTCTCCCAATCGTCGCTAACTCTGAGCATTTATCCATATCCTATCCGTGATGTTCCCTATGACAGGTTATGGCTCTATGTATTCAAATAGCTACTCTTTGTAAGGGCAGTGTGTCCTGTCCTAATAGTTAGGTCGATATATCTATACGGTAAGGTCCGACTGCGCCCGGGAGCGGACCGGTCAGCATGAACGCGGACTCCATGACGGCCCAGGTCAGGTCGAGGCGCGTCGCAGCTCGTCGAGCACTCGCTGCCGGGCGTGGACGGGATCGATGCCCAGGCCCTTGAGGGTCTGCGGACTGAAGTCCCCGCGCGGGTTGCGCTGCGCCGCGCCGATCAGGCCGAGCAGCAGGTGCTCGGTTCCGACGTAGCCGTGGCGCAGGGCCCGAGCCTCCCTGGCGGCCAGCTCGACCGACTGCTTCGCCTCCCGGGTCATGGCGATCCTGCCGGTTCCCTGGGACGGCCGGGGGGGCCGGTCGAGCGCACCCGGGCCGAAACTCTCCTCGACCCTGCGCGCGATCTCGTCCAGGTCGATGCCGATGCTGGCCAGCGCCTCGGCGTCGTCGCCGCCTGGCGGCCGGCGCAGCGGTGCGGCGCGGCCCAGCCTGCGCTCGATGGCGGCGGCGTCGACGCCCAGGCCGGCTAGAGCCCGGGCCGCGACACCGTCGCCGGCCGCCAGCGCGTGCAGCAGGTAAACCGGCCGGATCTGGTCGCCGCGCTCGGCGGCCTCGGCCCTGGCCGCGATCACGGCCGTCCTGGCCTTGTCGGTGAAACGCTCGAACATCGGTATCCCCTCGGGGTCAGTGCACGCGGGCGCGGCGGGCGTGTTTCTTGTGGACGGCCTGCCGGGACACGCCGAGGATCTCCGCGATCTCCTGCCAGGACCAGCCGTGTTCCCGGGCGTTATCGACCTGGAGCGCCTCGAGTTGCTCCAGCAGCCTGCGGAGGGCGGCGACGGCCCGGAGCCCGGTGCGCGGGTCGGAGCTGTCGGCCGCGGCCGCCAGGGCGGGTGCGTTCTCCATACTGTCAATCTACGTTGACACTAACCTCCTGTCAACCTGGGTTGACATGCGGCAGGCTGGGTCGATTACGAAGCGCTTACGAGAGCCGGCTGAACCGTGCGAAATCGCGTTGCGTAGTCATAACTAGGGGGAGGGCTAGGGGCGGGATCCGAACGGCCGATCCTGCCCGGCTGCGCATACGATTCCAGCTAGGCCGTCGCAACGGGAGGTGCGGGTGACCAGCGTTGCCAGGCGATCGGGCCCGGCTCGCCATGCCGGCGCGGAGGCGCACCAGGGGCCGCACCGAGGTCAGGCGCCTCGTCCGGCGTCGTCTCGCCCTGTCGAGCGCCCGCCGGCCAGGGCGGTGCCCGCCCGGCCTGCGAATCGCCCGGCCCGGGTCGGCGCGCGCGGCGTGCTGGCGGTCATCATCGCCGGCGCGGTCGTGGTCATCGCCCTGTGGTGGCACAGCACGCCCGGCGTCCACGGGCTCGGCGGCTGGCTGACCGGCGCGGGCGAAGTCCTCGGCCTGCTCTGCGGATACGGCGTAGTGGTCCTGGTGGCGCTGATGGCGCGGTTGCCGCCCCTGGAGCGAGGCCTGGGCACCGACAAACTGGCCAGCTGGCACGCCATGGGCGGGCGGTACATCGTCGGCCTGGTGGTCGCGCACGGCCTGCTCATCGTGTGGGGCTACGCGGCCACGGCGCACGCCAGCGTGGTGAGTGAGAGCGCGACGCTGCTCACCCAGTACCCCGACGTGCTGATGGCCACCGTGGCCGGGTTCCTTCTGCTCGGCATCGGGATCGTCTCGATGCGTGCCGCACGTCGCCGGGTGCGCTACGAGACGTGGTATTTCCTGCACCTGTACACCTACCTGGCGATCGCGCTGGCGTTCAGCCACCAACTCGCCGACGGCGCGGCCTTTGTCAGCAACCTGGCCGCGCGGTTCTGGTGGTCCGCGATGTACCTCACGGTGCTCGTCCTGGTGCTGTGGTACCGGTTCGCCGTCCCGCTGCTGTCCTACCGCAGGCACCGCTTCGAGGTCCTCGGGGTGAAGCCCGAGGGACCGGAGGTCATCTCGGTCTACATCGGCGGCAGGCGGTTCGAGGAGCTGGACGCCGAGCCCGGGCAGTTCTTCCGCTGGCGGTTCCTGACGCGGTCGCTGTGGTGGTCCTCGCATCCGTTCTCGCTCTCCGCCGCGCCAGGAGCCGACGTACTGCGGATCACGGTGAAGAACATGGGTGACCACAGCCAGGCGCTCGCGCAGCTGCAGCCCGGAACCCGGATCTTCGCCGAGGGACCCTACGGGGCGTTCACCCCCGCCGATTCCGGTCGTGGCGTGGTGCTGCTCGCCGGCGGCGTCGGCATCACCCCGCTGCGGGCCATCTTCGCCACGCTGCCCGGACACGTCACGCTGATCTACCGGGCCAGCAGCGAGCGGGACCTCGTGTTCCGCGAGGAGCTCGACGCGATAGCGGCCGCGCGGGGCGCGACCGTGCACTACCTGGTCGGGTCGCGGGCCCAAATCGGCGGGGACCCGCTGTCTGCGCGGGTGCTGCGATCCCTGGTGCCCGGCCTGGACCAGCAGGAAGCTTACGTCTGCGGGCCGGCCGGCATGACCTCCTCCGCCGTCCGCGCGCTGCGCGCCGCCGGAGTACCGAGGCGGCACATCCACTTCGAGTCGTTCGAGTTCTGAGGAGGGATCTGCGCCATGCGGCGGGTGATCCTGGCCGTCACCGGCACCATCGCCGGTCTCGTGGCCCTGCTGTCGTTCAAGTCGCACGTGCCCTCCGCCCCGGTAGCGGCCACGACCGGCGGTACGGGCGGTACGTCGTCCTCGGCCTCGTCGTCATCTTCCTCGGGTGGAGGGCAGACCGAAGTCGTCCCCGGGGCGTTCCCGCAGGGGTCGATAGCCAGGAACTTGCCGGCGGGCGAGACCTCCGTCGACGGCAAGGTGGCCAGCACTTCCTATGGCCCGGTCCAGATCCAGCTGATCAAGCGGGCCGGCAAGATCGTCAAGGTCGCGGTTCTCGTCCAGCCAACCAACACTCTGCACGACGTCCAGATCGGCGAGTTCGCCTTCCCCAAGCTGATCAGCGAGACGCTGGCGGCGCAGAACGGCAAGATCGACGCGGTGTCCGGCGCCACCTACACCAGCGCGGGCTACGTCCAATCGCTGCAGAGCGCGCTCGACAAGCGTTCCTGAGCCGGAATGGGCGCGGATCGCCGCAGGCACGCCGAGCACGTGATGGGCACGGTCGTCTCCTTTGACGTACCCGCGCGCGCCGGCGAGCCGCGCGGCGACGGCCCCCTCGGCCGGGCGGTCCGCTGGCTGCACTGGGTGGACGCCACCTTCTCGCCGTACCGGGACGACAGCGACGTCAGCCGGTTCGGCCGGGGGGCGGTACCGCTGGAGCAGTGCGCGCCCGAGCTCACCGAGGTGCTCCAGGCGTGCGCCGCCGTCAGCACGCGCAGCGGCGGGTACTTCACCACCACCCCAGGCGGCAGGTTCGACCCCTCCGGGTACGTCAAGGGATGGGCTGTGGAGCGGGCCGCGGCGATCCTCACCGCGGCGGGCCCGGCCGGGCACAGCGTCAACGGCGGCGGTGACGTCCAGTGCAGCGGTGACCGGCTGTGGCGGATAGGAATCGCCGACCCGCTGCACCACGGCCATCTGGCACTGGTGGTGACCGGCCGGGACTTCGCCGTGGCCACGTCCGGGGTCGCCGAGCGCCGGGAGCACATCATCGACCCGTACACCGGGCTGCCGCCTGCGGGCCTGGCCAGCATCACCGTGGTCGGTGCGAGACTGGCCGAGACGGACGCCTACGCCACGGCGGCGTTCGCGATGGGATATGCGGCCCGTGACTGGATGGAGGGCCTGGACGGCTATGAGGCGTTCGCCGTCACCGCGGCCGGGGTAACGTGGCAGACCAGCGGCTTCGGTCGCTACCTAGGCTGACCCGGCCGTTACAGCAGGGTCGTCACAGCAGGCTGGCCTGGCCCGCGTCGTAGACAAGCAGGCCGTCGTCACGCCGCCGCAGGCCGGGGGAGAGGCGATGCTCCTCGATCCGCCCGTCGTGGAGCAGATGCCGGACCGGCACGTCTCGGGAGGCCACGGCGAAGTCGGCGAGCAGCCGCCGGTGGCACCGCCACCACAGGCTCTCCGCGCACATCACGACCGTACGGTCGGTGCCGGCCTGGGCGAGTACCTCGTCCATCGCGCCCTGGAATTCCGCGGTACGCATGTGCCCGGCATAGCCGCGGAACATGTCCTCGCGCCAGGCGGTGTCGGGTGAGTCGGGGGCGGCCTTCCGGAAACCACCGAGCCGCTTGTCCCAGCGGTAGGAGATGCCGGCCTCAGGCAGCCAGCGTTCCAGCTCGGCACGCGCCACGTGCGGATGCCGACGGCTGCCCGGGGCCGTCCTGACATCGACCAGCACGGCCACGCCCGCGCCGCGGAGGAGTTCCGTCATCCGCCCGGCCGTGGCGGTCCCGTGTCCGAACGTCAGCAGCATCTCAGCGCGATCCTACGCCGGCCCGCTCCCGGCCTCCCCGGCCCGCCCGGCGGCGATCAGGTGTGCGGCGAGATCACGGGCCGCGCCGGCGTCCAGCGGCGCGTGCCCGATCAGCAGCCGGTACCACAGCACGCCGTAAGCCAGGTCGGCCAGTGGCACGGCCTGCCGGAGGAGCAGCGGGCCGGCTTCTTCCGGGCCGTGGCGGCCGCCAGCCCGGTGCGCCGGGTCGGCACCCCCGCGGATGTGGCCGCGGCCATCGTCTACCTGGCCGGGGCGGGTTTCGTCACCGGCACCGTGCTGGAGTGCGCGGGAGGCGCGAACCTGACCGTTGGCGCCATGGCGGGCTGAGCCAGGGGCGGCGGCCGGCACCAGGCCACCGGCTCCACAGCATGGGGACGGCCGCCGCGACCCGCTGGTCCCGTGTTTCACAGCGCCGTGGCCAGGACTACCCGATACGGTTACCGGTTCGCGCGGACAGGGGCGCGGCAGGTAGCATGCTCGTCGTGCACCGGTGTTTCCCCATCACCCCGCCGCCCCGCTCCTAGCGGGGCGTTAGTCCGCGCGCGTCGGGCCCGGTGCGTCGAGCCATGTCAGCCGAGCACCCGGCCAGCTGAATTGACGCGTTTCTCCTACCCCGGCGAGCACTGTCGTGCTGCCCGCTTGGGTGAGTTCGGTGCGCCCCGCTTCCGCGACCATTCCCTTCTCGTCGCAGGAGCGATTCCCAGATGCGCACATTCACTGCCCGGCCCTCTGCTGGCCTGCTCTGCCTGGTTACATCCGGATTGCTGTGGGGGACAGGCGGGCTGGCCGGCAGCCTGCTCGGCCGGGTGGCCGGCCTGTCCGCGATCACCGTCGCCGCCTGCCGGCTCACCGCCGGGGGCGTGCTGATCGTCTGTTATCTCACCGGGACCCGCAGGCCCAGGCCGCCCGGCCGGGCGGCCTGGGTCCGGATCGCGGTGATCGGGCTGCTGGCCGCGGCCTACCAGAGCTGTTACTTCACGGCCGTGTCCCTGACCTCGGTGCCGCTGGCCACGCTGATCACGATCGGCACCGCCCCGGTCATCGTGCTCGGCGCGGATCGCCTGGCCGGCCGGCCGGCCGGACGGCTCGCCGTCCTCACCACCGGTCTGGCCATGACCGGCCTCGGGCTGCTCGTGGGCTTGCCGTCCGGGTTCCGTGAGACTGCGGTCCTGGCCAGCGCGGGCATGGCCGTGCTCGCCGCGGCGGGCTTCGCCGCGATCACGCTGGTCAGCACCCGTCCGGTAGCCGGCCTTGACGACCTCACCGTAACCGGGTTCGCCTTCACCGTCGGCGGCCTGCTCCTGATGCCGGTGGCGTGGCTAGCGACGAGCGGCATCACGTTCCGGCCTGGACTCGCCGCCGTCGGCTTGCTGGCCGCCCTGGGCACCGGCCCGACCGCCGTGGCCTACACGCTGTACTTCCGCGGCCTGCGCACCGTCGCCGCGAGCACGGCCGCGCGGCTGACCCTGCTCGAACCGCTGACCGGCGCCATCCTCGCGGCGCTGCTCCTCGGCGAGCGGCTGAGCGCGACCGGGATCGCGGGCGCGGCCATCATCGGCGCCGCCGTAATCCTCACCGTGCGGGCGGATCGCGGCGGCGGCCGCGTTGGCGGCCACGATGGCGGCGATGCTCAGCCAGGCCTCCCACGACAGCGACTGGCGCAGGATCACCAGGCCGGTGAGCGCGGCCAGCACCGGGTTGACGCTCATGAAGATGCCGAAGTAGCCGGCTGGGACCCGGCGTAGCGCCAGCAGGTCGGCTAGGAGCGGCATGGCCGAGGACAGGACACCCGCGGTGGCCGCGCACGCGAGCGCGATCAGCGTCGGCGGGTGCCGGAGCAGCACCACGATCCCGGTCGGCACGAAAACCAGCGCGGACAGCACCGCGGCCGCCGCCGAGCCCTCGGCGCCGGGCAGGCGCCGTCCGATCTCCCGGTTGAGCAGGATATAGCTGGCCCAGCAGGTGGCGGCCAGCAGGCCCAGGCCGATGCCGAGATAGTCGGTGGCCGGCCGCGGGCGGGTCAGCGCGACCACGCCCGCGCCGGCCACCAGCGCGCACACGAGGTCCGCCCGGCGGCGCGACGTGGCCAGGGCGACGGCGAGCGGGCCGAGGAACTCCAGCGTCACCGCCAGGCCGAGGCCGAGCCGGCCGATCGCGGTGTACAGGGACAGGTTCATGGTGCCGTAGGCCGCCGCGAGCAGCAGCACCGGGCGCCACTGCGCCCGGGTGAACGAGCGCCACCGGGGGCGCCCGGCGGCCAGCAGCACGATCCCGGCGATCCACTGGCGGATCGCGACCACGCCCGCCGGGCCGATCACGCCGAACGCCAGTGCCCCGGTCGCCGCGCCCAGCTGGTTGGACAGGGCGCCGCCGAACATCAGGGTCGGCCCTGCCCACGGGCGGGATCCATGACGGGCGGCGCCGCCCCCGGCGGGCGCCTGCGGGCCCGGCTCGCGACCGGCAGGCGGACGCGCATCCTGGCTGACCTGAACCTGGTACGTGGTGGGCATACGGCTAGCGTGCGCCTCGTCTCCGATTGCGTAAAATGCATGAAGGAAGACATCTATACGGTCTGGTTATGAGTATCGAGCTGCGTCAGCTGCGCTGCCTGGTCGCGATCGCGGAGGCGGGCAGCTTCACCGATGCAGCGATCGACCTGGGCATCTCCCAGGCGGCGGCGTCGCGCACGCTGGCGTCGCTCGAATCGGCGCTCGGCGTCCGGCTGCTCCGCCGCACCACCAGGGAAGTCACCCTCACCGCGGCGGGCAGCCGGGTGCTGGCGCACGCGCGGCGGGCGCTGGCCGCGGCCGACGACGTGGTGCGCGAGGCGGCCGCGGGCCCGGCCCGGCTGCGCATCGGCTACGCCTGGTCGGCCATGGGGCGGCACACCACGCCGTTCCAGCGCCGCTGGGCCGCGGAGCACCCGGACATCGAACTCCAGCTGATCCGGACCAACTCGGCAACGGCCGGCCTGGCCGAAGGCGCCAGCGACATCGCGGTCATCCGCACCGAACCGGACCAGCACCGCTTCCGCGACGCCATCGTCGGCCTGGAGCGCCGGTACTGCGCCGTGGCCGCTGACGACCCGTGGGCGGCGCGGCGCTCGCTGCGGCTGGCCGAGATCGGCGAGCGCGCCCTGGTCATCGACCGGCGCACCGGCACGACCACCCCGGACCTGTGGCCGCCGGAAGCGCGCCCCGCCATCGAGTACACCGCCGACATCGACGACTGGCTCACCGCGATCGCCACCGGGCGCTACGTGGGCGTCACCCCGGAATCCACCGTGACGCAGTACCCGCGGCCGGGAATCGCCTACCGGCCGCTGCGCGACGCCCCGCCCGTCCCGGTCCGGCTGGTGTGGTGGCGGGACGACGCGCACCCGGCTACCGCGGCGGCTGTCGGCCTGCTCACGAGCCTGTTCCGCTATCCGTCGCGGTAACCGGTCAGCTCGCCTGCCGGTACCGGTCGAGGATCGCGGCGCGCAGCACCGCCGCCGGGGCGCCCGCCGCGGACAGGATCTGGGGCACGAGCCCCTGCTTGATCGTGGTGAGGGCGAGCGCGATGTGCTCCACCCCGATCTGCGAGTCCTGCCTGGCGACCGCCTCGCGCAGGGTGAGCTCGAGGATCTTCTTGGCGGCCGGGGTGAACGGGATGTGCCCGCTGGGCCGCGGACCCGGCGCGTGGTACCGGCCGGTCGCCTCGGGCGGCCGGGGAGCCGGAGCGGGCGCGGAGATCATGGCCCGCCGGGCCTGGCGCCGACGGCGCCACCGGCGCACCAGCCGGGGCGGCCGCGGGCCCGGCCGCCTGCGCCGGTCCCGGTGCGCCGCCTGGGCGGCGCGGGCGAGCGCCTGCGGGCCGAACGAGGCCTCGATCCTGGCCCGCACCGCGTCCAGGTCGATCCCGATCGTGGCCAGCGCTTCGGAGTCCAGGCTGCCGAACAGGCCAGCCCCCGCGCCCAGCCCGACCCGGCGGACGATCTCCTCCTCGACGAGTTCCGGCGTGACGCCGTGCGCGCGCAGGACCGCGCTGGCAGGCTGGCCGGCGCTGACCGCGGCGAGCAGGATGTGCTCGCCGCCCACGTAGCGGTGTCCCAGCCGGCGGGCGTGCTCGCTGGCCAGCACGACGAGGGTACGAGCTTCCTGGGTGAAGCGCTCGAACATCATCGCCTCCCGAGGCGCCGGCCGTACTTGCGGTGCACGGTCTGCTTGGTCACGCCCAGGCGTTCCGCGATGTCCTGCCAGGACCAGCCGAGGTCGCGCGCGGTCTGCACCTGCAGGACCTCGAGCCGCTCGGCCAGCGCACGCAGCGCCGCCACGGCGCGGAGCCCGACGTCGGGGTCGCTGCTCGCGGCGCCCTCGGCGATTTCAAGTACCACTGGTTCCATGCGCGTCAGCGTATGCTGACAGCGGGAAAGCGTCAACATATGCTGACGACGTGGGCTCAAGCCAGCCCGGCCCTGCGGGTGAACTCCTGCCAGCCTGATACGGTCGGCGCTTGTCGCGACATCCTCGGCCGCCTGGCCCGGATCAAAGTGTCAGGAAGGCTGGAGAGAGCACCCAGCCGGCCTGCAGGCGTTTCCGTTAGGTTCGGACAGGACAGGCAGGGCGGGGCGGCTGGGGCAGGAGCTAGGGAAGGCTGGGATCGTGTTTGACAACGTGACCATCACGTACCGCGGAGCCACCTATGAGATCGGGCGCGGCGGGGGCTTCTACGGCGTCTGGACCGTCGGCGGCCCGAGGTCGCGGCCGCTCGAGCGATGGCCGGAGACGCCCGAGGGCTGGACGGCCGCGTGGACCAGGTTCGTGAGCATCGAGGCGCCGGACACGATCGTCCCGGTGGGCAAGAACACCCCTCCGGTCGGCGCGGGTACCCTGCGGCAGGGCGGAGAACCCGGCCCGTTCGGTGGCAATGCCGTGACCCCGGCCGGTGCGGCGCTCAGCGGGAAGGCCAGCCGGATCATGGCGGCGGCGCTGCTCGGCGCGGGCGTCATCCTGGGGATCGCGGGGCTCTTCGGAGCCTATATCGGCGGCGCCAGCCTCGCCCAGCAGCCCGACCAGCTCACCCTGCACGCCATCTACCTGGCTGCCTGGACCGCGAGCGCCGTGCTCATCCTGCTCGGCGGCGCCCGCCTGCGGCTCGGCGCCCTGTTGAGCCTGGGGCTGAGCGCGGTCACGTTCGGCCTGTTCTTCGCCGACGCCGGCACGGCCATCTCCGCGGCCGGGAACGCCGGCGGGGGCTCGGGCCTGGTGCTTTCCCTCATCGGCTGGGTCGCCTGCGCGGCGGGCACGGTGGTCGCATGCCTGGCTGGCCTCGGGTCAGGATCCCGCGCCGGCGCCCCCGCCGTCCCGCCGGGCGCGCTCGCGCGGCCGCGCGGATCCGCTCTCGGTCCCGTGGTGCTGGTCATACTGGCCGGCCTCGGGGCGGCCGCCGCGTTCGCCCCGTCGTGGGACAGCTTCACGCTGCGCACGGCGGCCGGGCAGGTGCAGACGCTGACCGCGGGCAACGCCTTCTCCAACCCCGCCCTGGTGATCACCGGGGACGTGATCGTGATGATCGCGTTCGCGGCGGCCGTCATCGCGGCCGCGCTCTGGCGCCCGGCCCGGCACGGGGCGGTGCTGCTGGCCGGGGCCACGATCCCGATGGCGGCCCAGGCCATCTCGGCGCTCGTCCAGGTCGGCGAGGCTCACGGGCCGAGCCAGTTCAGTATCCCGCCCGCGACGGCCAGGCAGCTCGGGCTCACGATCAGCGCCG
>Ga0335078_10000300_pt1 | contig 79230 bp, 63 predicted proteins | sample Lox_Sample_32_FD_206711 | JGI IMG/M metagenome (GOLD analysis project Ga0335078, IMG submission 206711) | Soil microbial communities from Loxahatchee National Wildlife Refuge, Florida, United States - Lox_Sample_3.2 | ecosystem: Environmental > Terrestrial > Soil > Wetlands | place: USA...
CTTATTGTCGTCGGTATCGAGCGCGTCCACATCCATTTTCTGGCCCTGGCGCAGCTTGGATTCGACCTGCGGCAAATATTTTTGAGAAATGCTGAAGATGACGGTGATCGGCTGCAACTGCGTGATGACCACGAGCGGCGTGGTGCCGTTGGCCTGAACCATGTTGCCAAGATCCACCAGACGCAGTCCCACGCGGCCGTTGATCGGCGAGGTGATGTGGCAATAGGCGATATTCACCTGCACAGCCGCAACCTGCCCCTGATCATTTTTAACGGTGCCTTCATCCTGGCGGACGACTTGTTCCTGATCGTCGACCTGCTGCTTCGCGATGGCGTTTCTGGTGAAAGCAGCCTGATAGCGCGTGAGGTCAATGCGAGCTTCGTCGAGCACGGCCTGATCGTGCGCGAGCTGGCCTTCAATTTGGGTGAGCGTCGCTTCGTAGGGGCGTGAATCAATATCAATCAGCGGATCGCCCTTTTTGACCATCTGCCCCTCGTTGTAGTGGAGCGCGACGATCTCACCCTGAACGCGCGCGGTGACCGGGACGGTGTAGACGGGCGTCACCGTGCCAAGAGCGCTGACGTAGACACCGATATCGCCCTTGGTGGCCGCGGTGGCGGTAATCGGAATCGCACGCGGCGCCTGACTGGCCTTGGATTTTTCAGCTTCGGCGGACGCTTCGTGTTTGCGGTAGAAATAAATCGAGGCAACGATGACGATGATCAGAAAAAGCCAGGTTCCGAAATGGTGTTTGCGCTTCTTCGGTTCCTCGTGCTGCGCGCTTCGACCGAACGGCGCCAGCGGAGGAGTTGGAAGAGTGTTGATGTCACTCGAGTTGACGGACTCCGTCTGGTTTAGCGGATCACTTGACTTGCGGACGGCGTCATCTTGCATCGTTTTTCCTTGGAGCGCGACAGCGGTGTGAACGCTCCCGTGTGTTTGCTATGCCAATGAATCTGCAATGAGTGCAATGTCGAACTGATGCTCGACCCTGAGCGATGGTCGCGCGGAGCACCTTTTCGACAGGTGACAGTTTACCGTTGGATTGTCAAAAACTACAGCGGTCAGCACCGGGCACCCGAGCATTCTTTCAATGAGACGTGCCGTTTCGCCAGCGCGTTACTATGATAGCGGCCGAAAGTAAGTAAACACTTGCAAAGCGGAAATTGTAATCAACAAAGCACCACGATGGCAAGTGGCAGGCGCCGGCGCCGGACGAGACCATTGGGTGTGTCCGAAATTGCGACGCGCAATCCCGGATTCGGCCAAAAAACAAGGATGTCGCGGGCGCCCGCAGTGTAAGATGCTGAAAAGATGGCGTTTATGAGTAATGCGCAGGGCATTCGGATTGCGGACTATCAGTGCAGGTGGTGTACATATTTAAGGGGGTTTTCCTGTCCTACTGCGAAATAGCCGGACGCGGATTTACGGGGAGGGGTGATGGCTGCGAATTCTGGGAAATTCGAAAGGATTCGAGAAGTGTTGCGCTCGCCGGTGGAGGCCGAACATCTGGCGCAGCGGACGGCGGCGGGTTGGCGCATGGCGGCAATCGAATGGGAGCGCCCGGTGGACGGAGAGGAGCGGGCATTTGGCAAGCTGGAGACGGATGTGCCGTACGGGCTGCAAGTGTCGGCGGACTGCCTGCATCTGGAAGAAAATCCCGTCGAGAAAGAAACGATCGTGCTGATGCTGGAACTAATCGTGCGGGATTTTCCATTTTCAAAAATTGCGAGCGAGTTGAATCAGCGCGGGTACCGAACGCGCTCCGGCGCGAAGTGGGACCCGATTTCGGTGTTCGATTTGCTGCCGCGGATGATCGAAGTGGGGCCGCGCGTTTTTACGAGTGAAGAATGGGCGGAGCGGCGGCAACTGTTATTCAGAGTTTTCGCGTGAAATTTCAGGAGGCATTGTGCTGCATGACATTCGCCATGCAATTCGGACGCTGCTGAAGTCGCCGGGATTCGCGGCGGTGGCGGTGTTGACGCTCGCGCTGGGGATCGGCGCGAACACGGCGATTTTCAGTCTGGTGAATTCCACTCTGCTGCGGCCGCTGCCGGTGAAAGACCCTTCGCAGATTGCGCTGGTGCTAATTTCACGGGATCGCGACACGATGTCGGAGAATCTATCGTATCCGGTGATGCAGGATTTGAAGAACCAGCCGGGGAGTCCCTTCAGCGATCTGACCGGATTTCAATACGGCTCGGACGGGATCTCGGTTGACGGCAAAGCTTACGGCGTTTTCACGAATTACGTGCCGGGGAATTATTTCGAGATGTTGGGCCTGAGGCCGACCGCGGGGCGGCTGTTCACGCCGTCGGAAGGGCTTGTGCCGGGCGCGGATCCGGTGATTGTGCTGAGTTATTCGCTTTGGAAAGTGCGATTTGGCGGCGATCCAGGGATGATCGGCAAGAAAGTTCTGGTGGATGGGCATCCGTTCACCGTAATCGGCATCACGCCGGAAGGATTTCACGGGCTCAGATCGTTGCTGGATGCGCGGGCGTACATCCCGCTTGCGATGCACGTTTTTTTGAACGCGCAAGCAACCGGCGATTCGACGAGAAACCCGCTGGTGGATCGTACGATCCGGAATTTGCACGTGTACGCGCGACTGAAACCCGGCATGAGCCCGGAGCAGGCGAATGCGGCACTACAGCCGCTGGCGCAGCAGGTGGTGAAGCTGGAGCCTAATTCGGAGAAAAGCCTGGAATTTCGTGTGATTCCGGAGCTGAAGGCGCGGCCGGATCCGGAATCATCCATTCAATTGCGAGCTGCGGCTGGATTGTTTCTGGCGCTGGCGGCGTTTGTGCTGGTGCTGGCGTGCATGAATGTGGCGAACATTTTGCTGGTGCGCGCGACGCTACGGAGAAGAGAAATGGCGATCCGCGCGGCGCTCGGCGGGACGCAGCGGCGAATCGTGCAATTGTTACTGACGGAAAGCGTGGTGCTGGCGCTGCTGGGCGGCGCGGGCGGGCTGCTGATCGGCCAATGGCTGAGTGGAATGTTGTCGGGGATCAACCTGGGCACGACGCTGCCCATCATCCTGGATTTCTCATTTGACTGGCGCGTCTTCAGTTACGCGTTTGCGGCGGCGGGCGTGACGGGAATCCTGACGGGACTTGTGCCTGCGATTCGCGCCTCGCGGAGTGATTTGATGATTGTGTTGCGCGAATCCGGGCGCTCCGTGGCCGCGGGGAAGAATCGTTTTCGCAGCGCACTGGTGGTTGCGCAGGTAGCCGGGTCACTGGTGCTGCTGATTGCGGCCGGGCTGTTTACGCGCAGCCTGAAGGCGGCAGAACACGTGGATCTTGGTTTCGATCCGACGCACCTGGCAAATTTTTCGATGGACTCGCAGACACTGGGGAACACCGAGAAGCAAGGCCAGTTGCTGATCAAGAATCTAATTCAGTCGGTGAGCGCGATTCCGGGGGTGAGATCCGTGGCGGCGGCGAGCACCGTGCCGTTTGGCTACTACAGCAACGCCGAACACCTACGAGTGAACGATTCGAATTCAGGCGCTGTGCAAGAAACGCCATACGTGAGCAAGAGTTCCGTGACGCCCGGCTATTTGCAGGCGATGAAAATCGCGTTGATTCGCGGAAGAGACTTTGCGGAATCTGATGACGCGAACTCACAGCATGTGGCGATCATCAATGATTCGATGGCACAAAAATTCTGGCCGAACCAGGATGCCGTCGGACACGAGTTTGTCGAAGTGAATCGTCCGTCGGAGACGATTCGAGTTGTCGGCGTGGTCCGCAGTTTCCGGTATGAAGATTTCAGCGGACCGGTGAATCCGTTTTATTTCACGGTTCTGGCGCAGGATTTTTCTCCGCTGTTGACGCTGCATGTGCGCACGGCCGGGGAGGCGGGCACGATCATTCCGGCGGTGGAACAAAAGATCGAAAGTATGTCGCCGGGGCTGCCACTGTTCGACGTCGGAACGATGACTGCCGCGATGAACACGCTGAACGGCCTGCTGCTATTCCAAGTTGGAGCCGGGATGGCCGCGACGTTGGGGCTGCTTGGACTGGTGCTGGCGATTGTGGGCGTGTACGGAATCGTATCGTATGTGACCAGTCAGCGGACGAACGAAATCGGCATCCGGATGGCGCTCGGCGCGGCTCCAGGGACGATCCTGAAGATGGTATTAAGGCAGGGGCTGATCATTATTATCGCGGGACTTGCGATCGGATTGGGCGCTGCGTATGCGGCAGGACATTTGGCGGCGGATTTTCTGGTTGGAGTGAGCCCGACAGACCCGCTGACGTTTTCAGTGGTGAGCGTTGTGCTGACGTTGATTGCGCTGGTGGCGTGCTACATCCCGGCGCGGCGAGCGACGAAGGTAGATCCAATGATTGCGCTGAGGTACGAGTAGGAGCGCGCCGAAAAGAGCGCGTGAACATTTCTTCATTGCTGGCGTCTAAGTTTGAAGCAAGGCGATGAGCCGCATGCAGGGGGTGTGACGTGGAAAATTTGTGGAAGGACATTCGTTTTGGCTGGCGGATGTTGATTCGCAGGCCGGCATTCACCGCAGTTGCCGTCCTTACACTCGCGCTGGGAATTGGCGCGAACACCGCAATCTTCACACTCTTCGACGCAGTGCTGTTGCAATCGCTCCCGGTGCGGCAACCGCAGCGGCTCGTATTGTTTTCCGACCAAATTGGCGAAGGTACATCGAACGGCACGTGGCCGGACGGTGAGTGGGATCGATACACGAATGAATCATACGAATTCTTGAAAAAACAGCAGCTGCCGTTCGAATCGCTCACGGCATTTCGCAGCGGTGAAGATCCGGTAACAGTGCATTTCGCGGGTCAAAGTGATTCCGGGCCGGCGCAGCGCGCGAACACGCATCTTGTGGCGGGGAATTATTTCCAAACGCTGGGTGTTGATGCCGCACTTGGGCGCGTGCTGCGGCCGGAAGACGATCAGCCCGGAGCGAATCCGGCGGCGGTGATCAGCAATGGGTATTGGAAGGAGACGCTGGACAGTGATCCGAATGTGATCGGCAAAGTTGCGATTTTGAACGGAACGGCCTTCACGATTGTGGGAGTGGCGCCGCCGGAATTTTTCGGAGAGCGCGTGCGGCATCCGGTGGATTACTGGTTGCCGCTGGTTTTTCAGCCGCAAATTATGCAACGCGAAGCGTTCGCGCCGGCGACGGACGTGTACTGGTTGATGTTGATGGGGCGGCTCGCTCCGGGGGCGACGCGCGAGCAAGCTTCGGCGGCGGCGACGCTGGCGCTGCAATCGTATCTGAAGAACCAAAAAGGCTCTGACCTTTCCGCGGATACGAAAGCGGAAATCGCGAAGAACAAAGTTCGCGTGGTCGACGGCAGCGGCGGAATTTCAGTCGTCAGATCCTATTACTCGCAGCCGCTGCACGTCTTACTCGTGGTGGTGGCGCTGGTGCTGCTGATCGCATGTGCAAACGTCGGGAATTTATTGCTGTCTCGCGCCGTGGCGCGGAAAACGGAAGTGACGGTGCGGCTGGCGCTCGGCGCCGGACGCGGGAGATTGATCCGTCAACTGCTGACGGAAAGCGTGCTGCTTGCCGGGATCGGCATGGCCTTCGGTGTGTTGCTTGCGAGCTGGGCGTCCGAGGCGCTCCTTAGGTATGTGATGAAGACTTCTCCCGTGAACGCCCAGTTGAATACTACGGTTCTGATTTTCACCGCAGCGATCACGCTGGCAGCGGGAATCATTTTCGGCTTGGCGCCGGCGCTGCAAGCGGGGCGAACGGATTTGGCGACTTCGCTGAAGCTAGGCGGGCGGAGCGTGGCGGGTGACCGTCGGAAGTTTGGGCTGACGCAAGGTCTGGTAGTGGCGCAAATCGCGGTGTCACTTGTGTTGCTGGTAGGCTCGACGATGTTTGCGCGCAGCCTGCTGAAACTGGAAGGCGTGCCGCTGGGATTCGATCAGTCAAATGTGTTGCTCGCGCGAATCAGTCCGCGGCTGGCGGGATACAAACCGGCGGAAGTGGGCGCGCTGTACCGGAAATTGTATGAGCGGCTGAAGACGATGCCGGGCGTGGAGTATGTGACGCTCGCGTCTTACAGTCCCCTGGGCGGAAGCAACAGCACGAGCACGATCAGCATAGAGGGATACGTCCCGAAGCCAAATCAGAATCCATCCACGCAGACAATTTTTGTGGGGCCAGACTATCCGCAAGCGCTGGGAATGAAGTTGCTGGCCGGCAGAGCGATCAATTTGCAGGACACTCCGGGCGGCCAGAAAGTTGCGATGGTGAATGAGGCGTTCGCGCGCCGCTATTTCGGAAATCAAAATCCGGTCGGGCACCGCTTCGATTTCGGCGATGACAAAGGTCCGTTCGACATTGAAATCGTCGGATTGCTGAAAGACGCGCAATTCGACAGCGCGGACGACAAGGAAGTGCAGGAGACGGCGCTTCTTTCGATTTTGCAGAACCAAACACAAGCTGCGCTAGAAGCTGAATTGGAATTGCGGACCATGCAAGATCCCGGCGCGCTTTCATCGGAACTGCGGACGGTGGTTGGCCAGGAAGATCCGCGGTTGCCGGTGAGCGGCGTGAAGACGCTGCACGCACAAGTGGAAGATTCATTCAAGCAGCCACGGCTGGCGGCGCGACTGGTGAGCTTCTTTGGTTTGTTGGCGTTACTTCTGGCGTGCGTCGGACTGTACGGAGTGGTGGCGCAGGGTGTTGCCCGGCGAACGAATGAAATCGGTGTCCGGATGGCGCTGGGCGCCCAGCGCGGAGACGTGCTGTGGATGGTGCTGCGAGATACGTTCGTGCTGCTGGTGATTGGATTGTTGATTGGCGTGCCGGCGGCGATCGGAGCGGCGCGATATATTTCGAGCCAGCTGTTTAACGTCGGCCCGATGGACATCGCTTCGTTTTGCCTTGGAATTGTCACGCTCGGTGTCGTTATGCTCTTCGCCGGATTCTTGCCGGCGCAGCGGGCGTCGAAAGTGGATCCGATCGTGGCGTTGCACTACGAGTAGGGATCCGCCCCCTACGATTTGAGCAAGCGGCAAATATCCTCCAGCACTTTTTCAAACATTGCGGGAGTTAAGCGGCCAGTCTGCGTGTTTTGTTGGCTGGGATGGTAGGAGCCGAACAAAACGGGCAAACCATTCGGCAGCGCGCAGCGCGCGCCGTGCGCGAAACGGTAGGCTGACGCGTGTTCAATCAGCTTGCGGCGCACGAGAAGGCGCAGGTATTCCGTCCAGGCGATGTGGCCTAACGCGAGAACGGCGCGAGGCTTCAGCACGTCGAGTTCTTTTTCCAAATAAGGCACACAGTTTTTGATTTCAGCCGGAGTGCGCTTGTTATCTGGCGGAGCGCAGCGTGCGACGGCGCCGATGTACGCATTTTGCAGAGTGAGGCCATCGTCGCGCGAAGTGGATGTGGGCTGACTCGCGAATCCGGCGCGATGCAGCGCGCCATAGAGAAAATTTCCGGAGCTATCGCCGGTAAACATGCGGCCGGTACGATTCGCTCCGTGCGCGCCCGGCGCGAGCCCGATGATAAGCAGTTCGGCGTGTGGATCGCCGAATCCGGGCACGGGTCGGCCCCAATATTCCTGATCGCGATAGGCGCGGCGCTTCACACGAGCGACGTTTTCGCGATATTTCACCAGCCGCGGACATTTCCGGCATTCGACAATTTTCGCGTTCAGAATTCTCAGGGAATTTGCGGCGTGCGTCATGCGATTCGCGTCATGCACCTACTGCATTTCAATCGGCAGTCGCAGCAACGCGCTGCAACCGTGAGTCTCTTTACGATTGCGAAGCACCAGGCTGCCGCCGTGCGCCTCGGCGATTTGACGGCTCAGGACAAGCCCGATGCCCGATCCGCCGGGCTTGGTGGTGAAAAACGGCACGAACAAATTGGCCGTGTTGGTCAGGCCGGGGCCGTCGTCTTCCACCCAGACCTCCAGCGTTTCGCCGTTGCGCGCCCAGCCGACGCGAACTCCGCCGCCTGTTTCAAGCGACGCGTCGGTCGCGTTGCGCAACAGATTGATCAGCAGCTGATCGAGCTGATCTCCGTCGGCGGAAATAATCATGCGCGGACCGGGCTCGACGACGACATTGATGCGCTGCTCAAGGCTGACGGTCCGAGCGATCCACCGCGCGACGTCCACGGGCCCCGGCTGCGGTTGCGGCAAACGCGCGAGCCGCGCGTAAGCGCCCATGAATCGGCCCAGGGCTTCGCTGCGTGCACGAATCACGCCGAATCCGCTGCGCATGTCCGCGCTGGCATCCGGAGGCCATTCGGCGGGAGCAGGCAGGCGGCGCAGCAGACTTTCCATGCTTTCGGCGACGCTTTGAATTGGCGCGAGGGAATTATTGAGCTCGTGGCCGAGCACGCGTATGAGCCGTTGCCAGGCCTGGCGTTCTTCTTCACGCAGGGCGCGGCTCAAATCGGAAAGCACCAGCAAGCTGTGCTGCAATCCGCCTTCGCGAAAAGTGCTTCGGCGCATCACCCAGCGACCCGCGCCACCCGCGAAATTCACTTCCAGCGTGCGCGCGGGTTCGCCTTCCAGGCAGCCCGCCAATCCCAATTCCGCGGCGGTCCGGCCGAGCATTCGTTCGGAGGAAAGCGCTAGAAGACGTTCGCCGGCGCGATTGACGACGCGCAGATGTTGCGTGCCGTCGAAGGTGAACACGGCCACGTCAATTTCCTCGACGACTTTTTGCAGAAGCGTGGTGGCTTCGACGGCGCCGAGGCGTTGCTCGCGCAAAGTTTCGCCGAGGGCGTTCACTTCGCGCATCACCTCGCCGAGCGCGTCCGGAGAAGCCGAGCCGCGGCCGCGGATCGAAAAATCTCCCTCGCGCATGGCGGCGATAAGGTTGGAAAGCGTTTGCAGCGGAAATGCAACTTTGTTTTTTGCCGAAGCGGCAAAGCTCAACCAAAATCCGACGATCAAGATCGTGACGAGCCAGCAGGTTTGCGCGCGGTATCTTCCGTCAAAATATCCGGACCACAGAAGGAAAATCGAGACGGCAGACCCGGGAAGGCCTGCCATGAGCGCAAGAACCATCACGCGCCGCTCATGAAAAAGCTGGCGCATGGATTACAAACCGTATTTCTGCATGCGGCGATAGAGTCCGCTACGGCTGAGGCCCAGCGCTTCGGCCGCCTGGCTCACGTTGCCGTCAAAGCGCGCGAGGGTCTTCTGCACGAGGTAACGTTCCACATCTTCGAGGCTCATTTCCTCCAGCCGAGCCGAGCTGCCGGATGCGGCGCGCAGGCCGAGGTCTGAAGCGCGAATTTGATTGCTCTGTGTGAGAAGCACAGCGCGCTCAACGGAATGATCCAGCTCACGCACGTTGCCGGGCCACATGTGCTCGCGAAGAGCCTGCATTGCCGGCGCGTCAAATCCAATCAGATTTTTGCGGTAGCGCTGCGCGTACATCCGCAGAAAATGATTCGCGAGCAGCGGAATATCTTCGCGGCGCTCGCGTAGCGGCGGAAGATGAATTTCGATGGTATTCAGGCGGAAGAGCAAATCCTGGCGAAATCTTCCGGCAGCAGCTTCGGCGGCCACATCCGCGTTTGTGGCGGCCAGGATGCGAACGTCCACCTTGCGCGTTTTGGACGAGCCGACGCGTTCCATTTCTCCGGTTTCCAGAACGCGCAAAAGTTTTGCCTGCAAGTTCATGGGCACGTTGGCGATTTCATCCAGAAAGAGCGTGCCGCCTTCGGCAAGTTCAAAACGGCCGACGCGGTCCATTTTCGCGTCCGTGAAAGCGCCTTTCACATGGCCGAAAAGTTCGCTCTCAAATATTCCCTCTGAAAGTCCGCCGGCATTCACCGTCACTAAAGGCTTAGACGCACGAGGGGAGAGAGCGTAGAGCGTTTTGGCGATGACTTCTTTCCCTGTACCATGTTCGCCGGTGATAAGCACATTTGCTTCGGAAGGACCCACGCGGGCGATCAGATCGAGCACGGGGCGCATGGCCTGCGATTCAGCGATGAACGTGGGCAGCGAATCCGCACGGAGAAGTTTGTTTTCCGCTTCCAGGCGAATCTGTTTGCGCAAGGACTGGCGAAGCTCGACCTGATTGCGCACAATCGCCAGCAGCCGCGCATTTTCCCAGGGTTTTTGAATGAAATCGCGCGCGCCGCGGCGCATGGCTTCGACGGCGAGCTGCACGCTGCCCCAGGCCGTCATGACGATGACAGGCAGAGCGCTGTCGATCGCCTGGATGCGCATGAGTAGGTCAAGACCTTCCGCGCCGGAGGTGGTATCCCGCGCGTAATTCAGGTCCATCAGGACAATGTCAAATTCCTGAGCTTCGAGCGCGGCCAGAATTTCCGCCGGAGAGGCGGCCGCCTGGATTTCGTAGCCTTCGTTTTTTAGCAGAAGCCGTAGCGCCTCGCGCACATCAGGCTGGTCGTCCGCGACAAGCACGCGCGTGGCGGTGGGAGTGGAAGTTTTCATTCGGCCGTTAGGCTGCGACCTCCGGATCGCCTTGCGGGCGGACCGGAGCGGCGACCCAGAGGCCGTCACGACCGTTTCCGCCGAACTCTATTCTACGCGAATACTTCCAGAGGCTGTGCTCGCCGAGATGAGCGGGCCGCCTCCATGAGCCTTACCGTGAATCTCGTGCCGATTGCCGCCGATGGTTCCGCTAACGGTGAGCTCGTGCGACGTGGTGATGTTGCCCGAACCCGAACTGGCCTCGAGATCGAACGCCGCGTCGGCCGGCAACCGAACCGTTACGGTACCCGAAGCGGTGTGCAAATTCCAATCGCCCGTGGGAACGCCGTCGGCGGTGATGCTGCCGCTGCCGGCGTGTGCGCGGATGCGTCCCTTCACACCTCGAAGAGTGATGCCGCCGGAGCCGGTTTCTGCTTCGACGTCGCCGGCTGCCGTTTGTTCCAATTCGATCGACCCGCTGCCCGTCTTGCCGGTGAATCCGCCGGCGATGGCTGTTGCGCGGATGCCGCCGCTGCCGGTGGAGGCGTGCACCACGCCCTGGACATTTTCCAGTTCAATGCTGCCTGAACCGGTGTTCGCGCGCAGCTCGTCGCCGATATGAGAGGCGCGGATCGAACCGGAGCCAGTTTCCGCCTCGACCGGGCCTTTTACGCCTTCGAGTTCTTCGCCTCCTGAACCGGTGCGCGAATGCAGCGCGGTGTCGGCGGGAGTCGTGATGTCATAACTGATGGAGACATTCTTATAGAGATCGTCGTCGTGCGTTTCGCCGATGCGAATCGTGTTGCCATTCTGTTCGATGGGCGGATTCGCTTCGATCTTGGAAAGTTTGGCTTGCGCGTCGCCATGGTTCAATCGCCAGCCTTCGCTCACATGGATTTTGGCGATGATGCGCACGGAGGAAGAATCGCCGGCGTGAACGCTGATGTGGCCGGAGCCGGTGGAGACGTTTAGGTCCACCGCTCCGCTGACCTTCAGCGTCTTATCGAACGAACCTTCGACGTAATCCTGGGCACGGCTGGCGGAGGAACAAGCGAGCGCCGCGACGAGCACCAGGGCCGCATTTCGGGCTATTTGTGTGAAATGCATTTTGCAATCTCCTTTTCGCTGAATTCGCGTTTGAGGCAAGGTCCGCGGAGCAAGGCGGAACTCACTCGTACCGCAGCGCGATAATAGGATCCACTCGCGTCGCGCGCCGGGCTGGTAGGTAAGACGCCAGCAGAGCCACGAATGTCAGCAGGAGAACCACGCCAATAAAGGTTTCTGGATCGGTTGCGAGAATACCGAATAGAAACGATTCGATCAGGCGCGTCAGGCCCAGCGCGCCAAGCACCCCCACGGCGACGCCGATCACGGCGGTGATTGCGCCCTGGCGGAGCACGAGGCCGAGGACGTCGCCGCGCCGCGCACCCAGCGCCATGCGGATGCCGAATTCGCGTGTGCGCTGCTCGACAGTGTAGGACATGACGCCATAAATCCCGGCGATGGCGAGCAGAAGGGCTGTGACGGCAAAGCCGCCGATCAAGATCAGGTTGAATCGGCGCGCGCCGAGAGATGCCGTGAAAACTTGTGTGAGCGTCGCCACCTTCGGCGGCGCTTCCGGCGCGAGGTCGTGAACAATCTCGCGCGTCGCCGGGTACAGGCTTACCGGTGAGCCCTTTGTGCGAACAAAAACGTAGAGGTCGGAAGTGCGGCGCGGCCGCTGGCGATAGTCCACGTAGACGGTCGGCCTGGGCGGAAGTTCAAGCGAGGCCATGCGAATGTCGCCGACGATGCCGACAATCGTGAGCAAGTGCATGTCGCCATCCATATTGCCGAATTCAATCGTGCGGCCGATGGGATCCTGATTGGGCCATTTCGCGTCCGCGAGAGATTTGCTGATGACAGCGACTTGAGGCGCGCCCGTGGTGTCGCGAGCGTCAAAAAGACGGCCGCGAATCAGCGGGATTCCAAGCGTCTCGAAAAAACCCTCGCTGGCGACGCCGAAATCCGCGTCGTAGGTGCGCTCGGGATTATGAAAGAGCTTTTCCAGATTAGCCTCAGTAGGGACCGGTTCTCCCGGATTGACGATGACGAATGTGCCATCGGATATATCGTCGGCAAGCGGCAGACCATTCGCAGCGCCGACGGATTCAACGCCGGGTAGTCGGCGCAAGCGATCGAGAATGTTTGTGATGAGCTGCACGCGTTGCGCGGCGGCTTCTTTCGTTTCGGTGAAGCTGAGCGGAAGATTATCCGCAAAGACATTTTCCGTGCGGAAGCCGTAATCTACGGAAAGCACGCGCAGAAGGCTGCGACCGAGAAGTCCCGCGCCAACAAGCAGAATTAGAGTTACCGCGAGCTGAGAGGCAACGATGAACCGGCCGATGCGCTGCGTTTGCGTCGCACCGGCCTGGCCGCGGCCTGCTTCGCCGAGATTCAGGCGCGCCTTGGCGGATGTAGCGCGCAACGCTGTGAGCACCCCGAGTCCGACAGCGACGAGGACGCAAACGGCAAGCGTGAATAAGATGACAGGAATATCTATTGCGATGTCGCTCGTGCGCGGCAGCGTGCTTGGCGCGGCGGCGAGCAGCCCATCCAGTCCCCATTCGGCGGCGAAGACGCCGAGAACGCCGGCGATCAACGAAAGCAGAAGCGATTCCGTTAAGAATTGCCGGATAAGACGCCAGCGCGACGCGCCCAGCGAGGCTCGAACCGCGAGTTCACGCTGGCGAGCAGCCGCTCGCGCGAGCATCAGATTGGCGACGTTCGCGCAGGCGACGAGCAGCAGAAAGCCGACGGCGCCAAGAAGCAGCAGAAGCGGAGAACGCGAAGTTCCCGCGATCGCCGTCTGCAGCGGGACGACCGACGCATCAACCATCAGGATGTCCTGACCGTACTGCTGTTTCAGCCGGTGAGCGAGCGCGCTCAATTCCGCACGCGACTGCGCAATCGATGTGCCATCTCGCAGGCGGCCGACTACGCGCCAGTTGTGCGCCGTGCGGCTTGCAAGACGCTCGTTAAGCTCGCGCGGCACCCAGATTTCCGTTTCTGCCGGATAAGCAAATCCCGTGGGCATGACGCCGACAACGGGGAAATCGAAATTTTCAATCGTCAGGTGCAACTGCGAGAGGTTCTGATTGCCGCCGAGCGCCTGCTTCCAGAATGAATAGCTGACCAGCGCCGCAGGCGCGCCGCCGAAACGCTGCTCGTCTGAATTGAAAAGGCGGCCCAGAATTGGAGTGGCTTTGAAAATAGGGAAGTAGTCCGCGGAAGCTTCGGAGGCGACCGCGCGCACGGGATCTGGAGTGCCGGTGACGGATTCAACGCTGGATTCGAACTCCGCAAGGCCCTGCAGCGTGGTGTTCATACTACGGAAGTCTTCAAAATTCGGATCCGCGAAGTGCATCAGGTGGCCTTTTGGATTCACTTCGGAAACGGAGACGATTTGATCGGGTTTTGGATAGGGAAGCGGCCGAAGCAGAACTCCGTACACCGCGCTGAAGATTGCGGTGTTCGCGCCGATGGCCAGCGCCAAGGAGAAAATCATCACGCAAGTTGCCGCGGGGCTTTTTGTCATCACGCGAATCGCGAATTTCACGTCACGCCAAAAGGTGTTCATGCGCCCTCCATGAAGTCGCGCGCGTGCGGCATAGACGGTTACTCATAGCGTAGCGTCACAATCGGATCGACGGTGGTCGCGCGTCGCGCAGGAAGATATGACGCGAGAACGGCTGCGCAGGCGATCACCACGGCAGCAATAACAAAGGTAAGCGGATCGCGCGCGTTCATGCCGTACAACAGATCCACGATCAAGCGCGAGAGCGCGAGTCCAGCGAGAGCGCCCAGCAGAATTCCCGAAAGAATCAATCGGCCGCTTTGCAGCAAGATCATTCGCAGCACGTCGCGCCGTTGCGCGCCGAATGCGAGGCGGATGCCAATCTCGCGGGTACGCTGCGAGACAGTGTAGGCGACGACGCCGTACACACCGATGCTGGCGAGCGTGAGCGCGAGGCCGGCGAAAATACTCAACAACGAAAGATTGAAGCGGCGCAACGAGCCGGAATTATCCAGAAGATGTTCCAGGGTTTGCGCGGCGAACACCGGCGCGTCCGGACTCACCGAGTGAATCGCTTCGCGGAGTGAATTCGTGATGCTTGCCGGCGGGCCGTTCGTGCGCACAACCACCGCCATGCTGTTTTCCAGCAATGGCAGGAAGCTTGCGGGCACCTGCGTGTAGACGTAGTAAGCCGTTGGCTCGACGGGAACATCCGGCCCCCAGTGGCGTACGTCGGCGGCGACTCCGACGATGGTGCACCAGCGCGCGCCGGGCAATTTCGGCATGATGCGCTGTCCGAGCGCCCCACCGTGTGGCCAATACTCGTCCGCCAAGCTCTTGCTGATTACGGCGACGGGCTCCGTATCGGCCTGATCGGAATCCAGAAATTCGCGTCCGGTGACTAGCGGCGTATCCATGGTGTGGAAGTAGTTCGCGCTCACGGTGCGGAATCGCGTCACGATGGGTTCCCCGCTCACATCTTCAGGAGGATGACCTTCCACCTGCACGGGCATGGAAGGATCGGTGCCGGCCATCGGTAGATCGCGGACAATTGCGGCGGATTCCACTCCGGGAAGCGCGCGAGTTTTCTCCAGAACTTGTTTGTAGAAAAGCGGAATCTGCGGCACCGTGAACTTGGATTGCGGCACCGAAACGCGCAGAGTCATCAAGCCCGACGGATTGAACCCAGGGTTTACGCTGCTGAGAATCCAGAGGTTTTTGATCAGCAGTCCCGCGCCGGTCAGAAGCATGAACGCGAGCGAAATCTGTCCGACGACCAAAATTGCTCGATGGGCGCCGAATTTGCCACTTGAGCCGCGCGCTCCTTCCTTCAACGCCTCGTTTGAATCTATTTTTGCCGCCTGCAGCGCCGGCGTGAGGCCAAAGAAAAGGCCGCCGAGGACGGAGATGGCAATCGTGAAATAAAGGACCGCGCCGCTGAGCGCGACTTTGTCGAGTCCCGGAAGATTCGCCGGATTCCAATGGAGCAAAACTCGCAGGCCGCCGAATGCGACGAGCAGGGCGAGCGAACCGCCGATGGCGGCAAGAAGCAGGCTTTCCGTCACCAACTGGCGGACAATATCCACGCGGCTGGCGCCGATGGCGATGCGGACTGCGATCTCCTTGCGGCGCGCCGCGGCTCTAGAGAGCAGCAGATTGGAAATGTTGGCGCAGGCGATGAGCAAAACGAATCCGACGCATCCGAAGAGCACCATCAAGGCGGGGCGTATGTTGCCGGTGTTGTATTCGTTCAGTGTGAAAAAATCGGCTCCCCAACCGGCATCGTCATTCGGATTTTGTTTGTGAATTCGTGTCGCGATGGAATCCAGTTGCGCCTGCGCGGCTTGTTTCGTCATGCCCGGTTCGAGGCGGACAATTCCGGTAAGCCAGTGAACGTTGCGCGCGGATTGCGACGCGTCCGACGCGGAAAGCTGCATGGGGACCCAAAGAAGCTGCGCGGGACTGAGCGCCTGAAAGTCCGATGGCATCACGCCGATGATCGTGAAGTCAGCGCCATCCAGTGTGAGAGTACGGCCAAGCACGCTGGCGTCGTGAGCAAATCGCTGTTGCCATAGCACGTAGCTCAGAACCACGACCTTCGGTCCGCCGGGCAGGTCTTCCGGTTGCGAAAATGTTCGGCCCAGAATCGGATTTACGCCCAGCACGGAAAAAAAATTCGAGGAAAGCCGGGCGCCGGGAATGCGTTCCGGTTGCTGTAGACCTGTCACGCTGAAACTTTGCGGAATCGAAGCCGCCATTTCGCTGGCGAGGCCGTCCTGTTGCTTCCATTCCAGATACGCCGGAGTGGTGAACACATTCGGCTGAGCATTCGGCATGCGCTGATTGACGATGAGCAGGCGATCCGGATCCTGGTAGGGAAGCGCCGGCAGAAGGACTGCTTTGACGACGCTGAAAATGGTGGTATTCGCGCCGATCCCCAGCGCGAGCGTGAGGACGGCGACGGCCGTGAAGCCCGCGTTCTTGCGCAAAGTCCGCAGGCCAAATCGAATGTCCAGCCAGAGCGAGTGCAACTCGGTCCCCCCAACCTAATTACCTAATTACTTAACGCCGCTCGGGTGAGAAATGTTTCTGAAAATCAGAGGCCTATCTTAATGGATTTAAGGAGCTTGGTTCGGCCACCTGGGTTGCCGCTCAACGCGCAGGTTCGGAGACTGTATTCGCGCCGACCGGCTTGGTCTCGTCGACGATCCAGCCGTCTTTGAGGTTGATGATGCGATGGCCGAACGTGGCGTTTCGCTCGGAGTGTGTAACCTGAATGATCGTCGTGCCTGCGTCATTCAATCTCTTGAAGAGCTGCATGATTTCGTCGCCCTGTCCGGAGTGCAAATTCCCAGTCGGCTCGTCGGCCAAAATCAATTTCGGGCTCATCACCACCGCGCGCGCTACGGCGACGAGTTGCTGTTGTCCGCCGGAGAGTTGATTCGGATACAGATCTTTTTTGCCGACAATGTTGAAGCGATCAAGGATGTCGCAGACGAGGCTGGTGCGCTCGCCGCGCGGAACGTTTTTGTAGGACAGCGGAATTTCCAAATTCTCGAAGACGGTCAGATTGTCGATCAGGTGATAGCTCTGAAAGACAAAGCCGATGTAGCGCTTGTGAAGCTCATTGCGTTGCTTGACGCTGAGTTTATGCACGGGCTGATCCACGAAACGGTATTCGCCGGTCCACGCGCCATCCAGCATGCCGATAATGGCGAGCAACGTCGATTTTCCGGCGCCGGACGGACCCATGATGGTGACAAACTCGCCGGGATAAATATCCACGTTGATGCGGCGCAGGACAAAAAATTTCCCCGCAGCGATGTCGTAGGATTTTTCAATATTGCGCAATTGGATGAGAGGTTCCGGCATTTTCAGTCCATCTCCTTAGACGCGCGCAAGCCCGAAATGTCCCGCGAGTGCGGGCCGTCAGCGCCGCTGGCTTGTTCTTCCGGCTATTCGTTCCGCAGCGCGATAACAGGATCCACGCGCGTGGCGCGCCGCGCCGGCAAATAACACGCGAGCAAAGCGACGGCGGCCAAAATGATCGATACGCCCGCGAATGTCAGCGCGTCAGTAGACTTTACCTCGAAAAGCAGCGATTGCAAAAACTGGCTGAGCGAAAACGCGCCCGCCAGGCCGATGGCGATGCCGAGAACTAATAGCGTGATCCCATTTCGCAAGATGAGCCAAGCGACATCCTTTGATTGAGCGCCCAGCGCAACGCGGATGCCGATTTCCTGCAGGCGCTGCGTGACCATGTAAGACATGACACCGTAAATGCCGACCGCGGAGAGTGCGAGCGCGAGCGCGGCGAATGCTCCGAGCAGCACAACCGAAAGCCGTCGGGGCGCGACGTTCTCGTCGACGATATCCGCGAGCGGGCGAATTTGCGTCAGCGGTACATTCGGATCCACTGAGAGCGTCGCATCCTCGGCAGCTTGTGCAAGTGCCGCGGAATTTTCCGTGCTGCGGAGAACGAGGTAACCGCCGCCACTCGGCATCTGTGAGTATGGCAAATACGTCTCCGCGCGATCGGCGCTGGCCGGCTCATCCACGCCGTAGTTTTTCGTGTGCGCGACGACGCCGACGATCCTCAGCCAATCGGGACGCTGCTGTTCCGGGTCGAGGAAGCTGACGGCTATGCGCTTTCCAACAGCGCTCTGCCCCGGCCATTCGGTCTGCGCCATTTTTGTGTCGACGATGCAGACGTGCTCAGATGTTTCGTTGTCGGCGGTAGTGAAATATCGCCCCTGCAGAAGGTGAATTCCCATCGCTTCCAGCGCGCCGGGGGTAACACGGCCGAAATCGGTCGAAGGCGCTGCACCCTGTTTTGGCTTGGGCTTGCCTTCCACGCCGTAATCCGTTTGATTATTTCCGAGCAACGGATTTTTTATTCCGGAGACTTCGATGCCGGGAATTGCGGCAATTTTGGCGCTAAGTTCTTTGACGAAACGAATCTGCTGCGCGGCCGTTTTGTACTGGCCGTCAGGCAAACCGTAATTGGCCGTGAGGACGTCCGCCGAATTGAATCCGGGATCGGCCTGCACGACGCGGAAAAGGCTTCGGATTGTGAGCCCGGCGCTGATGAGGAGCACAAGGGAAATACTGACTTCGGCCACCACGAGCGCGGAGCGTACACGCTTGCGGCCAGCGCCTGCGGTGCCTGTACGGCCGCCGTCCTTGATCGACTCGTGAACGTCCACGCGTGAAACCTGCCAGGCCGGGATGATTCCGAATAGCATTCCCGTGAATAGCGAGATGCCGAGCGTGAAGAGTAAAACTTCGCCGCTGATGGAAACCGTATCAATGCGCGGGACGCTGGATGCGGCAACTTGAGTCAGATAGCCAGTCGCCAAATAGGCGATCATAAGTCCGACCGCGCCCCCGCAAAGGGCGAGCAACAAACTTTCAGTGAGTAGTTGACGCATCAGGCGGCCGCGCCCGGCGCCAAGCGCCGCGCGAACAGCCATTTCGTGATTGCGCTCCGTGGCGCGGGCTAGAGATAGATTTGCGATATTCGCACAGGCGATGAGGAGCACAAATCCAACGGCGGCCATCAGCATCAGCAGTGACGGGCCGACGTCGCCAACGTATGCATGCAAAAGGCCATCCACGGCGACGCCGATGCCCGCGTTGGAATTCGGATATTGCCTTTCGAGATTGGCGGCGATGCGCCTCATGTCCGCTTGGGCCTGCGCGAGCGTGACACCCGGTTTCATCCGTGCCACCGCATAAATCCCGGGATGTGCGCTGCGATTCTTCGGACCCCCTTCCACGTCTTCATAGCGCCAAAGAGATCGGAACGCAGAATACTGGCCCCAGGTGCCGTGAAATTTACTCGTGGGAAGCACGCCGACGACGGTGTAAAGTTCGCCATCCAGATTCAGTTTCTTTCGGATGATGTTCGGATCGCGGCCAAATTTGCTGGTCCAGAAACCGTCGCTGAGCATTACGACGGGCGCCGAGCCGGGTTTGTCGTCATCGGGCGTCAGCGCGCGGCCCAGAATTGGCTGAACTCCGAAGGTCGGAAACAAGCTCGCGGTGATTTCGCGGATGCGCAAACTTTCTGGAACACCTTCTCCAGTGAGTGTCACGTTGTTGCCGCGGTAGGGTGCCATGTCATCGAAGACTGTGTTCATCGTGCGCCAGTCGTCGAAGTCCGCCATAGAAATGCTCATGTCGGGAACCTGTTGCGAACTTTCCGAAAGGAAAACGAGCCGGTCGGAATTTGGATAGGGAAGCGGGCGGAGAAGGACAGCGTTCACGACGCTGAAGATTGCCGTATTTGCGCCAACGCCGAGCGCGAGCGTGAGGATCGCGACACATGTGACGGAAGGGCGCTTCAGCAGTACGCGGAAACCATAACGAATGTCTTTCAGGATTGATCCCATCAGTCAGCCACCTTTTCCGCGAGTTTCGCAGCTGGATTCGCGCGGCGCACTGGTGTGCGGTGCACCAGTCGCGTCAGTAGAAAAGACGCAGCGAAGAAGGCATTTGTTCCATGCGACGAGCCTTGCGCGATCGCTGGGAGCTACTCGTAACGCAGGGCTTCCATCGGATCGACGCGAGTGGCGCGGCGGGCGGGAATCCAGCAGGCGACTAATGCGACCGCGGCGAGTAATAAGGATACGCCGGCGAGCGCGAGCGGATCTGCAGAGCCGATGCCGGCCATGTAGCTGCCCAGCAAGCGTGTCAGCCAGAAGGAAATTGGAACGCCGATCGCCAGGCCCGCGCCTGTCAGCATCAGTCCACGGCCCAGGATTAACCGAAGAACATTGCCCGGCATGGCGCCCATCGCCATACGGATTCCAATTTCGTGCGTGGATTCCGCCGTTGTGTACGCCATCACGCCGTAGACGCCGACTGCGGCAAGCGCGAGCGCCAGGATGCCCAGGCCAGTCATCATCGCCGCCACGTATGAAATGTTGATGGTGGCCTCGCGAATCACCTGTGACATCGGCTTGATGTCCATCAGCGTCTGTTGCGGATCCACGCTCGAAATCACGCCACGCGCCGCGTTCATGTAATTGTCAGGGTTGCCGGACGTGCGCACGACGAGTGAAGCATAGACTCGCGGGAATTGCGTGTAGGGCCGGTAGATGATGAACCCGTCCGCGGGCGTCGTCCAATCCATCAGAATATCGCCGGCAACGCCGACGATGGTAAGCCATGCCGGCTTGGGATCATCCAGCGCTCCCAATTTTATCCGCGTGCCGACGGGGTCTTTATCCGGCCAGTAAGCACGAGCGAGGCTCCGGCTGATGATCGCGACATTTGTTGCCGCGGCGCCATCTTGGGTGGTGAATTCCCGGCCACGCATCAGCGGAAGGCCCATTAACTGAAAATAATTCGGGCTCACGCTTTCAATAATCGCATTCTGATCCTCGGCGGGATTCGTCCACGGATGGCCTTCGATGCTGAAGATGTGGCTGGAATGGCCCACTCCGTACGGCAACGAGGTGGTTACGCCTGCACCCTTCACCCCGGGCAATGCAGACATACGCGTCAGCGTCTGATCGAAAAAGCCCTGAATCTGATCGGGTTTCGAATATCGCGACGCGGGAAGATTCAGCACCATTGTGAGCAGTGAGGCGGGGCGATTTTCCTGATTGGCGTTTGCAACTTGATGAAATTTTCTTATGAGCAGGCCGGCTCCGCCAAGCAGCACGACGGCCAGCGCGACCTGCAAAATGACGAGCAGGCTTCGCAGCCGATGCCTGCCGCGCGCGCTGGAGCCGGAGCGACCGCCTTCTTTGAGGGTTTCGCTGAGCGGCACGCGCGCACTTTCCAGCGCCGGCAGCAGGCCTGCGAGCACTCCCGCAAAGATTGCGACCAGCACGGTAAACAGGAACGCTCGGAAATCCAGACGAATTTGATCCCACCCGGCGATCGTGCTCGATACATCCTGGGGCATATCGAGAATCAGGAAATGGAGCGCCCAATACGCGAACAGGAGGCCGAGCAGTGCTCCGCCCACGGCAATCAAAAAGCTTTCGGTGAGCAGTTGGCGGACAACCCGCCAGCGCGAGCTTCCCAACGCGGAGCGTATGGCGATTTCTTTAATCCTGCCCGCGCCGCGGACGAACTGCAGATTGGCGATGTTGGCGCACACCAGCAGCAGCACGAAGCCTACGGCAATGAGGAGCAGCTTGGTGTCGTTCTGCGCGTCGTCTGTGACGGCAAATTCGCGGATGGGCACCACGCGGACGTGCCAATCCTTCAAATTTCCGGGGAAAGTTTCCGCCAGATGCGTTTCGATGTCATTGATTTCCGCGCGCGCTTGCTTGAAATTCTCGCCGTCATGCAGCCTGCCCATCGCGAAGAATGCACGCCAATCTCTGCGCACCCACTGGCGGTCCGGTAGCGCGAGCGGCAGCCACAAGTCCGCGGTAATCGGGAACCGAAATGAATTGGGCATCACGCCGATCACCACGTATGGCCGGTCATCGATGTGGATTGCTTTGCCGATAAGGCTGGCATCAGCGCCGAAGCGGCGCTTCCACAGTCCGTAACTCAGAACTACTTCGCCGTCGTTCCCCTGTTTATCTTCGCCGGGCGTGAACGTGCGGCCAATCACGGGCTGCACCCCGCACAGCGAGAAAAAATTCGCCATCACCAGATAGCCCTGGGCTTTTTCAGGCAGACCTTCTCCAGTGAGGTTCACCGAATCCCATTGCCACAAGGTCATGTCCTGCATGGTCTTGGATTGCTGGAGCCAATCCAGAAAATTCGCGGGTGCCACACCGGTCACATCCTCTCCAGTCTGTCCCGGCGCTTGCTCCAGCATCACCACGAGATGGTCCATGTCCGGCAGTGGCAGCGGCTTCAAAAGAAAGGCGTCCGCAACGCTGAAGATCGCGGTGTTCGCGCCGATGCCCAGCCCGAGCGCGAGAACCGCAATGGCGGTGAAGGCCGGCGCTTTTCGGAGCGCACGAATCCCGAAGCGAATATCACGGAGGAGAATTTCCACGTCCGGTATCTTACTCTATCGAAACTTTGCCGGGGAACTGCAAGCTTGCACTTTTTGTGGCGCGTGCGAATCAGTTATTCGTAGCGCAGTGCGATTAACGGATCTACGTGCGTCGCGCGGCGGGCGGGGAACCAGCAGGCCAGCGCGACCGTGGCGAGCAGAACCGCCGCGACCCATGTGAAGGTGAAGAGATCGAATGAGCCGACGCCGTAGAGAAGGCTGGCAAGAAAGCGCGAAAACATGAATGCAAAGGGAAGGCCGATCAGGAGGCCGATACCGGCAAGCAGCAGGCCTTTGCCGACCACCAGTTGAATCACGTTGCCGGCCTGCGCTCCCAGCGCCATGCGCACGCCAATTTCATGTGTGCGCTCTGTGACGGTGAACGCCATCACGCCGTAGACGCCCACTGCGGAAAGCAGTAGCGCCATAAGGCCCATCACACCCATCATCACGGAAACATAAGCGATGCCGATGACGGAATTGCTGATGACTTTGGACATGGGCATCACGTCAATGACTGCTTCTTCGGGATCGACCGCGGCGACGGCTTCACGCGCGCTGATCGCAAGCGACATTGGGTCGCCGGCGGTTCGCAAAACGAATGAGCCGTACGGCCGCGCGAGCTGTCTGTAGGGACGGTAGAAGGCGTAGGTCGGCCGAGTATCGCTCCAATCCATTTTCACGTTGGCCACGACGCCGACGATGGTCATCCAAGGGTTCTTTGAGTCCGCCGCGCCGATCTTGATGTGCCGGCCAATTGGATTTTCATTGTGGAAAAAGGTTTCAGCGAGGCTCTGGCTGATAACGGCGACGGACTCGGTGTCCGGGCCGTCCTGTCCAGTGATCGTGCGGCCGCGCAGCAAGGGTATGTGGACCATATCCAGATAATTCGCGCTGACGACTAGCGACGCAGCCGAGGGCATTTCGCTGGGATCTTTCCAGGGTTTTTCCTGGATCGAGAACTGTTGCGTTGCGCCACCATCTCCAAACGGAACCCAAGAAGTTTCCGCCGCAGATTGCACCCCGGGCAGCACAGACAATTTATCGAGAGCCCGGTCAAAGAATTCGCGCTGCTGTTCAGGCTTGGCGTAACGAGTATCCGGCAAATTCACGCGCATGGTGAGCAAAGTTTCCGGAGCAAAATTGCCGTTCAAATCGAGCAGCGTATGGAAGCCGTGAACAAACAAGCCGGAAAGGATCAGGAGCACCGTCGCGAGCCAGACTTGCACAATCACCAGCGCGTTGCGCAGGCGATGTCTGCCGCGCGCACCGGAGCCGGAGCGGCCGCCCTCTTTGAGCGTTTCGTTCACATCCATCCGGGAACTTTGAATTGCGGGAAGAACGCCGGACATGAAGCCCGCAAAAATAGCGGCGAGAATCGTGAAAACCAGGGCGCGGGAATCGAGGCGAATGTCATACCAGCCGGGAATGTATTTGGCGACTTCGGCGGGCATGTATCGCAGCGTCATGCGGATGGACCATTCGGCAAAAACCAGGCTCAGCAACGCTCCACCGAACGCGGTGAGCATGCTTTCAGTCAGGAACTGGCGCACGACGCGCAAGCGGCTGCCGCCAAGCGCGACTCGAATGGCGATTTCTTTTTGCCGGCCCGCGGCGCGCACGAATTGCAGGTTGGCGACGTTCGCGCAAACGATGAGCAGGACAAATCCAACGCCGCCGAGCAAGAGATAAGTGTATTGGACCGTTTTATCGCCGAGCTCATACAAGCGTATGCCGACGATGCGCGCGCTCCAGCCGCGATTTGTGCTTGGATAAGTCTGCACGAGCCGGGTCGCGATCGTGCGCAATTCGGTGTTGGCGCTCTGCAGCGTGACGCCCTGCTGGAGTTTGCCGAAGGCGAAGAAGGCGCGGTCTGATCGGTTTTCCCACTGCTGCGGAGTGAGCGCCATTGGGAGCCACAGCTCAGAGGTGAGCGGAAACGTGAAGGTTTTCGGCATGATTCCAATAACGGTGTACGGTTTGCCGTCGAGGTGAATGGCTTGACCGATGATATTCGGATCGCCGCCGAGCCGCTGACGCCACACCGTTTCGCTCAAAACGACGACGTTGTCACGGCCGGGCTGATCTTCTCCGGCAAGAAATCCGCGTCCGAATAGCGGCCTCGTGGAACACAGATCGAAAAAATTCGTGCTGACCTGAAAGCCCTGCAATTTTTCGGGTGCGCCGACGCCAGTGAGGTTCACTTCGTCCCAATCGAACGTGCCCCACTCCCGGAACGATTTCGCCTGCTGCTGCCAGTCTTTGTAATTTGCGGCGGAGACGGGGTTCAAATCCGTCGTCTGCTGCGGCGCCATTTCACCGGCGACGACAAGGTGTTCAGGGTCGGGGATGTTGATGGGCTTCAGCATAAACGCGTCGGCGATGCTGAAGATAGCGGTGTTCGCGCCGATACCCAGGGCCAAGGCGATGACGGCGATGGCGGTGAATCCCGGTGATTTCGCCAGCGTGCGAACGCCGAACTTCACGTCCTGCCAAAGTGTTCCCATCGGTGGGCCTTCCCCGTACGCGAGACTTAGCCGCCGCTTGCGCTGCTAAAGAATTCAACGAGACAGGCTGAACGAAAGTTCCTTGCGAACATAACAAAAAGCCGCGGAGCGTGTGCCCCGCGGCTGAATTTCAGCTAACTTTGCGCAGCCGCAACTCATCCCGCAGTGGCGCTGGTTTCTTCGAAGTTTTCCTCGACGATGCGGCCGTCAAACAAGTGAATGCTGCGGTCCGCGAATCGTGAATACCGCGGATCGTGCGTCACCATGCAGATGGTCGCGCCGCCGCGGTGCAGCTCGGTCATCAGTTCCATCACCGCTTCGCCGTTCTTGGAATCCAGGTTACCCGTCGGCTCGTCCGCCAGCAGGATCGAAGGATCGCCGACCAGGGCGCGAGCCACGGCGACGCGCTGTTGCTGACCGCCGGAAAGCTGCGAAGGATAGTGCTTGATGCGGTGCGCCATGCCGACCTTCTCGAGCGCCTGTTGTACGCGCTGCTTGCGCTCGGAAGAGCCCATGCCGCGATAGGTGAGCGGCAGTTCGACGTTTTCGTAAACGTTCAGATCACCGATTAAATTGAAGGCCTGGAAGATAAAGCCGATTTCGCGGTTGCGGATCCGCGTACGCTCAGAAAGCGAAAGATTCGACACGGGCTTGTTATTGATCGTGTAGTTTCCGTCGCTCGGCGAATCGAGCAGACCGAGGATGGAGAGCAAAGTGGATTTGCCGCAGCCCGACGGCCCATTGATGGCGACGTATTCACCGCGCTTCAGCTGCAGGTGAATGCCCGCGAGCGCGTGCGTTTCCACTTCGTCCGTCATAAAGACTTTCTTAACGTTCTCCATCAAAATGAGTATGTCGTTGTCAGGCATGTCTCACTCCCCTCGCAAATTCGACCGAAATCCACGGGTCCCCAAGCATCTACACATACCATACGCCACAGCGGCCCAAATAGTTCACAATAAAAACTTCACTCCCTTCTGTTTTCCCATACTTAGACGCCGCAAAATCGAATTTATCACGCGGTCCTATGCGCAAAAATGAATAAAAACTCCGCCCGCCGCCGCCCCTCGTAAGTTATTCATAACGCAAGGCAATCAGTGGATCCACCCGCATGGCGCGCCGCGCCGGCAAGAAGCAGGCAAACATTGCAACCAGGACCAGGATGCCGGCTGTACCGAAGAAGCTGATCGGGTCGAACATTCCAATGCCGAAAAGTAATGTGTTCATGCTCCTCGTCAAAATCATCGAGAAAACCAGCCCGACCACGATGCCCGCGAGGATCATTGCGAATCCGCTGCCGAGAATCAGCATCAGGACGTCGCTGCTTTGCGCGCCAAGCGCCATGCGTATGCCGATTTCCTGCGTCCGCTGGCTGACCGAATAAGACATCACGCCGTAAGTGCCGATGGCGGCCAGCAGAAGCGCGAGCAAACCGAATGCACCGAGAAGCTCTGCGCCCACGCGCGGAGCAACCAGCGATTGATCGAGCAGCTGTTGCACCGTCCGTACGTTCGCCAGAGGCATCGCGCGATCCAGAGGCTGGACGGTGTCGCGGACGATCGAAATCGCCGCGCTCGGTTCAACGTTCGTGCGGACGAACAAAGCGACATTCCCGAAGTAGTGCTGCTTCAGCGGCATGTAGACGATTGCCTGCGGCGGCTCGCCGAGCGTGAGGTATTTCACCGTTTTCACAATGCCGATGACCTGCACATCCCAGGTTTGCGACAAAAAGTGAAGATGCTTCCCAATCGCGCGGTCAATCGGGCCGGGCCAGTTCTGCTCCACGAAAGCCTGATTGACGACTGCGACCATGTGTGAATTTGCGTCGTCGTGCAGATCGAAATCGCGCCCCGAGAGCATCGGAATTCCTTCGGCGGAAAAATAGCCGGGCGAGACGTTGAAGATGGGAGTCAGCGTGCCGTTTTCCGGATCATTCTGATCGACACCTTCAGGGAATGTTGTGCGCGAAATGTTGCCGTTGAAAGGTGCTGTATCGGAAAGCGCGACGGAGGTGACCATGGGCAGCGCGCGCACCTGTTCCAGCACCGCCTGGTAATACTGCTCGCCGCGTCCCTGCGTGTACTTCTGCGAATCGGGGCTGAGGCCCATCACGAAGGAATGCTTCGTCTCAAATCCCGGATCCATATTCTGCGCATTTTTCAAGCTGTGGATGAACAACCCCGCTCCGACCAGAGCGATCAGCGAAAGCGCGACCTGAATCATCACCAGAATGCCGCGCAGTCCGTACCAGCGCGTCGCGCCTGCCGGATTGTCTGTGCGATCGCGTAGCGCGACCATCTGGTTTGGATTGGAAGCTTGCAGCGCGGGAGCCAACCCGAATAAAACAGACGCGGCAACCGCGAGCAGCACGGCAAAAACCAGCACGCGCACGTCGAGCGACGTATCCACGTTGCCCGGCAGCCCGTTGGGTATCAGGCTGACGATCAAGTTTTTCAGCCAGCTCGCTGTCAGGATGCCGAAGCCGCCGGCAATCAATCCGAGCAGAAGACTTTCGGTAAGCAACTGGCGAATAAGGCGAAAACGCGATGCGCCCATCGAAAGGCGGACGGCCAGTTCCCGGCGGCGTTGCGTTGCGCGCGTGAGAAGCAGATTCGCGACGTTGGCGCAGGCGATGAGCAGAACGAGTCCGACGATGACCATCATCAATGTTCCGGCGAGCGCGAAAACGCCTCGCTGCTGCGGCGGAATATTTGTCTCGCTCAAGGGAACCAGATCGTTGTTCCGCCCGCCGTTGTCTTGCGGGTAGACGCGTTCGAGTTGATCGCCGAGCGCGTGCATGGAGGCCTGTGCCGTTGCGAGGCTAACGCCCGGCTTCAATCGCGCGACCGCGCTTGCCATGCGATATCCGCGCAAGTTGATCCAGCCCTTCGTGACGCCGGTCAGTACTTGGTCGTGCATCATCATCGGCGCCCACAGGTCCGGACTGCCGAGCGCGCCGACGTCGTGGAAGTCTTTTGGTGTGACGCCGACGATCGTGAACGCCTGGCCATTCAACTGAGCCGTCTGACCGACAATGTTTTCATTTGCACCGAACTGCCGCTTCCAGAGCCCGTAACTCAAGATCATTACTGGGTGCGAACCTTCCGTACCTTCCTTGTCTTCTTCGGCCGTGAACGTCCGGCCAAGCGCCATGTGAACGCCGAGCACGTCAAATAAGTTGTAGTTGACGCACTCCGCGAACACCGGCACTTCGTTCGGCCCAACCCTCAGTGTCGCACCAGTGAAAATGACGATGGCCATCCCGGAAAAAACGTCGTTCATGTTGCGATAGTCCCGCGCGTTCAGGTAGGTGAGAGCAATGTAATGTTGCACCGGCTTGCCGCGCGTGTGCTGGGTGGAATAGACGGAAACGACGCGGCTGGGGTCCTGCACCGGGACGCCCTGCAGGAAAACTCCCTTCACGAGCGTGAAGATGGCGGTGTTCGCGCCGATGCCGAGCGTGAGAGACAGCACGGCAACGATCGTGAAGCCGGGCTTTTTTAGAAGGAGACGGACGGCGTACCGGAAATCCTGCCAAAACGTGCCCATTGCTCACCCCGATTCAGCGTATGCCGAAGAGCATTCCGGGAAACGCGTTGGAATTCACCGCTTCAACCTTTGACGCGCGAGGTTCAATTGCGGCGGCCGGCGATTATCGACTATCTGACTTGCACGCGCGGCGAGAACTGAATCCCGTCAACGTTGTCGTAGATGGACATGTCGGATAGGACGACCTGGTCGCCCTCCCTCAATCCGCCAAGAACTTCAATGTTGTTCACAGATCCTTTGCCCAGTCTTACCTGCACGCGCTCCCCGTCCGAGCCTTGATTGAGCACCTTGAAGAGAGTGATGTTGCTGTTCGGTTCGCCGTGAACGGGAACGGGAATGTACAGGACGTTCGTCAGATTCTGAATCTCCACCGTTCCGTCCACGCTCTGGTCGGCGCGCGCACCCTCCGGCAGTTTTTCATCCAGCGTGATGTCCACCGCGACGGTTCCGTTGATTGCTGCCGCGTCTTCGCGCGTCACGTGTCCCGCCACCATGCCGTTGCGAGTATCCACGGTGGCCTTCTGCAGCATTTGCACGTCCTTCGCCTGCGTTTCCGGCACCTGAATCGTGGCCTTCAATTTCGATGGATCAGCGACGCGGGCCAGATTCAGCCCCAGCGTCACCTGCTGTCCCTCGGCGATGTCCGTGCCGACCACGCTACAAACGCATTCCACGACGCCGTTGATTCCGGCTTTCACATGAAGCGCGTCGAGCTGCCCCTTTTTCAGATCGTAAAGGCCTTTCGCCGCGCTCACCTTTTCGTTTTGCGACTGCAATTGCGCCTTGGCGGAATCGGCGAACACGTTCAATTTCTGATTTTCAAAATTCAGCTGGTTTTCGTCCTGGTCGCGCTTCATCTTGTACGTATCCATCGTAACTTTGGGACCGACACCCAGAGCGAACTCCTGCCTGTATAGTTCGTAGGTCATCGAATCCACGTTGAATGCACCCTGCACGCCGGCCACTTCCACCTTCAGCGCTGCGAGTTGGCTATCCATAGAAGCCTTCAGGTTTTCGTAGTCTGCTTGGGCTTCCTTGTAGGTGAACTCAGCGGCCGCGGCATCGCTTTCGAGTTGCGGATCGCTCAGCTCCATAATCACGCTGGTCGGCGTGACCTTCGCGCCTGATCGCAAGAGAATCCTTTCCACCTTCGCGGCGGATTGCGCGGGAATCCAATGAATGTCCTCCGGCACCAGCGTGCCGAGTCCATGTACTTCGATCATCATATTGCCGCGCGTGACCGCGCCGGCGTAAACAGTTGACCCGTCCGCCGTGGGGGCCGCAGGGCGGAGCCGCGAAAGTCCGAGCGTCACTCCTCCGATGACCAGCACGACGACTGCTCCCAAAATGATGCGCTTGATGCGGCGCTTTCTCGATTGATCTGGCCTTGCTATGTCCATGTGCGTATTCCTTTGGTGACCTGTTTCGCCACCTTCATCTATCGCAACTGCCGGGCCTTGCCCATTTGTGTCTAGAGTATTGATTATACAACGTTTATTGCGCGGCGGGGCGGCCAGTGTCTGGTCCGGATGGCCGCTTGTGGGAATGCCCGTCGCAAAATCGGACAAGCCAAATTGCCCCTTTTCGCGCCCGATCTCGCTCCTTCCGCGAAATTGACTTCACGAATCGCCCCGGCTAGCATTGAATTTTTCATACGGACAATCACTCGCACACCGTAGAATTGGAATCGGTCCGGAGTGCTCCGCTCGACAGGTGGATTCGGACTCGCAGTTGGAATCGGTATTTGCAGTTGAAGTGTCTTTGCATTGCGTTCGTATGTGCTTTTCTAGGGAACAAAGTTGCCAGAGCAGACAAAATCGGCGACGGTTCTGGATCGCATCCTGGATGCGCGGCGCGCAAGCGTCGCCCATCGCAAACGAGTGTTGCCGGAAGCTGCCCTGCGGATGGGAGTGAAGAACGGCACGCCCGTCCGGGATTTTGCCGCGGCGCTGTCGCGGCCACACGCCGTGAACATTATCACTGAACTAAAAAAGGCCTCGCCCTCTCGCGGATTGATTCGCGAGGATTTTCATCCGAAGGAATTGGCTCCTCTGCTGGAGAAGGCCGGTGCCGCGGCGTTGAGCGTGCTTACAGAAGAGGAATTTTTCCAGGGTGCGGCGAAAGATCTGCGAGAGGCGCGCAAAGCCACGGCAATTCCTGTGCTCCGCAAGGATTTCATCGTGGACGCTTGGCAGGTGTGGGAATCGCGCGCAATTGACGCTGATTCGTTCCTTTTAATCGTTGCCGCGCTCACTGATGCCGCGCTCGCGGAATTTCTGGCGCTCGGACGCGAGCTTGGCATGGAGCCGCTGGTGGAAGTGCATACGCGCGAGGAATTGGATCGCGCCGTGGCAGCCGGCGCGCTGATCATCGGAGTGAATAATCGCAATCTGCGCACACTGGAAGTGAATGTGCAAGCGTCATTCGATTTGGTGAGCCTGATCCCTGAACAATGCATCGCCGTGTGCGAATCCGGAATTCGTGACGCATCGGAAATCGCGCAATTGCGCGCGGCGGGATTTGATGCGTTCCTGATCGGCGAGCATTTGATGTCGCAGGCGGATCCGGCGGCGGCGCTTTCCACTTTGCTCGCTGGGAAGACGTGACGCCAATGGTGCGTGTAAAGATTTGCGGCATCACAAACTGGCCCGACGCCAAAGTTTCCGTGGACGCGGGAGCGGACGCGCTGGGATTCAATTTTTTCGCTGCGAGCCCGCGTTCAATAAGTCCGGCGGCCGCATGGGACGTCATCCGCCGCCTTCCGCCGTTCGTAGCGGCCATCGGAGTTTTTGTGGATTGGCAGCCGTCGGTGGTTGCTGCGCTTGCCCGTGCTCTGCGCTTGAGCGGAGTGCAGCTTCACGGAGATGAATCGCCGGCAGCAGTACGCGAAATTGTGCGCGAACTTGCCGCCCACGGCACCGTCATCAAAGCCGTACAGATGATGCGCGGGTTTACGCCCGGTTCTTTGAAGCGTTTTTCCGCCGCCGGCGCGATTCTACTGGATGGTTCTCGCGCCGGTCTGCGCGGGGGAACGGGCGCGACGGTAGATTGGGATTTGGCCCGGCGCTGCGGAAGTTACGCGAATATCGTTCTTGCCGGTGGGTTGGCGCCTGATAATGTTGCGGAAGCGATTTCCGTTGCCAAGCCTTACGCCGTCGACGTGGCGAGTGGCGTGGAATTGAAGCCAGGAAAAAAAGATCCAGCGCGGGTGCGCGCATTTATCCGTGCGGCACAATCCGCGCGCTAAGTGCGTATTGGAAAACAAATTGAAATGAGCTCTTCAACGCAAACTTGGCCGGACGCGAAGGGCCGCTACGGTCCCTACGGCGGCTGCTACGTGCCGGAAACTCTGATGGCGCCGGTGGTCGAATTGGCGCAGGCATACGAATCGGCGCGCCGCGATCCGAAATTCTTGGCTGAATTGGATGACCTGCTGCGAAATTTTGCGGGCCGGCCTACGCCGCTGCAATTTGCTTCGCGGCTCACCGAACATCTCGGCGGCCCGCGCGTTTATCTGAAGCGCGAAGACCTCCTCCACACCGGCGCGCACAAAATAAATAATTGCATCGGACAAGGATTGCTCGCCGTGCGCATGCGCAAGCCGCGCGTGGTGGCGGAAACCGGCGCGGGCCAGCACGGAGTTGCCACCGCGACGGTTGCCGCGCGGCTCGGCCTCGAATGCGTCGTTTACATGGGCACCGAAGACATGGAGCGCCAGCGGTTGAACGTTTCGCGGATGCGCATGCTGGGCGCAAAAGTCGTCGGCGTGGATTCGGGCAGCCGCACTTTGAAGGACGCCATCAATGAAGCGATGCGCGACTGGGTCACGAACGTCCGTACGACTCATTATTTGCTTGGCTCCGTACTCGGGCCGCATCCTTATCCGCAAATGGTGCGCGATTTTCACGCGGTGATCGGCAATGAGGCGCGTGAGCAAATTTTGCGCGCCGAAGATCGTTTGCCGGACGAACTCTACGCCTGCGTGGGCGGCGGATCGAATTCCATCGGACTTTTTTCCGCGTTCATGAAGGATTCCGCCGTCAAAATGTTCGGCGTCGAAGCAGGCGGCCGCGGCCCAGGACTGGGCGAACACGCCGCGCGGCTCGCAGCCGCGTCCGGATTTTCCGGCGCGAAGCCGGGTGTGTTGCACGGAACCTACACATACGTTTTGCAAAATTCCGACGGCCAAATTTCGCAAACGCATTCCATTTCCGCCGGCTTGGATTATCCGGCCGTCGGTCCGGAGCACGCCTGGCTCGCCGAGCAGGGCCGCGTGTCGTACAGCGCCGTCTCCGATGAAGCCGCCCTTTCCGCCGCTAGGCTGCTTGCGCGCAAAGAGGGAATTATTCCCGCGCTCGAAAGCGCGCACGCGGTTGCTTACCTGCTGGAGCGCGCACCGAAATTGCCGGCGAAGTCCTTAATCATCGTGAATATTTCCGGCCGCGGCGATAAGGACATGGAAACCTACGCGAAATCTTTGCAGTGATGGAAATGGCGAACACAGTCGAGACCACAACTCGAATTTCGCGGCGCTTCGCCGAACTTGCCCGCGCGGGCGAGCTTGGCCTGGTCGCGTACATCACCGCGGGAGATCCTTCGCTCGACGCCACGCGACAGATTGTTCTCGCGGCTGCCGACGCCGGAGCTGATGTGATCGAGCTCGGCGTTCCGTTCAGCGATCCGCTCGCCGACGGTCCGACCATCCAGCGCGCGAGCGAACGTTCCTTGCGCGCCGGCACTACTCTCGCGGGTGTGCTCGATCTTGTCGCGGCCATCCGCCGCGAAAGTCAGGTCCCGCTCGTGCTGTTCAGCTACTACAATCCCGTGCTTCAAATGGGGCTGGAGCAATTTGCCGCGCGCGCCGCGAAGGCTGGCGCCGATGGCGCGCTCATCACCGATCTCACCCCCGAAGAAGCGGGCGATTACCGCGCGAAATTGCACGCGCATGGCATGGATACGATTTTTCTCGCCGCGCCCACAACCAGCGAAGAACGCTTCGCGCGAATCGCCGAGGCGAGCACTGGATTCCTTTATCTGATTTCTCGCACCGGCGTCACCGGCGCGCGCGAAACCATGCCGGAAGATTTGCCCGCGCTCGTGCGCCGCGCACGGCACGCCACAAAATTGCCGCTCGCCGTGGGATTCGGCATTTCGCTGCCAGGCCACGTCTCAATTCTAGGCGGCCTCGCGGACGCCGCCGTTGTCGGCTCGGCGCTCGTGGAAGAAATTGAGCGCGCCGCCACGCCGGCCGCCGCTGCTTCGGCGGTTGCCGCGCGAATTCGCTCGCTCAAGCAGGCCGCCGGTCAGGGCCTCAGCCGTCGCGAGGGCACTGCGTGAAATCCATCGACGATTGGCGCCGCCGGATTGATGAGATCGACCGCCAGTTGGTCGAGCTCCTGAATGAACGATCGCAATGCGCGGCGGAAATCGGCCACAGGAAGCTGCAGGCGAATTTGCCGTTGTATCAGCCGGAGCGCGAAAAAGAGGTGCTTGCGAATGCCGAGCGGAACAATCGCGGGCCGCTGCCGGACACCGCGATTCGCAGGCTCTTCGAGCGCATTTTGGACGAGGCGCGCAGCGTTGAGCGGCACGCCATGACGCCAGACAATTCGCAGAAAAAAGAATGAAGCAGCGCAGAATTTATTTCCCGGGAGAAAACAATGGTTGTTGTGATGCATCAGGGCGCGACGGACGAGCAAATTCAGAAAGTCATCGATCGCCTCACCTCGCTTGGTTTTGACGTGCACCGCTCCACCGGCGCGGCGACGACGGTGCTCGGCGCCGTGGGCGTCCGCGCGGATTTCGATATTCGCGAATTTGAACTGCTGGATGGCGTGCGCGAAGTCGTGCGCATCACGCAGCCGTACAAACTTGCGGCGCGTGCGTTCCGTTCGGAAGGCACGATCATCAAGCTGGGCAAGAACGTCAGCATTGGCGGGCCGGAAGTGATCGTGGCCGCGGGCCCGTGCTCGGTGGAATCGCCGGAACAGATTAACGCCGTGGCCGCCAGCGTGGCGCGCAGCGGAGCGAAAATTCTGCGCGGCGGCGCGTTCAAGCCTCGCAGCTCGCCGTACACCTTTCAGGGCATGGGCGAAAAAGCGCTGAGGCTATTGCGTGACGCCGCCGATAAACACGGTCTCCTCGTCGTCAGCGAAGTGATGGACGCTTCGCAGATCCCGATGATGCTTCCGATGGTTGACGTCCTGCAGGTCGGCGCGCGGAACATGCAGAATTACTATTTGCTTCGCGCGCTCGGTGAAGTGAACAAGCCCGTGCTGCTCAAGCGCGGAATGTCCGCGACGATTGAAGAGTTGTTGCTGAGCGCGGAATACATCATGTCCAGCGGAAACCACGACGTGATTCTGTGCGAGCGCGGGATTCGCACCTTTGAGACCTACACTCGCAACACGCTCGATATCGCCGCCATTCCGATCATCAAGAAACTCTCGCACCTGCCGATCGTTGCCGACCCATCGCACGGCACGGGCCTTCGCGATAAGGTCGCGCCGATGGCGCGCGCGGCCGTCGCCGCCGGCGCGGACGGCCTGCTCATCGAAGTGCACAACGATCCCGAACACGCGCTGTCCGATGGCGCGCAATCGCTCTATCCCGATCAATTCAGTCAACTCATGGCGGAGCTTCGCATCATCGCACCCGCCGTTGGCCGCCGGGTCGCCTGAAAATATGCCACAGAATTCTTCCGCCGCATTTCACCGCGTCGCCGTCATCGGCACGGGGCTAATCGGCGGATCGTTCGCGCTGGCGCTGCGCCGTCACTTCCCCCAATTCAAAATCGCCGGTTTTGATCGCACCGACGTTCTGGCCCGCGCAAAATCGCTTGGTGCGATCGACGATGCCTGCGCCGACATCGCATCGGCCGTGCGCGACGTAGATTTGATATACGTCGCGCTTCCCATCTCCGCGACGATGGAATTGCTGCCCGAAATCGCGCGCCATGCTTCTCCGACCGCGCTCGTCACCGACGCTTGCAGCACAAAGCGCGCGATTTGTTCGCTCGCGGCCAAACATTTTTCCACCGGCGGCGAGATTTTTCTCGGCGGGCATCCGATGGCTGGCAAGGAAGTGCAGGGAATTGAAGCGGCGGACGCGGAATTATTCGCCGGTGCCAAGTACGCGCTCATTGATGACGCAGACCGCGCGCCACATCCGCAAATCGGGGCATTCGCCGGGATGCTGGAAAAATTTCGGGCGCAACCGGTCTGGTTGGACGCTGAAACTCACGACTGGGCCGTCGCCGTCATCTCGCATCTGCCGCAAATGACTGCCGTCGCGCTCGCGGAAGTGATCGCCGGGGAAACCGATGAATCCGGCCTTCCAGCTTCCCTCGCCGGCCGCGGCGCGCGGGACATGTTGCGCCTCGCGGGCAGCCCCTACGCCATGTGGCGTGACATTGCGTTCACAAACTCTGACAATCTTTCGCGCGCCCTGGCTCGCCTTTCGCAAGCGATTGATCATTTGCGAACGAGCCTCACTTCGCGCGAACTGGAAGAAGCTTTCACCGAAGCGAATCGCGCGCACAAATCAATAAATTCCTGATTCCGCCGCCTCGCTCTTTTCGCATTGCGGGCATTTCGCGGTAAACTACGCGGCCTATGCATTGGGTTGAAGGTCACATTGCCGTGTTGCAGGCGCTGAGCGGGCTTACGGCCGCGCTGATGACGCTGGTGCTGATCGCGCTGACCTGTGTCTACGCGCGCGCGAATTGGAAAACGATGCGCCTGATGGAGGCGGACATTCGCTTTCGCACCGAGCCGATTCCGAAGGTATCGCTTCGCCTGGTGAACAAGGCGTCGCCGATGGAAACTTCGCTCGCCCAGCACAAAACTGTCAACGTGTGTGTAACAACATCGAATGCTCCGCTCGTAATCAAGCACCTGACGATGTCGGTTTCATTTCGTTCTGGCGTGCACAAGGATTACCACCTGCCAGTAAGCGGCATGATTCGCCTGCCGATCGGCGATGAATACGATCTGGATACCGAAATTCTCGCGACCGAATCAGTCGATCACTGGAGCGTCAATCTGGATTACTGGGACCTGACCGGAAAGATCGAGTACCGAACCTGGTTTGGTCCGAACGGAGCCACATATTCCTACGGACCCAAGGGCGCCACTACACTGCGAAAGACTGTGCTCTATCACTGGCACCGCCTGCGCGGCCGCGACCCGGTAATTGTCGGCCACGGGGAAGTGCGCACGACGGCGCGCCCGCACTGAGTCAATTTCGCTCTTCGCCGCAGGCGTCAACAACCACATGAACGAACAGCCCCATCTTTTTTCGCCTCTGACGATCCGGGAAGTCACCCTTCGCAATCGGAGTGTCGTTTCGCCGATGTGTCAGTATTCCTGCGAGGACGGTTTCGCCACGGACTGGCACCTCGTTCATCTCGGCTCGCGCGCAGTCGGCGGGGCCGCCATCGTCTTCGCGGAGGCGACTGCCGTAACTGCCGACGGCAGGATTAGTCCCGCGGACCTCGGCATCTGGAAAGACGAGCACATCAAGCCGCTTGCGCGCGTCGCGCGCTTCATCAAATCGCAAGGTGCCATCCCAGGCATTCAGCTTGCCCATGCAGGTCGCAAGGCCAGCACAGACACGCCGTGGCTTGGCGGCAAGCCGCTCAGTCCAGAGCAAGGTGGCTGGACGCCGATCTACGCTCCGAGTCCGATTCCGTTTTCGAGCGGTTATCAAACGCCGGTGGCGCTCACCATCGCCGGAATTGCGGACATCGTAAACGCATTCGCCGCCGCGGCCCGGCGTGCGCTCGACGCTGGCTTTGAGATTGTCGAAATTCATGGCGCGCACGGCTACCTCGGAACTGAATTTCTTTCGCCCATCTCAAACCATCGCGACGATCAATACGGCGGCAGCTTTGAAAATCGCACGCGCTTCATGCGCGAAATCGTCACCGCTGTGCGCCGCATCTGGCCGCAGCGGCTTCCTCTTTTCTTGCGCATTTCTGCCACCGAATGGACCGACGGCGGCTGGAACGGAGATGACTCCGTTGCGCTGGCGAAGATGGTCCAGCCGCTGGGCGTGGACATGATTGATTGTTCGAGTGGCGGAAACGTGGCGGGCGCGAAAATTCCTGTCGGCCCCGGATATCAAGTTCCATTCGCGAGCCAGATCCGCCGCGAGGCAAATGTTCCCACCGCGGCCGTCGGCATGATCACCGACCCGCTCCAGGCGGATCAGATCATTCGCAACGGTGAAGCGGATCTCGTCGTCATGGCCCGAGAGTTCTTGCGCGATCCTTATTGGCCGCTGCACGCCGCTCGCGTCTTGCACCAGGAAATTGCCTGGCCAAAACAGTACGAGCGCGCCAAGCCTGCTCCGTAGGGCGCGTTGCCTTTCTGCACCCGAACCACGCGCAATCTCCGCCGGAGAACTCGCAAGGGAATACAATGGATTCATGCAGAAGAAGATTTTTTGGGCGCTCTTCGCTGCCTTGGGCCTGATCGCAGACTTGGTGCTTCCGTTTTGGTGGGCGGTCGGCGCAACAATTCCGCTCTTTGCATTTTCGTGGTGGCTGGTTTACCGCACTGACTTGTTTTAATTTCGATTTTTCCCGCTCCAGTGGCGAACCTCACGGCCAAATTTCATTCAGCAACATCGCCAGCCGCGTTCCGGCTTTCGCGATTTGCTGGCGCACCACAGGAGCTGCGGCGTCCTGGTAGGGCTGCTCCAAATCTTCGTGCAGTGCAAACATGCGATTGCCGATGTTGTTGTCTCCGCTGCAGTCGTTCAACGCGACGGGCGTTTCCACCGGAATCGCTGTCGGCAATTTTCCGTAAGCTACATCTTCCGCCAGCAAATGGCCTTCCCACGCCCAAGCGTCAAAATCGGATCCGCTCGCGCGCCAGCCGTCCATCTGCCCCGCAAACGCGGTGTTCAGCTCCGCCGCGAACTGCTGCACGGTTTTCCCGTTCTCATTCGTCACCAAAATGTTCGTGTCCCACACGCCGTGCAGATTCGGCGAATAAGATTCCGTCTGCGGATTTCGCAGCTGTGATGCTATTCCCATGTATCCCACCGCGACACAATTTCCGCCACGATCGTTGTTCGTAATGTCGTGCATCGGCTGATGGATATCGCCCACGAAGTGAATCACAAATCGCAGCGCATCGGCCCGCTGTTGCGCACCGCTTTGCGCCGACCGCAGAATCGCGAGCTGCTCGCGCAACGCTTTTGTGACGCAGCCCGTTGAAACGGGCGGCGTTTGGCTTGCGGGATCAGGCAAAACTTCGCAGTACTTTTCGATGTCGCCTTTCGACGCCCCCCGCGGAATATCAATGAAGTGCCAGTTTGTCGCTTCCGGATGAATGCTTCGCGCGTCATCGGCCCACGTGGACGCATCCGCGATGGGGTCTAGGTTCGGCTCTTTGCAGTAGCGATTCAGCGTTGCATCGATCGGCCCGTCCTTCAAAATTTGATTCACCATCGCCAGCGCGCGCGGATTCAGATGCATCTGCGCAATCAAGGCAACCGCTTCGTGCCCCTGGCATCCCCATGCGTGCGCCGCGGGACCGCACAGAAAAATTGCCGCCGCTGAGATCACACAGAAATACCGCGCCCACTTGCTCACGTTCGCTTTCAAGATTCGATCCGCCGTCACTTGGCCCACCTTTCTGGTCTTGTCAGTATGTAATGCGCTTTTCCATCCGGACAATCGGCAGGGAAGCGCCGTTCCGCAACGGAATCTCCATATTTTCCACTGCAACGTAGCCTGCCGCGCCGAACAATTTCACTCCGGTCAGTGTTGCGCCCAGTTCCAATCGCCGGAAGCCCGCGTCGCGCGCTGCATCCTCGCACGTTTTCAGTATCAGGCTGCCGATTCCGCGGCGCGCCCACGCCGGATGCACAAATAGCGCTCGAATCTTCGCCGCATCGCGCGCCGGATCCAGAAAATCGTCCTGCCGGTCCGTCCACTGATCGCCGCCGTAAAGCGTTTTGCGCCTGCTCCACCCGCCGCAACCCGCGATCGCGCCGCCCGGCGCGACCTCAGCGACGAAATAGGTCCCGTCCGCAATCAGCCGGCTATCCACGCCGAACACGGTCGCCAGCGCGCCTTCCAGTTGCTCCGGCGTGTAATCCTGCGCCTGCAATTCTCGCACGGATGCGGCAATTAACGCGCGCAGCGCGGGCACGTCCGCCTGCGTCGCCGGCCGCACCCGCACGCGTTCATTCACCCCAGTCTTCACCTGCACCAGCTTCGCCTCTCTAGAAACGCTAGCCTGCGTCCACAACTGGCCCACAATTCGCGGCATAGAAGTTACCTCGGCGCACCTGTACTTTCATCTGGAATCCGCCCGCACCTGTACTTTTGATGTCCGCAAGTACTATGGCCTGCCCGCCTCGCCGTCTGTAACCTTGGATGGTCATCCTGCAGCCGCAAAATACATATATTAGGTGGGCCAAAAGTGCGCGTCACGAGAAGGGCCACAAATCCGGACGGATCCAAAGTTGAGAAGCGAAAGTCCACGCGATTCCCAGTCGCCGTGCCGATCGAAGCAAGCTGGCGCGGGCCGGACGGCAAAGCCATCAAACAGGACGCCGTCGCGCGGCAGGTAAATGTCAAGGGCGGCTTTCTCGAAATGACCAGCTATCCCGAGATGGGCACGCGCATTTCGCTCACCAACTTTCTTTCCGCCGAAACGGTCGAAGCTCGCGTCCTCGCCACGCCAGATTCCCGCGCGGGCGTTGCGCGCGGCATCGTCATCGAATTGATTGTTCCCAGCGAAAGCTTCTGGGGCGTGGATCTGCAGGTGAAGAAGGCTGCTGTTGAGCTGCAGAGGCTCGAAGACACGCTCCGTTCGCAGGGAATTGACCTGCGCCTGCTGAAGGAATTTCGCGACGCCGTCGAATACATCCGCAATGTCTCGACCGTTGCGCGAAATCTGCGTGAACAGCAGCTCAACGGCCAGGAAGACGCCGAAACGCTTTCGCAGATTGCCGCTGACCGCGCGCGCCGCGCCGCGAATCTGTGTCTGGAAGTCGCATCAGACGTGGATGCCGCCGCCCCCGATGCCAGAACGATGCACGAATCCTATCGCGCCCTCCAACAAGCCTGCGACCGCCTGCGCATGCTGCTCAAACGCCAGGAAGCCGGCCGCCAGTTGGTCGCGCGCTGATAAGCTGTCTCTGCTCCTTTCACCCGCGGCTGAAACTTCACTCAGTGTTTGACGGCGCGCTCGCCCGGTTGCATCCTTCTCGTCGAGGGCTTGCATCTAAAATTTATGCGCCCGTCGCCGCAGCCTACGCTGACCGTGGGTCGCCTGCTTGCCGCCTGGGGTAGCATTCTCCGGGGCAACGTTCCTCTGCTCTCCATCGAAATCACACGCGAATGCCCGCTCACATGTCCCGGGTGCTACGCCTATGGCGATTCGCATCTCGGTGGCGGCGTCACGCTGCGCCAGCTTTCCGATCTGCACGGCGACGCGCTCGTTGACGGCGTCGTGAATCTTGTCCGCAAACACAAGCCGCTCCAGGTCTCTCTCGTCGGAGGCGAACCTCTCGTCCGCCATCGCGAGCTCAGCAGAATACTTCCCGCTCTCAGCGAGCTCGGCGTCTTCACCATGGTGGTCACCAGCGCCGTGATTCCCATTCCGCCGGAATGGACGAAGATTCCCGGCGTGCGCGTCGCCGTTTCCATTGACGGTTTGCCGGAACATCACGACGTTCGCCGCAAGCCCGCGACCTACGATCGCATCCTGCAAAACATCGCGGGTTGCAAGGTGAATATCCACTGGACGATTACCCGGCAGATGTTTGAGCGGCCGGATTACCTGCGTGAGTACGTCGCATATTGGAGCGAGCGCTCCGAAGTGGATCGCATTTGGGTCAGCGTCTACACTCCCCAAATCGGCGAAGAAGCCCCTGAAATCCTCACGCCCGCCGACCGGCTCCGTCTCGCGAACGAGCTTCCCGCCCTCGCCAGGGAATATCCGAAGCTCCTGTTCAAGGAAGGGCTCGCAAACGCTTTCCTGCATCCTCCGGAAAATCCCCGCGACTGCGTCTTCGCCAGGCTTTCCGCGAATTATTCAGCGGACCTGAAGAGCACCGTCGAGCCCTGCGTGTTCGGCGGCTCGCCGGATTGTTCGCAGTGCGGCTGCGCCATCAGCAGCGGCTTGCACTGGGTCCGCAACGTGAAAATTGCGGGTCCGCTCAAAGTGGATCACTTCATCCAGCCTTCCGTTGCCGTCGGCGGTTTCATGAACAGGCTGCGCCACCGCTCTCTTAGGCCCGCTCGTTGGGCCGCGAAAATCCCTCCTCTGAACGGCGCGCCTCCCCTCGTGCAAATCGCGCCGCATAAGCGTTGAATCGCCGCTCTTGGCTCTTACGCCGGCTGCCCCATGTTCGTCCCGCTGGTGACGAACGTGGCCTTTTCGGTTTTTTCTTCCTGTAGCGCCGCCCATGAGTGGCAGCGCTTCGCGCCGACGCCGTAGTGGTACCCGCATGTCTAGCGCATGCGCGTACCCGGCGGGATTGAGGGCACCGGTATCGAGCATTCGACAATCGGCTCGCCATCCTTAAGCACGCGTAGTGTCGATCCTGGCCAGGCGTAAATCGTGATCTGAGCCGCTCCAAAATCGACATGCAACGAGCCTACCGCCGGCGCTTTCGCGACAATTTCATACATCTGGTTCGGAGCCAGCATCACTTGACTCGCCCAGGGTTCGATAACCAAGGCGACAGGTGTGGAGAACCGGTGTTCTAAAGTGAGCGCCTCACGGAAATCTGCTCGAGGGGTGTCAGCCATAGATTCATTTCCCTCCAGAATTTTACCGCGTGCCCCATCTCACTTCATCTTCATTTTCCCGCCTTCGTCGGCCGCCCCATGTTCGTCCTGCCCGCGGGCGAACGTGGGCGTCTTGCGTCGTTCTTCCCCTAAGAGCGTTTATGTGATCACTGGGACGCCGACAATATAGGGCGCCAAACCGTCCGGATAGAGTTTTAGAAGCCTTGCAAGATTCGCCTTCACCACCGGGTCATTCTTGCGGTCCTCATACCACTCGCGCACTGCGTGGACGATATCCCGACAAAACGTCACTGCATCCAGATTAAGGGCATCGCTTATGACGTTCTTATGAAAAACTAATCTGTTGGCGTTTGGAAGCGTGAAAAGCACACGCGCATATTGCATGCCCGGATGGCCAAACCTCCCTTGATGGACGACACCACAGCGAAGCCTGTAGATATCATCACGTGTAAGCCTCGGGTACCGGGCCGCCAACCAACGGTCATACCAGGCCTTGTATTGCGTACCGGCAGTTGACCCGTCCGGAGATTCCAACGCTGAGCAAACATCCGGCAAACTTAAGACACTCACTAAGGCGAGGTAGTACAGCCCGCTGTCGAGCGCCTTCTCAATTTCATTAAGAATGACGTCCATTGCAGTTAGTAAGCCTCCCTTAACGAACGACCTCGCGGTCGCACGGGGATACGGCTCTTGCATAGGCAACAGAGGAATTTTGAGAAATATTCCGAACCCAGATTCGCTAGCCAGTAAAATCCAACTCACATTTATCGAGCGATAGGCCAAGCCTGTCGGTGCGCGCGACAATCTTTCCGATCACCCCCAATTTGTTTCCTTTGCGCAAAATCAGTAAGTGATCTTTCCATGCCTTCTTATCAAACGTTAAAAAAACCGGGCCGTCCTCTGTCGTCGTCAGGACAACATGCATTTCGTCAGAAGATTCCCGCACATTATCTACGGTGCCAGCTACCTTCATCCAGCTCTCCAAATACGGCGCAAGCAGACGACGCGCCTCGATGTCTGTGTGATTCACAAAGAGCCCGGTTAAGTACCTCCCGGTGATGTCGGGCCCGACAAAGACGCGCCCAAGCGATGGCTTGGACGGCCGTGGTGAGGCGTGAGAGGAAACGACGGTCGACCCAAGTGTACGGAACCGGGCCTGAATTACGGCGGCAGCTACGTGTAGACACCCCGCCAAAACCATCCCGGACAAAAAGACCCAGAATACAGTTGGGATAGCGTGTAAGGCCGGCGCGGATATCCCTTGCGGCGCGACCGCAGCGGTCCGATAACCACTCCATGCGAAATACAATAGGAAGCAACCGATAACGAAGCTTCCGATATTCGCCCAAGATCCAAGCTTATTTGCGTCCAATTAGAACTCCGCCGCGCGGGGCGCACGACCGCGCCAAAATAATGCACACTCTAACGAACCTGAAACCAAAACCCATGCGGAATCGATCTATTCTGTGCGATACTACCCTCGATAAACCACTTCCTCAAGTCTACGCTTGCTCATCGAAAATCGGGGCAGTGCCTCCGAATTATCCCTTGACAGATGATATAGCAATTGTTATATCTTCCATTAGAGGAGACTGTGCTCCCTGAACGAATTCGAGAATTGCGGAAGACACTGGGGTTTACCCAAGAGAAGTTCGCGCAATTCCTTGGTGTGACGTGGACCACAGTCAACCGCTGGGAGGCCGGCCACACCGGCCCGACAGGCATGCCAATGAGGGTTCTGATGTTGCTGGACAAAGGGATGACTGACGTGACGTTTCGTTCGTTACTCAAGGATCCACGAGCACAGGATCCGATGTTTGTGCTCTACGCGTTGCTAGGTCGTATTTACGCGAATGACCCGAAAGCAGCACCTTCACATCTGGGGAGAAAAAAGTGACTTCATTCCTAACATCAACCCGGCCTCACTATTGCTACCGTATCGTCAGCCTCCGTGGTGGTGGTGCGTTCGGGTCGGTCTTCGAATGCGAAGTTAGATTCACGGACGGTCGAGTTGGGCAAGTGCGATATGCGGCAAAAATACTCCGCAATTCGAACGACGCGGAGAACAAAGAACGATTCGCCCGAGAAGCGCAGCTCTTGATCGCTCTTAAGCATCCCAACCTCGTTAAGGTTGTCGAGGTAAACCTGCAACATAACCCTCCATACTTCGTAATGGAGTTAATGTCCGAAACGCTCCGCGCCCGGCTCGCCCGCATGCTGCGCGGGAACACAGTAATCCGCGCTAAGTACGCGCTCGAATCCGTATTGGTTCCGCTTTGCCACGCAGTTGCTCACATGCATTCACACGGCGCTTATCACCGGGACATCAAACCCGAAAATATCTTTTTCAATGCGAGCAACCAACCGATTCTGGGCGACCTTGGAATCTCCAAGGAACAGAACATGCTTCGAAATCAACTCACCTGGTGCGGGCTAGGAACGCCGAAATACACGGCACCCGAGACACTTGCGACCGGCGTCGCAACGGCTCCAGGTGACATCTTTTCGTTAGGCGTCGTACTTTACGAAATGTTGATGGGGCGTACTCCCGTGGGTTTCTGGTGGACTAATCCGCAGAACTTGCCGTCACAGAAGCACCCACGGAGCTGCCATGGGGCCGTTGACATCTTGATCGCGTGGATGACGCACCCGGACCCCTTTCGGCGGTATCAGAACGTTGGCCACGTCCTCCGCGACATCGACCAGATACTAAGAACATACCTCCCGACTCTACCTGCGTACCGCGTTGTGCCTGCGGTGCCGAATCTTGCGCTTCTGCGGCGCGTAGCTTTAATGCGCGCCCTTCGCCCACCCCCCGTACGGAGGTAGCTACTACGGGCGGCTGTCGCATAGTTCCAGAGACAAAGGCTCGATTCTGAGTTCCACTTCTTCGAACCGCTTTCTCTCCGGAATCTCTCACTTTTTGATTGACTTTAATATTACTTTTCTGTTAATCTACAAAGCAGACTTGGCCGACCCGTTCGAACAGCATTTCCGAAACGGAACCCGGCAACCTTTAGAAACCTCGAAATTCGCTGTATTGGAGCACCTTCTGTAAGAGTATCATTCGACTGACTTTCAAACCCCGGCGAATCATACTCTTGCCAACCATTTTCACCGATCTTTCGTAAGTCATTTCGTTTCAGCACTTAGATTACTTTAGGATAAATACAATAAATGCCGCCGAATCATACTCTTAACAATTAATTCGCCCGCAACCCTCGTTGAATCATACTCATGCGAAAAGATGGGGTAATTATCCCTTGAAGCCACGTATAGGTTATAATCATCTTACGTGACAGGGCAGGGGAAGTTACCAAGCCTACGCAGCCGAGGTCAGCCAGAAAGAAGATGAATGGCTTCGACTCAACAAGAAGCGGCCTCTCGATATGTCGGGGAACTATCTGCTATGTTGCAGGTAGAGGCATTCGGTATGCTGGCGTGCGCCTTTGATGAAAGCGAGAGTTTTACAGATTCTCCGGTATTGGTGGTAGCTGGTTTCTGCGGCGGCGTTGAACAATGGAAGTTTTTTTCTGCGGAATGGCTCAACGTCCTCAGTAATTACAGACTCGAATCCCCGTTTAAGATGCAACACTTTGAGAAACGCAAAGGACAATTCCGCAATTTTCCAGAAGAAAATCGAAAGCCGCTCTTGCGTGATTTACTGAACGTCATTTCTATCCGCGCGATGATGGGAATGGGTGCGGTCGTCGCGCTGGAACCATACAACCGAATCATCACCGGGGATGTAAAGCAGCACATTGGTTCGGCCTATGCTTTGGGTGTCGCTGGATGCTTTTGGGTAGCTGGCAGATGGGCCAGATCATACGCTCACAATGAGCCAATCGCTCACTTTTTTGACGTGGGCCACAAGAACGCTGGCGATGCGCTTGAGTGCCACAAGAAGCATCTGGCGTCTGAGGAATTTAAGGCTGGATGGAGACTTGGGCCAATTACTTTCGATTCAGACGCTAATTTCATTCCTCTACAGGCGGCGGATTTATTCGCCTACGAATCTCAAAGGAACTGCACGGAAGAAGCGATAGAGCTAGCTATCAACAAGCAGCCGATAACCGCAGAAATGGTTCGTTTTCCGTCGAAAAAACTTCTACAGAGCATGAAGCTAGTCGTGAGGTTTTTCGACGAGCAGACGTTGGTGCAACTGCGGGATAATTATGTGAATCGCGGCGTTCTGGATTATGAAGCGGGGAGCAAGGACAGCACGCTTGAATCGAAGTAGGGGGCGAACGCTTGACAATTTCTATACCACATGCGTTCATAGCAACATGACAGAACAGGATAAAGAAGCGATAGTAGGCCGCGCGATTCTGGCGGAAAAGAAAAACAACGAAACCCTTGCCGCGTTGGATTCAGAATTAAGGGAGACGACCGAGTGTTTGCAGGCGATGGTCTACGGGTTGAATAACCATCAGCAGCAAATTGAATTTCAGCCCGATGCAGTTAGGACTCCCACGCACCAAACGGAATATCGAAGAATCCCGCTAAAAGTTTTCAATATGTCTCTGTTGCAAAATCTTCTGCAAGACCGCAAACAGTGCTTAGAGACAAGGCGGAAGCTACACGATGAACTTGTGAGGCTTGGTGTGCGAAACCAGACTGAGGAAATAACATTTGAAGACATCGGAAAATTCCGACAACGCGCATGACGAAACCACAGAAACCGTTTAAGGTGCGAGCGGAAACGCGGAAGAAGATGCAGCCCGTCACGCGCAGTGGATTCTACGCTCTACTCGACAAGGCCGCTCTCACAACCCCGTCTCGCAAGCCCGCGCCAAAACACTCTTAAACTGCAAATTCCCGTCGAATCTCCGGTTGTACCTGAAAGTGTATTCGTTGAGGTAGGTCTGTAGGTATTTCGGTGAGACGGAGTGATACACGCCGCCGATACCGCGCTTGATTAGACTCCACAAACCCTCAACGCTTTGAGTGTGAATGTGCCCGTCTTTCACATAGCGGCCAGTCTTGTGGCGGATGCGGTAGTGCTTGTAGTTCGCTGGTTTGCCGTCCGCATCGCGCAGTTTCGAGATGCCGTGATAAATCTGGTAGTCATCGGTATAGATCACGCTGCCCGGTACAACGTGCTTGCGGATAGCGCCAAGCAATTCCTCATGGCCCGCATTTTTGATGACTTTCGCCAGAACTTTTCCTTGCCGTTGGACAATGCCGATAACCGGAGTCTTTTTGCGGTCGCCTGCCATTGGCCGCCCGCGATTGCCCTTGCGAACGCCGCCGAAATAGCTTTCGTCTACCTCGACCGTTGGCCCCTCCAATTGCAAGTCACCATCGGACATTAGCGACCGGACTTGCTTAAACATGCGCCATGCGGTTTTGTAGGTCACGCCAGTCTCGCGTTGAATCTGTTTGGCTGAAATGCCGCAGCGGGTCGAGGACATGAGATACATCGCCTGAAACCAAGTGCGAAGCGAAGTGCTGGACTTCTCGAAGATCGTGCCGACAAGCGGAAATATCTGAGTGCCGCAATAGTCGCAGGAATACGCGGTGCGGTTGCCAATGCGGTGATGCTTGCGCTCAACGCCGCACTTCGCGCACTCGGTGATGCCACCGGGATAGCGCCGCTCTTTGATGTATTCAAGGCACGCGGCATCGCTAGGGAATGCGTTGTCGAAGTCTCGCATGGTATAGCGCAGATGCTTGGGAATGCTCTGTTTGGTTTTCATTTTCTACCGCCTCTTGACAGTCGTGTTCTAATTAGGCTTTGAGGAACTATGGTCATCAATCGAAATCGTAAGAAAATTCAAACTCTTAAGAAGGCCAACGGTTCTAAGCGCACATCCGTCAAACTTCCACACGCAACCGGGATGAAAATACGTGCGTTCCCAGCCATACTCTCCGCCTTTATAGGAGAGAATGCAGTCGAAAAACTGACAATCCAAAAACCGTTTGCCGTCCACGTTCACCGTGGCGGAGCGGAATACTTGGTTCTTTATCTCGGTAATCATGCTGTCCCTCGCTCGTCCACATAAACACTACTCCAATCGCTTACGTGTTGTCAAGGGATAATTACCAAAGATGGGTGGGGCTACATTGCATGTGTTGCGCCGGGTCTTCGACCCGGCATGAGTTCGGGCCACCGTAAACGTGAGCAGAGAAGAACACGAATGCAAAGGCAAGACTGCCGCCCGTAAAGGTCGGCGCTACAGGAGCATCGGCTCGGAGGAGGGGACCAACTTTCAACTCTAGGCTCTCAACTTTCAACTTGCTTCTGCTAAGTCCCGCAGAATCCGCACTTACGTTTTTTAGAGTTTTAACTCCTTTGGATTCCGCACTTACAAATCTAAAGGACTTAAACCCGATTAGAATCTGCACTTACAAAAAATGGGGGGAGGGGGGGTAGCCACTAGTCACTCTCCGCATCCGCGTGGCATCATTCTGATGCCACAAGAAACGGGGAACTGACGAATGGATAAGCGAGTAGCGAACGCCGACGCCGCCATCGAAAAACTCCGCGACGGCGCAACAATTTTGATGGGCGGTTTCGGTCTTTGCGGCATACCGGAAAATCTGATCGCCGCGGTGCGCAAAAAAGGCGTGAAGAATCTCACGCTGGTCAGCAACAACGCCGGCGTGGACGATTTCGGAATCGGACTTTTGTTGCAGTCGCGTCAAGTGAAGAAGATGGTCTCGACGTACGTCGGCGAAAATAAACTCTTCGAGCAGTTGGTTCTCTCCGGCGAATTGGAAGTGGAGCTGAATCCGCAGGGCACTCTTGCGGAGCGGCTTCGCGCCGGCGGAGCGGGCATCCCGGCGTTTTTCACTCCGACCGGTTTCGGGACGATGATCGCGGAAGGCAAAGAGGTGCGCGAATTTGGCGGCCGGCCGCATTTGATGGAGCGCGCACTGCGCGCCGATTTTGCGTTCGTCAAAGCGTGGAAGGGCGATCGTTGGGGCAATCTCGCGTTTCGCAAGACGGCGCGCAATTACAATGCCGTGATGCCGGCCGCGGCGGACTACGTGGTCGCTGAAGTGGAAGAACTTGTGGAACTGGGCGCGCTCGCGGGCGATGAAATTCACACGCCGGGCGTTTTCGTGGATGCGATTTTTCAGGGCAGCGCCTATCAGAAGCGAATCGAAAAGCGCACCGTGCGCAAAAGGGGAGCGGCAGCAAACGCGGAACAGCCGTCCAAGGCTGATTTCATCGCGAGGCGCATCGCACAGGAATTGCGCGACGGTTTCTATGTGAATCTCGGCATCGGAATTCCCACGCTGGTGGCGAATCACATTCCCGCGGGCATGGATGTGATCCTGCAATCGGAAAATGGAATGCTCGGCGTGGGCGCGTATCCGTGGGACGGCGAAGAAGACCCGGACCTGATCAACGCCGGCAAAGAGACCGTGACGGAAATTCCGGGCACGGCGTATTTTTCGAGCGCGGAATCTTTCGCGATGATTCGCGGCCGGCACATTGACCTTACCGTGCTGGGCGCGCTGCAGGTGGACGAGCGCGGCAACCTGGCGAATTGGGCCATCCCGGGGAAAATGTTGAAGGGCATGGGCGGCGCGATGGATCTGGTGGCCGGCGCGCGGCGCGTGATCATCGCGATGGAGCACACCACGAAGGACGGCAAGCCGAAAATTTTGAAGCAGTGTTCGCTGCCGCTGACGGGCGTGGGCATCGTGAACCAAATCGTGTCCGAACTCGGCGTGATTGAAGTCACAAAAGAAGGGATACTGCTGAAGGAGATCGCACCCGGTGTAACGCCGCAGCAAGTGCAGGCCGCGACGGAAGCGACTTTGCGTATCGCGCCGGACCTGAAGACGATGAAGTCTTAAGTGGCGCATGAATTCCCGCATGAGTCATCTTCCGCGGGCAGCCTGCTAACTAACCCGCACCGGAGAGTTTTGCTGCGAACGGTGATGAGCTAGCATGTATTGAGAAGGTTCTGAAACAGCGCGAAGCAAAATTCATGGAACCGCATTCCATCATTCTGGTGAGCCTGCACACGCCCAAGGAAAAAATATGGGGCGAATTGGTGCAGCTGCAGATGGCGGGAGTCACCGTCCGCGGCATCGAACTGAATTCCTTCGACGATTTCATCCGGCAGATTCTGGAGCCGGATGGCGCGCGCGTCGGGCTGCCCACAGTTTTTCTTCCCATGCAGCGCATCGAGCGAATCATTCTGGATGAGCCGACCGGGTCCATTCCTTCGCTTTCGGAAATTTTTGAAAAACGCACCGGACGCACGCTGCGTGATTACTTGGCGCTTTTCGCCTGATCCGCGTTACGATCTCCCGTCATGCGCCAGCGATTCTTCACGGTCCCCAATCAGATAACTTTTCTTCGGCTGGCTTTTCTTCCGATTTTTCTGATGCTGGTTTTTTACGAGCACTATCGCTGGGCGCTTCTTGTGCTGGTGATTGCAGGCGCCAGTGACGGTCTTGACGGATTGCTGGCGCGGCGGCTGAATCAACGCACGGCGCTGGGCGCGTATTTGGATCCCATCGCCGATAAGATGCTGCTGTCATCTTCCTTCCTGGTGCTCGCGCTGCGCGGCAAGATCCGATGGTGGCTGACGATTATGGTGTTGGGCCGCGACGTGATGATGCTCACGGCCGCGGTGGTCATCATTCTGGTCGCGGGTTACCGCCCGTTTCCGCCGACCATCTACGGCAAACTAACGACCGCGGCCCAGATTCTGCTGGTGTTCACCACCGTGACGGCGGCGGGATTTCCGGTGCTGAGCTTCAATCCGCTGCATTCCGCTTTGCGGTACGTGGTGGCGGGCCTTACGGTTTTCTCCGGATTGCACTACAGCGTGATCGTCTCGCGGCGGTTGAGTGGAAACTCACCACAGCAGGGGCAGCCGAGCGCCGCGGATTGAATCTACTTGTGATTTAACGGTTGTGCAGGAATTCGCGCATCATCAGGCCGAAGCACAAGAACACGACGATCGCAGTTGCCCAGCCGAGCATGTCCGCGCGCTTGCGCTCGGATGCATCCGCAGGTTGACGATCCGGCATGATCTTTCCGAGTAAGAAACCACACGCTAATCCGCCGAGATGCGCCATATTATCGACGCCGCCCATCTCGAACCCAATGAAGAAGATGATAACGACCCAGATAATCAGCTGCTTGCGGATCGCTTGTGCTACAAATCCACCACGCTTTGTGCTGGCGGCGATCAACAGGCCAATCAGCCCCATCAAGGTCCCCGATGCTCCGACGCTGAAATGTCCGATCGCTGAGCTGAACACGTAACCGACTGCGCCAGTAGTGACGTAGAGAAAGAGATAGGTCGCCGATCCATAGAGCTCTTCGACGGCGGGGCCGACATCCATCAGAACCCACATATTGAAAGCAATGTGCAGCAGACTCGCGTGAAGAAAGACGGCGGTCACGAACCGCCACGGTTGGGCCAGATTGTAGGGAAGCGGCAGCGAAGCGCCAAGTAATATCGAAGCTTGATTGGCTATGGCGCCGATATTGAATAGCGCGCCCAAGCCGCCACCTTCAGGCATCAGCGGCGCGCCCATGCGAATCGAAAGCAAAAGGCTGATGCCGTAAAAAAGGCAGCAAAGGCTCAGCATGATGTAAGTGACTGGGGCGGCCTGCGGGAGAAACTTGCCCAGCGACCGGCTCGCGGCGGCCATCCCGAACCGCACGCTGGCGCCGCACACGTGGCACTTGCTGGCGTTGATTCCGACCAGCGTGCCGCAGGAGGGGCACATGCGCGGACGGGCGCTTTGCGTGTCACTCTGGAAGAAACGCTTGATGGCGTTGCGCGCGCGGTCGAGCTTGATTTGCCAACGTAGCGGAAGCGGCACAGGTCTCCTTGCGAGCTTTCAGACGGAGTGCCTATAATACCGGAAATCTTCTTGTGCCGCCTGAAGCGCCGCGCGGGGGTTGCGAAGATGCCTGACTTCGAGGATTTCGGACGCTGGCTCGACAAAGAAATCGACCACGTGAAGGAAGTGATCGAGAAGGAAATCAGACCGACCGCGGAGCAGAAGTTCGTTTCCGCGCTGAAGATTGCGTCCGCGAAGCTGGCGCAGATGGCCGAAGAAATTGAAAAGCGGAAGGCCCGATCGGGCAACTGACGCATGGACCTCCAGAACTTCATTCCTCCACGAAAACAGGGCGTGACCGGGTCGCCGTTTACCGGCGTGCCGCTGGTATTGATTCTGATGATCATCGGATTTGAGATTGTAGGGTGCGCGCAAAAGAACACGACGGCGCATGTGCCGCCTGCGCCGACGGCAGCGTCCGCGCCGAGCGGCGGGGAAAATCCTGAGACAGGTTCTCCGAATACTTCGAGCGCGGCGCCGAATGCTCCGATTCGGGGCGGATACACGGAAACTGGTTTGGCTTCCTGGTATGGCGTGCCGTATCACGGCAGGCGCGCATCCGACGGCGAAATCTACGATATGTACAAGCTGACGGCGGCGCACCGGACGCTGCCGTTCAACACTGTGGTGCGCGTAACAAATCTGACGAACAGCGAGCACGTGGATGTGCGGATCATTGACCGCGGACCATTCGTGGAAGATCGCATCATCGATCTTTCGCTGGCCGCGGCGCGCGCGATTGACTTGGTGGGACCCGGCACGGCGCGCGTGCGGCTCGAACTGATCTCCGCGACGGAAAATCCGACGGCCGGCAGATTCGGCGTGCAGGTCGGCGCGTTTTCACAGCGAGCGAACGCCGAGCACCTGCGGGATCAACTAGCGGAAAACTACAATCCCGTCTCGATTCAGGATACGACCGGGCCAAGCGGCGAACTCTTTCGCGTGCGCGTCGGCAATATGCCGGACGAAAACTCGGCCCGGCAACTTGCCGCGAAGGTCCAGACCGCGACCGGTTTGCGGACATTCATCGTGAGGCTGGACGATGCGCCGCAGAACGCGCCGGCGGGGGGCTTAGCGCAGCGATGAGCGACTGCATCTTCTGCAAGATCGCGAACAAGGAAATCCCGGCGACGTTCGTTTACGAGGATGCGGACATGTTTGCGTTTGAAGATATTCATCCGCAGGCGCCCACGCACCTGCTGATTTGTCCGCGCAAGCACATGGCCTCGTTGAATGATGGAAATGCGGCTGACACGGCGCTGCTCGGAAAAATGCTGCTGACGGCGAAAAAACTCGCCGCCGAACGTGGGATCGCGAGCGGCTATCGCGTCATCATCAATAACGGCGCGGGCGCGGGGCAGTCTGTGGATCACCTGCATCTGCACGTGATGGGCGGGCGCGCGATGCGCTGGCCTCCGGGATAGGCGCACCTTTCCAGCTACGCGCGATTGCACGCAAGCGTCGAGCTTCTGTTAAAGTTTTGTCGGGGAGGGAATATGAAAACGTTTGAGGTGTCGCTTCGTTATCAGGACCGCAGCAAGGGTTCCGATGGAACGACGGTGAAGGTGGACGCGTCGAGCCTGCCGGGCGCTGTCGCGAAGGCGACGCGCGAATTCGTGAAGAAGCTGGATCGGAAGCAACGATTCGATATGAACAAGAACGGTCTGGAAATCAAGGCGAGGTACGCCGGCGAGGCGGCAGAGAGTGAAGCGGCCACCGCCTAGGCGAGCACCGCAGGCCGCGTCGGATTTGAAAATGGACGACGGCGCGCTGCGGAAGCAGGTTGTAAATCTACTATCCGGCGAAGGTGCGCACGTGAGTTTCCGCGACGCCATTCGCGGAATTCCGCCGAAATTCAGAGGCATTCAGCCCGAAGGCGCACCGCATTCGCTGTGGCAGGAACTGGAACACATTCGCATTGCGAACTGGGACATTTTGGAATTTTCCCGGGACGCGAGGCACGTTTCGCCAAAGTGGCCGGAAGGCTACTGGCCGAAGACGGCGGCTCCGCCGAGCGATGCGGCCTGGAAGAAAAGCATGGCGCAGGCCGACCGCGACCTCGCGGAGATGGAGAAGCTAGTGTTGGATCCGAAGACGGATCTCTTCGCGAAAATTCCTCACGGCGACGGCCAGACGATTCTGCGCGAGGCGCTGCTCGTCGCCGATCACAATGCCTACCACGTAGGACAAATCGTGCTGATTCGGAAATTGCTGGGGATTTGGCGAAATAACTGAAGCCGGATTGAGCTGCACGTGAGTGAGTTTGTTGTGTCTGAAAACCTTCGCACAGATTATTCAACGACTCAGGTTCAGTGGGCTGACGGAGCGCCCGATCGCGCAAAGACCTGTTCCAAAGGTATATCCACGGAGCCGACCGCGCCGGTTGAGATTGCGCGCAAGACGATACGGAGTTTTGCCGTATCATCCTTCAGCGGCATATCCCTCTGAATTTTCACCGTCGTGTGTTTGGTTTCCTCGTACGCGGAAGGCGAAAGAGTGACGGTCATTTTTTGGTTCAGTCCAGTCGCCAATTTTCCTGCCGCGTTAAATTGAAGCCACACGATTTGGATTTCGGAATTCCAATTCTCGCCGACCTGCTGGAATCGCATACGATCGGAATCAATTTCGATTAGGAGGGAAGCGGTTCTCGATCCCGGTGAATTTCCCGGCTGCGCCTTCACCGTCAGACCCAGGTCGGCATCCTGAAAAGGGCTTGCCATGGCGTCGTCCACAATGCGTTCGACTCGCAATGGATCCGAGGACGCATCCGGGACGGCAAAGTATCCGCGCCGAAATCTGACTTCAACACCCGGGCGCTTCACTTCGACTTTAATGGTGTGGAAGGACGAATCGGAGCCGCTGTCCGCCGGATAGTAATCGAGCACGTAAGAATCGCGGGAATCATCAATGGCAGTCTGGATGGAGTGCTCCAGATCATTTGTATTGTAGAAGGCGCGGCCGCCGGTGCGATCCGCGAGTTCATTCATCGTATCGATATTTTCTCGTGGAGGCGTGATTGTGGTGCCGGCCGTTGGCCGCGGATTACGCCGAGCCGGCCCATTCCCGGTTGGCATCGGGGAATGGGCAGAGGCGGAAAAATTCGCAGCGCCGATGAGGCCACGGGCGTCCACCGGATAGATCGCAAGATCGGCGTTGTTGACGGCCTCGGCGGCGGCCTCAAGTTCCTTTTGGAAAACGCGGAACTGCACGGAATAATCTGCGCCGGGCGCATTGGAATTATTGGGACTCGAACCGCTATTGGGGTTGTTGCTGGCCGGGGATGAACCGTTCGCGGCCCGATTCTGATAGTAGGGGGCGGGATCATCTGTCACGCCACCCGTTCCGATCTGAAAAGGAAATCCTCCGGAAAGCCAGACGAGATTTTTCCGGCCGGGCATTCTTACCAGCGAATTTGCGATGGCGGCGATCACATTCGCCGTCATTTCCGCGCGGTTGATCGTCTGCATATCGGCAGCGTGCTGGTTCGCTGCATCGACAAATGCGTCGAGGTTATCGTTTTCCAAGTTGGACGAGTCGATTTCAGAAGCGCTTTGCTGGTAAACGTTCGATCTTTTGAAGTGATCGAGCGAGGCGAGCAGGGAGCTGACGTCATTCGTAAAATCATGAAGGATGTAGAGATTGTCCGAAAGGCCGTAGAGAGCGACATGATCCTGCGGCCGAAGCTGATGGAGATATGCGACGAGCTGCGCGCGCGCATTGGCCATTTCCTGTGGAGGCGTGTTCAGAGCGTCCACCAAGATCACCGTTACGCTCGGCGGGGCGCCGGCGGTGGCGTCGAACTTGTTGCTGAACACGGTTTTCGTATTCGGACCAGCAGGCGGTGAGGTCACGGCGGCTGGGTTGTAGGATTGTTCAGAAAAATCTGCGATCTCCTGCGACTTGCCTTGATCGAAAATGGTGAAGTCGGCTTTGGTGAGGCCGGTGACGGGCGCGCCTTTGTGGCGCACGATCACGCTGACGCGGACCAATCGCGACGTTACATGTAAAGGCTCTGGCGGGGATTGAGTTGAAGACTGCGGAGATGGCGGTGATTGTGATGCTTGCGATTTTCCGCGCGCCCCGCTAAACAAGACGAGACAGCAAGCAATGATTTGGATCAGGGGCGGGTTCTGACGGCGGATCATCGCGGAGTACTGTAGCACTTGAGTTATGAGTTCTGCTATTGGAAGAGAGCAAGCGAGACAAGGCGAGCGAGAGTTCTATGGAAATTCAGTTCCGCTGAATGAGTGAGCCCCCGGGCGTGGGCCTGAGGGCTCGGATAAAGAATCCTCACGACATCATTCGCGTTATTTCTTGATGAACTCCACGCGACGGTTTGCGGCCCTGCCATCCGGTGCGTCGTTTGACGCGATCGGATTTGCGGCGCCGAAACCGTTCGACGTCAATCGACTCGGATCAATTGCAAATTGCTGGACGAGAACATTTTGTACGGCCATGGCCCGCCGCTTGGAAAGATCCAGATTGTGCGCGGAGTCGCCGACGGAATCCGTGTAGCCGTCGATTTCCAGCTTAAGATTGGGATTCTTCGTCAGGCCCGCCGCAATCTGTTTGAGCACCGCGCCTGATTCCGGTTTTAGGCGGTCACTGTCAGTATCGAAATTAATTCCGTGCGTGATGTATTTGCCGGTGGAATTGATTACGGATGAGAAATCCGGCGCCGACTCCGCTATACGGACCTGGCGCATCCCGTTGGGACGGTACCCGGCAAAGTCCACGTAAATATGATCCATGGGCTCAAACTCAACCTGATTTACGTCCACGAGCCTCTGTCCATTTATATAAGCTCGTACACGTCCTTGCTGCGCCCATAACGCGAACTCTATCGGTTTTGAATTGTCAGCCTGGGTGCCGCCGCTGCCGAGCGGCGAACCGAGCGCGTCAATTGAAGTGTTGGCAGTCTGTCCATCTGGTTCACCTCGAACCATTGCGGTCAGAATGTCGTGCCCATCTTTTGCCTGGAAATGCCAGACCATCTGGCCCTCACCAGTCCATTGCAATTGGAAGGTGAAATTCGTGGGTATCACGAAAGAGGGAGAAGTCAGGTGCACGTCTTTCTCCGCGTAAAGCTCGCGAACATTTCCGCCTATCCGCAAATCTACAGTTCCATCGCGTACCTTCCAGTGCGGCGGCGGTTCATCCGGCGCCATATCGCTGAAATCCTCGAAGAAAATTGTTTTTTCGCCGGGAATAAACTCGATCTTCGTAGTCTTCAAATCCGGCTGCGCGCCGCTCGCGACGCTGGACCCCGCTCCAGCTCCCACGACTGCACTGGCGCCGGAATTTGCACCCATGTCGGACGCACTAGACGTCCCGCCGCCGCTGCCTGAACCACTGCCGCTACCCGCGCCCGCGCTCATGCCGGCGCCAGCGGCTCCGCCCGCGAAACGCGTCATCTGTGATTGCTCGGACGCAACTTTCTTGGTCAAATCCGCGACAGCTTTGTGAAGAGCTTTTCCGATTGGGGCGTTGTTGAAAGAATCGCCGCCGGTGGAAATTCCGCCGATGCTTGTGCTGACATCGGAGCCGACCTTCGTTTCCTGATCGTTGCCGGTCACTCGAATACTGTCGATCTTCTTGCCGGTCGTGGTGTCATACACGTCGGCCTGCAGAGTGACGGTCGCCTTCACAGTGCTTGCGCTGCCACCAAGGCTGAATCCGCCGAACGACGGGCCGCTGCCGCCCTTGCTGGCACGCTCTGAATTTGCTTCGAGCACCGTGCCAATGATGATCACGTCCACATTCTGAGCGCGGCCCAATGCAACTGCTTTTTCCGCGTCGACGTCGGTGAGATTTGTACTCGCGTCCGGCGACACCACACGCCCTTCCATATTCGTGGAATGCGCGAACTCTGCTTGCACGGCGCGCGAAAGAGCGGGTCCGACGTCACCGCCCGCGCCGGTGTTATCGACAAACGGCAGCACGCCTACTTTGAACTGGTAACCGCTTGCCTGCCCGGCCGGCGCGCCATGCGCCGCCACCGTCAGCCCCAGCGCGAAAATCGCGACGGCGCAAATTATGGCCGGCATCCAGCGCGCTGCATATGACCTGTCATTCATCTTGCCCATTGAAGTCCTCACTCGATTGTAAGTTATTTGGATCCACTCATTAACATGGCTGGGCTCATCTAAATAATGGAAATCGAGTGTTCCACAAGCGCGCGCGAGTATAGCGCCGCAATTTACGGCGCGTCAACGAATCCGGGCGCCGGGTAGTGATTCAGTTTCCGACAGCCCCGTTTACCAGACACCATCAGAAAGCAGGGGTGCATAAAGGAAATAAGGATGATTGATGCAGAGCGGCGCGAGTGCCGGGTAATTGTTTTCTGTCACTACTTCATGTAATGAAGCGCAACACATCCCGATTTAAAGATCTTTGATTCAACAAGCTTCAATTGTAATTTCTCCGGCAGGCTAATACCTTCCAACAACCGTCTGCCCTCTCCTGCAATTATTGGATGAACGACAAAACGATATTCATCAACCAGACCGAGCTCTATAAGTTGTGAAGGAAGGTCGACTCCGCCGACCAAAATACTTTTGCCTTGTTCCTTTTTCAATTTAAGTATTTCGTCGCGAAGGTTCGTACGAACAATTCTCGCATTTTCATCTTCAGCGTTGGCCAACGATTGTGAAAAAACGATCTTCTTCTTGGAGACAAAGGTTTGAGCAAATTCGATGTCTGCTTTATTTTCAGCAGGATTTTTTGCGACATCCGGCCAGTAAGGAACCATCAATTGATAGGTCTTACGCCCAAAGACGAGCAGGTCAACATCTCGCATGAGGTGCATGGAATATTCAAATTGTTCTTCATCGGGAATCATTTTGGTGTGGTCGCAGCAGCCATCTACGGTGATGTTGATTGCGAAGATTACATTTCTCATTTCCACCTCAGATTGAGCAGCACGGAGTTCGAACTCATAAGCGACAACCTTGAACCGCGCGCGATTACAACATAAGGATTCGGTGCATCCAACTGGAAAAGTCCGTTCCCGATGTTGATGGCTTTCGTTGGCCGTGAGCAACCTGTGCCGTCACCGAGCAGCCGGGTGTGGAATTCTACCGTACGGTTTTCTTTCATATTTTCAAACAGAGTACCGCGAAAGTTGCCCTGTGCGCAGTTTGCCAGCTTATCGGAATCTACGCCACGAAATCAACCGGAGTCACTCGCAGGCGCCGGAAGAAGATTTAGTCGCCGAAGGTGAACTGGAAATGAAACTTGCCAATTTCGACGAAGTCGCCTTCGGCAAGTTTCTGCGGGCCGGAGATGGGCGAGCCGTTCACGAGGGGAGTGCGAGCGCCGCTGCCGAGATAGTATCCGTCATCACGGCGCGCGATCTGCGCCGCGACCGAGGGCGTGAACCATCCCCGCAGGCGGACGGAGGCCATTTTCGATTTTCCGATGACGGTGAGTTTGTTGGTGAGCCGATATTCGGACTGATCCGTTTTTCCCTGCTTGAGGACGAGTACCGGGATGCGCGTGCGGGCGCCGGAAATTTGCGGGCGTTCGCCCATCGCCACCGCCTGTTGAAACGCTTGACGAGATTGTCTGGTATCGAGCATCACGGTTTCGTCCAGCTTCGGCGCGACCGCTTTTTGCGCGAAGTCGTCAGCACGCGGGTCAAGAACATTGAGATTGACGAGAAGGGCGTGCTTGCCGATTTTGATGCTGTCATTTTCGTGCAGAGTGACGTGCTCGACGCGCATGTCATTCACGAAGGTGCCGTTCAGGCTTTGCAAATCGTCCACCACAAGGTGTTCGGATTCCCAAGTGACACGGGCGTGATGGTTAGAAACGGCGAGGTTATCTATGACTACATCGTTGTCCGGTGAACGGCCGATGGTTACGCCGCGTGTGCCGATAGGCAACTCCTTGATGACTTGCCCGCGGAAAGTGAGTAACAACCGAGCCATTTGGATATTCTCCTTCTATGCCGGACCTCCGACCGTGGAGGGCCCATCGCTGCTGCGTCTCCATCGCTTCAGCCTGTCAAACAGGCCGCTGGATTCCTGCGGGAAACGGACAACGATTACCGTTGAATTGTCCACACCGCCATTTTCATTGGCCAGCTCGATGAGCCGGTCGGCCGCCTGCTGAGCGGCCAGCGATGTCATTAGAGTACTCGCAATTTCCTCGTCGGTGACCATCCTCGAAAGGCCATCTGTACAAAGAAGCAACGTGTCACCGGGCATGATCTGGTGTTCGTCTGCATCGACGAGCACGGATTCGGCGGGTCCCAGGGCGCGCGTCAGCACGTTCTGTAATTCGCTCGATTCGGCCTGCTGAGGAGTGAGGAGTCCCTGCCTGACCTGTTCGGCGACGAGTGAATGGTCGGCTGTGAGTTGTTCGAGCGCGCCGCCGCGAAGCAGATAGGCGCGGCTGTCACCAACGTGCGCGACGCTCAAACGCTGATCTTCCACCCAGGCGGCGACGACGGTGGCGCCCATGCCGCGCTGGCCGAGGTCTCTTTCCCCAGCTTCGTAAATGCGCTTATTGGCGAGGTGTACCGCGCTGGCCAAGCGGTTGGTGCGTGCGGACAAATCTGGATTGGGATCGCCAAAGAGGGGAGTGGCAAGGTTGGCCAGGCTCGCCTGGCAATGCTCGATGACGGTTTCAATCGCCAGCGCGCTGGCGACTTCGCCGTGTGCTTCACCGCCCATGCCATCGGAGACGATGAACAGCTCGAGCGACGCTTCAACCTTGAAGGCGTCCTCGTTGTTTTCCCGGACACGCCCTACGTCGGTGCGGGCACCAACATCCATGAGCAAGGAATCGCCTCGGACTGATGGCAGGCTAGCAAAGCCCGGCAAGACGCGCAAGCAGTGACGTGTACCGGGGTAACACAGTTGGAACAATGGCCGCGCGGCGTCCAGTTCGGCAAAATTTCGTCCGCTATAATTGTGGGGCAATAGTTGCAAAACAGTTCCATGCCCTCTCAAGAACAGGTCTGGTTTTCGCCAAATTCCGCGAAGACTCGCTGGGCCGGTTGGCTGCGGCGTCGCTACGCCGTGCATTCCCGCTTGCCGACGGTGCAGGAGCTCGCCGCGCTGACCAAACGGCGCGAAACGCGCGTGGTTTTGATGGTCGATACCGAAAAAGATGACCTCGATCATTTGCGCGAGCTCGCGGCGGAGCGTTTGCCGCTCGTGCGATTGATAGGCGCGGTAAAAAAGCGCGCGCCCGCGCCGATTCGGGGATTGGAATGGTTCGCATGGGTGGCGCGCGATTCATCGCGGATGGTCTTCGAGCAAACGGTCGCCGCTGCGTTTTCCAGTTTGGAGCTGGCGTACGAACATCAAACCGCGCGGGACGAGCTGGCTCGGATCCAGCGCGAAATGGAGCAGCTCGATCGAATTGGTGTAGCGCTTTCGTCCACGCACGAATCTGACGCCGTGCTGGAACTGATTCTCACGAAGATGCGGGAGATTACGGGCGCGGACGCCGGCTCGATTTATGTTGTGGAAGAAGAACCCAGCAACGGCGATTCGCACAAGAGGCCCGAGCGGCGTCTGCGGTTCAAGCTGGCGCAAAACGACAGCATCGATCTTCCGAAGCGGGAAATGACGCTGACGATTTCCGACAAGTCCATCGCCGGATTTGTGGCGCTGTACGGCGAGCAGGTGAATGTGGACGACGCATACAAGATTCCGCGCGGCACGCCGTACCGCTTCAATCAGGATTTTGACAAGACTTTCGGCTACCGGACGCGATCGCTGCTGACTCTTCCGATGAAAAATGCGAAGGGCGATGTGCTCGGCGTACTGCAGCTGATCAACTGCAAGCGCGATCCGCGCGTGAGGCTGACGCGACCTTCGCTGGCGATGAGGCATGTGAAACCATTTGGTGAGCGCGCGGTGCGGGTTGCGCTGTCACTGGCTTCGCAGGCGGCCGTCAGCTATGAAAACAGCAAGCTGTACCAGGATATCGAGGCGCTGTTTGAGGGTTTCGTTCAAGCTTCGGTAACGGCGATTGAACAACGCGACCCGACAACCTCCGGACATTCTCACCGCGTTTCGGACATGACGTGCGGGCTGGCCGAAGCGGTGGATCGCGTGACGACCGGCGAATACGGGGGGTTGCATTTCACGCGGGAGCAAATGAAGGAAATCCGCTATGCCGCGCTGCTGCATGACTTCGGGAAGGTCGCGGTGCGCGAAGAAGTCCTGGTGAAAGCAAAGAAGCTCTATCCCGAGCAACTTGACATTCTGCAGATCCGTTTCGACTACGTACGCAAAGAGCTCGAGGCCGCCATCCAGAAAAAGAAATTTGAATTGGCGATGAAGTGCCCCAAGCCGGGCGAGTGCAGCGACATCCAAAATCTGGATACTGAATTGGAAAAAGGGCTCGCGGAATTGGATGACGCGTTCCGGTTCATCTTGACGGTGAATGAGCCGACGGTGATGCCGGAGGGGAACTTCGACCGGCTGGTGGACATCGGCTCGCGGACATTCCGCGATCCGAGCGGCGCGGAGCGGAACTGGCTTTCACCGGATGAGATACGGATGCTGAGCATACGGAAGGGAAGTCTGGACAACGAAGAACGGGGGCAGATCGAATCGCACGTCGAGCACACATTCAACTTTTTGTTGCAGATTCCCTGGACGCGGGAGATTCGCGGAATTCCGGCGATCGCGCGGGCACATCACGAAAAACTGAACGGGACGGGATATCCGCGCCAATTGCACGGGGCTGAAATTCCGGTGCAGGCGAAGATCATGACCATCTGCGACATCTTCGACGCGCTAGCCGCAGCGGACAGGCCGTACAAGAAAGCGGTATCGCAGGAAAGGGCGCTGCAAATCCTCGAATTATCCGTACGCGATAACGAACTCGATCCTGTGCTGTTTCAGATTTTTGTGGACGCCAAGATTTTCCAGCTGCTGCACAAATCCGCCTGACGTTTTTCAATCTTCGCTCGAAACCTGCTTGCGTTGCACGCCGTCTGTAACGGCGGCAAAAGGTTGCGGTCTTCTCGCTTCTGATGTATGAATTCGCGGTGGAGGTGGGCAAATCATGCGTTTCATCGTGCGTAAACAGATTGGAATCATTCGAGAGGTTGTGCTGGCGGCATTGTGCGCCGCGGCTGCCGTCACTTTATTTGTAGCGCCGCTGCGCGCTCAGGCGCCGTATCAAAAGCCGCCAAAGGCGATCCTGGACGTGATGGATGCGCCGGTTGTGCCCACCGGAGCGGTGAGCCCGACCGGCGACTACATGGTGATTTACCGATCGTTCGGCTATCCGACGATTGCCGATCTGGCCCAGCCGATGCTGCGCCTCGCGGGCTTGCGCATCGATCCGCTGACGAGCGGGACCCACGCCGCACCAGCGTTCAAGGATTTCACGTTGAAGCGCATCTCCGACGGCAGCGAGCACAAACTTGCGTTGCCAGCGGAAGGGCGTTTTGGCGCGCCGCGCTGGGCTCCTGACGGAAAGCATTTCATCCTCACGCAGGCCACGCGAGCTGGCACGCTTCTGTGGGTCGGTGACACAGCGGGTTCTGTGCATGTGATTGCAGGGCTGCATCTGAACTCCGTGCTGCCTGGCGGCGGCGGCGGTGGGCGTGGAGGAGGCTTTGGCGGCGGAGGCGGCTGCGACTGGATGGGCGGCAGCACGATGTTGCTCTGCAAGACCGTTCCCGCGGATCGCGCGACAACACATGCTCCGGTGGAGCCGAAGGTGCCGATTGGTCCGCATATCGAGGAAAGCTACGGCGTCGCGACCGCGGTCGCGACGTTTGAAGACTTGCTGCAGGACGCGCACGACGAAGACGTGTTTGATTACTATGCGCGGGCGCAAATTGCGTCCGTGGATCTTGCGAGCGGCAAGATTACTCCGATTGGCAAGCCGGATCTGTACTCGGGAGCGAATCCGTCGCCGAGCGGCAAATACATTCTGGTTACGCGGATCCACAGGCCGTATTCATACTTGCTCACGTGGTCGTCGTTTCCGCGGAACGTAGATGTTTGGGACGCGACCGGTCATGAGGTCTTCAAAGTTGCGGACCTTCCGCTGGAGAACAACCTTCCGCGGGGCGGAATTTCGCCGTTGCCGCGGGACATTAGCTGGCGGCCGAACGACCCGGCGACGCTGGTGTGGGCGGAAGCGCTGGATGGCGGCGATCCGCGCAAGGAAGTTCCGCAGCGCGACAAAGTGATGTGGATCAAGGCGCCATTCACGGGCGCGCCGGCTGAACTGTTGCGCAGCGAGCAGCGGTTCGGCGGAATTTCCTGGGGCGAGCACGCGGACTTCGCGCTGTACCGCGACACGAACATGCGCGCGCGCCATACGCGGACGTTCGCATTCAATCCTCAGGATCCGTCGCAGGCTCCGAAGCTGATTTGGGATTTGAGTAACGGCAATCGTTACAACAATCCCGGCAATCCGATGATGCGCGAGCTGGCCACAGGGCATCCGGCAATCCGTCAGGTGGGCGATTATATTTTTCTGGAAGGTACCGGCTCAGGGCCTGAGGGCGACCATCCGTTCCTAGATAAGTTCAACATTAAGACGCTCAAGGCTGAGCGGCTCTTTCAATGTCCGGACACAGCCTACGAAACCGTCGTGGCACTGTTGAGTCCGGATGGGACGAAGATAATGACGCGCCATGAGACGGCGACCGATCCGCCGAACTACTTTATTCATGCCGCGGGGTCGCAGGACGCGAAAGCGTTCACGCACTTCGCCGATCCGACGCCGCAGATTCGCGGCATTCATCGCGAGCTTGTGAAATACAAGCGTGCGGACGGAGTGCCGCTTTCGATGTGGGTTTACACGCCAGCGGACTACAAACCCGGCACGCGTTTGCCCGCGGTGATGTGGGCGTATCCGCGCGAAGTCGGTGATGCGGACCAGGCTGGAGAAATCCAGGGATCGCAGTATCGCTTCACCACCATCCGCGGATATTCGGAACTATATTTCCTGCTGGATGGATACGTGGTGCTTGACGATGATTCGATGATGCCGGTGGTCGGCACAAACGGCAGCCCGGAGAATGCGAATGACACGTACGTGGAGCAGATCGTTGCGGATGCCAAGGCGGCGATCGACAAGGCGAACGAAATGGGCGTGATTGATCCGAATCGCGTCGGCGTTGGAGGGCATAGCTATGGGGCGTTCATGACGGCCAACCTGCTGACGCATTCGGATCTGTTCCGCGCCGGCATCGCGGAAAGCGGCGCATACAACCGCACGCTGACACCGTTTGAATTCCAGAACGAGCGGCGGACGGTGTGGCAGGTGCCGGACCTGTACATCAAAATGTCACCGTTCATGTTCGCGGATAAGTTGAAGACGCCGATCCTGCTGATTCACGGCGAAGCGGACAGCAACGCAGGCACGTTCCCGATTCAGTCAGAGCGGTTCTACCGTGCGATCAAAGGCAACGGCGGCAATGTGAGGTACGTTACGTTGCCGCTGGAAGCGCACGGGTACGCCGCGAAGGAAACGATCGAGCACGTGGTGTGGGAGAAACTGAATTGGTTCGACAAGTGGGTGAAGAACGCGGGCCCAAGCGGACCGACGACTACACTCACAACGTCGCCTTCGGGCCAATAAACGTTCACGACGCTCGCCTCGGTGTTGTGGCCGGGGTAGAATCAGCGCCATGCAGAAACGCATTGCAACCGCCGCGGTCCTGGCCGCGGCGGTTTTTGTTACAGCGCCGCGTTCATCTACGAGCGTGCCACAAGTGCAGGCCCTGCCCGCGCAGCAAGTCGCGGCGGAAATCATGCTGCCTCCCGTGATGGAAACGGAAAAGCCAGCAACGCTCGCGGTGCTCGATCGCGATGGCAGGCTCGTGCCGCTCGTCAGCCTGAAACTTCCCGAAGGGCGGCAGATCACAACGGATTCGACAGGGCGGGCGCGGTTTGTCGTCAGCGCCGCGCCGGGACCTTACACCGTGGAATGTGTGAACAGCACCGCAGGCACAGTGGTGCAAGCGACTTCGACGGTGATCGCGCATCCGAGTGTTCCAGACGGCGTTTCGTCCACCGAGTTGGTTGTCGCCAGCATTTCGCGTTTTGTGGCCACGACCGGTCATATTGTCGTGCATGGTTCGGGTTTTCGCGGCGATGCTGACGTAAATCATGTGACATTTGCCGCGCGTCCCGCGCTGGTGCTCGCGTCCTCGCCGGAATCGCTGGTTTTTCAGCCGGGCCCGGCGGCAGTCCCCGGACGCTCGACGGCCGTAATCGAAATCGCAGGCCATTCCAGCAAGCCGCTGGATGTGACGCTCGTTGCAGTAGACATCCTTCGCCCGGCGAAAGGGCTTGTGGTGGGGAAAAAGGCGGCTCTGACGGTCACCATCACCGGAACTGTGGAGCGGGTTCCGCTTGCTGTCGAGAATCTCTTTCCCGGCAACATCGCGCTTACAAACGGAAATTTTCAGCGGCTGATGTCCGGCGGCGGTCAACCAAACACGGCAAGCATCCAGTTTCGCTCGGTGCACGAGGGAGATTTTTCCGTCAGCGTCCGGGTGATGAGCGCGGTTCCCGACGCGAACACGTTTGCATCCGCGCGGCGCGAGCTGATCGCCGCGAGCGGGGTAGCGAAAGGCGATTGGGCGCGAGCGGTGGATCGCCTGGTGAATCGTTTTGACGACACACACGCCAACGGACACGATGCTGAGCGCCTGCAGGGCGACATCGAAAAGATTCTTAACGAAAATCCGCCCGCGGAACTGCAAAAGCAATTGCGCGCGGCGTGGCTGGATTTTGTCCGGGATTAAATCGGGCGGTGCAAAGACCAATTCGAGTTTTGCCAGGCGCACAGCCGCCGATAAATGGAGTCGCACATGAGAATTCTGATGATGTGGAGCATTGTGTTCGCACTCGCAATGGTGTCGGGGGCCGCCCTCCATGCGCAGGACATCTCCGGTGATTGGCAAGGGACGCTGAAAGCAGGCGCAGGTCTACGGATTATCCTGCACGTCGCGAAGTGCGACGACGGCTGGAACGCTATGTTTTACAGCATTGATCAGGGAACTGAAGGTGTGACCGTAAGTTCCGTTTCATGGGAGGGATCGGAGTTCAAATTCGCAATTGGCCAGATTCATGGCAGCTATGAGGGAAAGCTCAGCGCCGATGGCGCCTTGATCACGGGAGTTTGGACACAAAATGGCGCGCACACGCCGCTAGACTTCCGGCGTGCGACCAAAGAGACGGCCTGGCAGCGTGATTCTTCGCCGCACACCATATCGTTCGTAGCGGTGGACAAAGACGTCAAGCTGGAAGTGCTCGATTGGGGCGGCTCGGGACGGCCGTTAATTTTTTTGGCGGGACTCGGCAACACTGCGCACGTATTTGATACATTCGCGCTCAAATTTACGCCTGCATATCACGTCTATGGGATTACGCGTCGTGGATTCGGCGCATCCAGCGTTCCGATTCCTGCGAATGGGAACTACTCAGCTGATCGACTCGGTGATGATGTTTTGGTAGTCATCGATTCACTCAAACTCAATCGCCCGGTCTTGGTCGGGCACTCGATTGCCGGTGAAGAGTTGAGCTCCATTGGGTCCCGGCATCCAGAGAAGGTTGCCGGCCTTATCTACCTCGACGCTGGTTACTGGTACGCGTTTTATGATCGCTCGCGCGGCAATGTAACAATTGACTCAAACGAATTGAGGAAGAAATTGGAACAATTGCCGCTTTTGGGTCCGCCGGACGCAGCGCGCTTGATCCAGGAGCTCCTGCAAACCGGTGTGCCGCAGCTTGAAAAGGACTTGCAGGAGAACCAAAAGGGCTTGGCAGCAACGCCTCCCGAAATGCAGGTTTCCTTGGATCCGAGCAACATTCCGATCGCAACGGCGCCAATCATTGCAGGCGAGCAGGAATACACGGACATCCGCGTCCCAATTCTTGCCATTTTCGCCGATCCGCATGATTTGGGTCCGAAAGTCGACGGCGATCCACTTGCACGGGCCAAGTGGGAGGCGTACGACACGCTAAACACCGGAGCGCAAGCAGATGCATTCGAAAAGGGTCTTCCCTCAGCACACGTTGTTCGGCTGCCGAGGGCGTCCCACACGGTCTTTCTATCGAATGAAGAGGACGTTTTGCGCGAAATGAACGCATTTCTGGCAAAATTGAAATGATCGGTCGCAAAAAGTGCGAGCCCGGCCGGGGCGCCCACGTGTTAGAATTACGCCGCCCACCCTTTCGATTTACGCGAGGCACGCATGAGCGAAGCGTTTTCTCTTACCCCCACCACAATCGGGATAGCCGTTTTGATTTTTCTGGCCGGCGCGGCGCTGGCATGGTTCTGGAGCCGCGTGCAGGCGCGCGAGCTTTCGGGGCGCGTACGCGAACTCGAAGCGGACTCCAGCGGACACCAATCCATGGAATCGGAGCTGCGGCGGCAGGCGCTGGAACTGCGCGCCGAGCGCGACGTGCTGCGCGAAAAACTGGATATGGAGCAGCAGCGCCGCGTGAGCGCGGAGACCACGGCGCAGAAAGCGCGGGAGAATCTGGAGGAGCAGAGAAAGCTTCTCGACGACGCGCAAACAAAGTTGGCCGACGCGTTTCAGGGGCTGGCGTCCGAGGCGCTTGGCAAAAGCGCGCAGCAATTTCTGGATCTGGCGAGCACGAAATTTGAATCTTTGCGCGGTGAATCCCTGGGCGATCTGGAGCAGCGCAGGGTCGCCATCGAAGGTCTGGTGCGGCCGCTCGGTGAAACGCTCGGCAGTCTGAACGAGCGGCTGTCGCAGGTGGAATCGTCGCGCCAGGAAGCGTACGGGGAGCTGCGGTCACAAGTGCAGCAGCTTTCGCAAACCAGCAAGGAATTGCGTTTGGAAGCCGGCGCTCTTTCCAACAGTTTGAAGCAGCCGCAGGTGAAGGGGCGCTGGGGGGAGCTGACGCTGCGCCGCGCCGTCGAGCTGGCCGGGATGTCTTCCCACTGCGATTTTCTGGAGCAGCAATCCGTGGAAACCGAAACGGGCCGCCTACGGCCGGACATGATCGTGCACTTGCCCGGTGGAGGGCAGGTCGTGATCGACGCCAAAGTTCCGCTGAACGGATTTCTGGCCGCGACGAGCGCGCAGAATGATGAGGAACACGAAGCTGCGATGCTGGATCATGCGCGGCTTGTGCGCGCGCACGTGCAGGCGCTTTCCGCGCGGGAATACTGGAAGCAGTTTGACCACACGCCGGAATTCGTGGTGCTGTTCGTGCCCGGCGAGTCGTTCTTCAGCGCGGCGCTGGATTCCGCGCCGACGTTGCTGGAAGAAGCGATCGACAAGCGCGTGGTGCTGGCCAGCCCGACGACGCTGATCGCGTTGTTGCGCGCCATCGCGTACGGCTGGCGCCAGGAATTGCTTGCGGAAAACGCGGAACGTATCAGCGCGCTGGGCAGGGAACTGTACGATCGGCTGGCGACCTTCACCGATCATCTCGCGGACATCAAGAAGGGGCTCGATCGAGCGAACGAGAGCTACACGAAAGCGGTTCGTTCATTCAACACGCGCCTGCTTCCCGGCGCGAATAAGTTCACCGAGTTGGGTGTCGCAAGTACGCGGGAAATCGAAGCGCTCGAACCGGTGGAAAGTCTGCCGGAGCCGCTCGCGGCGAGCCCCGCTGACGCCGAACAGCCCCTGACGGATGAGACGGAGAAAAGGGCGAAGGGCAAGCAAGCGGGCGCGGGGTCTTCTGGAAACTGATTCGGTGGAGAATCAGTCAGGCGAGCAGCCGTTGTATCAGGCGCCGCAGTTTTTCGCGGTTGTCACCGGACAAATGCAGAAATTCCACGCCGCCGCCGGATGCGCTGACGTTGCGCACGATTGCGGTGGAACGGATGTGCCGGAATCCCGCCCGTATTTCCACGCCGATTTGGTCGCCGACGGAAAGACCGTGTCCGGCCTCGAGGAATGCGCCGCCCATGCTAATTGTGCTCACACGGGCCGCGACGGCGCCGACAGGATGCCTGCGCGATGCTACAATTCGCGGTTGATTCCCCTCCTCCGCGCGAAATTCGATGCGCGCTTTGTAAGGACGATCCAGCGGAATCCGGAAATACCGCCGCGGACGCCGGTGAGAGATGTTCGCTTTTACCAGTGCTCTTTCCGTTGCACGCACCCGCGCCGAAGACGGATGATTTTCAATCAGCGCAAGTGCTTCCTTCGCCGCGATGCGCAGGCCCGCAGGTTCCAGATAGACAAGCCCCTGCCGTTCACGCAGCAACGCGCGAAGCACATTTGCGGCCTCTGCCGCGTGCATGCGCCCGAGCGCTTCAATTGCTTTGATGCGAATGAAAACATCGCGTAGAGATTCGAGCGTGCCGGCGGCAATTTCGCAGAGCAGAGGAATCGCCGATTTTTCGCCCGCAGCGCCGATTTCGTCCAACATTACGGGGACGACAAGCGGATGCGCTTCGGGAAGCAGCGTGGCAAACACAGCCGCGACGCCCGCGGGTTTTTCCGTTGCGCTCAACCGGCTGAGTTCGGCGATGGCGAGATCCTGCAGCGTCCAATCCCACGCGGCCAGGGCGCGTGGCAATCGCTCCAGCAGGCGCGCCGGCTCCGCAATGCCAAGCAGCTTGATGGCTGTCGCCGCGCGTTGATGCCGCGGATCGAGCAGGTGAGATTCGAGCGCGCCGAGCACCGGTTCGCCTGCCGTGCTTACCAGACGGCTCATCACTCCCAAAAGCTCGAGGCCATCCGGTGCGGCGAGCAGCCCGCCCAATGCTGCGACCAGGCGCTCCGGATTCCGCGCCAGCAGCCGCGCGACGGCGGAACCACCCACATCAATCGCTTCAGCGGAGCCCGCTAATCCCGCGCTGCGCGGGTCGAGCGCGCGATCCAGCATCAGCTTCCAATTCGGTTCTTCCATCAAGCGAGCGCCGAGAGCGGTAAGATGCGAGTGTTCTTTGTCGCGCGGGGAATTTTCCAGCGCAGCGAGTATCCGCTCAAATTCCTTGAAGTCGCCACGACGCCCGGCGAGGCACGTCAATTTTTCGACTAAACCGGCGAGCACTCCGGCGATTCCCGGTGAGGGTTCGTTTAGAAGCGCACGGAGCGCCGTGCGATCCAGTTCGACGGGGCTTTCCTTCAGCCACAAATCCGCGATGAGCGGAAGAAGCTCGACAAGTCCATTGGCGGCCGTGCGCCGCGCGCGGCCCTTTTCCGCTTCCAGCGCGCGGGCGTAATTCGCCAGCAAGATCCGCGATTCGCGCACGGGCGCATCGCCGCCGCTGTCCTTCGATGCCGATCGCAACTGTTCGATGTATTGCCGGAGCACGGGCACCGGCACACACCATGCGTCGGGTCCGCGCAAGACCGCCGATCTTTCGCGCGCCGGAAGCTCATTCCAGAATTGTTCGTGCAGTTGTTCGACGAAGGCTTCCGCGGCGCCAGTTTCCCGTTGTCGCGGGATTAGGAGGAGCGCACGCGCGGCTTTCGCCAAAGCGGTTGAAGAGGATCGCTCACCCGCAGAGGGTTCGTTGGCCGATCCTGCTGCGCTCATCGCCGCCGTCAGCGAATCGAGCAGCGTGGCAAAAAGCCCCTTGATCTCGGTGACAGGAATGCCGCCGGCGAGAAATTGCGCTGAAAATGTTTCCATCAGCAGAGATTCAGCGATGCGCGCCAGATATTTTTCGCCGGTTTCGCATTCCCGCAAAGGATGGCAGGACATCGCGCGGACGAGCTGATGGATGGTGCGCCGCTCAGCGTCGGCGAGCGCCATATGAAGTGTGTCAGCGGTTTGCTTGGGTGTGTTGTGCGCGGTGTGGCTCACGATGGATTCAAAGCGAGCGAGTAGCCGCAACGCAGCCGTTAAATCCTCAAAATTAGCGGGAGTCGCCGCGGGAGGCTGCTGAGTTTCCGCATCCACACCGCCGTGCAACAAAAGAGCGGAAACCAGAGTCGCCAAAATCGAGCCGGCGCGATGCCGCAGCGGCGCGTTGACGCGGATGCCGAAAATGCGGTGTTCGCCGAGTCGCCGCGGCCATGCACTGGAATCCGCGGGGCCGGCGGCGTTCATCAGACGCGCCATCTCATCGAGTTCGCCCAAGTTTGTTTGCGGCAGAAACTGCAGCGAACTGATGTCGCATCGCGCCCAATTTTTGGCAGTGGCGGCCCACGCCTCTTTGCTTTCGAGAGGCAATGGATCGGCGTGCTTCGCGGGGCAATAGACCAGTGCTCCTTCTTCGAGTCCAACGACGACGGCGGGAACACGGCTGAGCGCAGCCCTGAGCTGCGATTCCGCGGATTCCAGGGCCGAATAAATGAGCGGATGATCTTTCTGATAGAGACGAGTCGCGGCCTGTAACGTCTGGAAGGAATGCAGGAACTGCGCGATGCTCAGTTCGATGGAATCCCGGGCTGTGGAGGCGGATTTTGGTGTGCGATTAACCGGCGCACGAGATCCGGCTACGATGCCTGTCCGTTGCCCCACGGTATTGGTGCGTTCCGTCTCGCTATGCGCCATACACCTATCCTCTATCGGCTGGGAGCACAGGGGAGAAACTCGGCGGATTTTGTCGTCGAATGGGTAAACCTGCCGGGCCGTTGCGGGCGGATCTGGAATAGCTGCGCGCGAGTCGTTTAGCGGGGGTTTTCAAACGCGATGTCGTCGTTGACCTGCACCCACGCCGGCATGGCTTGCAGCCTCTTGGAGAGCGCCTGATGTTCGGCCGGCCGCAACTTGCCCTGCAATAGAATCACGTTGCCGACGATGGAAACTTGTACACGGCTGGTCATTCCAGCATCGAATAGCCATTGATCCAGGCGTCCTTTGATCGTTTCCAGCCGCTGATGTACTGTGACGGGCGGAGTTGGGGCCGTGGAGGTCGGCGGTGCCGACTGCGACGGCGCTGCCGCCGGAGGGGCAGCGCTCTGCGGCGAACGCACGAAGGAAGCATTTGGATCTGTAAACACCGGCGCAGCGGTGGACGCTGGCGACTGTTTTGCAGAGGTCCCACCGTTTGTGGCCGCGATGCCATCGGCCGTGGCTTCTTGAGGCTTTGCCGGGTTCACAACTTTTTCCGCCGGCAGGGCCTTTGCTCCCGCACTCGCATGTGCAGGCGGCAACTTCTTACCATTCAGCGTTGGGATGCTCAAATCCGGTTCAGGAGCGGCCGGCGCGATCGCGGTGGCGTTGCTTGCTGGAGCCGCGACGGGCGCGGGCTTCCCTTGAATTTTCTCCGCATACCAGGTTTGAACAACTTGCCACACGTCATGCGTGTATGGACGGACAAGATAACCGCAGCCGGCAACGACGGCGATCATCAGCATGGAAGGCCAGAACACGGAAGTGGCGGACGAAGAGGATTTCGAGGCGGCTCCGCGTCCCTTCGATTTCTGAGCTTTTGGATCGTAAACGGTGCCATGCACTGCCGCGGGCGGCGGAATGATCGGCGCGACGTCCGGCAGCGTCATGGTCGGCTTCCGAACGGCCACACGCGGGCGAATCGAAATCTTATCCACCGGGCCATTGCCTGTGGGCGAAGCGTTAGGCGCGCCCATGTGCGCGGGATGCAATTCTTCCTTTCGCTCCGTAGGGAAATTCCGGTGATTCTTCAGCGCGCGCAGCAATTCGGCGCAGGTCTGGAATCGTTCCGTGGGGTCCTTTGAGAGCGCCTGCATGATCACAGCCGCCAGGCCGGGATGGATGGAAGGCGCGAGCTCGCGCGGCGATATCGGTTCTTCGCTGACAATCTTGTAGATGACGGTGGTGACGTCCTGGCCGGGGAATGGTTTTTCTCCCGTCACCATTTCGTAGAGAATCACGCCGAGCGAGAAAATATCCGAGCGGCCGTCCACACTTTTTCCCTTGATTTGCTCGGGAGACATGTAAGACGGGGTACCAATCACCTGCGCCGTTTGCGTGGTGTTGAAGCGCAGAATCTTCGCGGTGCCGAAGTCCGTGATTTTTACCGTGTCATCGTCGGTGATCATCAAGTTCGCGGGCTTCACGTCGCGATGCACAATATTTCGCTGGTGCGCATAATCCAGCGCCGAAGCGGTTTGTTCGATGATGTGCAGTGTGCGAGGCAGGGGAAAACTTTGCTTCAGGTCCAGCATGGATTGCAGGCTTTGGCCCTGCACCAATTCCATCGTGATGAAGAAAACTCCGCTCTCTTCGCCAGCGTCGTACACCACCACGATGTTCGGGTGCGCCAGAATTCCCGCAGCTTGCGCTTCCGTCTGGAATCGCTCAATGAAGTCCGGACGGCTGACGCCGGAACCGTCTTCGGAAAGGTGTAGCGTTTTGACGGCAACGTCGCGGCCGATTACGGGGTCGTGCGCGCGATACACTACGCCCATGGCGCCGCGGCCGAGTTCTTCGAGAATTTCGTACCGTCCGGTTTTTGTAAGGCTTTGCACGGATGTCACTCGTCTCAGGCGCGCTCGCTGCAAACGCCGCGATGCGAGCGCGAATCGCCGCGCGTTCGCGGCGACATGGAATATCGCGAAGTATCTTTATTTCCGGCGCGGAAACTGGCGAGAAACCGCACGCGGAGCAGCGTTGAGCCAACTGCCAGATCGCTGCTCGAAACTATTCCAATCCGAACATATAGAGGGGAATGGTGCGCGTCAATTGGACTGCCGGACAGTGTTGCGGCGTGGTAATAGGCTGTTAAGTGGCAGAAACAAAGGGAATTAATGCGCGAAACCACAGGCCGGCGAACGGCGGTTATCGCATACACGGACTGAACGCGCGGCAGAAGAGGAGATCAGGCTAGTTTCGCTGATTGGTGGAACCCGGCGCCGGCCCGAGACTGGATATCGGCACGAGATTGCCGGGCAGAGGCGGGCCGAAATCTGGCTTCAGGTTCTGCACTCCGCGCCAATTATCGAGCATGGAGACCTGCTGGACACACGAAACCGTGCACATCGGCGCGCATGGCTTCGCGGTGTAATACTCGCGGCGCAGATCTGCTTTTGTGTAGGTGGCGAGCGGGACAGCGGGCATTCCGCGCTGCTGCGAGCACCAGTGCACCAAACCGTTTTCACAAATGTAGAGGTAGCGCGCGCCGGAACGGCAGCGCCAATTGTTTGGCTTGCCGCGCGCGATGTTGTGCTGGAAATTATTGAAGCGGGAATAGGAGCGCTTGCCCAGCTCCATGATTTCTTCAAACACTTCCTGTTCGTGCGGACTCAAAGGATCAAGCTGGCCGTTTGAATCGTGAATAATGCCGACGGTGCTGGTGAAACCCAGTTCGAGAGCGCGATGGGCCACTTGCAGCGCGTCTTCGGGGTGATGCACGCCGCTGCCGAGCACGGAATTTATGTTCACGTGAAAGACAGCATACTTGGCCAGATTTTCGAGCTTCTGATCCAGCACCTTCAAACTTTTCTTGGAAACGTCGTCGGGCTTCACGTTATCAATCGAAATTTGCAAATGATCCAGCCCGGCGCGGTTCAGGCGTTCGATTCGCTCGGGCACCAGGAAATATCCATTGGTGATGAGGCCGGCGATCAATCCGCGCTTGCGCATGTGGCGAATAATGTCGTCCAGATCAGGATGCAGCAAGGGTTCGCCACCGCTGAGCGTGCAAATCGCTGTGCCCAGATCCGCGAGCTTATCGATGCGCTTCTTCATTTCCGCCAACGGGACGGGATCGGAAACTTCGTCAAATTCGTTGCAATAGGTGCAGGAAAGATTGCAGCGCCTAATCGGAATGATGTGCGCGAGCACAGGCAAACGGGGATTGGCCAGGCGCCACAGGAGCTTGCGGAGTTCGCGCGCACGCGTGCGCCAATAATGCACAAAGCGGCGCAGTTTAATGCTCCGTGATGGAACTATTTCTGCCATATGAACGATTATAGCGATTATCGCTTATTCTACCAGACCGCTCTACGCTAGCTTTTCCTGCCGGGCTGCCATCCTGGTGTGGTGTCGACCTCGTGGGTATTCGCGGGTTGTGCTTTTGTGCGGCTTCGCCTCTTCCACTCTTTCTTTGACTTCCCCTGCACTCGCGCATAGAATCGCCGCCGTTCACGAATCCAGAACAGGAGCAACGGAATGCGACGAAATTTGTGGCTTGGAGTATTGGTATTTTCTCTGGCTTCCCCATGTGCGTTTGCGCAAGCACCCGGCGGGCGTGGCGCGCAGGGAGGTCGCGGCGCGCAAAACGCAGCCGCTAGCGAAACCGCGGCAGAGACCGCTTCGACGAAGGAAGAATGGTCGAGGACCGAACACACCATCACCGTCAACGGGCAATCGATACCGTACACCGCTTCAGCGGGCACGACATTGCTGAAAAACGCCGCAAACGAGCCGATCGGTTTGATGTACTCCGTCGCGTATGTGCGTAGCGATGTGAAGGATAAGACTAATCGGCCAGTGGCGTTCTTCTACAACGGCGGCCCGGGCTCGGCGACGATGTGGCTGCATATGGGAGCGTACGGCCCTCGCCGCGTGGTGACGACGGAAGGTGAATTCACGCCGCCTGCGCCCTACAAGCTGGTCGACAATCAGGAAACGCTGCTCGATAAGACGGATATGGTGTTCATCGACGCGATGGGCACCGGTTATAGCCGCATCGTCGGCAAAGGCGAGCCGCGCGATTTTTACGGAATTGATGAAGACATGGCCGCGTTCGGCCAGTTCATCAACACCTACGTGAATCGCAACGACCGCTGGAATTCGCCGAAGTTCCTGATCGGCGAAAGCTACGGAACGTTCCGCAGCGCCGTGGTGGGGAACTATCTGCAGAATCGCTACACGATGCACTTGAACGGCATCGTGCTGATGTCTTCGGTGCTCGACCTTTCCACCATCACGTTCGGCACGGGTGACGATCGTGTGTATGAATACTACCTGCCGAGTTACGCCGCAGTCGCGTGGTATCACAAAGCGCTGAAGAATCGTCCGGCAAACCTGGAAGCGTTTATCCAGGAAGCGCGGGACTATGCGAAAGGGGAATACGCCGCCGCGCTATTCAAGGGTGACAAGTTGACGGCCGCGGAAAAGGATGCCGTCGCGAAGAAACTTTCCTACTTCACCGGACTCAGTGAGGATTACCTGAAGGCGGCCAATTTGCGCGTTACGCTTGGCCAGTTCAACGTCGAGCTGCTGCGCAATAAAGATTTGACGGTTGGCCGCATCGATGCGCGCTTCACTGGCTACACGCGCGACCCGCTTTCGGAAAATTCCCAGGGCGATCCGGAAGGGCCGGCCGTCGGCGGCGCTTTCACCGCGATGGTGAATCAATACAATCACGATGAATTGCAGTTCGGTAAGGACAAGGATTATCTGAATCAGGGCGGCGGCAATTGGAACTGGGTTCGTGCGGCCGGTGGCCGTGGCGGAGGCGGCGGTGGATTCCCGGGAGCGCCGAACGTGCAGGGTGACCTGCAGCAGGCGCTGATTACGAATCCGGATCTGCACGTGGAAGTGGAGAACGGCTACTACGATTTTGCCACACCGTTTTTCGCAACCGAGTTCACAATGTCACACTTGGAACTGCCGGCGGCACTGCAGGATCACGTCCAGCTGAAGTATTACCAGGCGGGGCACATGATGTATCTGCACGATCCCGATCGCGTGCAGCTACACAAGAACGTCGCGGCCTTCATTGATTTGTGTACGTCGCACCACTAGATATCATCTGCGGAAGAAGGGAAACGGGGGCGCAGGCAACTGCGCCCTCTTCTCGCTACTTGTGCTTGATTGGTCCCACCGGCACAGGCCGTTTCTTCAGCAGAACTCCGGTCCGTTCGCGCGTCATGCGAATTCGGCACGGCAGCAGGTTCGGACCGGCGACGCAGGTGCTATCTCGCAACTCAATCCACACCGACTGATCTTGTTGCATTGTCATTTGCGCGCTTGCATTTGAAGCGTAGCCGGTGCTGGCGAGGAAGTAGGCGGCCTGCATGTCAATTTCCGCGGCATCGGCATTCAATTGTTCACAGAAATCCTGCGGCTGCGTGGGCATTCCCCCCGCCTGGGAGCAATAATCCTCGTCGTGCTGCAGCAGAACTTTTTCTCCTTCTTGATTGATGAAATATCGCGTAACGACGGTTGGAATTCCGGTCGCGGCGCCCCAGTTACTCAAATCTTCGTAAAACGCAGGCGGAAATTGCGACATCGCCAGCGATTCCTGGACGACCTGGTTGGAAAAAACGGTAAGCGTCGGCGTTGGTTCGCCATTTCGCGGGAAAAAGAAGATGCCGCCCATGGCGATTCCTTCCTGCGTATCCACCCACACAAACCCTTTGCCGCGCAGCGTTGGCGTGCCGCGGCTGGCGGCCATCACGTAGCGCCCGTCGCGAACTTGAACTCGCAAAGGCACATTTGCAAGCACGTTTTCGAGCGTGCCAGCGAGTGGTTCGTCATCCACGCGGAAATGAATGGGCACCTGCGGAACAAATACCTGTTCCAGTTTGCGGAATTTGCCGTCGTGAATAATTTTGTCGGAAGAGCGGCCGGCGAAGTTATTCAGAAACGTGAGTTCGCCGCTGGCGATCGGGTTTTCAAACAACGGGTCATCTGTTCGCGCGGCGCCAAGCAGCAGGGGCACGGCGAGAAACACAGGGAGCAAGGTGTAGAGGCCGCGAGGCAAATAAATTTTGGATCGCGCGATTAGTTTGTGGGTCGACATAATGGATAGCCCCAACTAGGAAAGGCCGGGAATCGAACGGTCCACGGCTGGTCAGCTGTGGAAGATACTACAGCGGTATGTATCAAAACAAGGTATCAACCCGTGACTTGAAGAGGCTATAGGTTGGTCCGTCAGCTTTCGGGCGTGGGATCGAAACTTTGGGACGCGTCGACGAAAATCCAGCACGCGGCGGATGCGACGGTCACGAGCGCCGCGAAATAAAGAGCGCGATCCCAGCCGAAATGCGTCGCAATGTAAGCCGTCAGAATCGGCGAGAGCCAGCCGCCCAAATTTCCAAACGTATTCATCAGGCTGGAAAGCGACGCGGTGAATTCCTGTGTCATGTCAATGCACGCAGCCCAGAAACTGGCTGCGGCAAACATATTGAATCCACCGCCTGCGGCTAGCAGAGCAATCGCGAGCCAACGGTTCGTCAAGCCGCTGCCGATCCAAAGCAGCGCTGCAGACGCAAGCATGCCCGTCCACACCGCGGCGCGGCGGCCAGAGCGTTTGCCGAACCGTGTGACCATCGCGTCCGAAAATCTTCCGCCGAGCGGAGCGAGCAGGACGAGCGCAAG